>Ga0255338_1003556_pt1 | contig 18350 bp, 15 predicted proteins | sample MeOH1_35cm_T4_19_FD_203715 | JGI IMG/M metagenome (GOLD analysis project Ga0255338, IMG submission 203715) | Sandy soil microbial communities from University of British Columbia, Vancouver, Canada - MeOH1_35cm_T4_195 | ecosystem: Engineered > Artificial ecosystem > Sand microcosm > Unclassified ...
GATGCGCCCCTCGTTCATGACGTAGATTCGGTCGCAGACGCCGAGCAGCTCCGGCATCTCCGACGAGATCATGATGACGCCCTTCCCCTCGTCCGCCAGCTTGTTGATGATCCCGTAGATCTCGTACTTGGCGCCGACGTCGATGCCGCGCGTCGGCTCGTCGAGGATGAGCACGCGCGGCCCGGCGAACAGCCACTTCGACAGCACCACCTTCTGCTGGTTGCCGCCGGAGAGGTTGACCGCCTGCTGGAACACGCTCGGCGAACGAATGTTGAGGCGGCGGCGGTAGTCCTCGGCGACCGCCAGCTCGCGGATGCCGTCGATCACCCCGCCGCTCGCCACGCCGGCGAGGTTGGCGAGGGTGACGTTGTGGAGGATCGTCTCGTCGAGCACGAGGCCGAACTGCTTGCGGTCCTCGGTGACGTAGGCGAGGCCGGCCGCGATCGCCTTCCCGATGGTGCCGAGGTCGACGGGCTTGCCGTCCATCAGCGCGGTGCCGGAGACGTGCCGGCCATAGGCGCGGCCGAAGACGCTCATGGCGAACTCGGTGCGGCCGGCGCCCATCAGCCCGGCGATGCCGACGACCTCGCCGCGGCGGACGGTGAGGTCGATGCCCTTGACCACCTGGCGCTCGGGATAGAGCGGATGGCAGGCGCTCCAGCCGCGCACCTCGAACAGCACCTCGCCGATGTTCGGCGTGCGCTTCGGGTAGCGGTCGGCGAGGGCCCGGCCGACCATGCCGCGGATGATGCGGTCCTCGCTCACCGGCCCGTCGCGGCAGTCGATGGTCTCGACGGTCGCGCCGTCGCGCAGCACGGTGACGGAATCGGCCACCTTCGAGATCTCGTTCAGCTTGTGCGAGATCAGGATCGAGGCGATGCCCTGTGCCTTGAATTCCTTCAGCAGGGCGAGCAGCGCGTCGCTGTCGCTCTCGTTCAGGCTCGCCGTCGGCTCGTCGAGGATGAGGAGCTTGACCTCCTTCGACAGCGCCTTGGCGATCTCGACGAGCTGCTGCTTGCCGACGCCGAGGTCGGCGATCCGCGTCTCCGGCGCCTCCTTCAGCCCGACCATGTCGAGCAGCACCCGCGTATGGGCGGCCACAGCCGGCCAGTCGATGATGCCGAAGCGCGCCCGTTCGTTGCCGAGGAAGATGTTCTCGGCGATCGACAGGAGCGGCACCAGGGCGAGCTCCTGGTGGATGATGATGAGGCCGGCCTTCTCGCTGTCGGCGATCGAGCGGAAGCGCCGCTCCTCGCCCTCGTAGATGATCGCCCCGCTATAGGAGCCGTGCGGATAGACGCCGCTCAGCACCTTCATCAGCGTCGACTTGCCGGCGCCGTTCTCGCCGACGAGGGCGTGGATCTCGCCGCGGCGGACCTTGAGGTTGACGTTGTCGAGGGCGTTCACCCCGGGGAACGTCTTGGTGATCCCCCGCATCTCCAGGATGGTGTCCATCAGCTGCTCGCATCATCGGCCGCGGCCCGGACGGCGGCGTGCCGTCCGGGGGCGGTCCGTCGACCGGCGCAGGGCGCGCGATCGATCGCGCCCCGCCCGGCGACGGCCGGGCGGGGCGCCTCACGGGGCGACGTCACTGGATCTGGTCGGGCGTGTAGTAGCCGCTGCCGATCAGGATCTCCTGCCAGTTCGACTTGTCGACGCTGACCGGCTTCAAGAGGTAGGCCGGCACCACCTTGACGCCGTTGTCGTAGGTCTTGGTGTCGTTGACCGGCACTTCCTTGCCGGCGAGCGCCGCGTCGACCATGTCGGCGGTGACCTTGGCGAGCTCGCGGGTGTCCTTGAACACCGTCGAGGTCTGCTCGCCGGCGAGGATCGACTTGACCGAGGGAACCTCGGCGTCCTGGCCGGTGACGACCGGCATCGGCATGTCCGGCGTGCCGTAGCCGACGCCCTTCAGGGACGAGAGGATGCCGATCGACAGGCCGTCATAGGGCGACAGCACCGCGTCGACGCGCTTGTCCGAGTAGTAGGCGGAAAGCAGATTGTCCATGCGCGCCTGGGCGGTGGCGCCGTCCCAGCGCAGGGTCGATACCTTGTCCATGCCCATCTGGCCGCTGGCGACCACCAGCTTGCCGCTGTCGATGTAGGGCTTCAGCACCGACATGGCGCCGTCGTAGAAGAAGTAGGCGTTGTTGTCGTCCGGCGAGCCGCCGAACAGCTCGATGTTGAACGGCCCCTTGCCGTCCTTCAGGCCGAGGGCGTCGACGATGTAGCTCGCCTGCAGCACGCCGACCTGAAAGTTGTCGAAGGTCGAGTAGTAGTCGACGTTCGGCGTGCCGCGGATCAGGCGGTCGTAGGCGAAGACCTTGATGCCGCCGTCGTGCGCCTTCTGCAGCGCGTCGGACAGCGTCGTGCCGTCGATCGCCGCGATGACCAGCACGTTGACGCCCTTGGTGATCATGTTCTCGATCTGGGCGAGCTGGTTCGGAATGTCGTCCTCGGCGTATTGCAGGTCGGTGGCGTAGCCTTTCTCCTGGAACACCTTCACCATGTTGTCGCCGTCGGCGATCCAGCGCGCCGACGACTTCGTCGGCATGGAGATCCCGACGGTGCCCTTGTCCTGGGCCTGGGCGGCCGGGCTCAGCATCATGATACCGAGCGCGAGCGCGGCCAAAGTCGACTTCAGCATCGGCAAGATCCTCTCCCTCGTCGGCAGGCTGTCGGGCAGCCGCCGTGTTGTTGTTCCTGTCGCGATCCGGCCGGGCCGTGCGCCCCGCCGGCGCGGCGCGACCGCGCGCCATGCCGCCGCCCGGCGGGCGACAGCCCGGCGGTGCGACGGCTCGCCGCGGTCGAAACTCGGTCGATTTCAAGGGGCAGTCAAATTCACTTTTCGCCGGCCGCCATGTCGAAACGGGCATGGGAGGGGGCCGTCGCGTGGAGACGGGCGGAGAGCGGCCGCGACCTCGTCGGCCGGCCCGCCGCCGCGCCGCCGCCCGTGCCCGGGCCGATCGCGGGCGGGCGGGACGCGCCGGTCCCGCCGCCGCCTCAGCCGGCGGCGGCCTCGGCCGGCCGGGCGACGAGTTCGGCGGCGATCGCCGCGGCGACGTCGTGGCACTGCACGCGGATGTCGGGAACGGCGACGATCTCCCAGAAGCGGCCGACGGTCAGCGGGCCGAGGGCGTAGGCGGCGGTGCTCGTCCCGTCGCGATGCACGAGGCGGCTCGCCGCGTCGACGTCGAGGCCGAGGCCGAGCGGGTCGGGACGGGCGAGGCCGGCGGTGACGAGCGAGCCGACCAGCGGGTCGCACGCCGCCACCGCCGCCCGGTCGAGGCCGGCGCAGTTGACGACGCGGTCGACGGTGCGGATCTCGGCCGTGGCGCGGCCACGCCGGCGCAGCCGCGCGGCGATGCGGCCGTCGGCGGCGTCGAGCCCGAGCAGCCGCCCGGCGACCACCTCCAGGCCGCCGTCGGCGCGCAGCCGGGCGATGCGGGCGGCGACCTCCGGGGCCATGCGATGGCGCAGCACGCCCCAGTAGGGGGCGACGTGGCGCAGGAAGCGGCGGCGGTCGATCGGGTCGAAGCCGTCCCAGATCGCCTGCGTCACCGGGCGCAGGCCGTCGACGACGGCCTGCCAGTCGCCGCCGGCGGCGACGACCGCGGCGGCGCGGGCGCGGACCGCCCGGACGAGGGCGCGCAGGTCCGCCGCCGTCGGCACGTGCGGATCGACCGCCGGCGGTCGCGGCGCGGAGTGGCCGGTCGGCACCAGGCCGCGGCGCGAGACGGCGAGGATGCGGCCGCGATGGCCGCGCCGCGCCAAGGTGAGGACGTGGTCGATCATCGTCAACCCGGTGCCGACGAACAGCACGTCCTCGTCGGGCGACACGCCGGCCATGGCGCCGTCCGCCCACGGGTCGAGGACGATGCGGTCGCGGACGGCGCGGTCGACGGCGGCCGGCGCCACCGGCAGCCCGCACGGCGCGTTGCCGAGACAGAGCGCCAGCCGGGCGGCGCGGACCGGCGCCGTCGCGGCGAGCTCGAGGCGGTAGCCGCGCCGGCCGCCGGCGGCGATCTCGATGGCGCGGTCCTCGACGCGGACGAGCGCCACCCGCCCGGCGGCGCGGCGCTCCGCCTCGGCGAGGCGATCGGCGAGGTAGCGCCCGTAGTCGGGGCGCGAGGCGAAGGCGGTGCGCAGCTCCTCGGCCGGCCGGTCGCGCATCTGCGGCTCCAGCGCCAGCCAGCGGACGAAATCGTCCGGTTCGTCGGCGAAGAGGCTCATGCGGCAGGCCGGCACGTTGAGGCGGTGGTCCGGGTCGGCGGTGCCGTAGGCGATGCCGCGGCCGAAGCTCTCCGACGGCCCGATCAGGGCGATGCGGCTGCCGGGCGGCAGGCGGCCGGTGAGCTCGATGGCCAGCGCCGTCCCGGTATAGCCGGCCCCGACGATCGCGACATCCACACTCAGCATCGGAGTCGTTCCTTCATCCGGTTCGGTCCGGACATGCTGCACGATTTAACTCACAATGTCGATTGACTTAGTCGTCTTATGTCGATGCGGCACCGCTTGCCGCGATCGGTCCCGCTCCGGGCGGCAGCTGCCGCGCGACGACGGCGCGCCGGCCGGTCTCGGCGCCGTCGCGACCGGCCGGCCGCGTCGGTGCGGCGGTCGCGGCCAGGAAGAATCCGCTGTCGATCTGACTGACGCGAGCACAGCTCGCTCCGCAGTCGCCGTTGGAGCGAACGAGGATTGCGTCGCTTGGTCGCGCTGGGGGCGTTCACCGCGCTGACGCGAACGGGACGCCGGCACACTGGGGCGCGCTCGCGCGATAGACGCACAGGCGCCGCCGCGCGGGGCGATACAGGCGCTGCCGCGCGGGGCGATCAGGTCCAGCCGTTCGCCATGAACGACCAGGCGGGATCGCGGTGGGGGGTATCGTGCTCCTCGACCTGCTCGGCCGGGCGTTCGCGACGCACCGGGGCGGGCGGCGGCGCGGCGCCGACGGCGATCTGGAGGTCGACGTCGAGGCTCTCGAACAGGCTCCGGGTGACGGCGTGCAGCGGTTCGGCGGCGCGGTCCGGACCGACCTGCACGCTCCGCAGGCGGCCGAGGCCGAGCGCCCGGCGCAGTCCGGCCGCGGCGAGACCGCGCTGGCCGCCGCGCACCCGGCAGCCGTCGTCGGCGGCGAGCCGCGCGAGCAGGCGCAGGATCGGTCCGCGGCGGCGCAGCTGATCCGTCGCCGCGGCGGCGATGGCGTTGAGGCGGGTCGGCGAGACGAGCATGGCATCCGGCCGGGCGGAGCGGCGGTCCCGCTCGGCGCCGCGGCGTCCCTCCGGGAAGGCCAGGGTGAAGCCCTCGGTCAGCCAGGCGTCGAGGATCGCCTCGAGGCCGCCGCGCCAGCCGGTGCCTTCCTCGACCCAGGTGAGCCGGCCGGCCGAACCGCGGCGGGCCGGGCGGGCTGCCGAAGGCGCCGGCGCGTCGGCGAGCGCCCTGAGGTGCGCGATCGGCAGCGAACGTGCGCCGACCAGCCCCTCGCCGTCGAGCGGCACGGCGTCGTCGAAGACGAGGGTGGTGGCGACGCCGACGGCGTCGGCCGCGTCGAGCCAGGTGGCCGCGGCGGCGCGGTCGCGCACGTAGACGACCGCCGGCGGCACGGCGCACGGCCGCGCCAGGGTCAGGCGCGGATGGCGGCCGCTCACCGCCTCGACGACGCCGCCGGCGCGGCCGGCGGCGAGGGCGAGGCAGAGCAGCGCCGGCTCGAAGTGGCCGCACACCCACAGCCGGTCGCCCGGCCGGAAGCCGATCGCGGCGAGGCCGGCGGCGAGCCGCGTCACCTCGTCGGCGGCGTCGCGCCACCGCCATTCGAGCCAGCGGCCGCCGCGCCGCTGGCGCAGCGCCGGCGCGTCGGGAACGGCGAGGGCGCGGACGGCGAGCCGGCTGTCCTCGGGCGCGGCGGCGGGCAGCCAGGCGGCGAACTCGGGAACGGCGGTCGGCATGGTCTCGTCCTCGCGGAGTGTCTCGGGCGCTCGCGGCGGCTTCGTCCGGCGGTCGGCCCCGCTCGGGCGGGCCGGGGGGTGTCGGCGCAGCAGGTCAGGCCGGCAGCCGGCCGGCGAGCGCCGGGCGGCCGTGCCTCAGCGGCGGCAGCGGCAGCGGCCGGGCGGTGCGGCGCCCGGCGAGCTCCGCCGCCAGCCGGTAGCCCTCCGGCCAGCGGCCGAAGCCGCTCGCGACGTTGATGTGGCCGCTGTCGCCGAGGTCGACGAGCCGGGCGCCCCAGGCGTCGGCGAAGGTCTGGCTGCGCTCGAAGCGGGCGAAGGGGTCGTCGCGGCTCGCCACGACGATCGACGGGAACGGCAGGCGGACGAGGGGCATCGGCCCGAAGCCGGCGATCGGCACCGAGGTCGAGGCGCAGTCGTCGACGTCGGCCGGGGCGACGATCAGCGCGCCGGCGATGTCGAGGCGCGGATGGCGCAGCGCCAGATGCGCAACGAGCGCGCCGGCGAGGCTGTGGGCGACGATCAGCGCGCCGGGCGCGAAGCTCGCCGTCGCCACCACGTGGTGGACCCAGGCGTCGAGGTGCGGCCGGTCCCAGTCGTCCTGCTCGACGAGATAGGCGTCCGGGTGGTCGTCGAGCCAGTGCCGTTGCCAGTGGCCCGGGCCGGAGCCGCCGAGGCCCGGAAGGATCAGCGTGGTCATCGGAAAGCTCCTCTGTCGGCCACCGCCGGACTGCCATCGGCGCGGCGGGACGTCGTGCTGTCGTCGGCCGCAGCTTCCGTGCCAGCGGCGGGCGCGTTTGTTTTCAAAGGTTTGCTGGCAGCGGGCCGGAGCGGGCGGGTGGCTGTGCAGCAGCGCCGCCGGCGCGGTTGCTGCCATCGCGGCAGCGCTATCGCCGCCATCGGGCGGCGTGACCTGCGGGATCGGCAGCAGGTGCTCGCCGCCAGGTGCTGGAAATCCCCCAGATCCGCGACCGTGCGTGCCGGCAAAGCCTTGATTCCGCAGGGATCGACGCTGGCACGGAGCATGCGGACCGCAACAGCCGTCGCCCCGCTCGCGGGGTCCGGTCGAAAGGGATGAGCATGTCGGGACCGCTCGCGGGCCGCATTCGCAAGACTTTCCTGTGCAGAAGCCTGATGCGCAGGACGTTCCTGCGCGAGGCCCTGCTCGCCGTCGCGGCGGTAGGTCTCGCGGTGGGCGTCGCCCACGCCGAGGAGAAGACCGTCCGCATCGGCTACCAGAAATACGGGACGCTCGTGCTCCTCAAGGGCAAGGGTCTGCTCGAGGAGAAGCTGAAGCCGCTCGGCGTCTCGGTGAAGTGGGCGGAGTTCCCGGCCGGACCACAGCTGCTCGAGGCGATGAACGTCGGGGCGATCGACTTCGGCTCGACCGGCGAGGCGCCGCCGATCTTCGCGCAGGCCGCCGGCGCGCCGCTCGTCTACGTCGCCCACGAGCCGCCGGCGCCGCGCGGCGAGGCGATCCTGGTGCCGAAGGACAGCCCGATCCGCAGCGTCGCCGACCTGGAGGGCAAGACGGTCGCCCTCAACAAGGGCTCGAACGTCCATTACCTGCTCGTCAAGGCGCTCGAGAAGGCCGGTGTTCCTTACGCCGGCATCACCCCGAAATTCCTGCCGCCGGCCGACGCCCGCGCCGCCTTCGAGCGCGGCGCCGTCGACGCCTGGGCGATCTGGGACCCGTTCCAGGCGGCGGCCGAGGCGGCGACCGGGGCGCGGACGTTGGCGAACGGCGAGGGCATCGTCGCCAACCACCAGTTCTATCTCGGCGCCCGCGACTTCACCGACGCCAACCCGCAGGTCGTCGACGCCATCGTCGCGTCGCTCGCCGAGATCGACGCCTGGGCGAAGGCCGACCCGAAGACGGTGGCGGCCGAGCTTTCGCCGTCGGTCGGCATCCCGGCGCCGGTGCTCGAGATCGCCCTGGAGCGCCAATCCTACGGCATCGAGGCGCTCGATCCGAAGGTCGTCGCCGAGCAGCAGTCGATCGCCGATACCTTCCATTCCCTCGGCCTCATCCCGAAGCCGATCTCCATCGCCGCCGCCGTCCGGAGGACCCAGTCATGAGCACCGCAACCCCCTCGCAACCGGACAAGGCCAACGTCCTCTGGTTCCTGCCGACCCACGGCGACAGCCGCTATCTCGGCACCACCAAGGGCGGCCGGCCGGTCGACCTCGCCTACCTGAAGCAGGTGGCGATCGCCGCCGACAGCCTCGGCTACTACGGCGTGCTGATCCCGACCGGGCGCTCCTGCGAGGATTCCTGGATCGTCGCCTCGGCGCTGGCACCCTTGACGGAACGGCTGCGCTACCTCGTCGCCGTCCGCCCCGGGCTGATGTCGCCGACGGTGGCGGCACGGATGACGGCGACCCTCGACCGCATCTCCGGCGGCCGGTTGCTCATCAACATCGTCACCGGCGGCGATCCGCAGGAGAACAAGGGCGACGGCATCTTCCTCAGCCACGCCGAGCGCTACGCCATCACCGACGAGTTCCTGCACGTCTACCGGGCCCTGCTCGCCGGCGAGACGGTCGAGTACCACGGCGAGCACATCCACATCGAGGACGGCCGGCTGCTGTTCGAGCCGATCCAGAAGCCCTATCCGCCGCTCTATTTCGGCGGCTCCTCGGAGGCGGCGACCGGCATTGCGGCGACCCACGTCGACAAGTACCTGACCTGGGGCGAGCCGCCGGCCTTGGTCGGCGAGAAGGTCGAGGGCGTCCGCGCCCTCGCCGCGGCGCGCGGCCGCAAGGTCGAGTTCGGCATCCGCCTGCACGTCATCGTCCGCGAGACCAACGAGGCGGCGTGGGCGGCGGCCGAGGACCTCATCCGATATGTCGACGACGACACCATCGCCGCCGCCCAGAAGGTCTTCGCGCGCATGGACTCGGTCGGCCAGGAGCGCATGCGGGCGCTGCACGGCGGCCACCGCGACAAGCTCGAGGTGAGCCCGAACCTGTGGGCCGGCGTCGGCCTGGTGCGCGGCGGCGCCGGCACCGCCCTCGTCGGCGACCCGGAGACGGTGGCGGCGCGGATGAAGGAATACATGGCGCTCGGCGTCGACACCTTCGTGCTGTCGGGCTACCCGCACCTTGAGGAGGCGCACCGCTTCGCCGAACTCGTCATGCCGCTCTTGCCGCTCGCCCACCCGACGGCGCGGGCCCGCCTGTCGATCAACACCGGGCCGTTCGGCGAGACCATCGCCAACGACTACCGGCCGGCCGCCCGCCAGGCGTCCCAGTCGTGACGGGTGCCTCCGGCAGGATCGCCCTCGGCCGAGCCGGTTCGGCGCTCGCAAGCTGGGCGCTGCCGGTCGGCCTCGTCGTCCTGTGGGAGCTCGCCTCCCGCATGGGCCTCCTCTCGGCGCGGGTGCTGCCCGCGCCGAGCGACGTCGCCGCCGCATTCTGGGCGAGCGTCGAGAACGGCACGCTCCTCCAGCACACCGTCGTCTCCACCGAGCGGGCCCTGACCGGGCTCCTCATCGGCGGCTCGCTCGGCTTCGCGCTCGGCGTCGTCAACGGCATCTGGCGGCCGGCCGAGACGCTGACCGACTCGTCGCTGCAGATGCTGCGCAACGTGCCGCATCTCGCCATCATCCCGCTCGTCATCCTGTGGTTCGGCATCGACGAGGAGGCGAAGGTGTTCCTCGTCGCCATCGGCGTGCTGTTCCCGATCTACCTCAACACCTTCCACGGCATCCGCACGGTCGACCGCGGCCTCGTCGAGATGGCGCGGGTCTACGGGCTGTCGCCGCTCGCGCTGTTCTCCCGGGTGATCCTGCCCGGCGCGCTGCCGTCGGTGCTCGTCGGCCTGCGCTACGCGCTGGGGATCATGTGGCTGACGCTGATCGTCGCCGAGACCATCTCGGCCTCTTCCGGCATCGGCTACATGACGATGAACGCCCGGGAGTTCCTCCAGACCGACGTCGTGCTGCTCGGCATCATCGTCTACGCGCTGCTCGGCAAGCTCGCCGACGTGGCGACGCGGGCGGTCGAGCGCCGGGCGCTCGCCTGGCACGACGCCTTCCAGCCGGCGACGACCGCGGAGGCCAGCCGATGACCGAGACCGCCCCGCGGCGCGCCGACGCGGCGCCCGCCCTCGCCGACGCCGTCCACGACGGCGTTCACGACGTCGTGCCGCTGGCGGCGCGGCGACGTTCCCTGGCGTCCGCCGGTCGTGCGGCCGAGGCTCGGCCAGGGGCGGCGGACGGCGTGCCGATCACGCTTTCCGGCGTCGTCAAGTCGTTCGGCGAGCGGCCGGTGCTCGCCGGCCTCGATCTCGCGGTCGAGGCCGGCAGCTTCGTCGCCGTGGTCGGGCGCTCCGGCGGCGGCAAGTCGACGCTGATGCGCCTCCTCGCCGGCCTCGACCGGCCGTCGGCGGGCGAGGTCCGCGTCGCCGGCCGGCCGGTCGCCGGGGTGCAGCCGATGGTCCGGCTGATGTTCCAGGATGCGCGGTTGCTGCCGTGGCAGCGGGTCCTCTCCAATGTCGGCATCGCCCGCGGGCCGGACTGGCGGCGGGCCGCGGCCCGGTCGCTCGCCGACGTCGGCCTCGCCGACCGCGCCGAGGAGTGGCCGGCGGTGCTGTCGGGCGGCCAGCGCCAGCGCGTCGCGCTCGCCCGCGCTCTCGTCGGGCGGCCCGGCGTCATCCTCCTCGACGAGCCGTTCGGTGCCCTCGACGCGCTGACCCGTGGCGAGATGCACGCCCTCGTCGACCGGCTTTGGAGGGAGCGCGGCTTCACCGGCGTGCTGATCACCCACGACGTCGGCGAGGCGGTGGCGCTCGCCGACCGGGTGCTGGTGCTGCGCGATGGGCGGATTGCGACCGACGTCGCCGTCGACCTGCCGCGCGAGGGCCGCGCCACCGATCCCCGCGCCACCGAGTTGAAGGCGCGCATCCTCGCCGCCGTCTGAAGGCTGGGGCGGGCTGCTCCCGTCCCGCGGCCGGCGCAGGCGTCCGCCGACCGGCGGCTGTGCCGCCGGTCCGGCGCGGGGACGATCATCCCGCGGTGGCGGCCGCGGCGGGCATGGCGTTTCGACGAAACTGCTGCAAGGGCCGCCAATCGCCTCGCCTTGCGCGTCATATGTTGATATTGTCGATCGTAATGATCGTGAATTAACGGGTGACGCCGTGAGCGACTTTGGCCTTCTCCACGCCGTCGTGCCGCCGCAGCGCCTGCCGGAGCCGCACCTCATCTCGCTCGGTGCGCCGGCGGCGCGGACCCTGCCGCCGACCGTCCGGGCGACGGCGATGGTCTTCAACGACCCGGCCTCGCGGAAGCTGAAGGACGCCCTCGACCGCCTGGCGCCGAGCGACGCCAGCGTCCTCGTCATCGGCGAGACCGGCACCGGCAAGGAGCTCGTCGCCCGCTACCTGCACGAGAACTCCGACCGTCGCCGCGGCCCGTTCATCGCCGTCAACTGCGGCGCCCTCGTCGACACCCTCGTCGAGGCGGAGCTGTTCGGCTACGAGAAGGGCGCCTTCACCGGCGCCCTGAAGATGCAGGTCGGCTGGTTCGAGGCGGCGAACGGCGGCACGCTCTTGCTCGACGAGGTCGGCGACCTGCCGCTCGCCCTGCAGGTCAAGCTGTTGCGGGTGTTGCAGGAGCACGAGGTCGTCCGGCTCGGCGCCCGCACGCCGATCCCCGTCGACGTCCGTCTGGTCGCCGCCACCAACGTCGACCTCGACGCCGCGGTCGCCGCCGGCCGCTTCCGTGAGGACCTGCTGTTCCGCCTCAACGTCGCCGGGCTCGAGGTGCCGCCGCTCCGGGCCCGCCTCGGCGACATCCCACCGCTCGCCGAGCACTTCCTCGGGCTCTACCGCACCCGCCTCGGCCGGCCGCAACTGACGCTCGGCGCCGCGGCGCTGAAGGCGCTCTGCGCCCACTCGTGGCCCGGCAACATCCGCGAGCTGGAAAACGTCGTCCACAACGCCGTGCTGCTCGCCCGCGGCCCGGTGATCGAGCCCTCGGACCTGCGCCTCGTCCGCTCGGCGCGTCCCTCGGCCGCCCCGGCCGACCCGGAGGAGGCGCTGCGCCAGCTCCTCGAGAAGTTCCTCGTCGACGGCGAGCCGCAGCTCTTCGACCGGGTGACGCGGCTGCTCATCCGCGCCGCCTTCGATCTCAGCGACGGCAACCAGGTGCGCGCCGCCGAGAGCCTCGGCATGAGCCGCAACGCCTTCCGCACCCAGCTCGCCCACCTCGGCGTCATCGCCGCCCGGCGGCGGCGCTCGGCGGCCGGCTGAGGCCGGCTCCGCGACGCTTGCTGCGATCCTCCTCCGTCACCGCAGGAACGGGCCGCCAGGATCGCGCCGCCGTGGCATCGTCGAATGGACGGGCCCCACCCTGCCGGCTGCGCCGGCTGTCCCACCCCCCCGGCAGGGGGAGGGACAGCCGGCGCTCCGGGATCGGGACGGGCGGCGGCCGCGCCCGGCGCCGCTGCCGCGCCTCACTGCGGCTGCCAGATCGCCGCGTCGGCGGCGTCGACCCGCTTCGGGATCAGCCCCTCGGCGAAGAAGGCGTCGGCGATCTTCTGCTGCTCGGCGAGATCCTCGCGGCTCACCGGGCCGACGGCGTAGCTGCGGCGGGCGTTCGCCTTCTCGACGATCGCCGGATCGATGCCCCACAGGCCGCCGAGCAGCTTGGCCGCCGCCGCGGGCTCGCTCTTCACCCACGTGCCGGTCCGACGCAGCGCGTCGAAGATCACTCCGATGACCTTGCCGCCGTTCGCGGCGAGCTTCCCGGAGGTGAGGTAGTAGCGCTTGTAGTTCGCGAGCCCGGTGCCATCGGCGAGGATGCGGGCGCCGGACAGCGCCTCGGCGCTCGCCAGGAAGGGGTCCCAGGTCACCCAGGCGTCGACCTTGCCGCTGGCGAAGGCGGCCTGGCCGTCGGCGCTCGTCAGGTAGGCCGGCGAGATGTCCTTGAAGCCGAGGCCGGCCTTCTCCAGGGCGACGATCAGCAGATAGTGGGAGCCGGCGCCCTTCGTCACGGCGACGGTCTTGCCCTTCAGGTCGGCGAGGGTGGCGATCGGCGAGGTCGCCGGCACCAGCACCGCCTGGGCGGACGGCGAGGGCGCCTCCTCGGCGACGTAGACGAGCCGAGCGCCGGCGGCCTGGGCGAAGATCGGCACGGTGTCGGCGACGTCGGCCGAGAAGTCGATGTTGTCGAGGTTGAGCGCCTCGACCAGCGGCACGCCGCTGGTGAACTCGTGCCAGGTGACCCTGACGCCGAGCGGCGCCAGCGCCGCCTCGAGCGTGCCGTTGGCCTTGAGGACGGCGGTCAGCACGGAGGAGCGCTGGTAGCCGATGCGGACGACGTCCGGCAGCGACTGCGCCACGGCGCTTCCGGCGACGGCCACGGCGGCGATGGCGGCGAGCAGCATCGCCCGCAGCAGGTTACGCGTCGTTGACATGGGGGACATCCGTCTCTTCGCTCGACTATGGCAGGAAATCGTGGGGACCGCCCAGTCGTAACGGCGATCTACGGCATAGAGAGCCGTACAGGAAGAGTATTTTCAAGAGTACGCAGGCAGAATGTTGCCTATCCGACAGCTGTGATCGCGACTGTTGCATTGGCAGCGGGCGAGGCGCGGTGCCGCGCGGAAAGGTCGTGCGATATCAGCAAGATGAAGTTTGGCACGATGGCTGCCCTGTATTGGCGACGGCCGGCCGCCGGCGCGGCCCTCCGAGTCCTGGAGCCGATCGATGTCCCATCTCGAAAGCGACCCGCGCGCGGCGCATCCCATCGCCCGGCGCACCCTCCTCAAGGCCGCCGCGGCCGGCGCCGTCGCGCCCCTCGTCGGCCTCGCCGGCCGTGCCCTGGCGCAGTCCGGTGCGCCCCTGAAGAAGCTGCGGCTCACCTGGAACGCCACGGCGATCTGCACCTCGCCGGTGGCGGTGGCCGTCGACAAGGGCATCTTCGCCAAGTACAGGCTCGACGTGGAGCTCGTGAACTTCGGCGCCTCGACCGAGGCCCTCCTCGAGGCGATCGCCACCGGCAAGGCCGATGCCGGCGTCGGCATGGCGCTCAGGTGGATGAAGCCGCTCGAGCAGGGCTTCGACGTCAAGGTCGTCGCGGCGACCCACGGCGGCTGCTCGCGGCTCATTGCGCCCGCCGGCGCGGGCATCGCCAGGATCGAGGACCTGAAGGGCAAGGCGATCGGCGTCTCCGACCTCGCCGCGCCGGGCAAGAACTTCTTCTCGATCATGATGACGAAGGCCGGCCTCGACCCGACGCGCGACGTCGAGTGGCGCCAGTACCCGGGCGAGCTCCTCACCGCCGCCGCCGACAAGGGCGAGATCCAGGCGATCGCCGACGGCGACCCGAAGGCGTGGATGTGGATGAAGGACGGCAAGTTCGTCCAGGTCGCGAGCAACCTCGACGGCGAGTACGCCAACCGGATGTGCTGCATCCTGGGGCTGCGCGGCTCGCTCCTGCGCGACGACCCGGCCGCCGCCGCAGCGCTGACGCGGGCCGTGCTCGAGGCGCAGGACTGGACGGTCGCCCGGCCGCAGGACGCGGCCCAGTCGTTCATCAAGTACACGCCGAAGGTCGCTGAGGCCGACCTCGTCGCGATGTTGCAGTCGCAGACCCACCAGCACCATCCGGTCGGCACCGACCTCAAGGCGGAGATCGCGCTTCTCGCCGACGAACTGAAGCTCGTCGGCGTCTTCAAGCCGTCGACCGACCCGGCGAAATTCGCCACGAAGGTCTACGCCGACGTGCTGGCGGCGTGACGCCATGAGCATCGCCGACGACACCGTCGCGGCCGGTCCGGCGCGCTCCGCCGTGCCGGGCGCCCCGCGCGCCGACATGCCGGGCGCTTCCCGCGCGGCCACCACGGGCGCGGCCCGCTTTTGGCCGGGCGGCCTCGTCGTCGCCGGCCTGTGGCTCGCCGCGGCGGCGGGGACGGCGCTGTGGCCGGAGGTCGAGCGGGCGCCCTACACCGACGAGCTCGCCGCGCTGATGGGGCTCGTCGCCGCCGCGGTCGCCGTCGTGGCGCTCGCCGGGCCGAAGCCCGGCGGGCCTTTCCTCTCCGGGTTGTCCGGCAAGGTCCGCCACGCCGGGCCGTGGCTCGCCGTCCTCGCCCTCGTCTTCGCCGCCTGGGAGATCGTCACGGCGAAGCTCGGCCTGCTGCCGACGCCGTTCTTCGTGCCGCCGCAAGGGCTCGTCGAGGTCTATCTCGACGACTGGCCGCGGCTCGGCGAGAGCCTCCTCGCCTCGCTCTTCCTGCTCGCCAGCGGCTATCTCTTCGGGGCCGTCGCCGGTTTCGCCACCGGCGTCGCGATCGGCTGGTCGAAGGCCGCCGGCTACTGGGTCCACCCGGTGCTGCGGCTCGTCGGGCCGCTGCCGGCGACCGCCTGGCTGCCGCTCGCCTTCTTCCTGTTCCCGACGAGCGGCTCGGCCTCGACCTTCCTCGTCGCGCTCGCCACTGGCTTCCCGGTGACGGTGCTGACCTGGTCGGGCATCGCGAGCGTCAACCGCGACTTCTACGACATCGCCCGCACGCTCGGCGCGAGCGAGCGCTTCCTGATCCTCAAGGTGGCGATCCCGGCGGCGCTGCCGTCGGTGTTCGTCGGCCTGTTCATGGGGCTCGGCGCCTCGTTCGCCGTCCTCGTCGTCGCCGAGATGCTCGGCGTCAAGGCCGGGCTCGGCTGGTACCTGCAGTGGGCGCAGGGCTGGGCCGCCTACGCCAACATGTACGCCGCCCTCCTCGTCATGGCGCTGATGTGCTCGGGCCTCGTCACCGTGCTGTTCCGCCTGCGCGACCGCACGCTCTCCTGGCAGAAGGGGCTCGTGCGATGGTAGCCGCCGCCACCGCGTTCGCCGCCGGCCCGCTGCGGGCCGCCGCGGCCCCGCCGCCCGCCGCCGGCGTATCGGTCGAGGTCGAGGGCGTCTCGCACGCCTTCGCCCTCGACGGCCGGCCGCTGCCGGTCCTCGACGACGTCGGCTTCGCGGTCGAGCCCGGCGCCTTCGTCGCCTTGCTCGGGCCGTCGGGCTGCGGCAAGTCCACGCTCTTGCGCCTCCTCGCCGGGCTCGACCGGCCGTCGGCCGGCCGCCTCGTCGTCGGCGGCGAGGAGGTCGGGGCGCCGGATCCCTCGCGCATCCTCGTCTTCCAGGATCCGACCCTCTATCCCTGGCGGACGGTGCGCGAGAACGTCGCGCTCGGGCTCGAGGCGCGCGGCATCCTCGCCCGCTCGCGCGGGCGCATCGACGAGGCGCTCGCCCTCGTCGGGCTCACGGAGTTCGCCGGCGCCTATCCGCGCCAGCTCTCCGGCGGCATGGCGCAGCGCGCCGCGCTCGCCCGCGCGCTCGTCAACGACCCGGCGCTGCTCCTCCTCGACGAGCCGCTCGGCAAGCTCGACTCGCTGACCCGCCTCACCATGCAGGCGGAGCTCGTGGCGCTTTGGCAGCGGGCGCGCTTCACCGCGCTCCTCGTCACCCACGACGTCGAGGAGGCGCTGTTCCTCGCCGAGCGGGTGATCGTCTTCGGGCCGCGGCCGGCGCGCGTCGTCGCCGACATTCCGGTCGATCTCGCCTATCCGCGCCACCGCGGCGATCCCCGGCTCGCCGAGCTGCGCCGCGAGGCGCTCGGCCATCTCGGGCTGGAGGCGACGTGGTGAGGCGCCTCGCCGCCCTCGCGGTCGGCCTCGTCGTCGGGGCGGGCGCCGCGGCGGCGGCTGGGTTCGCCGTCGGCGGCTTCGGGCGCGGCGAGCCGACCGCCATGCTGCGCCTCGTCTCGACCGGCCTCGCCGCGACCTGCCTGCCGGGGGCGGGCACGGGGGGCGCCGCGACGGCCGCGACGGGATCGCCGCCCACAGCCGTCGCGGCTGCTGCCGTCGATGGACCCGGCCGGGCCGAGCGCGCCGCGGCGATCGGGCCGGCGCCGCCGCCCCGCGCCGCGGCCGTCCTCGTCGTGACGCCGGCGCGGGTCGGCCGGGCGCGTGCGACGGTCGCCGGCATCGAGCGCGACGGCTTTCCGTTCGCGCCGGAGACCGTCGTCGTCGAGCTGTCGAAGCCCGCCTTCGGCCTCGGGCCGTTCCGCCACGTCGCGGCGGCCGGCGCCGACGGCCGCTTCGCCGTCGACGTCGTCGATCTGCCGAAGGACGGCTTCTGGGTGGTGCGCCTGGAGATCCCGGTGGCGGCCGGCGAGACCGTAGCCCTGACGGACGTCCTCGAGATCGTCCGCTGAGCGGTCGCGCCGCACGGCCGGCGGGAGGCCGCGCGAAAGCACCGGAGAACGGAAGTTCCGCCAGGCGAGGAAAGAGGCAAAATCAATTCACGACAAAACGAATAGACATAATAGTGTAATCACCAACGGCGCACCGGACGCGCCCGCCGCCCGACCACAGCGAGACGGTGATCCATGAGCTTCGCTCCAGAGACGATCGGCGTGCCCAGCGGCCCCTCCCTCGAGGCGCTCCTCGCCCGCCATCGCCGCTTTCTGACCCCGGTGGTGATCGTCCTCGCCTGGCAGGCGGGATCGTCGCTGGGACTGATCCCGAGCCGCCTCGTCGCCTCGCCGGCCGAGATCGCGGCGACCTTCTGGGACCTCACGATCTCCGGCGAGCTGCCGCGCCACCTCCTCGTCTCGCTCGCCCGCGTCACCGCCGGGCTCGCCATCGGCCTGACGCTCGGCATCGTCTTCGCGCTGATCGCCGGGCTGTCGCGCCGCGGCGAGGACGCGGTCGACGCGACGCTGCAGATGGCCCGCACCCTGCCGCACCTCGCCCTGGTGCCGCTGTTCATCCTGTGGTTCGGGATCGGCGAGGCGCCGAAGGTCGCCCTCGTCGCGCTCGGCTCGATCTTCCCGATCTACCTCAACCTCTTCGCCGGCATCCGCGGCGTCGACGGCAAGATCGTCGAGGCCGCCACGACCCTCGGGCTCACCCGCTCGGAGCTCGTCCGTCATATCATACTGCCCGGCGCGCTGCCCTCCTTCCTCGTGGGCTTGAGGTATTCGATCGGTGTCGCCTGGCTGTCGCTCGTCGTCGGCGAGCAGATCAACGCGACGAGCGGCATCGGCTACATGGCGATGACCGCCCGCGAGTTCCTGCGTACCGACATCATCTTCGTCGCCCTGATCGTCTACGCGATCCTCGGGCTCGCCGCAGACCAGATCGTGCGCCTGATCGAGCGCACGGTGCTCGTCTGGCGGCCGAGCTTCGTCAAGGAGTGAGCCGATGACCCGCTTCGCCGCGATCCGCACTGCCCCGACGAGCCTTGTCGACCGCCCCGCCGTGGTCCGCGTCGCCGGCCTGAGCCGCGCCTTCGGTGGGCCGAAGATCCTCGACGACCTGCATCTGACCATCGCCGACGGCGCCTTCGTCGCCCTGCTCGGCCGCTCCGGCTCCGGCAAGTCGACGCTGCTCAGGACCCTCGCCGACCTCGACCCGGCGCC
>Ga0255338_1003557_pt1 | contig 18342 bp, 17 predicted proteins | sample MeOH1_35cm_T4_19_FD_203715 | JGI IMG/M metagenome (GOLD analysis project Ga0255338, IMG submission 203715) | Sandy soil microbial communities from University of British Columbia, Vancouver, Canada - MeOH1_35cm_T4_195 | ecosystem: Engineered > Artificial ecosystem > Sand microcosm > Unclassified ...
ATATTCCAAGAAAGATGACTGGAATATTGATGAATTGCCCTATCGACTCAACCGTATTCTCGATGAAGATGTTCGAATCATGTCAGCGAGTATTGCTCCTGTGGGTTTTCATGCGCGCTTCTCAGCGTTGCGCCGCTACTACCAGTACAAAATCGTCGATAACAATCGCCCAATCCTGCCTATGCGCCGTTTCGATGTTGCGCCCTGGTACCGCCCACTTGATGTGGATGTTATAAATCAAGCAAGCGCACTTCTGGTTGGCGAGAATGACTTTGCGGCTTTTTGCAAGTTTCGACAAGGCGGAACTACGATCCGAACGCTAGAAAAGTTCTCATGGATACGAAATGAAGAGGGACTGCTAGCGGAAATAGTTGCTGATGCATTCTGCTATTCAATGGTTCGCAATCTTGTTGGTGCGGTCGTTTGTGTTGCGGATGGCCGATTTCCCGCTGAATGGGTGAAAGAAGTACTCGACAACCGGAAGAGGGTTTCTGATAGTTTGGTATTTCCATCGCGTGGATTAACGCTTGTTCACGTTGACTATCCGCCGGAAGATCAACTTCTGGCTCGAATTGAAGCAACACTTAGACGGAGAGACGAAGAAGAGTAATGGGGCACATTGACGTAAGCGCCGTGGAGTTTTCTCTCTCCGACGGTCGAGTCCTTCTCAACGATGTCAATTTCCGAGTCGGTGATGGCGCAAAGATTGCGCTGATCGGCGCCAACGGTTCGGGTAAAACCACTCTCATACGCATGATCTCCGGTGATCTTGAGCCCGAATCTGGCGCCATTTCGATTTCTGGCGGTCTGGGCGTAATGCGCCAATTTATTGGCTCGGTACGAGATGACACTAGTGTGCGCGACTTACTTATCTCGGTGGCACCTAAACGAATAAGGGACGCTGCCGCCGTAGTCAAGGCGAGTGAAGAGTTGATGAATACGCGAAATGAAGAGCGTGATCAGATGGCGTATGCCCAAGCACTCGTGAATTGGGGAGATGCGGGCGGTTATGACTTCGAAGTCATTTGGGATGTCTGCTGTACCGAATCACTCGGTAAATCTTTTGAGGAAGTTGCCGAACGGAGTGTGAACACACTTTCGGGTGGTGAGCAGAAGAAATTAGTTCTTCGCGCACTGCTGCAAGGACCCGAAGAAGTCCTCCTCCTTGATGAGCCTGATAACTATCTGGATGTTCCGTCAAAGCGTTGGCTTGAAGAGGTGATCACCGAGACTAAGAAGACTGTTCTTTTCGTTAGCCACGATCGCGAACTCCTTGACCGCACTGCAAACAAGATCGTGACACTCGAGCAAGGTGCAAACGGGAATACTGCGTGGGTCCATGGCGGGAAATTCTCGACCTGGCACGACGCCAGAAAAGCACGTAATGAGCGATTTGCCGAGATTTTGCTCCGCTGGGAGCAGGAACATGATCGCCTCAAAGAATTAGTACGAACCCTGCAGTGGCAAGCGGCGAGCAGTCCTGCTATGGCGTCAAAGTATCGCGCCATGCAGACTCGTCTTCGCAAATTTGAAGAGGTGGGCCCACCAGAGGCTCCTCCAGTTGAACAAGATGTCCAGGTGGGATTGAGGGGCGGGCGTACTGGCATGCGGGCATTAACCATGGAGAATCTCTCTCTCACCGGACTTACGGAGCCTTTTAATTTCGAAATCTTCTTTGGCGACCGTGTTGCCGTGCTTGGGAAGAATGGGACCGGAAAGTCTCACTTTCTGCGGATGATCTCCGGCGACAAAACGGTGAAGTACGCGGGTGAGTTCAAACTTGGCGCCCGCGTCAAAGCTGGATACTTCGCGCAGACTCACACCCATCCTGAATTTATGAATAAGACCCTTCTCGAACTTCTCTGGGAGAATTATTCTCTGCAATTGGGTCCCGCAAAGAGTGTGCTGCGGCGGTATGAAATACACAATCAGGCCGAGCAGAAATTCTCCTCGCTCTCCGGTGGGCAACAGGCACGTTTCCAAGTTCTTCTTCTCGAGTTATCTGGATCGACACTTTTGCTTCTTGATGAGCCGACAGATAACTTGGATCTCGCAAGTGCTGAAAGTTTAGAGACCGCGTTAGAGCAGTATGTCGGCACAGTGGTATCGGTGACTCACGATCGCTGGTTTACGCGAGGCTTTACTCGCTATCTAATTTTTGGTGCCAATGGAAAAGTCTACGAAAGCCCAGAACCCGTTTTTGAGCTTTAACCACACCAAGCTCGTTGTAGACGACTGAAATTGTTACTGATGGGTATTGCCGAGAAGGCTCCTCAGCCTTAGAGTGGTGACGCTTATTACAGGAAAGCTGACTTTCTCGATTCCATGTAAGAGGGTGTATTTCTATGCTGGCTTTGCTGGGAAGGTTAGTAAAGCTAGTCAAAAAGGATTTTGAATTCCTCTCCAATTATGAGCGCGCACATCCTCATTTTTTCTGGTATTTGGGAGCAGATGCTCTCCTTTCAGTCGCTCTTGTTTTTGGCGGATATTCCCTTTATGTGGAAATGACTTCTGATTCGCACTCCTTGGTGCATGTGGGTGCCGAGGCGGTGACATCCAAAGAATTAGTTGAACACGCAAATGAGAATAATGTGCTCGCTTACTGGCTGGGGTCTTTTCCAGGGTACGAATACACGATAAATCATGCGAACCCAGATGTCGCCGATATCTTCTACTGGCAAAAAGGCACACAGAAGCTCGATACAAAACTATTCCTATATGAAGTGAAAACGTATAGGAATCAGAAAGCGTGGGATGCACGCGCCCACACCATTTTGGCAACGGCAAATACCGAGACGATCGCCATTAACAAGTCCATCACAATAAGGATTAATCGTGGATCCATGAAAGGTGTGATTGTCACCTTTGCCCATCGGCCAGAAATAGTCGGAATCGCTTATCCAACGCGACGGGATCTGGCAGAGATGATTAAGAATGTGCAGGGTTTAGAGTTGCTCCAGTAACTAGAATCAACTCTGCAGTCCAGCAGGCCCACCGAACTGATCTCTCGCGCCCTAACAGGTCAGTTTCGTTTTAGTGTAAATCCAGTGCTTGAGCGAAGCTCATCAGGGTTTTTTGGACTCCAAGTGAGTGACATGGCACGTGGCTCCGTGGAGACGCCTTTACTAGTGCTTATGTAAAACCCTTGGATAGTGCTGTCTTTGTCGTGGCTGATAATTGTTCCGTGAAATTCGCCGGTGGTATCAGGTTGATTAGCGCCACCAGTCCACCGTATGCCAACAAATCGATCAGCTTGGACAAATCCCCAGGTACCCGTGTTGAATCCCTGAACGGTCCATGCGCCAGTCAGTCGAGGAGCATCCTGATAAAACCCTAGGCCACGCCAAATCTTCTGCGAATAGGTGGTACCTGCAACAATGTTGTAACGTGTCTTGGCGCCGCTGACGGTGTGGAATCCGCCATTGTTTTTGCAATTATTTAATGCAATTTTGGCACTCTTCGGAATGGACGCATCACAAATTTTAATCATGTCCTCCAAGAATTTGTCGTCTATCTTCTTTTTTGTCCACGTAAAGTAGTCAATAACTTTCCCACCGTTTAGCGCCATCTCTTTTACTTTGGCATGCGAGTAAGCAGCATCGTGTTGCATGCATGCTGCTCGGAAATTGACAGGGTATTTGAACGCTTTTTTCCATCGGACATTATCGGCAAAGGGAATCTCACTATCCACGAAGGCTGATTCATCTCCGTCCTTGGGGTCGGTTCCGGCGTCTCCTCCACCGCAGCCGTTCGAGACAGATTCAATGGAGACGAGCGCAGTTGGGAGTGGTGGCCAAACAGTTTTGGTGATGCATGGGGTCTTTGCGAAGATCAAATTTGTTAAGTAAGCAGCTGCCGCATATTTAACGGTGGGGACCTCAACCTTTCCGATAACCAAATGGCACGGATCACTCAGGAAGACCGTGACCGTTCCGGTGTAACTTGGCGGATCGCCTTTCGGTTCGGTCCAGGTGAAACTTCCGATGACATACTTCCCACTCCACTTGCCAGAAAAAGTCTGCGAATAACGCTTGTTATTCGAACTTATTTCCCACGTCACTTCCTCACCTGTTTGTTTGACTGAAATCGAGCCGGCCCATTCACCCTTATTGATCCACGTACCAGTGAGGTCTGGACTTGCTGAAAATGCCTGCTCGTTTCCTAAAAAGAGGAGCGAGAGGGCGACCAGAATCGAAAAAAGAAGGGATGGGGCGTGCCGCCGCATGGTTTGAGGCTAGCACTGAAAGAAGGTGGTGTCTCTAGCCTATTTTCGAGCACTAGTCTTACCTAACCGATAAATCGGTTTCAGAACATTATTAGTTAGGTTTTGTAATGAAGAAACTCGTCGTCTTTGATCTCGATGGAACTCTCGCCGAAAGTAAATCAGCGGTGGACCCTGAGACGATTGTTCTGCTTAATTCCCTCTTATCAATGACAAAAGTCGCGGTGATTTCCGGTGGCGATTGGCCCCAATTTCAAAAGCAGTTGCTCACGCAAGGGTTTAACAGCACTAGTTTCTCAAACCTGTACCTATTACCGACCTGCGGAACAAAATTTTATAGATTCTCCTCGGTATGGGAGGAAATTTATTCGGACAATCTTTCTGATGGCCAGAAGGAACAGATCAAAAATGCATTAAATACAGCAATGAATTCGCTCGAATTTGTACCTCAGAAGGTATGGGGTGAAATCATTGAGGATCGTGGAAGCCAGATTACCTTTTCTGCATTGGGACAATCTGCACCGATTGCTGAAAAGAAAGAGTGGGACCCGAACTTTGCAAAGCGAATGAGGATGCAGACTCTTCTGGCGGAACTAATCCCGGAGTTTTCGGTCCGTCTAGGAGGTACGACCTCCATTGATGTCACGCGACCCGGTATCGACAAAGCATATGGGATTGCAAAACTTGAAGAGATTCTTCATATAGATAGAGCGGAAATGCTCTTCGTCGGAGACGCTGTTTTCCCCGGTGGCAATGATTATCCAGTCAAGGAGGCAGGTGTCGTCTCAATCCAGGTGAGAGATCAGAATGAAACAAAGCGGGTTATTGAGGCAATTGTTGGATGGGTTTCGTAATTATCAACTCTTCTCAGAGGCAGGTGCGGACTCTATTCATCAACTCCGGCAAATCTACGAGTGCAAACCGAATTGCCTCATCGCTGTAACCGTAAGGAAGAATAAGAGTCTGCTCATGGATTAATGCTCCGCAGGAGTACACAACGTTTGGAGTGTATCCATCGCGTTCGTCCTCGTTAGCAGTAAGAAGTGGTTGGCTCAGCGTGGCAAGAACTATCGTTGGATCATTTAGATCGAGCAACACTGCGCCGATCCCGTATTCACGCATTGGCCCTACTCCGTGTGTAATCACAAGCCAACCTTCGGGCGTTTCTATGGGCGGCCCGCAATTACCCATTTGGATGAACTCCCATGGTTGCTCCGGAATGCAGATTTCGATGGCATCGCCCCAGATTTTGGTATCTAGTGACTTCGCCACGCTGATGCTTTCGCGATCCCAACGTGAGAGCGCGAAGTACTTCCCCATGATTTTTCTGGGGAATATTGCCATTCCCTTGTTCTTCGCAGCTGGTCCTACGAGACGAGTAATGTCAAAAGTTTGGAAATCCGAGGTGTGAATCAAGTGAGGTTTTACGTGAGAACCATCGTAGGCAGTGTAGGTCGCGTAGTAAGTGAGATTCCCATCTTCCTCAACGAATGCGGTGAAACGGGCATCTTCCATTCCTTGGGATTCATCGACAGCGGTAGGGAAGAGAATGCGCTCAGAAAGTGGGCGATCGTGCGGGAAGTCCACTCGATAGTTACAAGAAAAAATCCACTTTATATCTTTAATAATCTCCCGAGTGCTTTCGTGAGTCAATTCATCCTTCTCAACAGTGGCGATCGCACTTTCGAGAAGGCGCGCGTCAAATACCTCGGGAAGCAGATTGAAAACGCCAATGGCCGGTGTCACATCCTTGAGTTCGGCAAGAGAGATGCGAAGAAAATCACGAGTCATCGTTTTGTGGAGAGCTTTGCCTGTGAGTAGGTATTGGCCTGGTTGGTCGATCTGGATCTCCCTGGAAGTCAAAATACCCGTTCGGAACTCGATTGAAGAAATATGCCCCTCTCCGACGGCACGAGCGCTCATGATAAATCGCAGTTCTCCCGGCTTTAGTCCCGTCTGATCGGGATGTACACATATTGAGGGATTAAAGAGCGCCGCACCTTCAATTGCATATTCTTTGGTGAAGTAGGAACCAATAAGTTGGCGCCGTTCGACGGAGACATCCACTGCCCGAGGAAGTCTGTGTTCAACATGGCCAAAATTCTCTAACCAGGTTGTATGAATATCGCGATGCCGATCGCCATAGCGCCCTACGGTTTCTGCAAGAGTGACAAAAACTTCTTCGTCGGTCATACCCATAATGCGTTCGATGACCGCATCGGCTCTGGAAATCTCATCATCTTTAATTTCTTGCCCTGGCAGATATAACCGCGCGATAACTCGCTTAGAATCTCGTTGAAGTTCGGGCGCAACACGTCGAAGTAGTGCAGTCTCAAGAGTCATGGGTGTCTGCCTTTCGTTATTTCAACCTTACCTCGACTCCAGGTTGAGGGCTCCATGATTTGCTGTGAAAACGGGGACTCCATGCTCTTAAGTCTGAGTAACCCCTGCGAGTTCACCCTGAACCATTGATCTGACTAGGTGGACTGGCGGTCTCAGGTCTACTATCAAAAAGTAACTGAAAAGCGGGGACATCCGAAGCCTTGAAGTTTCAGAGGGTGACTTTATCTCCTGAAGGGTGTTTTACATGAGTATTCGATTTGGATTTGTGAGTACGTATCCACCAACGCACTGTGGGGTTGCAACTTTTAGTTTTTCTCTTATGAATGCGATACGGGATTTAAAACCACACACGACTTCTGTCGTTCGGTTATTGGACTCTGGTATTAATCAAGGTAGCGAGCCGGTGGCTCCTGAAATTCTCACCACACTCACTGCGGGAAATCCCGAATCAATGGTTAATGCAATCGCCGCACTTAACAGAACCGACATTGCTGTGATTCAACATGAATTCGGTATCTACGGTGGAGTCGATGGTGACGAGGTTCTTCAAATTATGAACGGGTTGCGAATTCCATCAATTGTGGTGGTTCATACCGTCCTCACCACACCTACGTGGTACCAGAGGATAGTTTTCACACAGTTGATCCGAAAAGCCTCAGCAGTAGTGGCAATGAGCAAGACTGCGCGCGATCTATTGCTTTCCAAATATTCCATCGAACCCTCCAAGATTTTTATCCTGCCCCATGGTGCGCCTGCTTTCCCGAGAGTCAATCCTGAGGAACTTTCGAGTCGACCCCTGATTCTCACCTGGGGTTTGATCGGACCTGGTAAAGGAATCGAATGGGGAATTGAAGCGATGGACAGACTTCGAGACCTCAGTCCTGCTCCCCTTTATCTCGTGGCTGGCCGGACGCACCCTAAAGTTCTTGATCGAGAGGGTGAAGCGTACAGACGAGACCTCCAAAGTAGTATCGATAAACATAACCTTGGCGATCTCGTTGAACTCAACGCCGATTACTTGAGTAACGTCGAATTAGCAAAACTCGTAGCATCTGCCTCCGTGGTCTTACTGCCGTACGACTCAACCCAGCAAATGACTTCTGGTGTCCTTATTGAAGCGGTGGCGGCTGGACGTCCAGTCGTCGCAACACAGTTTCCGCATGCCATCGAGCTTCTCTCTCATGGAGTCGGAATAGTCGTTCCACACCGTGATCCAGATGCAATGGCGCAAGCTCTGCGAAGCATTCTCCAAGATTCTGCCAAGGCAGCAGCGTTCTCCCAACGTGCAGCGCAGGTTGGTGCAGGACTTCTCTGGCCATCGGTGGCGGAGCGATATGTGAAACTTGCACGGGCATTGATTCGGTCGGAAGTTGCAGCATGATTGGCCAGATCACACCTCAACCGACTTTTGCGCACCTGAAGCGTCTTACCACTGAGTTTGGGTTACAGGAACATGCACTCTTTGATGAGCCGCGTCCGGAGCATGGTTACTGTGTTGATGATGTGGCACGAGGGTTGGTATTGCTCTGTCGTGAACCAGAACTTCAGCCAGTTGAACTGGCCATGTTAGAACTCTATTTGGATTTCACACTGAGAGCGGTTTCTGAGGATGGTGGTTGTCACAACCGCATGGATTCAGAAGGCAATTGGGCGGACCAACCTGGAAGAGGTGATTGGTGGGGGCGTGCGATGTGGGGACTTGGATTTGCCGCTGCACATGCTCCTCTAGCGGGTCAGCGCGCTCGAGCAGTTGAAGGATTTCACATGCTTGCTCGGACGACTTCACCGGATTTGAAGGCGCTCTCTTTTGCCAGTTTAGGTGCAGGTGAATTACTGCTCGCATACCCGGATGACTCTGATGCGCGACGAGTTCTTGAAAGAGTTCGGAAACGATTGACTCACTCAGTCTCTAAGAATTGGATCTGGCCGGAGAAGCGACTGAGTTACAGCAACGGCTCTGTTGTCGAAGCGGTCATACTTATTGGATGGGTACTAGGTGATGCACCGACGTTGGCCCACGGAATTTCTATGCTGGAGTTCCTGCTTGAAATAGAAACGAGCTCGGGCCATTTTTCTGTGACTCCAGTTGATGGGCGTGGGGATGACGGGGAAATGAGCTTTGATCAGCAACCGATTGAAATCGCAGCAATTGCAGACGCATGCGCTAGGGCATTTCAAGTCACGGGAGAGCGGCGCTGGGCGGAGCAAGTGCAGCTGGCGTGGAGCTGGTTCCTTGGAAATAACGATATTGGCGTTCCAATGTTTGATCCTGAGACCGGCGGCGGCTATGACGGACTCCACGATCGAGGTCCTAACTTGAATCAGGGTGCAGAATCGACGATTTCCATGTTATCCACGGCTCAACAGGCTCTCAAAACCAGTCTTTCTGACCTATAAATCCCTGTTTTGACCCATTGGCGCCCTCACGGGTACCCTTACCCTCCTGCGCTAATAAGGCGCCGTATGGTAAAAGTCATTAAGTAGAAGTGAGGGCAAGAGCGTGCGTACATATAGTCCAAAGCCTGGCGATGCAGTGCGTAAGTGGCACGTCATCGACGCTGAAGGCGTTGTATTGGGTCGCTTGGCTACCCACGCTGCTGCGTTACTGCGTGGTAAGCACAAGCCAACCTTTGCTCCTCACATGGATATGGGTGACTTCGTCATCGTTATCAATGCAGACAAAATTGCGCTCTCTGGTACAAAGTTGACTCAAAAGTTTGCGCACCAGCACTCCGGTTTCCCAGGTGGTTTAACATCGACCGTTTACGGCGATCTCTTGGTGAAGCACCCAACACGCGCCGTTGAGAAGGCAATTAAGGGCATGTTGCCAAAGAACACCCTGGGACGTGCGGTCGGTAGCAAGCTCAAGGTTTATGCGGGTGCAGAGCATCCACACGCAGCACAAGCGCCAACCCCATATGTTTTCGAGCAAGTTTCACAGATCATTAAGTAGAGGAAACGAATAAATGATGTCTGATAACAACGTAATTGATGATCTAGACGAGACTGAAGTTCCTACTTCATATTCTTCTTCTACTCCTGCTGCTGCAACCAACCGTCCTGCGATCAAGTCGCCGGGCGGCGGGACAGGTCGCCGTAAAGAAGCAGTTGCCCGAGTCCGCCTCATACCAGGCACAGGTCGGTGGGTAGTAAATGGCAAGGCACTTGATGTGTACTTCCCAAACAAGGTCCACCAGCAATTGATCTCCGAACCATTCCGCACCGTTGGTGCAGAGAATGGGTACGACGTATTTGCGCGTATCGATGGCGGTGGAGTTTCTGGCCAAGCCGGCGCACTTCGCCTTGGTGTTGCACGCGCACTCAACGAGATTGATGCCGAGGCACATCGTCCAGCACTCAAGAAGGCCGGCTTCCTCACTCGCGATGCCCGCGTCATTGAACGGAAGAAGTACGGCCTAAAGAAGGCTCGTAAGCGCTCGCAATACAGCAAGCGTTAATTCACATCCGCGATATTTAGTCCGCGAATATGGCGCTCTTCGGCACCGATGGTATTCGTGGTTTGGCCAATCGTGATCTCACTGCAGAGCTAGCCCTTGACGTTGCCGTTGCGGCCGCCCATATTCTCGTTGAGAGTTTAGGTTCAACTAAAAGCCGTCCACGAGCGATAGTTGGTCAGGATTCACGGGCATCCGGAGAATTCCTTGAAGCAGCCGTTGTCGCTGGGCTAACAAGTGCTGGCGTTGATGTTTACCGAGTCGGTATTTTACCGACGCCAGCAATCGCTTTTTTGGTGGCCAACAGTGGCGCAGACCTTGGCGTAATGATTAGTGCATCGCACAATCCAATGCCCGATAACGGGATCAAAATCTTCTCTCGCGGCGGTGGAAAACTTGACGATTCCCTCGAGGCGGCAATCGAAGGACGATTGCGGGAACCCTGGGAACGTCCAACAGGATCTGACGTCGGACGTGCAATAAATGATGACACCGCCACCGAGCGTTATCTCGCATACCTCCTCGCCACTGTGGAGACAGATTTAACCGGTCTGAAAGTGGTGGTGGATTGCGCAAATGGCGCGTCATCTTTTGTCGCGCCAGAGGCGCTGCGTCGTGCAGGCGCGGAAGTGATCGCGATATCCGACTTACCAAATGGCTGGAATATTAATGACAATTGCGGCTCTACTCATATGGAATCACTTCGAGCCAAAGTACTCGAGAGCGGTGCAGATATTGGAATAGCGCATGACGGCGACGCAGATCGCTGCTTGGCAATTGATGCGTTCGGAAATGATATTGATGGCGATCAGATCATGGCGATCATGGCGGTAAGTATGAAATCTCGTGGATTGCTAAAGAATGATTGTGTTGTTGGAACAGTGATGAGTAATCTTGGATTTATTAAGGCGATGAGGAATTCAGGAATTGAAGTCATTACAACCCCTGTCGGTGACCGTTATGTACTTGAGAAATTGATTGAATCAGATCTCTCACTCGGCGGCGAACAATCGGGTCACGTTATTTTCAAACAATTAGCAAATACTGGTGATGGCATCCTTACTGCCCTTCAACTACTTCAAGAAATAAAACGTTCCGATAAGAGTGTTCACGAATTAGCAAGTGTGATGACTCGCTTTCCACAAGTTCTGATAAATGTTCGGAACGTGTCTAAAGAGGATTTTTCGACTTCGCGAGCTATCTGGGATGCAGTGCACTCGGCTGAAGTGCAGTTGGGTGATTCTGGTCGTGTCCTTCTTCGAACTTCAGGTACAGAGCCTTTAGTTCGCGTGATGGTGGAGGCCTCAAGTGATACCGTTGCCTCTGCTGTTGCATCGTCGCTTGCCGAGGTTGTACTGCAGGAATTGGGGTAAATTGTGTGTGGAATCGTGGGTTACACGGGACCGCAATCTGCCATAACACCACTTATTGAAGGACTGCGCCGGCTTGAATACCGAGGGTATGACTCTGCAGGAATAGCACTTGGAACCGCCAACAAATTATACGTCGAGAAGAAGGCCGGCAAACTTTCCAATCTTGAGTCTGCACTTGACGGAACCCTACCTATGGTTCATAGCGGAATCGGTCATACTCGATGGGCAACACATGGTGGGCCAACTGATCGTAATGCGCATCCGCATTTGGACAACGAGGGCAAACTCGCCGTCATCCACAACGGGATTATTGAGAACTACACAGAACTTCGCGAGGACCTCGAATCCAAAGGTCATATATTCGAGTCTGAGACCGACACGGAGTCAGTAGCACATCTTCTAAGTGATCTTCGGAAATCGAATCACGGAGATTTGTCTGCAGCCATGCGCCAAGCGGTGAAGTACTTACGTGGTTCTTTTACTCTTTTAGCCATGCATGCCGATGCGCCAAACGTGATCGTCGGGGTTAGGAGGAATTCACCGTTAGTGGTTGGACTAGGCGATGGTGAGAATTTCCTTGCATCAGATGTCGCTGCCTTTATTGACTATACAAAGCGTGCAGTCGAATTAGGCCAAGATGAAGTGGTAACAATTACTCCCGAAGGAGTCACAGTTACTGATCTTGAGGGTGCGGTCCTCAAACCGCGTGAGTACGAGATCACCTGGGATTCGAGTGCTGCGCAAAAAGGCGGCTTCAACCACTTTATGCTCAAGGAAATTTTTGAGCAACCTAAGGCCGTCGCGGATACATTGCTTGGCCGCCTGAACGCGAGTAATGAAATTGTTCTAGACGAACTTCATCTCACAAGTGGTGAAATCAAGAATCTGAAGAAGATCGTGGTTCTTGCCTGCGGTACGGCATATCACGCGGGAATGCTCGCGAAGTACGCAATTGAGAAGTGGGCAAATATAATCGTAGAAGTTGAACTCGCTAGTGAATTTCGTTATCGCGACCCTTTGATCGATTCGCAGACCCTCGTCATAGCGATTTCCCAGTCTGGCGAGACCATGGACACTTTGATGGCTTTGCGCCATGCAAAAGCTGGGGGAGCGCGAATCCTTGCGGTCTGTAACACAAATAGTTCAACTATCCCGCGTGAATCTGATGCTGTTCTGTATACGCACGCTGGACCTGAAATCGCGGTGGCTTCAACTAAAGCATTTTTAACCCAAGTCATTGCTGTCTATCTCATCGGTCTCTACTTGGCCCAGGTACGTGGGGAGATGTCTGGCGCAGATGTCCGCTTGATTTTTGATGAAATGACTGAATTGCCTTCCAAGATCGAGCAAATTTTAGAGACAGTCGAGCCATTGCGTGAGCTCACCCGCTCATTTGCACGGTCAACGTCAGTTCTCTTTCTTGGCCGAAATGTCGGCTTTCCTGTCGCCCTTGAAGGGGCGCTCAAGTTAAAGGAACTTGCGTATATGCACGCCGAAGGTTTTGCCGGCGGCGAGTTGAAGCACGGGCCGATTGCTCTCATCGAAGAGGGCACCCCAGTAATCGCGATTCTTCCATTCGGCCACGACCACGGTTTGGACGAAAAGATGCTCAGCAATGTGCAAGAGGTCAAAGCGCGTGGCGCCAAAGTGATCGTCATCGCTGAGGAGAAAGCTGAAGTCACAGGGGCCGAACACGTCATTCGCATTCCCGGATCCCTGGCATTGCTTCAACCAATTTTGGCAACCGTTCCACTACAGGTGTTTGCATACGAAATGGCGGTCACACGGGGCAATGATGTGGATCAACCGCGAAATCTTGCAAAATCGGTGACTGTCGAATAAATGATGACGCATGTAGCTCTTCGACGACAGCAGATGGGTCGAGCGCTTCGTTGGTCAGGGTTGTTGTTTATTGGTTATTTGATTGTCACTCAACAAGTCATGACTAATGGCCCCCTCATTGATGTTGATGCAAAAATCGCGGAAGCGCAGAGACGCGAATACGGTGGACTCGCTGATTTGGTGCTTCGAAAATTGGACGACTTGGGACTTCGCGGGCTGACCGGGACTATTCTCGTCATCGCGGCGATTCTCATCTCACGCCAATTCAAGTCTTGGCGCCCACTCAACCTTGCGATACTCGCACTTCTCTCGCTCAACTTTGTTGTAGGGGTCTCGAAGCTAGCAATCGGACGGACCAAGCCCCGTCTCAACGTCGATCTCATACATGCCGGCGGAATGTCTTACCCCAGTGGGCATGCATCAAACGCACTACTCTCGTGGGGGATACTCGCTTACTTGATCTACCGGTATACGCACCGTGAGGTTTTTCATGGTCGGGTAATGGCAACTATAGTCGGCACGATTACTTTGACGGTATGCGTGGTTTCATTGATCCGTACTACCCACTGGTTTTCAGATCTGGTCGGCGGTCTCTTTGTTGGCGGCTCTCTCCTTGTTTTAATAATTGCTATTGATCGATATTTTCCTTCTGAAAGACAACCTTCCTGACTTAGTATTGGTTCATGATCGAGGGCGTCGGTATTGATGTAGTAAATATTGCGAGGTTCGCCCAGTCCCTCGAAAGAACTCCTGGCCTCATTGATCGCCTTTTTACAGAGGCCGAGCAGAGCAAGCCCATCTCTTCACTTGCGGCACGCTTTGCTGCAAAGGAAGCTCTGGCAAAGGCGCTGAATGCGGGCAAGGGTCTTCTCTGGCTAGATGCCGAAGTTATTAATCTTGAAAGTGGCAAGCCGGTCTTTCTTTTCAGGGGTGAAATTGCCGAGATCATTGACGGAGCTACCGTGCATCTCTCAATTTCTCATGACTCTGGTATTGCCTCAGCAATTGTGATTGTCGAACGATCGTAATGGGCAATCGCGCACAAGTAGAGGTCGATCTTTCAGCAATTAGCCACAACCTTCACCGATTACTGGAGCGTACGGGCGTAAATATTATGGCTGTAGTAAAAGCTGATGCGTACGGTCACGGGCTGGTGCCGATCTCGAGGGCCGCTGTAACTGCGGGCGCCTCGTGGCTAGGGGTCGCGCTTCTTGAAGAGGCTCTTGCCCTGCGCAGTGCAGAGATCACGATCCCAATTCTTGCCTGGTTGGTTCCACCTGGATCGAATTACCAAAGTGCAATTGCGGGGGATATTGATGTGGCAGTTCCGTCTATCGCGATTTTTCAAGAGGTATGCGTTGCCAGTCGCCACCTCAACAAACGCGCACGTATTCACATTGAAGTCGATACAGGGATGACTCGAGGCGGCTTTCTCTACGAATGGCAGTCGTTCCTCGAGTTGCTTGCTATCTCGAAAGATGAAGTAGAAGTGGTGGGCCTCTTTTCGCATTTTGCACGCGCCGATGAACCTGGAGAACTCCAAAACTCGCTTCAACTGAAGCGTTTTATGGAGATGTCGGACGATCTCAACGAGATAGGGATTGAACCCGCAATTCACCATCTTGCTAACTCTGCAGCCAGCCTGGTCGATGCGTCATCGCATTTCGACATGGTTCGAACCGGGATTGCAATGTATGGATTGACCCCTGATCTCGAGCATCTTGGCTCATCCGAAGAGTTGGGTTTGAAACCTGCGATGACGTTGAGGGCAAAGATCCATATCGTTAAAGACGTGTTGTCAGATACTCCAGTTGGTTATGGAGCAACAGCGCTCACGCAAAGAGATACCAAACTTGGAGTTATCGCGATGGGATACGCCGACGGAATTCCAAGAATTGCAAAGAATGTGGGTGTTTTCCACGATGGAAGAAGGGCGCCGCTGATCGGTCGAGTTTCCATGGATCAGTTCGTCGTTGATCTTGGGGCGGACTCGACTGCTGAGGCTGGGGAGTGGGTCACGGTCTTTGGTCCAGGTAGCGAGGGCGAATACACCGCTGATGATTGGGGCCGCGCCAGCCAGAGCATTAATTATGAAGTTGTCACGCGGATCGGACCACGCGTTCCCAGGGTTTATAAACCTATTGTCAGGGTGGAAGATCAATGAGCGCGCAGACCGCGCTTTTGGCCACCAAAAGACTCTCAGTTGAATTCGGTGGCTTAAAAGCCCTCCACGATATCTATCTTGAACTCCATGAGAATGAAGTGGTCGGCGTCATCGGCCCAAATGGCGCAGGCAAGACGACACTCTTTAATGCATTATGTGGATTAGTTATCCCTTCGGAGGGTGAACTCATTCTCAATGGTAAACCTCATACATGGCCCCGGACTCATGAATTGGCAAATTTGGGAATCGCGCGAACGCTTCAAGGCGTGGGACTCTTCCCCGATCTGACAGTGGTAGAGAACGTCATGATCGGCGCGCAGAAATTCGCCCATTCAGGATTGATTTCAGCCGCATGTGGAAGAAGCAAGGACGAGGCTAAATTGCGTGACCGTGCGATGCTTGCCTTAGAGCGCGTTTACGCCACACGGCTCGCAAATCGACGTGCAGACACGCTTTCTTACCCTGACACCAAACGAGTAGCGATTGCGCGGGCACTGGCTAGCGAACCAAAAATCCTCATGCTTGATGAACCTGCAGGTGGGCTTGGTGCCGAAGACATCACCTGGATGAATTCTCTGATTCACAATCTCAAATCCCAATGCTCAATTCTTCTTGTCGAACACCACATGGATGTAGTCATGTCTGTATGTGATCGCTTGTATGTGCTTAATTTTGGGCAGACGATTTCAAGTGGGGCAGCTGAATTGGTCCGTCGCGACCCTGCTGTCATCGCCGCCTATCTTGGAGTGAGTGATATATGACACTCATTGTTTCCGACCTCGTCGTAGATCATGGCGCAATTCGAGCCGTCAATGGCGTTTCCTTCCGAGTAGAAGAAGGACAACTCGCAGCGGTCATCGGTGCAAATGGAGCAGGAAAGACCACGTTACTGAGGACCCTCTCAGGTCTTACGCGAGCAACGGGAGGTTCAGCGACGTGGCATGGGTCCGAGTTGCTTTACTCAAAACCAGAGAAATTGGTTCGACGTGGAGTTTCCCATGTCTCTGAAGGGAAGTCGGTTATCGCTGAATTGACAGTGAGAGAGAATATAAATTTGGGAGCGTTATGGCGGAAGAATTCTGATGAGGCGCAGGCTACACAAGCGATGATTCTTGAAACGTTTCCTCGCCTCTCTGAACGCATTGATCAGCAGGCAGATACGCTTTCGGGAGGTGAGCGACAGATGCTTGCTATAGGGCGCGCGCTCATGTCGAAACCATCGCTTCTGCTATTAGACGAGCCGTCACTTGGCTTGGCGCCCCTCGTAGTTGCTCAAATATTCCAAAGTATCCGAGCACTTACTTCGCAGATGGGTTTGACGGTTGTACTAGTGGAACAGAATGCAATGAGCGCTCTTAAGATTGCAGACGTAGGAATTGTTCTCAATCTTGGGCGGATCGCGGCTCGTGATTCAGCCGAACATCTTATTGCCAATCCTCAGGTCCGCGCGGCCTACTTAGGTTACTGAGGGGCTGCGAAATAACTATGTATCAATTTATTAATACGGTTCTTATCGGGATTACGTCCGGGGCGATTTATTCATTGATGGCAATTGCACTTGTTTTAGTCTGGCGCAGCACTCGGGTTGTGAATTTCGCACAAGCAGGCCAAGCCCTGGTCTCCACATATATTGGTTATGCCGTCATCCAGAGTTTTCACTCTTTCTGGCTTGCTCTGTTGATCGCCATGCTCGCAGGAGCAGCAGTATCAGCGCTTGTGGATGCCCTTTTTATGCGCACTCTTTTCAAGAGGGCCGCACAAGGTCCGATAGCGGGCGTGGCACCGATTATTGCGACTCTCGGATTACTCGGATTGATCCGCGGTTTGTTGGGATTGATTGTTGGCACTAAAGACATGAATATCCGTCCTCCGGTTTCAAATATCGGCTACACGATTTCTGGGCACACTCTCGCTTTCTCTCCTTTGAAACTCGTCATAGTTGGCTCTGTCCTCTTCCTTATGCTGGTCCTATCTCTCGTCTTTCAGCACACGAATGTGGGCCTCGCTTTGCGCGCATCTGCGTACTCACCAGAGATTGCTCGGCTCGCAGGTGTGCGAGTAGATGGAATTCGCACTCTTGGGTGGGCACTTGCTGGAGCAGCGGGAGCGGCTGCCGGAATGTTGCAAACTCCCGACGGCAATGGAGCCCTTTCGCCAGACTCGCTCGAATTCAGCTTGTTACTTGTATTCGGTTTCATTGCCGCCGTGATCGGGGGATTGGAGAGTCTTGTAGGTGCTGTTGTTGGTGGCCTTTTGCTTGGGCTGGTTTTGGCATTTGTCTTAACCTACATAAGTGGATCACTTGTATTTATCACTGCATTCGTAGTCTTGATTGTCGTACTTTTGGTCAGACCTAATGGATTGATTGGGACGAAACGAGTGCGCCGTGCATAAATTCCTTCACTCAAATTTGAGTCGGCTTACTCTTTTTATTGGTATTGGCGTCTTCTTATTTCTTCTGGGCAATCGTGTTGACGAATTGCGCGTCTATCAAGGCGCGACGCTTGCTATGTACGTCGTCGCAATTGCTTCGCTGATTCTGCTCACGGGTTACTCCGGCCAAGTCTCGTTGGGACACGGCGCACTTCTGGCGATCGGCGGATATTCGGCCGCACTTGCCCGCAATCATCTTTCTGCTCCTGTATGGATCTGCTTCGTCATCGCAGTTTTAGTTGCGGCGATGGCGGGTGCGGTTCTTGGTACTGCTGCCGCACGTTTGTCAGGACCCTATCTCGCAGGAACAACTTTGGCTCTGGCAGTTGGACTACCTTCGATAGCCAATCAGTTTGGGATCCTCGGAGGCGAGCAGGGCCTCCTCTTTGACGTTGGATTCCCGCCTCCGAGTCTGGGGGAGGAGTTCACGCAATATAAGTGGTATTTCTGGATCGCATCCTTGGCCGCTCTGATCACGCTCTGGTGGCTCCAGAATATTCTCCGCTCGCG
>Ga0255338_1003558_pt1 | contig 18340 bp, 17 predicted proteins | sample MeOH1_35cm_T4_19_FD_203715 | JGI IMG/M metagenome (GOLD analysis project Ga0255338, IMG submission 203715) | Sandy soil microbial communities from University of British Columbia, Vancouver, Canada - MeOH1_35cm_T4_195 | ecosystem: Engineered > Artificial ecosystem > Sand microcosm > Unclassified ...
CTTGGCGCTGTCGGCGGCGACGGTCAGCACCCAGTAGCTGATCAGGGCGACCGCGGCGATGGAGAGGAACACGAGCGCCTTCTGCGGCAGGCTCGTGGCCCGGCCGACCTGGACGATCGAGGTGGTGATGGCGCCGGGGCCGGCCAGGAGGGGGACGGCGAGCGGCGTGATCGCGATGTCGTCCTTGCTCATGCCCTCGGCGAACTCCTCGGGCGTCTCCTTCATCGGGGACTTCTGAGCGCGGATCATGTCGAGCGACGAGAGCAGGAGCACGAGGCCGCCGGCGATCTGGAAGGCGGCCAAGGTGATGCCGAACAGCTTGAAGATGGCCGGCCCGAGCAGGCCGAAGGCGCACATGACGCCGGCGCAGACGAGGCAGGCGGTGCGCGCCATGCGCCGGCGCTGCTCGGCGGTGTCGCGGGCGGTCAACGCGAGGAAGGTCGGGACCGCCGCGAAGGGGTCCACGATCGCGAAGAGCGAGCCGAACGTCAGGAACGCGTATTCGAGCACCCCGTCATTCTAGCCTTTCCGCCGGGACCGGTTCATTGCTCCCGGTCAAACATCGGTAGGCCTGGCACCAAGGAATCGCGTTAAATTTCCTACAATTGACGCCAATGGACCGTGAAATAGGGGTCGGCGGCTTCGCCGTCAGCCCTCTCGCCCGCCGCTACGTCAACGAGGTGCTGGACTCCAACCGGCTGTCCTACGGCCCGTTCCACCGCCGCTTCGAGGCCGCTTTCGCCGCGGAGCACGACTCCAAGCACTCGGTGTTCTGCAACTCGGGCACGAGCGCGCTCCAGATCGCCCTGCAGGCCCTCAAGGAGAAGCACGGCTGGGCCGACGGCGACGAGGTCATCGTCCCGTCGGTGACCTTCATCGCCACCTCGAACATCGTCCTGCACAACCGCATGGTCCCGGTGTTCGCCGACGTGGACCCGCGCACCTACACGCTCGACCCCGCCAAGTTCGAGGCGGCGATCACCCCGAGGACCCGGGCCGTGATCCCCGTCCACCTCCTCGGCCTGCCCGCCGACATGGACCCGATATCGGCGATCGCGCGCAAGCGCGGCCTGTCCATCATCGAGGACTCCGCCGAGACCATGTTCGCCAGGTACAAGGGCCGCAAGGTGGGCTCTCTCGGCGACATCGGCTGCTTCTCGACCTACATCGCCCATTACATCGTCACCGGCGTGGGGGGCCTCGCCACGACGAGCGACCCGGACCTCGCGGTGCGCCTGCGCAGCCTGATGAACCATGGCCGCGACTCGATCTACCTGTCCATCGACGACGACAAGGACGCGACGGGCCAGAAGCTCCACGAGATCGTCGCCAAGCGTTTCCAGTTCGTCTCCGTCGGCCACAGCTACCGCGCCACCGAGCTCGAGGCGGCCCTGGGCCTGGCCCAGCTCGAGGAGAAGGACGGCATCGTCGCCGCGCGCACCGGCATGGCCGCGCGCCTGAGCGCCGGGCTCAAGGAGTTCGAAGGACGCCTTCAGCTGCCCTTCAGCCCTCCCGATCGCGACCACACCTTCATGCTGTACGGCCTCGTGCTGAAGAACGAGGACAAGGCCCCGCTCGTGAACTTCCTCGAGGACCGCGGGGTGGAGACAAGAGATCTGTTGCCGTTGCTGAATCAGCCGGTGTATAAGAAGCTGTTCGGCGACCTCGAGTCGAAGAACCCGGTGGCGAAGAGCCTCAACCGCTCCGGCTTCTACATCGGCTGCCACCAGTACATGACCGCGAACGACGCCGATTACGTGATCGCGCAGTTCCGCGAGTATTTCCGGTCGCGTTGAGATGATGAAGGTTTCCGTCGTCATCGATAACCATAACTACGGGCGCTTTCTCAAAGAGACGCTCGACTCGGTTCTCACGCAAGTTCTCGACGACGTTGCCGTCGAGATAATCGTCGTTGACGACGGTTCCACCGACGATTCCCGAGAGATTCTTTCCACGTACGCTCCGCGCGTGAAGTCGTTGTATCAGGCGCGGCAGGGACAGGCCTCCGCCTTCAATGTCGGCCTCGCCGCCGCGAGCGGCGACATCGTCTGTCTTTTGGACTCGGACGACGTCTTTCTGCCCGGTAAGCTGGCCGCCGTTCTCGGGGCCTTCGCGGACCCGAAAGTCGTTTGCGTCCAGCATTTTCTCCACGACACCGACGCCCATCTCAAGCCCCTGCCCCGCCGCTTCCCCGCCTGGCCCGCCCGCTACACCCTGGACGACTACGCCGCCGGCCGGACCGAGTTCACCGCGACCTCGGGCCTGGCCTTCCGCCGCGAGGTCCTGCTCAAGCTCCTGCCCATCCCCAAGGACCTGTTCTATTACCTCGACGACTTCCTGACCGCTCACGCCCTGTTCTTCGGCGAAATCGCCAATATCCCCGAGGTCCTCGGCCTGCACCGCATGCACGGCGCCAACTGGTGCGCGGGGGGGCTGGAGAACCCCGCCAAGATCGAGCGCGACTTTCTGGACCGGGCACTGTATTATTCATTCCGCGACCGCTGGCTGGCCGAGGCGGGCCGCTCCCGCTCGCCGGAGGCCGTCGAGGCCGAGGCCCTGGAGCTGTGGCGGCGCCGCGTCCTGCTCGAGAGCCTGCGCGCCCGTCCGCTCGAGGCCGCGCGCGCCTGGACCGAGGGCCTGCGCGCCTTGCCCAAGACCCGCCACGCGCGCTTCCGCGCCGCGACGACGGCGCTGGCCGTCCTGTCGCCCACCCTTTATCTGGCGCTGTACGACCTGTACTCCCGGCCATGAGCGAGACCTTCGACCTGACGGTGGTGGTGCCGACCCTCAACGAGGAAGGCTCCTTGCGCCAGGTCCTGCCGCGCCTCAAGGAGACCTTCAAGCGCCTCGGCCTGCGCGGCGAGATACTGGTCGTGGACGGCCGCTCCAAGGACGCGACGGTCGCCGTGGCCGAGTCGCTCGGCGCGCGCGTGCTCGTGCAGACCGCGCGCGGCCTGGGCGGCGCTCTGCGCGAGGGGCTGCTCGCGACGCGATCCCCCTGGGTCGCGGTCGTCGACGCCGACGGCTCCCACCCTCCGGAGATCCTGGCGGACATGTGGGCGAACCGCGGCGGCTCGGACCTCGTCATCGCCTCCCGCTACATCCCCGGCGGCTCGGCCGTGATGGACCCCCTGCGGCAGGTCCTCAGCCGCTCGCTCAACATCGTGGCCCGCCTGGTGCTCGACCTTCCCGCGCGCGACTCGTCGGGGGGCTTCCGCCTCTACCGCGGCGAGCTCGTCCGCCCCGTCGCCGCCTCCGCCATCGCGACCGATTTCACCATCCAGCAGGAGCTCCTGGTCGGCATCCTCTCGCGCGGGGGGAAGGTCCTCGAGATCCCGTTCCGCTATGAGCCCCGCATCGACGGCGCCTCCAAGGCCTCCGCCCTGCGCCTGGCGCCCGCGTACGTCCGCATGCTGCTCCGCCTGCGCGGACGGAGCCGCCCGTGACGACTTTGACGCGTCTGGAGACGCTCTCGACGGCCGACCGGTTCAACGACGAGGTCTGGAGCCGCGTCCAGTCCTTCATCGGGACCGACATCCTCGAGGTCGGCATGGGCATCGGCATCTTCACCGAGAAGCTCCTGACGCGCGGCAAGGTCTTCGGCGTGGAGATCGTGCCCGAGTTCGTCGCGGAGGCCCGCCGCCGCCTCGGCACGCGGCCGGACCTCGAGTATCTCGTTGCCGACATCGGGGGGAAGGACCTGCCCGATTCCCTGCGCGGGCGCGCCTTTGATACCATCGTGTGCATGAACGTGCTCGAGCACATCGAAGACGACAGGGGGACCTTGTCGCGCTTCCTCGGCCTTCTCAAGCCCGGGGGGAAGCTCGTGCTCGTCGTTCCCGCGCATCAGTGCCTGTTCAATCCCCTGGATTCCAATGACGGCCATTTCCGCCGGTACGCGGCCGCGGAGCTCCGCGAGAAGCTTCGAACCGCCGGCTTCGATGTCGCGCATGAATCCACTTTCAATCTGTTCGGCATCCTCGGGTGGTTCCTGAACGGCACCATCCTGCGCCGCAAGGACCTGCCCGCCGGTCAGATGGGCCTGTTCAACAAGGTCGCCCCTGTCCTGTTCTGGCTCGAGAACCTCGTCGGCCCGCCCGTGGGGCTTTCTCTGCTGGCCGTCGGAGCGAAGCCGTGAACGAGAAGCTCTCCATCGTCATCCCCGCGTACAACGAGGAGGACTCGGTCGACGCCATCCTGAAGAGCTGCCTCGACGCGCGGGCCGCCTTGATCAAGGACGCGGGGCTGTCCGGCGTGGAGGTCATCCTCGTCGACGACGGCTCCAAGGACAAGACCCTCGAGAAGGCCCGCCGCTGGACGGAGGCGAAGGTCGTCCCGCACGAGAGGAACAAGGGCTACGGCGCCGCGCTGATGACGGGCTTCCGCGCCTCGTCGGGCGACCTTCTCTCGTTCCTCGACGCCGACGGCACCTGCGACCCGCTCGAGTTCGGCGGTCTTATCAAGGCGCTTCGCGAAGCGAATGCCGACATGGCCGTCGGCGCGCGCCTGCACGCCGGCTCGCAGATGCCCTTCGTGCGCACGGTCGGCAACCGGCTCTACGCGCTCCTCATCCGCGCGCTGACCGGCGTCAGCCTCACGGACACCGCGAGCGGCATGCGCGTGTTCAAGCGCGGGCTCCTGTCGCGGCTGGCGCCCCTGCCGACGGGCCTGCACTTCACGCCCGCGATGACCGCCCGCGTCGCCTGCATGGGCGGGGTCTTCGTCGAGCGCCCGATCTCCTACGCGGAGCGCGTCGGCCAGTCCAAGCTGTCCGTCGTCCGCGACGGCGTGCGCTTCCTGCGCGTGATCCTGGGCACCGTCTTCGCCTACTTCCCGCTGCGCGTGTTCGGGCCGCTCGCGGCCGTCTTCCTTCTCGCCGCCGCGGGCCTGGCCCTGCTGCCCGCGCGCACCTATCTCGGCGGGTCCGGGATCGAGGAGTGGATGATCTACCGCCTCCTCACGGTCCTGACCTTGTCGGTGTGCGGCGTGATCTTCGCCGCGATCGGCCTGCTGGCGCAGAAGGCCTCGAACGCCGCGCTCGGCCGCCCCGTCTCCTGGGTGGACCGCCCCGCGATCCGCGAGACCGCGGCGGCCCTCGGCGCCTCCCTCTGGCTGGCCGGCGCCGGGGTGAACTGGCCGACCGTCGTCGAGTACGCGACGACCGGCCACATCACCCGCCACTGGGCCTGGGTGCTGCTGGGCGCCCTCGCGGTGATCTGCGGGACCGTCATGGTCTCGCTCTCGATCGCCCTGGGCGCTTTCGCGCATCTGCCCCGCGAGGACGCGTCATGAGCTTCTGGGACGGCAAGAAGGTCCTCGTCACCGGCGGCGGGGGGTTCATCGGCAGCCACGTCGTCGAGCGCCTGCTCCGCGCGCACCGCGAGGTCCGCGTCACCGTCGCCGGGCGCATGAGCTCGGAGAACAAGCGCAACCTCTCCGAGGTCCTGCGCAACCCATTTCTGCGCGTGATCAAGGGCGACCTGCGTGACCCCCGCTTCTGCCGGAAGGCCTGCAAGGGCCAAGATGTGGTCCTTAACCTCGCCGGCGTCGTCGGCGGCGTGGGCTACAACAGCAAGCATCACGCGAGCCTCTTCCGCGACAACATGACCTTGCAGCTGAACGTGCTCGAGGCCGCGCGCCTCGAGTCGGTCAAGCGCTACCTCGTGGTCAGCACCGCCTGCGTCTACCCGCGCGACTGCGTCATCCCCACGCCCGAGACCGAGGGCTTCCGCGACGAGCCCGAGCTCACGAACAGGGGCTACGGCTGGGCCAAGCGCATGGGCGAGTATATCGGCCGCGCGTACGCCGAGGAATACGGCATGAGCATCGCCATCGTGCGCCCCTACAACGCCTATGGCCCGCGCGACCACTACGACCTCGACAAGTCGCACGTGATCGCCGCGCTCGTCCGCCGCGTCTGCGAGGGGGAGAGCCCCCTCAAGGTCTGGGGCGACGGCAAGTCCACGCGCGCGTTCCTCTACGTCGAGGACTTCGCCCGGGGCCTGCTCGAGGTGGCCGAGAAATACCCGAACGCGGACCCGGTGAACATCGGCTCGGCCAAAGAGATCTCGATCAAGGACCTGGCGAAGGCCGTGTTGCGGGCGGCGGGGGCCGAGAAGACGAAGCTCATATTCGACCCCTCAAAGCCCTCTGGGCAACCCCGGAGGGCTTGCGACACGAAGAAAGCAAAGCGTGTCCTTGGCTTTACGGCAACGATGCATCTCGACGAAGGCCTGCGGCGGACCGTCGCTTGGTATAGAGAGAACCTTCAGTGAGAGGCAAACGGCTTTTAGTTCTGCTTACCTTCAACGAGTCCGAGGCCCTGCCCAAGCTCTTCGACCGCCTCCCGCTCTCCGCGGCCGACGAGGTGATGGCCGTCGACGGCGGCTCCAAGGACGGCACCGTCGAGTTCCTCCAGTCGAAGGGCCTGAAGGTCGTCACCCAGCCGCGCCGCGGCCGCGGCGTCGCCTTCCGCCTCGCCCTCGAGCTGACCGACGCCGAGACGATCTGCTACTACAGCCCCGACGGCAACGAGGACCCCGACGACATCCCGCGCATATTCGAGAAGATCGAGGCCGACGGCTCGGACCTCGTCGTCGCCTCGCGCATGATGAAGGGCGCTTACAACGAGGAGGACGTCCACTGGTGGCGTCCGCGCAAGTGGGTCAACCAGCTCTTCACCTTGGCCGCCAACCTGATCTGGAACCGCGGCCCCTACGTCGAGGACACGATCAACGGCTTCCGCGCGGTCCGCGCGGACTCCCTGCGCCGCTGCGCCTGCGACGCCGACGGCTTCCCCATCGAATACCAGATGTCCATCCGCATGATGAAGCTCGGCATGGCCATCGGGGAGATGCCGACGCACGAATATCCCCGCCTCGGCGGCCAGAGCACGGCGGAGTCCTGGCCCACCGGCGTCGCCTTCGTCAAGACGCTCCTGCGCGAGATGTCGATGGGCCGCGGCGTCCACGCGGGGAACGCCGAAAAGGTAGAATCACCCACCCATGGCTGATCAACGCCGCGACCTGCGCGCCGACGCGGAGACCTACGCCCACCGGGCGATCATCGCCTGGCTGCCGATCCTCTACCTGCTGATCTCCTCCCTGTTCTTCCTGCGCACCTACGACTCCGCCCAGGTGAAGATCTCGATGATGCAGATGGGCGGCCTCGGCCTCCTGACGATGTGGCTCGTGCGCCTGGCCGTCGCCGGCAAGCACGCCCTGAACCGGGAGGACCTGGTCTGCCTGTCGCCGTTCCTCGCCTACCTCTTCTGGGGCGTGTTCTCCTACCTGAAGGCGCCGTACCACATGTCGAGCACGGACTTCTTCCTGCGCCACATGTTCTACATGATCGTCGCCCTGATCACGATCTACGAGTTCGACGAGGCCGCCATCGCCCGCCTCTTCAAGGTCCTGATCTGGACCGCCTGGATCGCGATCGGCTACGGGACCCTCCAGTTCGTCGACACCGCCGCCTTCCCCCCGGGCGTGGGCAAGGGCATCGATCCGTTCGTCTGGCGCGGCGCGTTCAGCGACCGCGTGTTCTCCACCTACGGCAACCCGAACTTCTACGGCGATTTCCTCGTCATCATGTTCCCGATCCTCGTCACGCAGTGGTTCAAGACGCGGGCCTGGAGCCTGGTCGTCCTGACCGCGATGCTCCTGCTCAACCTCGTCAAGACGGGCACGAAGGGCGCCTGGCTCGGCTTCGCGATGGTCTGCTTCATCTTCGGCGTGATCGCCCTCGTCTTCTTCCCCGAGCAGAGCAAGCCCTACCGCAAGCGCCTGCTGGGCCTCGTCGGCGCTTTGGTGCTGGGGTTCGTGGGCTACACGGCCAAGGACCTGAGCGGCCGCGTCGTCTCGATCAACTTCCGCCTCTTCACCTGGGAGGCGACCTGGGAGATGATCCGCACCAACCCCTGGACGGGATCCGGCGTCGGCTCCTTCCCGCCCCTCTACCCCGCCTTCCGCCGCCCCGCGATCTTCCACATCGAGGGCAAGCACAACACCGAGACCGACCACGCCGAGAACGAGTACCTGGAGCAGTTCTTCGACAACGGCATACTCGGCTTCGGCATCTTCATCTGGCTCGTCTACAGCACCCTCGTCGTCGGCTTCCGCTCGCTCGGTCAGCTGACCACCTCGGCCATGCTCAAGGACGGCCGCCCGCCGCCCCGCGCCCTGGACCTGATCGGCGTGATGGTCTCCTTCATGGGCATGCTCGGGCACAACTGCTTCGACGTGAGCCTGCGCTTCGTGTCCTCGGGCGTCTACCTGGGCCTCCTGTCGGGCTTCATCGTCAACCTCGCCCGCGGCAAGGCGCTCTACGAGCTCCACGCCCGCGAGGCCGACGCTCCGGCCCTCCCCGGCGAGGGGGCGTCCGCCTGGAAGACCCTCTCCGAGATGCTCATCTGGCCGCTGCGCCTCGCCGCCGCCGGCGGCGTGCTCTATTACGCCTTCTTCAAGGGCTGGTCCCAGCTCCGTCAGGTCCCGCTCGGCGGCATGTTCGGCGAGTTCGCCCTGCTCCAGGGCCCGCTCGCCCGCGTCCCCGGCGGCGGCGAGCTCCTGCAGTGGTGGATCGCCTGGGGCGTCTTCGCGGGCTGCATGCTCTGGCTCGGCTGGAAGATGATCCGCCTGTGCCTGCTCTCGGAGAACCCCGTCGTGCCGCTGCTCGTCCTCGCGATGCTGGCGCCCCTGTACCAGTTCTGGGGCTACTTCAAGGCCGACATCCACCACAACGTGGCCATCTACTTTTCGAAAGAACGGCAGTGGGAACCCGCCGTCGGGAATTACCTCATCGTCAACAAATTGAATCCCGACTTCGTGATGTCGAAATATTTTCTGGGCAATGTCTTCAACGACCGCTTCAACATGACCAAGGCGTATCTCCCCAACTGGGGCGACACCGACAACGTCCCGCGCGACGACTACGAGCGCGCGATGTACTGGTACGAGGAGGTCCGCAAGCTCGCCCCGAACTACGTCCAGATGCACCACCAGATCGGCAACCTGCACCTGCGCCGCGCCGAGTGGGCCACCAACAACGGCCGCCCCGACGAAGCCCAGAAGTACCTCGACATGGCGATGGTCCGCTTCAAGCTCTACTACCAGATCGACCCGGTCTTCGCGCCGAACTACTACCGCATGGCGCAGATCCACATGATCCGCAAGCAGTTCGACCTCGCCGTGAAGGACTACCAGGCCTACATCGACGCACTGCGCTGCTCGGTGGACCCGTCCTTGCTCGAGAAGCCCTGGCTGCGCAACACCATCCTCTCCTACCAGAACTACGAGCAGCTCGACGGCCAGTGGACCCACCGCCACGTCGGCGCGGTCAACCGCATGCGCGAGTCCGCCGAGGCCTACACGAGCATGGCCAACGCCCTGTTCATGGACAACCGCTTCCCCGAGGCCGAGCAGGCCTACCGCACCGCCCTGTCCTACGACACGAACTTCGACATGGCCAAGAAGAACCTCGAGGTCACCTACCGCCGGGCGCAGGCCGAGGGCCGCCTCAAGCAGGTCCAGGTCGCTCCCGGCACGAAGATCGTCCCCGGCCTGCCGGTCCCGACGGGCTGGATCGTCGCTCCCAAGAAATAAAGGAGAGGAGGGCTATCCTTGAGGATAGCCGCCGACTCGCACCGGTGCGAGTTTAGGAGCCCGCCGCCTAAGCGGCTTTCTTCGCGCGCAGGCGCGCGTTCTCGGCGTCGATCAGGGGGTCGATCAGGTCGTACACCGTCCGCTCCTCCGCGCTCGCCAGCGCCCGGCTGTGGCGCGCGATGAGCCAGGCCTTGCGCGCCTCTTTGGCCAGCGACAGCAGCGGGGAAGGGACCATCGTCGCCTTGTAGACGGACATCGTCTTGGCCTCGTCGCCGAGCTCCTTGAGCATGAACTCGCGGGCCTTCTCGGGCTGGAGGTTCTTGACGAGGTAGGAGGCGATCTCGCGGACGATCTTGCGCTTCTCGGCTTCTAAGATGTCGGGGGGCGTTCCGCCGGCGACGAGCGCGGCCATGCCCTCGGGATACTCCTCGAGCCACTTGTGCGTGACCTGCCCCTCGTGGATGCGGCGGATGGCGAGGCGCTCGTAGATGACGCCGACCTCGACGCCGTCGGCGAGCATGCGCGCGTAGAGCTCGTTGTCGAGGATGATCATGTCCGAGCGATAGTGGCCGTACTTCTTGTACAGCGCGCGCGGGATGGCGAGATTGGTCGTGAGGTAGGGCAGGAACTCCTCGCCCACCGCATAGTGGCCGGGGACCTTGCCTTCCTCGATCTTCATGCCCGGCGGAAAAGCGGTCCCGATAAGGCGATCGTACCTGTGCAGCCAGCCGTCGGAGAACACGAACCCGGCCTTCGGCCTCGCCTTGAAGAAGTCGGCGAACTTCTGGAGGCGGTCCAAGGTCCAGAAATCGTCGGAGTCGATGTTCGTGATCCAGGTCCCCGTCGCCATCTCGAGGGCCATGTTGCGGCACGCCATGTTCCCTATGTTTTTGGGGACCCGGGTATATTTGAAGCGTTTATCTTTACACCACTCCTTGATCATCTCCGGCGTCTCGTCCACCGAGCCGTCGTCGACGATCAGGACCTCGTAGTCGCCGAAGGTCTGGCCCACGACGGTGGCCAGGGCCCCGGGCAGCATGTGGGCCCGGTTGTAGGTGGGCAGGACGATGGAGAAAAGGGGCTCGCTCACGCCAGCAGGGCCTCGACTTTGGAGGTGATCTCCTTGCCGACGGGGTTGGCGTCGGGGCCGAAGCGGCCGACGACCGTGCCGTCCTTGTCGACCAGATATTTAGAGAAGTTCCAGGGGATGTCGCCGTTGAAGCCGCTCTCCGTCGTCAGGTACTTGTACAGCGGGTGGATGGAGGGTCCCTTCACGCTGATCTTCGAGTAGAGGTCGAAGGAAAGCGCGAACTTGGTCATGCAGAAGCTCTTGATGTCGGCGTCGGAGCCGGGCTCCTGGGCGCCGAACTCGTTGGCGGGGAAGGCGGCGATGCGCAGGCCCTTGTCCTTGTACTTCTGGTACAGCGCCTCGAGGTCGGTGTACTGCGGGGTGAAGCCGCACAGCGAGGCGGTGTTGACGATGAGCAGAGGGTGGCCCTTGTACTTCGAGAGCTTCACGGGCTTGCCGTCGATGTTGTTCATCTCGAACTCGTAGACGCGGCCCTTGGTCTTGTCGGCTTGCATCGGGTTCACCTCGTTCTTCTTGGACAAGGCGGCGCCCGCGGCGAACGCCGCCTCGGTCAGCCCCAGCTTGGCCTTTCGAAGGATGTCCTTCATTCCCTGATTCTACCTTTCGTATGCGGGGATTGGGGGTCAGGCACGCAAATTCGTTGAATTCTTCCCGACGATCCAGCGGGCCGCGGACAGCAGGTCCCGGCGGACGGCGGCGGGCTTGACCTTGTAGGCCTTGTCCTTGCCCCCGTTGCCCGTGCGGACGAGGACGGAGGCGCAGCCGGCCCGGCGGGCGCACTCGATGTCCGAGGTCTTGTCGCCGATCACGTAGGAACCCTTCAGATCGAGCCCGAACCTCTTCTTGGCGGCCAGGAGCATGCCCGTCCCGGGCTTGCGCCAGGAGTGGCCGCTGTCGGGGCCGTGCGGCGAGTAGTAGATCGCGTCCCAACGCGCCCCGGCCTTGGCCAGCCGGCGCTTCAGCTCGGCGTGGATCTTCTTCACGGCCGCCTCGGTGAAGTAGCCGCGGGCGACGCCGGACTGGTTGGTGACGATGACGATCTTGAAGCCGGCCTCGCGCAGGAGCTTGAGCGCCGGCGCGGAACCCTTGAAGACCGAAAGTCCGTCGGTGGTCGCCAGATAATCGGCGTCGCGGATGAGGACGCCGTCGCGGTCGATGAAGACGGCCTTGGGGCGTGTCGTCACGATGTGATTCTAGCTTTTAAAGAATTCAACGAATTTGCGTGCCTGACCCCTATGATAGGCGGTGGCGGGCGGCTTGGAGGAGGTTGCGGCCGAGGCTGAAGGTCATGCGGAACTTCTCGAAGGAGTCGCGGTCGTCGGTGCCGAAGCGGCGCAGCGCGTAGGGGTCGGAGCCGGGGGTGGCGAAGCCGGCGACGGTGGTGAGGCCGCACAGGTAGCCGGCCTCCTTGAGCAGGACGGTCGAGTCCGCGCTGAAGTCGTCGAAGTCGCCGTTGGGGTAGCAGAACAGGTCGCAGCGGCGCTGGACGTTCTTCTCCACGAGGGCCTTGGAGCGCGCGAGCTCGTCGCGCGCCGCCTCCGGGCCGTGCAAGGTGACGATGGTGTGGGAGTGGGTGTGGCTGCCGATCTCCATCAGGCCGGAGTCGGCCATCTCCTTGGCCTGCGCCCAGGTCACGGGGCGGTAGTTCTCCGGGGCCGAGGCGTCGAGGACCAGCTTGCGCCCCAGCTCGGCCTCGACCGGGGCGATGAGGGCCTCGCGCGCGTCGGGCAGCAGGGACTTCGCGCGGCGCTGGAGGCCCTTGAGGACCTCGCGCCGCGCGGCCGCGTCTCCGGGGGCGCCCGCGAAGGCGTGCTCGAGGCGGTCGGGCCACAGGGGGACGCGTTCGTCGACGAACTGGGTGGCGAGGAACAAGGTCGAGTGGACGCCGGCCTCGCGCAGGACGGGGAAGCCCAAGGTGTAGACCGACTCGTAGCCGTCGTCGATGGTCAGGGCGACGGCGTAGTCGGGCAAAGCCGGACCGCCCGAGAGCGAGGCCGCGACCTGGCGCAAGGTCACGACATTGCAGTTGTCCTTGAGGAAGGCGAGCTGGCGGCGGAAGGTCGACTGCTGGAGGCGGTTCCCCTGATAGTTGACGATCCCATCCGACGGACGGTCCGTGAAGCCGTGGTACATGAGGACGACCGCGCTCTTGCGCCGGAGCCAACGGAAGGGGCGGTCGAGACCGAGCGCCAAGGCGGCCGAGAGCGCGGCCATTTTCATGGGAACATGAGGTCGTGGTCGCTGTCGATGCCCTGCGTGGGCAGCGGCCCGGCCAGCGCGGCGGAGACCGCGGCGTCGTCGCTGTGCCAGGCGAAGCGGAGGGGATGGCGGCGCGCGAAGAAGGGAGAGCAGGCGGCGAGCAGCTCCGGGTCGCTCGTCGCGGCCCAGGCGTCGTCGGCGCCTTGGTCGAGGGCCCAGCGCGCGAAGGCCCTCACCATGCCGGCGCGCCCGGCCGCGTCCCCGGGGCCGACGTGGAGCAGGTGCGCGCGGCGCCGGCCGCGGCTGGTGAACAGGCGGAACACGGCGTTGACGCCGCCGGCCGAGGCGAGCAGGTGCTCGTCGCGCCGGGGGTTCTCGAGCAGGCGCCACTTGAACCACTCCGCGTCGCGCACGACGCGCGTGCCGGTGACGGAGGGGTCGTCGAGCCTCTCGGCGAGGCCGCCCGCGTCGAGGGGCAGCGGCTTGGTCTCCAGCGCGGGGGCGCCGGAGGAGCGCGCGCGCAGCCAGGCGCGCCAGGCGGGTCCGAGCAGGCGGCCCGTCCCGGCGCCGAGGGCGCCGAAGCGCGACAGCGGGACGGAGAGCTCCAGCGGCTGGGTCAGGACGCTCGCGTCGGAGCGCTCCTTCCAGCCGAACTTGCGGAAGACCTGGATCGAGCGCTCGTTGCAGAAGGTCACGCGGTCCGGGCACATGGCCATCCAGGCCTCGGTCAGCGCCTTGCCGTGGCCCCGGCCCTGGTAATCGGGCAGCAGGGCGAAGTCGACGAACCACATCGCCGTCGCCTCGCGTCCGAGGCGGGAGATCGTGAGCGGGATGACCCCGGCGTGGCCCACGACGCGCTCCTCGTCGACGAGGACGAGGGGCTCGATGCCGGGGAAGCGTCCGAGGCGGTACAGCCAGCGCCAGTGCTCGGACAGGAGAGCCGCCCGCTCCGGGAAGGCGTCGCCATAGAACCGGCTCATCACGGAGCCGAGTATGGTCGACGCCTTCCGGATCTCGGGCATCAGTGACCGACGGGGGCCGAGCCGTCCTCGAGGTACTCGCGGACCTTGTAGCGCGACGCGCTCCAGATGAAGACCCCGGAGAAGCCGAGCATGAGGACCGCGAAGAACCAGAAGAACGCCGCGCCCTGGAACTTGTTGATCTCGGAGACGTAGGCGGTCAGCATGTTGCCGGCGAACACGGTCAGGAGCCAGAAGCTCATGATCGTGCTCTTCATCGCGCGAGGCGCCTGGGTGTAGGCGAACTCGAGGCCGGTGATCGAGACCATGATCTCGGCGACCGTGATCAGGAGGTAGGGGATGAACTGCCAGCCGATGGAGGGCACCCCGCCCGCGTCGATCGCCGACTGGATCATCGCCGCCGCGGCGAAGGAGCTCGCCGCGATGACCATGCCGCCGGACATGCGCCGCAGGGGGGTCATCGCCCAGCCGGTGAGCGTCTCGATGAGCGGGTACACGCCCTTCGAGAAGATCGGGATCAGCACCATGACCATGATCGGGTTCAGGGCCGAGATCTGCGAGGCCTCGAACTTGATCCCGAGGAAGTTCAGGTTCATCTGCTGGGCCTGGAGCACCCACGACGAGCCGTGCTGGTCGAACAGCGCCCAGAACACGGAGACCGTCGCGAACACCTTGAAGATGCCCATCGCCGCGCGCGCGCCCTCGACCTCGTCGGGGGCGTAGCGGCCCTCGGCGGCGCTGAGGAAGTCGCCGCCGTCCTTGCGCTTGCCGTTGATCGCCGCCCAGGCGATCGGAACGAAGCCCGCCTTGCCGGTCTTGCCCGTCGGGGGCACGTTGACGAACTGCTTGCGCCCCGCCCAGAACACGACGGTCGCGACGGCCATGAGGATGCCGGGGATGCCGAACGCCCAGGAGGGGCCGTACTTGACGAGCACCCAGGGCGTGAGCAAGGTCGAGAAGAAGGAGCCGAAGTTGATCGCGAAGTAGAAGACGTCGAAGATCTTCGGGACGAGCTCCTTGTTCTTGTCGGTGAACTGGTCGCCGACGTGCGCGGACACGCACGGCTTGATGCCGCCGGAGCCGAGCGCGATCAGGCCCAGGCCGAAGTAGATCCCGGTCTTGGTCTCGAACAGCGCCAGCACGAGGTGGCCCAGGCAGTACACGATCGACAGCGTCATGATCGTCCGGTACTTTCCCCAGTAGCGGTCGGAGAGCCACGCGCCGAGCAGCGGCGTGAAGTAGCAGGCCGAGACGAAGTAGTGGTAGACGGCGGTCGCCTCGTTCTTGGGCATCGCGAGGTGCGAGACCATGAACACGGTGAGGATGGCGCGCATGCCGTAGTAGCTGAAGCGCTCGCAGAGCTCGTTGCCGACGATGTACTTGATCTGGGGCGGGAACGACGCGGTCTTGGCGGCGGGAACGGGGAAGGCGGCGGCGTCGGCGGTGGTCATATGAGGTTGAACTCCTTGAGCGCCTTTCTCAGCGCGGGTCGATTTTCGGCGGTCAGAACGGTGAGCGGCAGGCGCGGCTCGGGACGGCAGGCGCCCATCATCGAGAGCGCGGCCTTCACGGGGATCGGATTGGTCTCGACGAACAGGGACTTGATGAGGGGGAAGAGCTTGAGATGCAGGTGGGCCGCCCTCTTATAGTTTCCGTCGAGGGCGGCCCTGCACAGGGCCTGCGTCTGCTTGGGCGCGACGTTGGCGACGACGGACACGACGCCCTTGGCGCCGACGGCCATCATCGGCAAGGTCAGCGAGTCGTCGCCGGAGAGGACGGTGAAGCCGGGTTTGGTGAGCGTCAGGATCTCCGAGACCTGGTCGAGGGAGCCGGCCGCCTCCTTGACCGCCACGATGGTGGGCAGGTCCTTGGCCATGCGCGCCAGCGTCTTGGGGAGTATGTTCACGCCCGTGCGGCCGGGGATGTTGTAGACGACGATGGGCAGGCGGGACTCGCGCGCGACGGCGCGGAAGTGCTGGTAGATGCCCTCCTGCGTCGGCTTGTTGTAGTACGGGGCCAGCACGAGCAGGGCGTCGGCGCCGAGGCTCTCGGCCTCGCGCGCGGACTCGACGGCCTTCCAGGTCGCGTTCGTGCCGACGCCGGCGATGACGGGGACCTCGCCGCGGGACTCGTCGCAGGCGATCTCGATGGCGCGGCGGTACTCCTCGTGCATCAAGGTCGCGGCCTCGCCCGTGGAGCCGCAGGGCACCAGGCCGCGCGTCCCGCCCTTGAGCTGGCGGTGGATCAGGTGACGGTAGGCGTCCTCGTCGAGGCGGCCTTCACGGTCGAACGGGGTGACCAGCGCGACGTAGGAGCCTTCGAGCTTCATAGGGATATCTCTCCTGAGAACACGATGGTGCCGGGGCCTTCCAGGCGGGGGCCGTTATCGAACGAAACGGAAAGGGCGGCTCCTCCGCGGACCACGACGCGGACGGGGGAGCGGTCGAAGCCGAGCACGCGGGAAACGAACGCGGCGGCGACGACGCCGGTGCCGCAGGCGAGCGTTTCGGCCTCCACGCCTCGTTCGTAGGTGCGGACGAACAACGAATTTTTCCTTATCTCGACGAAATCGACGTTCGCGCCCGCGCGTCCGAATGTCTTGTGGAAACGCAGGGCCCGTCCGAGTCTGGAGACGTCGACCGCGTCGATGTGGGGCACGAACACGACGGCGTGCGGGACCCCCGTGTCGACGTAGTGGGCTTGGAGCGAGCGTCCTTCCGTTTTGACGTTGAGTCCCAGCCGGAGATCCCTCGGCGCCGGCATGGCCACCTCGGCCCGCCCCTTCCCCGTCAGCCGCGCCGTCAGCGGCCCGCGGTTGGAACCGAGCGCGAACTCCTTGGTCTTGAGCCAGCCCCTCGACGCGGCCCATACGGCCGCGCAGCGCGAGCCGTTGCCGCAGAAGGCCGCGGAGCCGTCGGCGTTCCAGTAATCGAGCCGGACCTTCCCGCCGCGCCGCGTCATGACGATCAGGCCGTCCGCGCCGACGCCGAAGCGCCGATCGCACAAGGTCCGGGCCAGGGCGGGGCCGGAGCGGCCCTTGGGCAGGCCGGCGAGGAGGACGAAATCGTTGCCCGCGCCCGTCATCTTCCAGAAGGAGACCGTCATCGGGCTTCCGCCGGAGCGGCGAGGGCGTCGCGCAGGCCGCGGGCCGCGCGCGAGGCGAAATCGGAGCGCGCGGGGGCGGTCAGCGCGCCGAGCTCGCGCGCCGCCTCGGCGTTCTTGCCGAGCAGAAGCTGGGCGCGGGCGCGGGCCCACAGCGCGGCGCCGTCGCCGGGGGCGTCCTTGAGCACGCGGTCGGCCTCGGCCAGGGCCTCCGCGGGGCGTCCGTCCTCGACGAGCCACAGGGCCTTGGCGCGGCGCGCGCCGGCGTCGGCGCCGAGCGCCAGGGCGTCGTCGAGGGCGGCCAGCGCTCCCGTCATGTCGCCCTGGGCGCGGCGGGCGAAGGCGGTCAGGACGCGGCCCTCGGCGTTCTTCGGGTCGAGCGCGATGGCGCGCGCGATGGCGAGGTCCCCGGTCGTCCAGTCGCGCTGCGCGAGCAGGGTCTCGGCGTACGCGCGCCACACGTCCGCGCGGCCGTCGAGCGTCTCGAGGGCGGTCTCGTAATGCGAGGCGGAGCGGTCGAGGAAGCCGGAGCGCCGGTCGATCTCGGCCAGCCCCAGGTGGGCGCCGAAGTGCTTGGGCTCGTAGACGATCGCCTTCAGGTACAGCGCCCGGGCCTGCTCGTCGAGGCCGTTGCGGTGGAGCAGGTCGCCCTGGCGCGTGAGGAGGTCCACGTTCTTGGGGAACAGCTTCACGCCGAGCTGGTAGACGCCCAGCGCCTCGTCGACGCGCCCGAGGGCGTCGAGGTTGTCGCCCTTGAGGACGTACGCCTGGCGCAGGTCCGTGCCGCGCAGGGTCTGCATGAAGTCGGGGGTCAGGGCCGCGATGACCTCGGCGGGCCTGCGCTCGTCGGACAGGGCCTGCACCGGGCGGATCTTCTTGTCCGAGGGCTCGCCCCAGAGACGCCAGGCCCGGGCCGGGCCCGCGAGGAGGAGCAGCGCCAGCGGGAGGGCGAGCCGCCTCATTCGGCCCTGGCCCCCTTGGCGCCCCAGCCGGCCGACAGCCGGGGGATCGACGCCAGGATCAGGCTCTCCTTCGCGGCCTCGAGGCGGGACGCCGCGGTCACGGCGCCCTTGTCGATGGCCTCGACGATGCGGTGGTCCTCGAACATGCCGATGTCGCCGACGGGCGGCTCGATGAGGAAGTTCGCCTGCTTGCGCTGTTCCCGGGACAAGTACGAGCCGCGGATGTCGATGACCTGGAGGAGGGACTCGAGCACGTTCTCGGGCCGCGACGTCGTGTAGTCCGTCTCGGTGACGCTCGCGATCGTCCACTCCGCGCCGAGGAGCTTGGCGGCGTCGACGGGGATGTAGTCCACCACCCCGCCGTCGACGAGGAAGCGGTGGCGGTACTCCAGGGGCCGGAATATGCCG
>Ga0255338_1003559_pt1 | contig 18338 bp, 16 predicted proteins | sample MeOH1_35cm_T4_19_FD_203715 | JGI IMG/M metagenome (GOLD analysis project Ga0255338, IMG submission 203715) | Sandy soil microbial communities from University of British Columbia, Vancouver, Canada - MeOH1_35cm_T4_195 | ecosystem: Engineered > Artificial ecosystem > Sand microcosm > Unclassified ...
AGCGGATGGGCTTCTCCCGGATGGTGCTGCCGGAAGGCAGCCGCACGAATCCTACGGAAGGCATTGCGGTCTCCTCCGTCCGCACCGTTCAGGAAGCGATCAACGGTACGCTGGGCAGCCGCTACGTCGCCGTTCCGGAAGAGGACCTCTTCGGCGAAGTCGAGGATGAGTAGCGGGGCTGCCTGATTGGCGAGTTGCGGGGGAAAGACACGCCTTCCCCCCGCAACTCGCCGTGTTATTACCGGGGCATGCCCGGCATGCCGCCTGGCGGCATGCCGGCCGGAGACATTCCCGGGGGACGCATCCCGGCTCCTGCTCCACCCCCCGGCATGCCGGTCATGGACTTGGGCTGGCCCATCCCCGTGCGCCTCCCCATTTCCGACATGGAAGCCGCCGTGGCTGGGTTAGCGGTGGTGGTGCTCTTCGGGGCACCGCCACATCCCGCTACCAGGAGCGAGGCAACGAAGGCGATCGACGCGCACGCAGCGCTGCGTTTCCAACTCATCTGAGACTCTCCTCTGGTTGTGGTTCCGAATTGCAAAGCATGAAAGAGAGACGTGTGGCGTCCACGGTCACGGTTGGGATGGCTGTGAGGAAGGGGGGTGTGGCGAGACCGGTTCGGCCCGATCCGCTCCTTCCACCACCCGGTAGTAGTGATCGGCCGGCAGATTGTGGAGTTGGGTGCGAGTGCCTGACGGCCAGAGGATCTCAACCTCTGCCGTTTGCGCTGCATCCATTCCAAACAGCACGCGCGGGTGCGCCTCGGAGAGGAAGCTGCCCCCGGACTTGCGGACCTGGCTCTGGGTGATCCCTCCTGCCGTGAGACGGATTACCGCGCCGATGCCATCCCGGTTAGACTTCCGGCCTTCCAGCAGGAAACCCGCCCAGTGCTTCCGGTTTCCGCCATCATTGCGCCAAAGGAGTCCCTTCTCGTTATTCCAGACGAGGGCCACGTCCAGGTCTCCGTCGTTGTCGAAGTCCCCGTAAGTGGTGCCGCGAATCACGAGCTTTTCCTGCGGCGCCGGGCCGAGCGAGGTGCCGACTTCGCGGAAGTGACCGGCGCGCTCGTTGTGGAAGATCAGGGGGCGCTGCTGGTAGCTGATGGCGCTATCGTTGTGGTTCACGAAGTCGTCGATGTGGCCGTTGCCCGCGAATGCGTCTTGCCAGCCATCGTTATCGAAGTCGAAGAAGAACGCGCCAAAGGTCAGGAAGAGTTGGCTGGCATCACCCAGGCCGGCGGGATAGGCCTCGTCGGTAAACCGCGTTGAACCTTCATTCCGGTACAGCGAGAGGCACTCCCGGGCGAAATTACCGATGAGCAGCCCGAAGCGGCCCTCGTTGCGCCAGTCCGCACAGTCGATGCCCATGCCTGCCTTCACCTTGCCGCTGTCGGACACGGCGATCCCCGCGGGACCTCCGGCGTCCTCGAAGCGTTTCCCGGCCCGGTTCAAGTAGAGGAAGTTCGGCTCTCCGTCGTTCGCAATGGCCAGGTCGGGCCAGCCGTCGCCGTTGTAGTCTGCGGTGGCGATCCCGAACCCTTTGCCGATCTTGCGGTCCATGCCCATGGCATGGGTGACGTCTTCGAACGTCCCATTGCCGCGGTTGTGGTAAAGGGTAGGCGGTACGCCTTCGTAGGCGGTGGGGCCGCAATACGCCTTCATATGCGGGGCGCCGCACCACACGTCGTTCTCGCGCGTCCACTTGACGTAGTTCAGAACTACCAGGTCCAGGTGCCCGTCACGGTCGTAATCCACCCACGCGGCGCTGCTGCTCCACTTCCAGCGAGTGCCGCCCGGCTCCACCTTCAGTCCCTCCACTCCGGCGGCGTGCGTACACTCCTCGAACGTGCCGTCGCCCCGATTCCGCATCAGGTGGTTCGGTCCGATAGCCGTCAGGAAGAGGTCTGTATCGCCGTCGTTGTCGAAGTCCCCCGTGGCGATCCCCATCCCATACTGCTCGAAGTTGAGGTGCGCCTGCCTCGTAACATCCGCAAACGTGCCGTTACCCAGGTTCCGGTACAGCACGGGATGGGTGGTGTTTGCGGCGGAATGCCGCTCCGGCCACTCCGCGGAATCGACATAAAGCAAGTCCATCCAGCCGTCTTGATCGTAATCGAGGAACGCCACCCCGGAGCCGACGGTTTCCGGCATCAGCTTGGCGCCATAGGCTCCGCTGTGATGGCGGAAATGGATTCCCGCAGTGGTGGTTACATCCTCGAACTGCACTCCGGCGGGGACGGCGCGCGCGGGCGTCCGGCCCCGGGCCCGGGAGCCGAACAGCAGCAGTAGGGCGCAGCACGCCAACAGCGCCATCCCGGCAACAGTGCTGGCTCTCTTGTTGGCTCGGATCATGACTTCCCGGACTCCGCCGTCGGCCTCGCGTTCATCAAATCGCTCTGATCCAGCGTTCGGCCCAGCATTCCGTAGATTTCGGAGAGCCGGCCGCGGACCTGTGAGTCGCCAGGGGAAAGCTTTAGCAGCCGCCGGTACTCGGCCTCAGCCTGACCGTAGGCCTGCGCCCGGTAATAAAACTCCCCCAATGCGCGGATCGCGGCTGGGTCTGCGGGAGTGCGGGCCGCCCGCAGCTTCAGGACGGATTGCGCCCGGCGAAACTCGCGGTAGCGCTCCGCCAACTGCAGCATCTCCGTCGCTTCTTCCTTCTTACCTACCTTCTCCAGCAGGCTCCCTAAAGGCTGGTAGGTGATTCCGTCGCCCGGGGAGAGGTCGATCGCGTGGCGTAGCGACCAGACTGCCTCCTGGGTGCGACCCGCGTGGGAGTAGGCGATTCCCAACTGGTGAAAAAGTCCGGCTTCCTCGCGAGCCAGGGGCACACACTCTTCCAGGAGCTGGATCCCTTCTTGTATGCGTTTCGGATCATCACGCCGGTCCAGCAGTAGCTTTGCCAGAGCGCGGCGCGGACCCGGTACTCCCGGGGTCAATGGCAGCAGCCGCCGGTAGAGCTTTTCCGCGTCGTCGAGGCGCCCCGAACTGTCCAGTGCGGACGCGAGAGACGAAAGGATCTGGGGATTGTCTTTAGCGAACCCCGCCTCGGCCTGGCGCAACACGGCAAAGGCGGCTTCCGCCTGGTTCAGGTCCGAATAAGTGCCCGCGAGTGCGATCACCAGATCCGGCGATTCGGGGAACCGCTTCTGTGCCCGCAGCAGCACCGCTAACCGCTCCTGTTTCCGGTTCATCGCGCCCAGCGCTCCGGCAACCTGCCGGTAGGCGAACTCTTGATCGGGGTGCCGGGACAATAGCTCCTGGTACACTTGCAGCGCTTTGTCCGGCTGGCCGCTCTCCTGGAAATAAGTGCCCCGTAGCTGGAGCGAGAGGTCGCGCTGGCCGGCCCGCATCGCCGCGTCGGCAGCCATGCGGCGCGCCCGCGGTTTCTCGGCGCCATAGTCATCGGCGCGGCTATACGCTTCGGCCGCTGCGAGCCATTTGCCGTGCGCGGCTCTCAATCTCGCCAGTTCCGCCCAGGCGCGACCCAAAGTGGGGGAGAGCCGGACGGCTTCTTCGAACTCCTTCTCCGCCGCCGCCCGATCACCGGGCTCGTTCCGCGCGAGGAGCGCAGTCCCCGAGAGGTAGCGGAAATCTCCGCTCAGACGAAGCGGTTTGAAGAGTGGCACGGATTCTGCCGTGCGGCCGAGGGCCATGAGCGCCTGCCCTGCCGCCACGTATCCGCCCACTCGCTCCGGAGCGTAGAGAATTGCCTTGCGAGCGAGATCCAGTGCCCGCGGCCAGTCACCGGCCCGGATGCAGGCGGTGGTGAGGCTTTCTCGCTGTTGCGCCGGGTCTTGATCCAACACTTCCGCGTCGTTCGCCCGCATCCGCTGCTCTACGCCCTGAGAGCTCTGGAAGCGGCGCTCGCGAATCTCGGGAGACTCGGCGCCCACCAGTGGGCGCCCCTGCGCATCCAGCGGAACGGCTGCAAGCAGCTTCACCGCATCGCCTCTCCGGTCGGCGTCCAGATAAGCGTAAGCAAGTGACAGCACAGGCCAGAGTTCGTGCGGGTTCAGCTTCAGGAGCCGCTGCGACTCCTGGATGGCAAGTTCCGGTCGCTCGAGCCGTAGATAGCAGATCCGTAGCTGCTTTCGGACCTCTGTTTCGGGCGCTCCCTGCGCGAGCGCCGATTCGAGCGTTTCGATGGCGGTCAGGTAATGACCGTCGCGCACGTATGCCTCTCCCAGGTCCAGTTTCCACTTGGGATCACGCGGCTCATCCTGGATGACGGCCTCGATCTCACGGATCTGGCTGCCGCTGGTAAACAGAACCGAGGGCGGCAGAGACGCGCTCCGCACGAAGAACCAGTAGTAGTACGCGGCACAGAGGCACAGCAGTAAGGCGACCCCCAGGAGCGCAACGGCCGGCCTGGGGGCAATTCGATAATTCGCTGCCTTCGGAGGGGGTCCTGGCCGAATCCCAGTTGCGGATTCTTCAGATGTGACCATCGGTCGCTCTTGGAATAGTTCGATCTAACGACAAATAGATGTGGGGCGCGCTTCTGCGGAGGCGGAGGTGGGCGTTCGGCCCCGGCACCGTCTACCGCAATTGGGGTGACGCTCGGCCGGCAACCACGCGGAGTGATGGCCGGCCGAGTGTTGTATTAGATACCATGGGCTAGCCCGGTTAATGGCAACGCCTACGGTATCTGTCCGCACCTAGTAAGCAGGGTTGAAGGCCTGCCGGGTTCCGGTCCAGTAGGTCGAAGGGTTCTCCCCAGGGCGCAGCCACACCGAGGAGATCTTGATCGACTTGGCGTGTCCGTCGACGTATGCGACGTTACACATGCCGCTGTGGCGGGCAACCGGAACGGACGCGTCGTTGACCACGTCCGGGTCGAGCGGGTGGCGCGTCCACCCGGAGTAGAGGTCCTGGACCTGCTTATACCCGTCGTAGTTGTCCGGGTTGGGCAGGTAGGTGGAGTTGTAGAGTGACGTCTGGATCCGGGCCGAATCCATGAACTGAATGGTGTCTGCCGGACGATTGACCTGCGACAGCTTGACGTCCGCCACCCCGATGTTGAGCCCGATGCCGCCCCAGATCATGTCCGTGACGGGGTTGGCGTCGCCGCCGAACTCCCGGTCGGGGCAGATAAAGACCTGCCGGTTCTTCGAGTAGGCCTGGAGCATCACCTGCCACTGGCAGCGATGATGTGTGGTGCCATCCCAGGCACCATCGAACTGCATGTAGTGGACTAGCTTTTCGTCGTAGTCCTGGGAGTACATCATCGAAGCCGTAGAGACTTGCTTCAGGTTGGAAAGGCAGCTCGTCTTTCGTGCCGCCGCACGCGCTCGCGCAAAGACAGGAAAGAGGATTGCCGCAAGGATAGCTATGATGGCGATGACCACCAAGAGCTCGATTAACGTAAATCCTCGTCGGGGAGGTCCCTTCACATTCTCCATACTAATTCCTCCGTGCCGGGCTCCTGTGCCCGGCCATGCGACGTCCGCGTAATGTAAACTCGGACCCTTGATTAACTTGTCTTTATCTATTCTGGCAAGTCACTCACCAAGTCCTTCATATTTCCGCAGCATAGTACGAACGATATTTTTGGATGATAGGGCACTGGGAGTTCTATGTAACTAAGACATTATACTATATCATATATTTTGATATCTATTATGGGAGGTCAATACGAAAAGCAATAATCACCATCAGTCTATAAGGCAGTATGCTGGCGCTCGGCTGGTGCCTTCGAAGGTCGTTCCTGGCGCGTAATGATGTGTCTTCGCTGCCTGCGTCTCGCCCGGCGTCACTCTCCCTACCCGCGGCGGCGCAATTCGCCGGGAGCGCGGCATGCCAGCCGTGCCATGCAGAAGAAGTGCGTGCCATAGCCAGTACCCCCCCCACGCGCGCATGGTGCGAAAGATCGACCGTCTCGACCCCACCTGCTGGCCGTCGTCCGCAAGGAAGACTACATGCTGGACCCCTACCGCCATGCTCGGTACTCGCCGGCGGTGCAGCAGGGTCGGCTCGGATTTCGGGTGCGCACGTCGGGCGCGGAGCGTTTCTACGCTGCAGAGTGGGCACTCGGCGCGAGCCGCGGGGGGACACGTTCCTGCGCCGTGATCCTGAAGGGTTCCTCACGGAAGGGCGGATCAGCTACTACCCCATCACCGGCGAGTGAAGCTTTACTCCTGGGCAGCCCAGCGAGACGCCCGTGGCCTATCCGATTGGTCGTCGGGGGTGGAGGCGGCGTGTCCTCCCTGTCACAGCACCACGGTGGTGGCCTCGGAAACGGGGTTGGTGGAGGTCGCCTCCCGGTTGGGAATCAACTGTGAGAGCTGTCATGGCCCTGCTGCGGCGCACGTGCGCTGCAAGACCAGAAACTCCGCGGGGGCACTGCTGCTTGCCCGGTTCCAGAGCGCTCCCGCTGCCGGTCAGGTGGGCGCAAGTGGTAGCTGTCATCGGCCGCCGGCGAACACCGCAAGCGCGTCCACGAGCAACATTGGCCTCGCGCGGTTTCAGGGTACGGCCCTCGGGAAGAGCGCTTGTTTCACGCGTTCCGGTGGGCGCCTCCCCTGTGCTACCTGTCATAACCCCCACGCCGATGTGGCGACGGATCCGGGGCACTACAATGTCGTGTGCCAGAGTTGTCATACCGGAAGCAGGTTGCCGGCAAGTTCGCCGGGATGCCGGTTGGCAATGGTCTCCGCATGTATCTCCTGTCACAGGCAAGAGCAAGACGTGGGGATGCCGGATAAGCAGGTGTTCCGATCCCACTGGATCCGGTAAGGTGTGGCGAGGGCGTTCCGGTAAAAGTCCATTCCAGCCCCCAGGCTTCTCGATCTGAGGTAACCCGCACCGTTGACCCGCCTTGCGTATAGTCCCTACTACAGCATCGATCTGGCGCCTCACCACCAGTTTCCGATGGCGAAGTACCAGGCAGTCCACGCAGCGCTGCTGGCTCACCGCACCATCTGTCCGGCCGACGTCCTGACTCCCGAGCCCGCGTCGCCGGAACTGCTCCACTTGGCGCATACTCCGGACTACGTTCACCGCTTTCTTTCCGGAGATCTCACCCCTGCGGAGGTGCGCCTCCTCGGCTTCCCGTGGTCACCCGAGCTAGCCCGCCGCGCCCTTTACGCGACAGGCGGCACGGTGTTGGCGGCCCGGATGGCCTTGGAAGATGGGCTGGCCGCCAACATGGCCGGGGGATCTCACCATGCCTTTGCGGACCATGGAGAAGGCTACTGCGCCTTCAACGACCTAGCCGTTGCGGCTCGCTTTCTCCAGGAGGCGGGTCTCGCCCGCCGCGTGGCGATCATCGACTGTGACGTACATCAGGGCAATGGCACGGCCGCAATCCTCGGCGGCGATCCGGACGTGTTCACCTTCTCGATCCACTGCGACAGCAACTACCCCCGGTCCAAAGTGCCGGGCAGCCGCGACGTGGGTCTCCGCAAAGGGGTCGAAGACGCTGAATACCTCGCTACCCTCGGGGCGGAGTTGGAATTGGTGTGGCAGCAGTTCCAGCCGGACTTCGTCTTCTACCAGGCAGGAGTCGACCCACTGGCCGGCGATCGGCTCGGCCGCCTCCGGTTGACGCTGGACGGGCTCCGGCGGCGAGATGAGCTGGTGCTGGGCCGCTGCGCCGCCTCCAGCGTCCCCGCAGCGGTGGTGTTGGGGGGCGGTTATGGGCGAACTCTTACCGATACCGTGCGCGCTCACTTGCAGACGATTGAATCGGCAATCAGAGCTCTCGGTTAATCTCCTCCTCGGCAGGAAAGCGCCTGGGCCGTCGGCTGTTTCAGAATGCAGAGTGCGAACTGCTGCCAGCCTCCAATTGCGTAACAGCCACTTCGCCTATTGCCACGCCGTTAAAAGCATAAATGGTGTGCGTTGGGATCCGGGGGCGTCGAATTTGTAAAAAAGTTGCGAACACTGAAGGAAACTCTGGATAGAGACTGAAATTCTCTTAATACGAAGTAAGAGCGCGTGCCGGAACGTGGAAGACACGGTTAATCCGGCCTCAGGAGAGACTAGATGCTCAAACGATGGAAGAAGCTCACCAGGGCCTTCACCCTTATCGAGCTGCTTGTTGTGATCGCTATTATTGCCATCCTGGCGGCAATTCTGTTTCCCGTCTTTGCCCAGGCACGCGAAGCGGCACGGAAGACAAGCTGCGCCAGCAACCTGAACCAAATCGGTAAAGGCGCCATGATGTACGCCCAGGACTTCGACGAAAAGATGGTGCCGTCATACCTGGAGTACAAGGTGTCCGGACGAGAGCCTTACTACTGGGCCGGCTGGTCGGACTTGATTCAGCCGTACGTCAAGAACTACCAGGTACTTCGCTGCCCCAGTGGCAACTTCCAGGCGAAAGCACCCACGAGCGATGACGCGTGGTGGGCAGCCTACGCCATCAACTGGCGGGTATCCGGTGAGAACGGCGGCCAGGCCAGCGGCTTGGACGTGCTGAACATGGCGGGCCTCTCTTTCCCCGCGCAAACGTTCTGGTTCTTCGATGCCTCGGCTGCCTGTAATGACAACTGCCGGCAAGCGGATAACGGGGGTTGGCCGGAAGCGTGGACCTATCCGGCCAGCGCCAATGCGGCAGCCTGGGACGGCACCAACGGTTACGCGGCACGGCATCAAGGCGGCGCAAATTACGCCTTCTGCGACGGGCACGTGAAGTTCCTGAAGGCAGATTCGGTTAAGGGCTCGGCCTTCAACGTCACGCCCGTTAATGGCGTTCCGGCCAACCGAACCGGGTCTACTCCTACCTTCTGGCCCAACTAGACCGTAGGTCGGACGATTCGATGTGTGCATCCATCGGTGGCTCAGCTTTGGCTGAGCCACCGATCTTCTGTTTCTTGATCGCACCTTAAGATCAGGGCGCCGCTTGAAGCGTATGAGGGAAGGGATGACGGGGCGTGTTGGAGGGGGGCTGCTTGCTGCGTTGCTCCTGCTGGCTCTCTGCCTCTGGTTCAGGCCATTCAAGCAACCGTCAATTCGAGAGCGTGAAGAGCGGAGACTGGCGATGAACGCCGCAGCACTCCAGGCACACCAGCTTGGTGAGCGGGCCTACGCCGCGGGGGAGTTTGCGGAAGCACAGCGGGGTTTTTCCACGGCTGCGCGCCTCGTTCCGAAGTCAGCACTCGCGCTACTGAACCGCAGTATGGCGGAGAGCCGCCTCGGTAACCGCCGCGAGGCACTCCACTCTGTCCAGGCGGCCCTGGCACTCGAGCCCAAGTGGGGAGTGGCCTGGGTGCGCGCGGCGCATCTCCTTGCGGATGAGAACCGGTTGGACGATGCGAAGCTCGCTGCGGAGCGCGCTACCGCGACAGCTCCGGATCTTCCGGACGCGTGGATTGTTCAATCGCATGTTGCCCTGCGTCGAGGGGAGTTGAAGGAAAGTGAGCGGTACGCTCGCCGGGCGACATCCCTTGCACCGGGCTCGGCGCCGGCTTGGCTGGCACTGGGGGAAACGCTTCTGCGAACTCCCGGAGTTCCGCAACTGCCCGAGGCGATCCGAGCCTTCGAACGGGCGAACGCAATAGAACCAAGCCTTTACCCACACCGGCTGCTGGGTGAGGCATTTCGGCGCTCGGGGCAGCTAGAAGCGTCCGTTAACTCGCTGCGCGAAGCGGCGAAGCTGGATCCCCACGACGCCGGTGTGGCCTCCGAGCTTTCCGGAGCTCTGCAAGCCGCGGGCCACACGGCAGAGGCGAACCAATGGAGCTTGCGAGCGCGGCAACTTCAAGAAGTGCGCTATCGGATATCCAAGCTTTCGAGGGCCGCCGAACAGGACCCGGGCAATGTGGCATTGCAGCTTCAGTGGGCGCGGGAACTGCGCCTGAACGGGGATCTGGCGGGTGCGGAGCGCCGGTACCGGCGCGTGTTGGTGGTCGACCCCGAGAACGAACCGGCTCGTAAGGCGCTGGCGGCGCTGGAGGCCGGAGTTGGGAACTAGCAGTACGTGGGGTCTGGCTCGATCAATGGGGCATTTGCGAACGACTGCCGCGCGGATCGCGTGCTTTGCGCTGCTCACCGGGTTTGGGCTCGATGGCTGCATGCCGCGCCCGGCCGCGAAGCCGGCCCAAGCCGCCGAATTCATGTTTCGCAATGTCGCCAGCGAGGCGGGCTTGGACTTTACCCACTCGAACGGCGGTCAACGGCCTCTGGATATCCTCCACACTACCGGAAGCGGCCTCGCGTGGATCGACTATGACCAGGACGGATACCCCGATCTCTTCTGCGTGAACGACAGCTCCAGCCCAGGAACCCCTCCGGGAGACGGACATCGGCTCTTCCGGAATCGCCACGACGGAACGTTCGAGGACGTAACGGCACGTGCCGGGTTGCTCGGGCGGGGACAGCAGGGGATGGGGGTCGCGGTGGGGGACTTTGATGGAGACGCTGCTCCGGACCTCTATATAACCTGCTTCCGCGGGGATCATCTCTATCGGAACCGGGGGGACGGCACCTTCGCGGATGTAACGCGCTCGGTAATCCAGAGTCCGGTGGACGCATCCCGGTGGAGTACCGGGGCGGCCTGGTTCGATGCCGACGCGGATGGTGACCTGGATCTATACGTGGCCGGGTACTGCGCCCTGGGACCCGCGACCCCCCGGTTTTGCACGCTGGCCGGGCAGCAAACGGCATGTCCACCGAGCCACTATGAAGGACAGCCGGATCTCTTTCTGCGCAACGACCGGGGGATCACGCTCTCTCCCGATGCGGCAATGTTCCCCCTCTCACTGCGCCCGCCTGGCCGCGGTCTTGGCGTTTTGCCGGTGGACCTCGATGGCGACCGGCAGCCGGAACTATTGGTGGCGAATGATGGTGGCGGGAATTTCCTCTTCCGAAAGCAGGACAAGCAGTACCGCGACGTGGCGTATCGCTGCGGAGTTGCGCTTTCCAATTCCGGTGCCGACCCTGCGGGAATGGGCGTGGACGCCGCCGATGTAAACGGAGACGGGTTGCCCGATCTACTCATGGCCAACTTTCAGGATGAGCCGAATCTCCTGTATCGGCAGGACACCCCGCTCATCTTCCACGACGTATCTACGGAAGTAGGACTTGATCTCCCCACCCGCAAGGTACTGACCTTTGGCGCCGGATTGGTGGATTTCAATCTGGATGGGGAGTATGAGGCCCTGTTCATCAATGGGCACGTACAGGACAACATCCAAAAGATTGTCACCGGTGCTACGTGGGCTCAGCGACCGCAGTTGTTTACGTGGCACGGTGGAATGTTCCACGAAGTCTCGCCGTTAGCGGGTCCCGTGTTCCAGGCCGAGATAGTTGGCCGCGGGTGTGCTTTTGCCGACTTCGATCGGGATGGCGACGAAGATGTGGCCGTATCGGTGAGCGGAGGCAGGGTTCAACTGTGGCGAAACGACAGCCGCCGCGGACATTGGCTGCAGGTGGAGCTACAGGGACGCAAACCAAATACCGCGGCCATCGGAGCCCGGATAACGGTCCGCGCCGGTGGGAAGACGTTGAGCCGGTCGATAATCACGGGTCGCAGCTACCTCTCGGACAGCGAGCGCATCCTAACCTTTGGTCTAGGTAACGCGGCAGGGGCGGACGGAATCGAAGTTCAATGGCCGGACGGTCGTTTGCAGCGGGTTCCTGCTTCGGCCGCTAACCGCCGGATCGTGATTCGTGAGGGGGAGCATGACGGATAGATCGCGCGAGCGGGCTTCGGGTCGGGACCTGCGGAGTAAGCAAGCAGGCAAGCTTCCGCTGCTAGCTGGGGTGGGGCTGATTCTGATCCTTTTCTCTGCTGGTGTACGGATCTGGTGGGCGCGGTCGGCGCCGGAGCGAGCGGCGAAGATCGCTGCCGCAGCGCGTGCGCAGCAGGCGGCACTGGTACTTCAAGAGGCGCAAGACGCGGTCAACGCCAGTCCGACCGATTGGCGCGCCCATGCTCGACTGGCGTCCGTGTTGATGATGCGGCGAGAGCCGGATCGAGCGATCGCCGAATGGCAAGCCGGCACCAGGGTGGCGCCGGGTGAGAAGGCGGCCTGGCAGGCGCTGGCCGACGGCTATCTGGCGCTCCGGCGCCTCGCCGCCGCGGAAGAGACGTACCGAACTATTACACGAAAGTGGCCGCATGACGGTTCCGCATGGGAAGGAATGGCGGCCGTCCAGCGGCACACGGGTCGATTCCAGGAAGCGCTCAAGTCAGCCCGCCAGGCTGTGCTCTTCGGGGGAGATAGACCGGAGCCGCATTATATCCTGGGAGCGGTGATCCAGGAAATTGGGGTACGTTCGCCATTCGCGGCCGGCGAGACCGCGCTGCTGGAAGAGGGCCGGAAGCACCTCCTCATTGCGGCAAAGAAATTGCCGGAGCATCCGGACCTGGAATTTCGCTTGGGCCGCATTTGCTTGCTGGTCCGCCGTTATGATGAGGCACGCTCGGCACTGGAAGCGGCGGTTCGCCGTGACCCGACCCGCACCGTCGCGTGGGTGGCGCTCTCCGAAGCGCGCATGCGCGCAGGAAACCTGGACGGCAGCATCGCCGCCGCGAGAAAGGCGTGTGAAACCGGTCCGTTGGAAGCGGAAGCGCAGATGTCGCTGGGACGCGCGCTGCTGCTGAGAAGTGATCGGGGCTCCCTGGAAGAAGCAGCGTCGGCGTTTCAGGAAGCCTCCAGGCGAAACCCGGTAAGCGCGGAGCCGCAGCAGCGTCTAGGAACCGCGTTGCTAAGACTGGACCGTGTTCGAGAGGCGGGCGCAGCGTTTGAATTGGCCGCGCAGTTGGATCCTAACGACCCGTATCCTGCACAACAGCTCGCCCAGATCTATCAGCGAATAGGAGATACGGAGCGCGCTGCCCAGGCGGCAAAACTGGCGGGGGTGCTCTCACTAAATCAGCGCGTGCTGGCGCAATTGCAGCGTGCGGGCTCCACTCACCCGGAAAATCCGCTCATTCACCGGGCATTGGGCGATCGTTATCAGGAGTTGGGCTGGCTGCCGCAGGCGGAAACGGAGTATCAGGCGGCGCTGGCGATCACCCCAATGGACGCGAAGTCGAGCGCGGGCCTAGCGGCGGTGCGTCGTAAAATTGCCGAGAAGCGGCCCCAATGATCGTCCGTCGCTCAGGCAGGTGGGCTGCCCTCTTTTCGCTCGCCATGGTCCTCGGCTGTCGCAATGCGGCGCAAGAGCGAACGGCGTCTGGCGTTCCACCCACGCCGGTGATCCGGTTCACGGACGGGACTGATGCCGCCGGATTGGCCTTCCGCCAGCGGCATGGGGGGTGCGGCCGCGCCTACTTCGTCGAACAGACTGGCGCCGGAGTGGCGGTGTTCGACATGGACGGGGACGGAGACCTCGACTTGTTCTTTCCGCAGCCTACGGCTCTACCCGGGTGTACGCCTGCCGAGGCGCTGCGGAACCGCCTCTACCGTAACGATGGCAAGGGGCACTTCGAGCGGGTGCCGGGTGCGGGAGGCGCCGTTTGCTCCGATTACGGTATCGGCGCCTCGGTAGGCGATTATGACGGCGATGGTCGGTTGGACCTATTCGAGAGCTGTTACGGTCGAAGTCACCTCTTCCATAACGAGGGTGGAGGGCGCTTCCGAGACGTGACGGACGCGGCGCGGCTGAACCGCCGAGGCTACTCAACCAGCGCCACCTGGCTCGACTTCGATAAAGACGGACACCAGGATCTCTTCGTTTGCGGATACGTGGAGTGGCAGCCTGACACGCCAATCCGCTGTCCGGCACCGGACGGTAAGCTCGACTATTGCACTCCCCAGGCTTTTGTGCCCGGCAAGAATGCGCTATACCGCAACCTGGGCAACGGGACGTTTGCGGACGTGACGTCGACTTCGGGTCTGGCGGAGGAGCACGACCGCGCCCTGGGAGTGCTCGCGGCCGACCTGGATGCGGATGGCTGGATCGACTTGTTCATCTCCAACGACAACGGCGCGAACATGCTGTTTCGCAACCAGCGAACTGGTCGGTTCAAGAACGAGGCAATGGTGCGGGGCGTGGCGTTCGGCGCGGTGGGCAAAGCGCAAAGTAATATGGGGATCGCAGCGGGCGACTACGACCGTGACGGTGACCTGGACGTTCTGGTCACCACGTTTGCCGACGAGCCATTTACGCTCTACCGCAACGAGGGCTCGTTCTTCAAAGATGTGAGCGCTGAGTGTGGCTTGGCGCAGGCCACCTATGTGCCGCTGGGCTTTGGCACCTGTTTCTTCGACGCCGACAACAACGGATGGCTGGACCTCTTTTTCGCGAATGGGCACGTGGAGCAGTTCATCAATCAGCGTTCACATACACAGACCTTCGCGCAACTCAACCAACTGTTCCATTACGACGGAAAGGCGGCGTTCACCCAGGTAACGGGTGCGCTCCCTGCTGACGATCGGCGCGTTCACCGCAGTGCCGCCACCGGTGATCTGGACGGAGACGGGGACCTGGACCTGCTGGTTACCGCTCTGGACGATCGACCGACGCTTCTACGCAACGACTCTCCGGCCGCTCATTGGCTCGCCGTGGACCTAACGGATGCGCGGAATGGAGGGGCGTGCATCGGCGCAAAGGTAAGCGCGACGGCGGACGGCGTGACCCAGACCGGCTGGGTGTTGGGCGGCGGCAGCTACTTGTGTCAGTCCGACTTCGCCGTCCACTTTGGGCTAGGGACGGCAACTCGCGTATCGCGTCTCGAGATTAGTTGGCCGGATGGTTCCCGGCAAGTACTGACCGATGTTCCGGCGGATCAGCGGTTGCGGGTGCGGGCGGAGCACCGGCGTCCACCGGGGTAGGGCGCTCGGCGGGCATCCCGCCTTCTCGCCAGACAAGTCTGTGGTCGGATGCGACGTGTCGCGCTATTTGAACGCGTCCCGACGGCCAGCGGACTTTGAGCAGGTCGATTTCCCGGGCGTCACCCAGCCCGAAATGCAGGCGGGGATCGCTGGAAGACAGGTAACTGGAGGCGGGCGAGACCTCCCGCAGCAATCGCGTCTCTCCGAGGTGCGCTTCCACACGCGCACCAACGGCATCCCTATTCCCGCGCTGTCCGCCCACGAGTTGAAGTGACAGCCAGTGGAAGCTGTTCTGCGTTTCGTTGTGGTAGAGACGCAGGCGGCCCTCCAGGTCTACTACCAGCAGATCCTGTCGCCCATCGTCGTCATAGTCTCCGACCGCCGAACCTCTACCGACCATTGGGGTAGCAAAATCGACGCCGGCCCGGCCGGCGATATCTTCCAACGTGCCGTCCACGCGCTGGTAGAAGAGCATCATCGGCTGCGCATAGCTGCTGGCCGGATCGATGAAGGGGACGTTGTCGTAGACGTGGCCGTTCGCGAAGGTGAGGTCCAGGCGCCCGTCATTGTCGACATCGAGGAAGTGTGTGCCGAAGCCTAGGGGCTTGAACGTGGCGAGGCCAAGCCCCACTCGATCGGAAGCAGGCGCAAAGGTGCCATTTTTCTGAAGCAGTAAGGAGTAGACCTCGTCCGAGAACGCGCTCGTGGCGAGGTCGAACTGGCCATCTCGATCGAAATCCCCCCAATCGGCGCCCATCGCGGCGCTGGGCTGGCCCATCGTCCCGAATGCGGCCCCCGACGGGATGCCCACGTTTTGAAACCGGAAACTCCCCTGGTTGTGGAGCAGGTCGGAGGGAGTTCCGTCGTTACCCAGATAGATGTCCAGGCGGCCGTCGTTGTCGTAGTCACAGAGTGCAACCGCCAGCCCTTTTCCGTGGGTGGTGTTGCAGCCCGAAGCGATGGTTGCATCGATCAGCTTGCCGCTTACGTTTCGGTAGACCCGCGTGTATTCCGGGTCATACTCTCGCGGAGGACATCCACTTACAATTCCGGGTGCAAGCTCGCAGAACTGTTTGGCATTGGGACCGAACTGGACGTAGTTCATCAAGACCAAATCCTGGTCACCATCTCCGTCGAAATCGGCAAAGGCCGCGCTCGAGCCCCAGCGACGCCAGTTATCGCGGTTCAACCCCGCGGCGGCGGTGGAGTCGACGAACCCGGTGCCGGCGAGATTTCGCAGCAGTAAGAGCCGTCGATAACCGGTTATGAGCAGATCATCCCATCCGTCACCGTCAACGTCGCCGACAGCGATCCCAATCCAGCGTCCGGTAAACCGCTGAAGCTGAAAAAGTTCGGTATCGTCGATGAACTGCCCACCTGGAGAAGCCAGAAACAGCTTGATGCCGGGCTCGCCGACCGCAATGACGTCGAGCCGCCCGTCACGATTGATATCGGCGAAGGCGCAGCCCGCACCGAACGTGTCCAGGTTGGTCAATGGCGAGCGATGACGCGGCCCCCAGGCGTATTCCAAGCCCAATGACCGGGCAACTTCCCGGAAGACTGCGGGGCTTGCAACCTGCGTGTTCTGCGGGCGAAGCGAAGCGGGTGGGTTGGGGCGACACCCCGCTATTGCAATGACATCTAGAGCCAGCAGGATAAAAGAAAAGACCCCTGCAAAGCCGCCAACCAGCCGCAGGGATCTTCGGTAAGGCGCGGTCACCCCGCTACCTGGGAGCCCCAGGCATACCCGCCGGTGCCGTGCCCGGCTGGCCTCCCGGCATGCCGGCCGGAGCCATACCGGGCCTGCCTCCCGGCATCATATTGTTCGGCATGGCTCCCGCCGGCCGCATGCCGCCGGACTTCATCATCGCGTCGTAGCCCTGCATCTGCGTGGGCGCAATCGGATTAGCCGCCTTTTGCTGCTGGCAGCTGGACAACAAGCCAGTTCCTATAACCAGAGCCATTACCAAACCACGACTAGCAGCCACGCTGTGGAGCGCGTTTCTAACGTTCATTAATCAGTCCTCTGATCCTGGTCACTACCGCTCTCGGCGCGAAATCCTTAATCGTTTCTCGCGCGCTGAGGGGCGAAAGTGCCTTATGGGTGTTGCAACGTCTTTCGCCGATGGCGATATCCGCACCTTCTCTCACGCAACGATTTTGAAGGAGAATTGCAGTCTGGATTTGAACTCACTCGCAACATCCGGAGACAGGGCAGGTATTATGAGAAGTGGTCGTCAAATCATGGTCGTACTGCTGCTGATCGCGGCGCTTGCCGGCGCTGGGTTCAGCTTCTATTCCACGTTTCTGGCCAAGCCGAAGGATACTCTTACTCCCGAGCAGCGGGAGAAAGCGATGCAGGCGGTGGCCGCGTTTAGCAGTAGTGGCAAGGGACCTGGCGCAAAAGCCCGTGGAAAATAGCGCTGTACTGCTGGCTGCGGCCACAAGTTGCGCGAGCGTAGGTTGCCTTCCAAGCGGCACCTGCAACGTGCCTTGCCGGATGGGATTTCGGACTGTCTACCTGCCGGCCAATCCCAGCGGAACCGCTTTCTTCGGCGTTGTTGAATTTGTTTGGGAAGAGCTTACCGCTGGGAAAGTGGTGCTGGTGGATGCCTACCACCCGGCTGGCTGGTTGGGCGTTTTGCACTTGGCCCCAGACGCCTTGCCAGACAGCGGCGCCCACTAGGCGAAGCCGCTGTTCCAGTACCTGGAGCATCCCGCCGTAAGTGACCGGGTGGGCCTGGGGGCGGACCAGGAGCTTCCTGAACTTCGGCTGCGGCATGGTGGACGCGGATCTGGACGGCGACCTGGACGTGGTGTTCGCCAACGGCCACGTTCAGGACACGGTGGCAGCGATCGACCCCTCCGCAAGCTACGCCCAGCGCCCGCGGCTCTTCCGCAGCACGGCGGGGCGGTTCGAGGATGTGACCGGTCAGGCGGGGCCGGTGTTTCAGTAGTCCATCGTGGCGCGTGGTTTGGCTTTCGGCGACTACGACAACGATGGCGACGAAGACCTGGCGGTCTCCGTGAGCGGCGGGCCGGTACAGTGATGGTGTAATGACACCCCCCGGCGTGGACACCGGCTGCAACTGGAGTTGCGAGGGCGGAAGCCGAACGTAGAAGCCCTGGGAGTTGTGGCGACGCTGACTGCTGGTGGTAAGCGCCAGGCGGGCGAGGTCCGCGGCGGGCGTACCGATCTCACCGATCTCACCGATAACTCCCGCCGGTTGACCTTCGGGTTGGGCGCGGCGTCCTCGGTCAAGAGGTTGGAGATCCGCTGGCTGGGCGGCGACCTCCAGGTCGTGAAGGACGTCGCCGTGGACCGCGTGCTGCAAGTGGGCGAAAGTGGGACACCGCGGTGAGCAACGAAAGGAATGGGCCTCATGGCCACCTGACTGGCGGTCCTGACTTGACGTCCGATAGGGCGAACGATACGCTTTACCTGGTTAATAAGGAGTCCCGCCGGTCGCACGTGCTCTGGCCGACGCCGCTGTCCCGGCACTCGAACGAGGCTTTATGATCACTGATTCTCAACTGGAGCAGCTCTCCGGTCCTTCGCTGGCTGATCAGGTCGCCCAGGGCAAGTACACCCGGGACGAGCTGGCCGACT
>Ga0255338_1003560_pt1 | contig 18338 bp, 14 predicted proteins | sample MeOH1_35cm_T4_19_FD_203715 | JGI IMG/M metagenome (GOLD analysis project Ga0255338, IMG submission 203715) | Sandy soil microbial communities from University of British Columbia, Vancouver, Canada - MeOH1_35cm_T4_195 | ecosystem: Engineered > Artificial ecosystem > Sand microcosm > Unclassified ...
TCCAGCCTCTGGCACTGGGGCATCCTCTGGGTACTGTCGGGGCACTTGTTCGCCTTCTTTCTGCCCGAGGCCATCCTGGCCTGGAACGCGCGCCCCCTGCGCCTCTACCTGCTGGAGACCACCGGCCTTTCCATGGCGCTGCTGGCCCTGGTGGGCGTGGTGGCCCTCATCGTGCGGCGGTTCACGGACCGGCGGGTGAAGGTGGTGACCAGTCCCCTGGATCTGGTGCTGCTCGCGGTGCTCCTGTACCAGGTGGCCAGCGGCATCGACGTGGCCATCCGCTACCGCTGGGGCAGCGCCTGGTTCTCCACCAACGCCGCCCCCTACCTCTGGAGCCTCTTCAAGCTGGCCCCGCGGCCCGAGCTCATCGCGCCCCTGCCCTGGATGGTGAAGCTCCACTTCCTGAGCGGTTTCCTGGTCATCCTGCTGCTGCCCTTCACGCGGCTGGTCCACTTCCTGGTGGTCCCCATCTTCTACTACTGGCGCAAGCCCCAGGTGGTGATCTGGAACCGGAAGGGGCTGCGGTGAGACGGATCCGGGGTGCTGCGTCCATATTCCAGGAAAGGCTGGAACCGCGAATGGCGCGAATGGGCGCGAAAACGGCGGGGATGGGCCGCCTGGGCCTTTGGCCCCCAGCCGCGCTTCGCGTGGCTGGCCATTCACGGCGCGGTTCTGCCGTCCTCCGAGGGCCGGCGGAACCGCGCCGTGAGTGGAGGCGGAGGGATGTCCGTTCGCCATTCGCGCGCCCGAAGGGCGATTCGCGTCATTCGCGGTTGCTCTTCCTGTCGGGAGGTGCCCAGTGCGGATGAGGACCGTCGCCATCACGGGCGCGGTGGCCTTCGGCGCCTCGCTCATGATCTTCGCCCTGAGCCTGGATACCCGCCTGCTCGGAGACCAGAGCGGCTACAAGCCAGCCCAACCCATCCCCTATTCGCACGCGCTGCACGCCGGCGAGCTGAAGATCGATTGTCTCTTCTGCCACACGGCCGCGGAAACCAGCCGCCACGCGGGCATCCCGCCCCTCAGCACCTGCATGAAGTGCCATGAGACCGTACTCAACAAGGCGGGCACGCCGCTCGGCAAGTCGGACCCCAGCCCCGAGATCCAGACGCTGCGCGACGCCTACACCAGCGGCCGGGGCTTCGAGTGGGTGCGTATCCACCGCCTGCCGGCCCATGTGACCTTCCCGCACAGCCGCCATGTCCGCGCGGGCCTGGCCTGCCAGACCTGCCACGGCGACGTGCAGGGCATGGAACGGGTGGAGCAGGCCATGGCCCTGACCATGGGCGAGTGCCTGGCCTGCCACCGCGCCGAAAATCAGAAGCAGCAGCTCGCGGGCAAGTCCGCCCAGGCGCCCACCGACTGCTCGGCCTGCCACCACTGAGGAGACCCCATGAAGACCTGGAAGAGCCTCGGTGAACGGCGCGGGTTGGCCCGGGCGCGGAAGGCCGAATTCGAGGACGAACTGCCCGTGGGCGAAAGCGTCCGCCAGATCAGCCGGCGGGACTTCTTCCGCTTTTCGGGGATCGGCTTCGCCGCGGGCCTGGCCCTGGGCTGCAAGAGCAAGGTGGTCGAGAAGGCCATGCCCTACCTCAATGCCCGGGAGGGCCTCACGCCCGGCGTGGCCCAGTGGTATGCCACCACCTGCGGCGGCTGCGCCGCGGGCTGCGGTGTGCTGGCCCGCAGCCGGGACGGGCGCCCCGTCAAGCTGGAGGGGAATCCCGATCATCCCGTGAGCCGCGGGGGCCTCTGCGCCATCGGCCAGGCCCAGACCCGCGGCCTCTACGACGAATCACGGTTGCGGAGCCCCCGGATGAACGGGACGGACCTGGACTGGACCGCCCTGGACGCGGATCTCCAGCGCCGTTTCGCCGAGCTGCGGGCCTCCGGCGGTGCCGTTCGGGTGCTGGCGGGCACGACCCTCAGCCCCACGCTCCGCGCAGCCGTGCAGGGCTTCCTCAGAACCTTCAAGGACGGCCGCCTGGTGGAGGCCGACGCCCTCAGCGCCGCGGCCCTCGCCGCCGCCCATGAGCGCACCCATGGCCAGCGCCTGATCCCGCACTACCGGCTGGAGGAGGCGGACCTCCTCGTGGGGGTCGAGGCGGACTTCCTCGGCACCTGGATCGACCCCGTGGGCTTCACGCGGGCCTACGCTGACCGACGCGGGCCCGACAAGCCCCGGTCCATGTCGAAGCACATCCAGATCGAGAGCGGGCTGTCCCTCACGGGCAGCAATGCCGATGAGCGGGTGCGGCTGGCACCTTCCGAGGCGGTGCCCTTCCTGGAAACCCTGGCCCGGCACCTGGGCCTCGAGGTGGAGGGCGTGAGCCTGCCGGCGGCCCTGGCGGCGAAGGCGCAGACCCTCGCCCAGGAGCTGGAGGCGCACCGGGGTCACGGCCTCCTGCTCTGCGGCCTCAATGACCTGCGGGCCCAGGAACTCGTCGCCCGCCTCAACCACACCCTCGGCCACGAAGGCGCCACCGTGGACCTGGTCCGGCCCAGCCTCCAGAAGCAGGGGGATGACCGGGCCCTGGAGATCCTGATCCGCGAAATGACCGAGGGCAAGATCGCCGCCCTGCTGCTGCTGGGGAGCAACCCCGTCTACGACCAGCCCGCGGCCTTCGCCGCAGCCTTCGACCAGGTGCCACTGCGCGTGTCCCTGGCCCTGACGGAAGACGAAAGCGCCGCCCGCTGCACCCACCTGGCCCCGGATCACCACTGGCTGGAGGCCTGGCGGGATGCGGAGGCCATCACGGGCACCTTCGCCCTGGCCCAGCCGCTGATCACGCCCCTCTTCGCCACCCGCGATGCCGTGGAGAGCTTCGCTGCCTGGTCCGGGCGGCCGATGCCGGCCCTCCAGGCCCTGCATGAGCACTGGAAGACGGCCGTGTTCCCCCGCCAGAAGGCGGTGGGTGACTTCGAGGCCTTCTGGAACGCCGCACTCCAGAAGGGCGCCGCGCAGGTGGAGGCCGGCAGCGCCCCGACCTATCGCGAGGGCCGCGTCGCAGGCGCGGCCCGGGCCGCGCGTAAGGACGGCTACGAGCTGCTGCTCTACGCCAAGGTGGGCCTGGGGGACGGCCGCCACGCCCACATCCCCTTTCTTCAGGAGCTGCCGGATCCCATCACCAAGGCCACCTGGGACAACTACGCGCAGGTGTCCCCGGCCGCGGCGGCAAAGCTTGGGCTGGAGCAGGGCGACCTGCTGCGTCTGCGGCCCGAGGGCCACGCCCTGGAGCTGGAACTGCCCGTGGTGGTTCAGCCGGGCCTGGACGACCGCACAGTGGCCGTGGCCCTGGGCTACGGCCGCACGGCCGGCGGCAAGGCAGGGATCGGCGTGGGGAGGAACGCCTACCCCTGGCGCAGCATCGCGTCGGGCTTCCTGGCCGCCGAGGCCGCGCCCCTCCAGGTTCGGCGCGGATCAGGTCGCGTGGATCTGGCCTGCACCCAGGACCACCACAGCCTGGAAGGCCGCGAGCTGGTGCGGGAGATGGCCCTGGCGCCCTACCTCCGTGATCCTGCATCGGCCCGTCCCCACGAGGAACCGGGGCCCTCGGTCTATGGCGAGCACCCCCACGGCGCGCACCGCTGGGCCATGGTCATCGACCTCAGCGCCTGCACGGGCTGTTCCGGCTGCGTGGTGGGCTGCCAGGTGGAGAACAACATCCCCGTGGTGGGCCGCGACGAGGTGGCGCGCAAGCGCGAGATGCACTGGCTGCGCATCGACCGCTACTACACGGGCTCCGAAGCCGAACCCGGCGTGGTGTACCAGCCCATGCTGTGCCAGCAGTGCGATCAGGCCCCCTGCGAGAATGTCTGCCCGGTGCTGGCCACGGTGCACAGCGACGAGGGCCTCAACCAGCAGGTCTACAACCGCTGCGTGGGCACCCGCTACTGCGCCAACAACTGCCCCTACAAGGTGCGCCGGTTCAACTGGTGGGAGTACCCGCACACCAGTGAGCTGGAGCGGCTGGGCTTCAATCCGGACCTCACCGTGCGCAGCCGCGGCGTCATGGAGAAGTGCTCCTTCTGCGTGCAGCGCCTCATGGCCGCCAAGCTCACGGCGAAGAACGAGGGCCGCGACCTGAAGGACGGCGAGGCCCTACCGGCCTGCATGCAGAGCTGTCCCGCCCAGGCCATCGTCTTCGGGGACACGCAGGACCCCGACAGCCGCATCAGCCAGGTGCTGCGCGATCCCAAGCGCTTCGTGGTGCTGGGCGAGCTGGGCATCGGCCCCGCCGTGAGCTACCTGACAAAGATACGAAACGTTACGCCAGAGACGACCCAGGGAGGCCACCATGGCGCATGATGGCGAGGCGCTGACCGGCATCGGAGTTCTGGCGGGCGAGGCCGAGCGCTACGGCCACAACCTGCCGCTCATCGACGGCAACAAGAGCTACCACCAGGTCACGGAGGAGGTCTTCGCGCCCACGGAGCGGCACCCGCCCCTGCGCTGGTGGCTGGCTCTGGCCGTCACCCTGTCCATGTTGGGCCTGGGTGTCTGGGCCGCCACCCAGACCCTCACCCGGGGCATCGGCACCTGGGGCCTCAACCGCACCGTGGGCTGGGCCTTCGACATCACGAACTTCGTGTTCTGGGTGGGCATCGGGCATGCGGGGACGCTGATCTCCGCGATTCTCTTCCTCTTCCGGCAGCGGTGGCGCACGTCCATCAACCGCGCTGCCGAGGCCATGACCCTCTTCGCCGTCATGTGCGCGGGCACCTTCCCCATCATCCACATGGGCCGGCCCTGGCTGGCCTTCTGGGCCACACCCTATCCCAACTCCCGGGGTTCCCTGTGGGTGAACTTCAAGAGCCCGCTGCTCTGGGATGTCGTCGCCATCTCCACCTACTTCATCATCTCGCTCACCTTCTGGTACATCGGCCTGCTGCCGGACCTGGCCACCCAGCGGGACCGGGCGAAGACGAAGCTGAAGCGCACGATCCTCAGCATCTTTTCGCTGGGATGGAACGGCTCGAACCGCACCTGGAGCCGCTACGAGACCGTGTACATGCTGCTGGCAGGCCTCAGCACGCCCCTGGTGGTCTCCGTGCACACCATCGTGTCCATGGACTTCGCCACCTCCGTGATCCCCGGCTGGCACGCGACGATCTTCCCGCCCTACTTCGTGGTGGGCGCCGTGTTCAGTGGCTTCGCCATGGTACTCACCCTCATGATCATCGCCCGCGCCGTGATGGGTCTGAAGGAGTACATCACCACCCGCCACCTGGAGGCCATGACCAAGGTGGTGCTGGCCACGGGGATGATCGTGGGCATGGCCTACGCCACGGAGTTCTTCACGGCCTGGTACAGCGGGAACCCCTACGAGCGCTATGTCTTCCTCAACCGCGCCCTGGGGCCCTACCAGTGGGCCTACTGGACCATGGTGGGCTGCAATGTGCTCAGCCCCCAGTTCTTCTGGTTCAGGAAGGTGCGCACCACGCCCTGGATGATCTTCATCCTCACCATCTTCGTGAACATCGGCATGTGGTTCGAGCGCTTCGTCATCATCGTGACCAGCCTCCACCGCGACTACCTGCCCTCGAGCTGGGCCATGTACCGACCCACCTTCATCGAGGTGGCCATCCTCATCGGCAGCTTCGGCCTCTTCTTCACGCTGTTCCTGGTGTTCACCCGGGTGCTGCCCATGATCGCGGCGAGCGAAGTGAAAGGAGTGCTGAAGAATGTCGAGCACTGAGCCCCCCCATCGCAGCCGCTTCCGCGCCTCCTTCGCGGACCCGGAGCAGCTCCTCGGCGCCGTGAAGCATCTGCGGGCCGCGGGGCATCGCGTGCTGGACACCTACACGCCCTTTCCCGTGCATGGCATGGACGAGGCCATGGGCCTGCGCCCCTCGCGGCTGCCCCGGGCCTGCCTGGCCTTCGCGGCCCTGGGCCTGGCCATCGCCGGAGGCTTCCAGATCTGGAGCTCCGCCATCGACTACCCGCTGCGCACCGGCGGCAAGCCCCTCCTGGCGATCCCCGCCTTCATCCCCGTGGCCTTCGAGCTGACGGTGCTGCTGGCCGGCCTGGGCGTGGTGGCCAGCTTCTTCGTGGCCGCGCGCATGCGGCCCCGCCTGCGCGTGCCCGACCTCCACCCGGGCGCCAACGACGACCAGTTCATCCTGGCGGCGGAACTCGGCGCCGATATCCAGTTCCCTGCTGTGGCCCGGGAGCTGATGGGCCTGGGTGCCACCGAAAGCAGCCTGCTGCTGGATGATCGCTTCCAGCGCGGGGACTCCTTCTGGGACCGCCCCGCAGGCATCGGGGCCCTGCTCCTGGCCTGCCTGCCGGCCTTCCTCCTCCTGGTCTCGGTGCCGTTCCTCAACCGGGATTTCCAGAAGCGGAACCTGGCCTGGGACGGCGGCATGGGCGCCCCCCTCTCGGCCCAGGCCTACGATGCCAGCGGCGTGCTGCCCGGCGGGCAGGTGCTCCAGTCGCCACCTCCGGGCACCCTGTCGCGCCGCAGTGAAGCGCCCCTGGCTTTCGCGCCAGGCAAGGCCGAGGCGGAGCGAGCCGGCCGTGAGCTGCAGAATCCCCATCAGCCCACCCAGGCTCGTTTCAACCGCGGCAAGCTCGTCTACGAGCGGGTCTGCGCCACCTGCCACGGGCGGGAGGGGGACAACAACGGCAGCCTGATCGTGGCCCGGGGGGCCTTCGCCCCCACGGTTCTGGTTTCCCCCGTGGTGCGGGACATGCCCGACGGCCGCCTCTTCCACATCGCCACCTTCGGCGGGCCCACGAAGATGAAGGGCTACGGCGATCTCCTCAGTCGCGAGGACCGCTGGCAGGTGGTGCTGTACATCCGGGAGCTGCAGAAGGCCGCGGCCAAACCCGCCGCCGTTCCCGCACCCGCACCCGCTACGCCCACGGGAGCCCAGCCATGAGCGAGACCTTCACCGTTCCCGCCCGGGACCTCACGAAAACCGGCATTCCCACCCTGGCCGACATCGGAGACCGCCTCCGGGGCGGCGCCTGGGTTTTCGTCCTCCTCGGCGCCCTGCTGCTGGGCCTGGGCCTGGTGCTTCAGGCGGAGCGGGGCTGGGGCAACCTGCTCCTGACGGCCTTCAACCTGGCCTGCGTGGGCCTGGGCGGGCTCTTCCTCCTGGCCATCCAGTCCATCACCGGGGCCCGCTGGAGCGATCCCATCCTCAAGGCCCACCGGGCCATGCCGGCCCTCCTGCCCGTGGCGGGTGTCCTCATGCTCCTGCTGGCCTTCGGGGCCCCGGTGCTCTACCCCTGGGCCCGGCCGGACGCGGCCTCACAGCACCTGCTCCACGGGCGCCTCGGCTGGCTGAACCCGCCCTTCTTCTTCGGCCGGGTGGTGCTCATCTTCGCCGCCTGGATCTGGGCGGGGCGCCGGCTCACGCAGCAGGGGAAGGGCGCGGCCCCCTTCATCCTGGTCTTCGGCCTCACCTTCTCCCTGGCCAACTTCGACTGGCTCATGTCCCTGGAGCCGGTCTGGTCCAGCACCATCCTCGCCATCTACGGGTTCTCGGGGATGTTCCTCCAGGGCATCGCCATCGTCACCATCAGCGCCATCGTGCTGCGCCGCGTGGGCCTGCTCCCCGCAGTGTCCAAGGCCCAGAACCACGACCTGGGCAAGCTGCTCTTCGCTTTCAGCTGCTTCTGGGCCTACATCTTCCTCAGCCAGTTCCTGCTCATCTGGTACGCCAACATCCCTGAGGAGACGGGCCCCATGCGCCTGCTCCTCCAGGGTCGCTGGATGCCCCTTTTCTACCTGAACCTGCTCCTGAACTTCGGCCTGCCCTTCGTGCTGCTGCTCCAGCGCAAGGCCAAGACCAGCGAGACCGTGCTGCTGGCCACCTGCGCCATCCTCCTGGCAGGCCGCTGGCTGGACCTCTACCTCCAGATCATGCCGCCGGTCCTCCGCGGCCTGGGCCCGGTCTTCGGCCCCGCCGAGCTGGGCGGCATCCTCCTCCAGCTGGGCCTCGGCCACCTGGCCTGCTGGCCCGTCTTCATGAAGGACGCCAACCCGGCCCAGGAGCTGCCCCAGGCGGAGTGAGGCCGGTCTCAGAAACGAGAAAGCCGGACAGGATTAACAGGATGAAAAGCTGGATTAACAGGATTAAAGCGTTTGCTGTTGAATCCTGTGAATCCTGTGAATCCTTTCGAATCCTGTTAATCCTGTCTCAGCTTTTTGCGTTCAGAATCGCCGCGCTGTCAGTCTCCCCCTCGATGCTCCACGGTGCTGCGGAAGGCCAGGAACAGGCTGATGGCGGTGAGGGCCAGGGAGACGAAAAAGGCGCCGGGGAGGACGCTGCGCTGGCCGTCGAGCACGGCGCCCAGCACGGTCTCGAAGAGGTAGAGCTGGATCACCAGCAGCACGAGGGTGACGCCCAGGGCGGCGGGGGAGATGCGGACGCGCGTGATCTGGGGCTGGGTCATGCCGTCACCTCCGTCTTCTCGCGTGGGCAGTCTGCCCGGCGATCGAGGGATTCGAGGGTGGGCTTGGGCAGCTCGCCCACGGCCCAGAGGCTGCCGTCGGGTCGCACTTCCAGCGCGATGGCGGCCAGGGGCCGGCTGGGCGGGCCCTGCACGGGGAAGCCGCGGTCCGGTTCGAAGAAGCCCAGGTGGCAGGGGCACTCCAGGCGCTCGCCGGCGTAGCGCACGGCGCAGCCCAGGTGGGTGCAGGTCTGGCGGTAGGCCCTCAGCTCGCCCTTGGGGGTGCGGAGCAGGATGCAGGCATCGTGCTCATCCCGGAACTTGAAGAGGCGGCTCTGGCCGGGTTGCAGGTCCGCGGCCAGGCCGAGAGCCACGGGCAGTTCCGCGTGCTTGGCCTCGGGATCGGAGGCGCCCTCCAGGGGTTTCTTCCGCAGCCACAGGTAGCCGATGCCGGCGGTGAACCCGGCGCTCACCACGGCCAGGAAGCGGGCGAACTCGCGCCGGGAGAAGTGGCCCTCCTCGGCGAGTTCCAGGGGAAAGGCGCGGCGCCACCAGGTCATCACAGGCCTCCGTCGATCAAAAGGGCCGCGTCCAGGTGCAGGGGCGTTTCCGGATCGGGCACCATGATGGCGTTCTTGGTCTTCACCCGCAGGCTGCCGATGAGGAAGTCGCGCAGGGGCTTGTTGTGGCGCAGGTTCGCCACCTCGTCCTTGCGCACGAAGAGCAGGGCCTGGCTGGGGCACACGGTGGCGCACATGGGCTTGTGGCCCACGGATGTGCGGTCGTAGCAGAGGTCGCACTTGAGCATCTGCTCCAGGCCCGAAAACACGATGGGCACGCCGAAGGGGCAGCTCAGTTCGCAGTTCTGGCAGCCGATGCAGCGGGGTTTCTGGGCGGCATGCACCACGCCGTCCTCGGTGCGCTTGATGGCGTCCGAGGGGCAGACCTGGGCGCAGATGGGATCCTCACAGTGCATGCAGACCGTGGGCACGGTCTGGGGGCTGTCGAAGCGGTCCATCTCGTCCAGGTGGATCATGGACCGGCCGCGGTGGGTGCCGCACTCGGCGCAGGCGCCCACACAGGAGCGGCAGCCGATGCAGCGCTGGGGATCGATAAAAAAGCCGTAGTCCTGGGGCACCATCAGAACACCTGCTCAGGCATCTGGGACTGGGTGCTGCGGGCCTCGTAGGCCATGCGCTGCAGCTCCGCCAGCTCGGGGGAGAACTGATCCTTGGTGGTCTTCCTGAGGCGCACCGCGCTCACCTTGAACTCGGGGATCTTCGAGACGGGATCCAGGTGCCGGGCCGTGAGCCGGTTGGCCGACAGGTCTCCGGCCCAGTGGTAGGGGATGAACACGGTGTCGGGGCGGATGGTCTTCACCACCTTGGCGGGCAGCACCATGCTGCCGCGCCGCGAGGTGATCTCCACGGCATCGCCCTCCTGCAGGCCGTACCGCTCCGCCAGGCGCGGGTGGATCTCCAGATAGGGGTTCGGGCACTGCTCCACCAGGAAGCCGATGCGCCGCGTCTGGGTGCCGCTCAGGTAGTGGAAGACCACACGACCAGAGGTGAGCCAGATGGGGTACTCGTCGTCCACCACTTCCATGGGCGGCCGGTAGGGGGTGGGATTGAATTTCGCCTTGCCGTCCGGATGGAAGAACTTCCCCCCTTCGAAGAGGCGCGGTGTGCCGGGGTGGTCCTCCGTGGGGCAGGGCCAGAACACGCCCATGTTCTTGACGATCTTCTCGTAGGTGATGCCCGCGTAGTCCGCGGTGCCGCCCTTGGAGGCCACCCGCAGCTCATTGAAGATGGCTTCGGGGCTCGTGAAGTGGTCGAAGTACTTCCCCTGGCCCAGGCGGCGGGCCAGCTCCACCATGATCTGCCAGTCGGGCCGGGCGTCGCCGGGCGGGTCCACGGCCTTGTTGATCTTGATGACGCGGCCCTCGGCGCTGGTGGTGGTGCCCTCGTCCTCCTCGTGCAGGGCGGAGGGCAGCACGATGTCGGCGTGCTGGGCGCTTTCGCTGAGGAAGAAATCCAGGCAGACGAAGAACTCCAGCTTGCTCAGGGCCTCGCGGGTGAACTGAGAGTCCGGCAGCGAGACCAGCGGGTTGAAGCAGAGCAGCAGCAGGCCCTTGATCTCGCCGGCGTGGATGGCGTTCATGATCTCCTGGGCGCTCTGGCCCACGCCCGGCAGCTCCTCGTCGGTGCAGCCCCAGACGGAGCAGATGTACTTCCGGTGCTCGGGGTTGCTGATGTCGCGGTTGCCTGGCAGCTGATCGCACTTGTGGCCGTGCTCGCGGCCGCCCTGGCCGTTGCCCTGACCCGTGATGGTGGCGTAGCCGCAGCCGGGCCGGCCGATGCGGCCCGTGGCCAGCACCATGTTGATGCAGCCGAGGACGTTGTCCACGCCCTTGCTCTGGTGCTCGATGCCGCGGGCATGGAGGAGGAAGCTGCTCTCGGCCTCGCCCCAGATGCGGGCGGCCTTCTCGATGGCCTCCACGGGGAGGCCCGTCTTCTCGCTGGTCCATTGGGGGGTGCAGTCCTTCACCGCCTCCAGGGCCTCCTCGAAGCCGTTGGTGTGGGCCTTCACGAACGCCCAGTCGATGAGGTTCCACTTGTGCAGCAGGTGGAGGATGCCATTGGTCAGGGCCGAGTCCGTGCCGGGCTTGAGGGGCAGCACCAGGTCCGCCGTGCGGGCCAGGGGGGTGATGCGGGGATCCACCACGATGAGCAGGGCGCCCTTGTCGCGGGCCCGCCAGATGTAGTCCGTGGTGATGGGCGAGCACTCGGCCACGTTGGATCCCGCCACCCAGATCACCTTGGCCTGCTCGATGTCGGCCCAGGAATTCGCGGCGCGGTCGACACCGAAGGCTTTCTTGTTCCCCGCCCCGGCGCTCACCATGCAGAGGCGGCCGTTGTAGTCGAGGTTCTTCGTCTGCAGGCCCAGGCGCGCGAACTTGCCCGCCAGGTAGCTCTTCTCGTTGGTCAGTGACACGCCCGACAGCAGGGCGAAGGCATCCTTGCCGTGCTGCTGCTGGATGCGCTGGATCTCCGCCACGGTGCGGTCCATGGCCCCGTTCCAGTCCATGGGTTCGAAGCCGCGCTCGGTGCGCTTCATGGCCTTGGTGAGGCGGTCCGGGTGATTGCCCTGGAGGTAGCGCTTCACGCCCTTGGGGCAGAGCTTCCCCTGGTTGAAAGGGAACTCCTCCCAGGGATCGAAGCCGATGACCTTGTTGTCCTTCACCTTGAGCTTGATGCCGCACTGCTGGCCGCAGAAGCAGCAGTGGGTCTCCACCACTTTGTCGGGGGTGGGGTCGGACAGCCAGCCCCCCGGCGGGGCCAGGTTGAGGTGGGGGCCGAACTGGGCACGAAGCTGGTCCTGGGAAACGGGAAGCGTGCTCATGATCAGGCCTTCAGCGAGGTGGAATCGGGGATGGGCTCGGCGTACACAGGGATGGTGGCAAAGGGATCGAAGGCCCCATGGAGCCGCTCGCCCTGGGCCTTGGCCACCAGGCGCCGCTTGCACTGGGGACAGAGGTCCAGGTGGTGGACCGTCCCCCCATGCCGCGCACCATCCAGCTCGAGCACCTTCCAGAGGGCTTCCAGATCCCGGCGCTGGTTGGCCCGGATGAAGGGGATGCCGCAGCTCTTGCAGGGCAGGCGGCCTTCGGCCTCGCCCTCGGCCTTGTAGATCGTGACGCCCACCTGGGCGGGCCGCTGCACCACATGGAAGAGCTTGCCGAAGGGCAGGCCCAGCAGCAGGAGGATCACCGTCAGCTCGTGCAGGAAGGACAGGGTGGCGAAGTTGCGGCCCTGGAGCCACTTCTCCGAGGCGGTGAGCAGCAGGCCCGTCATGCTCACGGCGATGAGGAGCACCAGGGGCAGCAGGTCCAGGTCGAAGCGCTGGGTGGCCGAGTCGCCTTCGTCCTGCTTGCGGCGGATGAGGCTCAGGACGCAGCCGGCGATCACCATGACGGCGGCCAGGTCCAGCACGTGGAAGCTGCAGAAGGCCATGAAGCTGTCGAGGGGGAAGGAGCCCGCGGGGAAGCCGAGGACCCAGGCCTGGTAGCGGGTGGCATCCAGGCCCTCGCTGGTGAAACGCACCCAGCCGAAGACCAGGGGGATGGTCACGGCGAAGCCCAGCAGGCAGCCCCATGCGAGGAGCGCGTGGGCCCCCCAGCGCCGGAGGGAGCGCTTCTCGATGAAGCGCTGGAGCACGATCTGGTCCAGAGCCAGGACGGCCATCCGGGGCACCGCCTTGATGGCCCTGAGAGACAGCAGCGTGCGGAGCGTGTGCTTGAAATACATCCGCGTGGCGGGCCGCTCGATCCAGGAGAAGTAGCGGTAGGCCACCCCGAAGCAGGCGAAGAGGGTGGCCAGCAGGTAGCCCAGGAGGGCGGGATCCAGCCAGCGTCCCCCCCGGCTACCCAGGGCCACGGCGCCGCAGAGGGCCAGGGTGGCGAGGGTGGCCCCCAGGAGGGGGCGGGCTTCGAGATCGAGTTCATCGAAGACGCGCATGACGGGGCTCCGGAGGGGACCTGAGGTCTAGAATAAAAGGATCTGCATGTCCTAATTTAAAACAAAAAAGGATGAATTCAAGGCTCTGTGATCAGGGCCTTTCGCAGGGCGGCCGATCCTTCGCGTCCTTCTGGTGCCGCAGGTCCATGAGTTGCAGATCCCGGATGGTGGCCTCGGTCATGGAGGTGGCCACCTGGGCCTTCACCGCCACCCAAGCCTCGTGCAGGGGGCAGGGATGATCGCCGCCGCAGGTGGGGAAGCCCATGATGCAGCCATCCATGGAGTTCGGGCCCTCCAGGGCGATGACGACCTCGCCCACGGTGATCCGGTGGGAGGGACGCAGCAGGCGGAACCCGCCCTTGGGACCCCGCACGGATTCGAGGATCTCGGCCTGTACTAGTCCCTGGAGGATCTTCGCCAGGTAGGGCCCGGGCAGTTCCAGATTGGCGGACAGATCCTTGGCCAGGCAGAAGCTCCCATCCTCGGGGAGAGCGGCGAGGGCGCGGAGGGCATAGCCGGTGGCGGTCGAGAAGATCATTCCGGAATAATACTTCCGATTATGGGACCCGGCCCCTGGGTTCTGGAGTCCAGCCCTATTTGTGACGGAGGTCAGAGCAGGGCCCGCCACAGCAGCAGGAGGCCCAGGACGCTCAGGCCCCCCTCCCGCCAGCCGAGGGTGCGGGCCGGGATGGGGTGGTAGGGCACCAGGGCCCGGAGGTAGAGCAGGCCCGTCCAGCCGGTCCAGAGGAGCCCGGCCAGCCCCCGGGGCGCCAGCAGTATGGCGGAGACTCCGATCAACAGCAGGTGGAGGACATGGACGGGGATCCGGCGCCGGTCCAGCTCCGCTGTGGCCAACTTGTGGGCGTGGCCCAGGAGGCGCCGCACGTGGGCGAGGTTGGCCCCCCCCACGAGGGTGGTGAAGAGCCAGGCCCGGCCGGCCTCCACCAGGGGGGCCCCACCGGCCGAGAGGATGGCCGCGGCCAGGCCTGCGAAGGCCCCCTGAGCCGCCAATTCCACGGCCAGTGAGCGCACGGAGCGCTGGAGGTCGGCCCGCAGGGCCAGGACAACCAGGGGGGCCACACAGGCCAGAGGAATCAGGAATTTGGAGCCTGAAATTGCCAGAGCCGTGATTCCGAACCCGGTCGCGAGGGTTCCAAACAGAAGGAGCGCCCGGAGTTGGAGGGGGTCCCGCTGGCCCGTGAGCACGCGCCGGAGCGAGGGGCGCGCGAGGAAGAAGGCCAGCGCCGCCAGGCCGAGGCAAAGCCCCCCCAGGCTGGGGCGGAGCAGGAGGCCCAGCACCAGCGGGAATCCGAGCATGAACCAGCTGCCGTGCTCGGCGGGCAGGAGGGTGCGCCAGGGGGGGAGGATTCGGGACATTTCAGCCCTTTCAGGTCCGAAATAGAGTCTGACCCCAAATCCCGCTCGTGGCCATGCGGAGGATCACAGTTCCGACGCCACCAGCCGCAGGCCCTCCAGGGCCTCCTCCATGGTGAGGAAGACGGGCAGGCCGGCTTCCCGGAGCCCCTGGCGGTAGGCATCGTAGAGGACGCCGCCCTCCACGGCCACGCCCAGCCACTTGCCGCTGTCCCGGGCCAGATCGGCCAGGGCCTTGGCGAAGGGGCCGAAGGCCGCCGGATCCGCCGTACCCAGACGGCGGGTGAGGGGCACCAGACCCACCACCACCACGTCGGCCTCGGAGGCCAACAGCAGGCGGGCGCCGGCCAGGTAGGCGGCCGCATCGGCCATGGGGGTGAGGTCCAGGGGCAGGCGGGGGCTCACGAGGCCCGTGAGGCCGTGGGTTTCAATGGTGGCAGTCAGGGTCGCGGCCTCGGCCTCGGTGAGCTTCGAACCCCGGAAGGGGCCGTCCAGCAGATCGGCTGAGGCCACGGACTCGAAGCCCGCGTTGGTCATGATGGCCACGCGGCGAGGCGTGCCTTCGGCATAGGCGCCGAGCCAGGAGAGGGCGGCGTCGAAGGCCTCGATGCGCTCCGCGAGCATCGCGCCCGCCCGGCGCAGCACGCTGGCCTGCAGGGCGTGATCGCCCGCCAGGGCGCCGGTGTGGCTGCTCGCGGCGGCCATGCCCTCCTGGCTGCGCCCGCCCTTGTAGAGCAGCACGCGGCGGCCGGTGGCGCGGAGCTTCGCTGCGGCCTCGGCGGTGGCCTTGAGGTCGCCGGGGGCGAAGCCCTCCAGGTAGGCGCCCACCACCTTCACGGCGGGGTCCGAGCCGAAGCCCGCCAGGAAGTCCGAGCAGCGCAGGTCCATCTGGTTGCCGATGGCGATGGCGGCGCGCAGGCCCAATTCGGGCCGCCGGCTCAGGCGCGTGATGAGGAAGGCGCCGCTCTGGCTCACCAGGGCCGCGTGGCCCGGGTGGGGTCGCAGAGGCAGCTTCTCGTCGGGGATGAAGAGGGTGTTCAGGTTCTGGTCGGGGCTGTAGAGGCCCAGGCCATTGGGGCCCACCAGGGCCGGGGTCCATTTCCCGGCGTGGCGGTGCTCCGCGAGGCAGGCCACGAGCCGCTGGCCGAGGCCTTCGCAATCGGCGCCGTCGCCCAGGCCGCCGGCCACCAGGTAGACCACGGTGGCGCCACCGCCCTGGCGGCAGAGCTGCTCCACCACTTCCAGCGTCAGGGGCGCGGGCAGGGAGAGGATGAGCTGATCCGTGGGCGCCGCCGCGAGCTCCGCTACGGAGCTGAGGCAGGGCAGGCCCAGGAACTCGCTGACACCAGGTTTGATGAGGCGGATGGCGCCTGCGGGCAGCGTGGAACGCTGCACATTCTCGAGGATGATGCGGCCCACCGTGCCTTCCCGGCTGGACACGCCGGCGATGACGAGGTCCCGGGGGGCCACCAGGGCCCGGTACCAGGCGGAATCCGGGGTCGCAGGGGACTCCGCGAGGGTCGGCTCGAGGGTGCCCACGCCATCCAGGGCCGTGGGCAGGCCCTCACTGTCGAGTACCACGGGGTTGAGCTCAAGCAGGGTGACGCCTTCCCGTTCCAGGCCTTCCGCGGCTCGCCACAGGCCCTGGAGGAAGGCCACCAGCTTCGGTTCGTCCGTGAGCGCCTCGGTGCCGCGCTGATGGCCCAGCCAGGTGCGGCCCAGCCAGTGAGCGCGCAGGTCCGCCATGGCCTGCTCCGGTGTGCAGAGGGCCAGGGGCCAGATCATGGGCGGGGCCAGGGCGGCCCAGGCGTCCGCCTGGAGGCCGCCGATGCCGCAGACCACGAGCCAGCCGGCGTCGGGGTCGCGCTTGAGGGAAACCAGGGCTTCCGTGGGCAGGCCCGGCAGGCGCTTGAAGGCCACCTTCTCGCAGACCAGCCCGCCGATCCAGGGATGCTCTGGCACGCGCAGGCGCATGGCTTCCGCCTCGGCTTTCAGGGCGGCTTCATCGAAGGGTCCGAAGTGGACGGCGCCCTTGTCGGACTTGTGCCAGAGCTGGTCGGCAATGCCTTTGAGCACGATGGGCTCGCCGGGGGCGAAGGGCAGGGGCCCTGCCTCCAGGAAGCCGTGGCGCGGCACCCGTAGGCCCGCGGCGGCGAGCAGGCCGTAGGCCCGCCCCTCGTGGAGGAATCCCGTGGTCGTGTGCATGTCAGGCTCCCACTGGGTCGTGGATCAGGCCGCGCCCGGCCTCGAAGGCCTCGAGGTTCTTTTCGGTCACGCGGGCGCCCTTGGCTTCGAACCGCTGGGCGATGACGTCGCGCCAGACAGCATCGTCCACAGGGAGGAATTTCGATGCCATGCCCAGCAGGGCCATGCCGCCGGCCTGGCGGTGGTTGAGCCGGCGGGCCAGGTCCTCGGTGTCGATGAGGTGGACGCCGCGCACCGCCTTGAGGGCGGCGTAGACGTCGTCCAGGGGCGGGTAGCCGGCCATGTCCATCTGGGGTTCTTCGGCGACGACCAGGTGTCCATCGATGCGGAGCATGGACACGTAGCGCAGCGCCTCCAGCGGTTCGAGGGCGACCAGCAGATCGGCACCGCCCTCATCGAGGATGGGCGAGGTGAGGGCGGCTTCCGAAAAACAGACCTGGGCGTGGACGCTGCCGCCCCGCTGGCTCATGCCGTGGATCTCGGACTGGAGGGCGTGGAGGCCGCTGCGGCGGAGGGCTTCCAGCAGGATCTGGGCGAGGGAGAGCACCCCCTGGCCGCCGACGCCGGACAGGACGATGCCATGGATGCGGGAGGCGTTCATGAGCAGACCTCGGTGGTGCAGCGCTCGCGTTCCTGGCGGTCATGGTCCTTCAGGACGCCGCGGCGGATGGACTGGATGCATTCCCGGCGGAACACCACCACCGAGGGGCCGGGATGCCGCAGAGCGGCCTCGACGGCAGCCACATTGGCGTCGTGCTGCTTGGGCACGGGCAGGAGAACCTGGAGCTGATCGTCCGGGATGCCCATGCCCCTCACCATGCGCTCGACCTGGTCGAGAGCCTGGCTGGGCTGCTGGCCCGTCATGCCCACCACGCGGTTGTCGAGGATGATCACGGTGACGTTCACGCCGGCATCGGCGGCCGTCAGCAGGGCCGGCAGGCCACTGTGGCCGAAGGTGGAGTCGCCGATGACGGCCACGGAGGGCGTCTGGCCCGCCAGGGCGGCGCCCACGGCCATGCTGATGCTCGCGCCCATCTCCACCACCGCGTGGATGGCGGCCATGGGCTCCTGGGCGGCCAGGGTGTAGCAGCCGATGTCTCCGAAGACGCGGGTTTCCGGGGCGCCGACCTGGACGAGGGCCTCCCGGAGGGCCTCGTAGGCGTCCACGTGGCCGCAACCATCGCAGAAGCGGGGCGCACGCACCGGCAGTTCGAGGCTGGTGGCGGCTTTTCCGGCCGGGGCTTCCAGGCCGAGGGCGTCCTTCAGAAGACGCGGGGACAGCTCACCCGTGCGGGGCAGGGTGCCGTCCAGGCGGCCGCGGACCTTGGCGGTGCCCCGCAGGCCCAGGCGTTCCTCCAGCACCGGGTAGTCCTCCTCGAAGACCACGAGTTCATCCACCTGGGCCAGGAAGGCCTGTTCCAGGGCGGGGTCCACGGGGTAGGCGGCGATCTCCAGGCGGGGCAGGGCTGCCAGGGCGGGGTTCTCGTGGAGCAGCTGGCCGAAGTAGGCCCGGCCCATGCCCGACAGGGCCACCCCGCGGCGCGTCGTGCCGGGGACGAGGCGGTTGAGGGGCGTGGTCTCGGCCATCAGGCGGGGCTGCTTCGCCAGCAGGTCCACGTAGCGGCGGCGCGCATTGGCGGGGATCAACACCCAGTCCTGGACGGCGGCTTCCGGGACGGTACCGCGGCTGGTGGGGGCCTGGGTCGTCCGGCGGGCGAGGGCGGCCCGGCAGTGGGCCAGGCGGGTCACGATGCGCAGCATCACGGGCACCTGGAGGGCCTCGGACAGCGCGAAGGCCCGGAAGGTGAGGTCATAGCATTCCTGGACAGTGCTGGGCTCCA
>Ga0255338_1003561_pt1 | contig 18337 bp, 17 predicted proteins | sample MeOH1_35cm_T4_19_FD_203715 | JGI IMG/M metagenome (GOLD analysis project Ga0255338, IMG submission 203715) | Sandy soil microbial communities from University of British Columbia, Vancouver, Canada - MeOH1_35cm_T4_195 | ecosystem: Engineered > Artificial ecosystem > Sand microcosm > Unclassified ...
GCATTTCTAATGGAGCGTGCATTCGCGAAATGCGGCTGTGTTTTGCGCTGTTCGATATATTCACTCATCGCCGCCAGTGCTTTCTCATCAAACTGATAATGCATCGCGGCTACCATTTTTTGCGCAATTTCCAGCAGTTCATGCTGACTGTAATCCGGAAAATCAATGTGGTGCGCAATCCGCGATGACATGCCCGGGTTGGATTGAAAAAACGTATCCATCCTGTCCTTATACCCAGCCAGAATCACGACCAAATCATCCCGGTTGTTTTCCATCACTTGTAGCAGTATTTCGATGGCTTCTTGCCCGTAATCTCTTTCATTTTCAGGGCGATACAGATAATAAGCCTCGTCAATAAACAGTACGCCGCCCATGGCTTTTTTAAGCACGTCTTTAGTTTTTGGCGCGGTGTGACCAATGTATTGTCCTACTAAATCATCCCGTGTCACGCTCACCACATGACCTTTGCGCACATAACCCAATCGATGCAGCATTTCGGCCATACGCAAAGCCACTGTGGTTTTGCCGGTGCCGGGGTTGCCTGTAAAACACATATGCAAATTAGGCTGCGCACTTTCAATTCCCAGCTGGAGACGCGCACGCGATATCACCAGGAATGCGGCGATTTCCCTGATTCTTTGTTTGACCGGAGCAAGACCGACGAGATCATGATCCAGTTTTGCCAATACCTCAGCAATATTGGCGTCTGTCAGAATCTGCTGTAAATCTATGCTTGCCATATGCTGCCTGGCGGCGTTTCGGTACTGTAGGCGCGTGTGGTGTAACGAACGGTCCTGCCTTCACCCTCTTGCCTGATGAGACCAAAACCAGGTTCCATCGCAGGGCGATTGACAATAAAGCTCATCACCATTGATTCAACCCCACGTGTGCTATTAAACGCATTTACTTTGATGTAGGCATTCGGACAGGCTTTGCGACAAGCCTCTAAGTCATAAATGACAGCTGCACCGTCTTTAATTTCAAACATGGGCTGTTCCCACATGTTCCAGTAAACATTGCGTGGGTGCGGGTCATCCGTCCACTCAATTGAAACTGCCCATCCATTGCTGATTGCGTAGTCCACCTGCGTTCTGATTTCCTCATCGTTAAGCGGAGGTAAAAAAGAGAATTGTCCTTGTGTTATGTGCATATTGGTTTCCTTTACTTAAAATTTAGCTTAATTTGCAAAGGTGCCTAATTTGAGGTTGTAGGCGTACTTACAAAATCCGGGGTATCGGTGGACGCGTAGTTAAATGACACGTTTTTCCATGTTTCCAATGCCTGCTCCAGTGGCTTGCACCACTTTGCAGCAGCCCGCAGAATATCAGGACCTTCGTTGAGAATATCTTTACCCTCATTGCGAGCCTTCACCATCGCTTCTATCCCCACACGGTTAGCTGTAGCGCCAGCCTGTATACCTGCAGGGTGTCCGATGGTGCCGCCACCAAATTGCAACACCATATCATCCCCAAATAGATGTAATAGTTGATGCATTTGCCCGGCATGGATGCCTCCTGAAGCCACAGGCATTACTTTTCTTAAATCCACCCAATCCTGGTCAAAAAAGATGCCGCGTGAGAAATCCTGCTTGGTTACGGTATCGCGGCATACGTTGTAATAGCCCTGAACCGTCATCGGGTCACCCTCAAGTTTACCTACTGCCGTTCCTGCGTGCAGATGATCGACACCTGCCAATCGTAACCATTTCGCTATCACGCGGAATGAAACACCGTGATTCTTTTGACGCGTATAAGTACCATGGCCGGCGCGGTGCATATGCAGGATCATGTCGTTCTTACGCGCCCAGTTACTGATGGATTGAATCGCTGTCCAGCCAATCACCAAATCGATCATAATGATATTGGAGCCAAGTTCTTTAGCAAACTCGGCACGCTCATACATATCTTCCATGGTGGCTGCAGTAATATTGAGATAGTGCCCTTTGATTTCCCCGCTATTGGCCTGCGCTCTGTTCACCGCCTCCATGCAAAACAGGAAACGATCACGCCAGTGCATAAAAGGCTGACTGTTGATATTCTCATCATCCTTGGTAAAATCCAGCCCGCCAGTCAGCCCCTCATAGACAACCCGGCCATAGTTTTTTCCTGAAAGCCCAAGTTTTGGTTTCATGGTTGCACCCAATAGGGGGCGACCGTATTTATCCAGACGTTCGCGCTCAACGATGATGCCGGTTGGCGGCCCTTTGAAGGTTTTTACATAGGCTACAGGGATACGAATATCTTCCAAACGTGCGGCCTTGAGTGGTTTAAAACTGAATACATTGCCGATCAGAGACGCTGTTATGTTCGCAATAGAACCCTCTTCAAATAAAATGATGTCGTAAGCAATGTAAGCAAAATACTGAGCCTCCTTGTCAGTGCCCACACCGGTTCCCGGAACCGTATCTATACGGTAAGCTTTAGCCTGGTAATCTTCATAGGCCGTGAGCATGTCGGTCCAAACCACGGTCCAGGTGGCGGTCGAGGATTCACCTGCTACCGCAGCTGCTGCCTCCTCTGGGTCTACGCCATCTTGGGGGGTAATACGGAATACGCAAATAAAGTCCGTTTCCTTAGGCTCGTAGTCTGGGCGCCAATAACCCATTTGCTTGTATTTAAGAACCCCTCCCTTGTAACGCTCCTTAATATCGGTAATGCGCTCATCTGCTTGCGTATTCATTTTTTTCCTTCCGTTTATGATTCATAAAATATATGCAATCAATTATGATGAGCTACTGTATAAAATGTTAGAGTTAAGTTAAAGTAATAAATGTTTCATCAATAATTAAGTTTTACTTATGCGAAATATAACATTAAGACAAATAAGAACTTTTTTGAGCGCATCAAAGCACATGAGCTTTTTACGTGCGGCAGAAGAGTTGCATATATCTGCACCAGCAGTTTCCCAGCAAATTAAAGAAATGGAAGAAGATATGGAAGTCAGCCTGTTCAGCCGGGAGAACAGGAAGATAGAACTCACTGCTGCCGGAGAGTATTTTTTACTTTATGCACGTCGTATCTCCAGCACGCTTAACGAGGCTAGCACGATGATGGAGCGTCTGCGTGGAACACCTGTTAGTGTCTTGAAAATTGGCTTGGTTAGCACAGCAAAATACTTTTTACCTAAAATGTTGGCAGAATTCAAAAAAGACAACCCTAATTTACAAATCAGGGTTGAAGTTAGAAACCGGCAACAGCTTGTAGAGTTACTGCGTGACGGAGAAATTGATATTGCAATTATGGGCCGGCCACCTAAAGAAATTGATACACGCGTAGAGCCATTTGCCAGTCACCCGCATTTATTTATCGCGAGCCCATTAAACCCGTTGGCTGGAGAATCCAATATACCTCCAGAGGCCTTAAATAAATTTGAAATTATTTCTAGAGAAAGTGGCTCTGGTACACGATTTATTATGGAGAATTATTTTTCTGAACATAATCTCTCACCGATTGTAAGCATGGAAATGTCAAGTAACGAGACCATCAAGCAGGCAGTGATTGCAAATTTAGGCATTTCATTTGTATCTTTGCATACCATAGGCAACGAAATCGCCAACAAACAGATTGCCATATTAGATATTCAAGATACGCCTATCATTAGAACTTGGCATGTAGTTGCCTTGACTAAGCGCAACTCTTCTCAGGCAGCGGAGGCTTTCAGATATTTTATATTGGAAAAGGGTGGTGAAATGCTGACGCCTAATTACGACCTTGCAAGGAATTTATGATGAAAAAATTTGGAATCGTCTTTTTGGTTCTGCTAGCCATAATCGCCGGTATTATATTCTGGTTGCGCAGCAATCTGGATGGGTTGGTACGGAATGCCATGGTCATGTACGGCAGTGAAATGACACAGGCCGGGGTAAGTGTCGGGAATGTCAAGATTAATGCGGTTGATGGTGAAGGTGAAATCAGTGATTTTACTGTTGGAAATCCCAAGGGATTTAAAACGTCTTATGCGTTCAAGGTCCAGGAGTTTTCAGTTGTCATTGATGCTGCCAGTTTGACCAGCGACGTCATATTAGTAAAAAAAATTAACATTATCGCGCCCGATATCATCTACGAGAAGGGTAGCGTAATGACCAATTTCGACGCTATTCAAAAGAATATTGCAGATTACCTGGGGCCATCTGATGGTAGCGCTTCTGGCGGTAAGAAGCTGATTGTTGAAAAGCTGGTAATTCGTAAGGCCAAGGCACAGGCTGCTGCTTCATTCATGGAGGGTAAAATGGTTACTTTTGATCTTCCTAGTTTGACTATGCGTAATCTAGGCAAAGCCAAGGGCGGCATCACCCCCGGCGAGCTTGGCCAGATAGTCGCCGGCGCCCTGAAAAAACAATTAATTGGTACTATCAGCTTTGATAAACTCGGTAATGCAGCCAAGGCTGCGGCAGGGACGGCCGGGGGTGCCGTAGATAAGATTAAAAACCTGTTTTAATAAGATTGATTGCTATTTCAGTGGGCATGAGCGCTAATAAGGGTACCCTCAACTATTTTGTTCTCCAGGGTCTGGTGAATCTGCTCCATTAAAAAACTTGCAGATTCGCGCCCTAATTTAGATTCACGCATTGCCATGTGCCAGCTTGAAATGCACTGCCTTAAATCACCTTCATTATCACATGACTCAATCCGGGCCTTGGTGCCGCGCCCCATAATGCCCAAGTAATCATCGCATGCCTCAATTAATATGGTTTTAATGGCAGCTAATTTTGTCGGGCAAATTGGTTCCGGAGCTGCTGCGGCATTTTGCGTATCAAAAAAGGTATGTGTTGTTGGAGATGCGTTTTTAATGGCTTGCTGATCGGCAGGGAGTTGAATGTAGCCTTCGGATTCCAGTTTTCTGATGGTGTCTATCAACAACTCTTTTTTAAAAAACTTTTCCAGGTCGTCCAGGTTACGTATACCGTTTACCAATAGCAATACTTGGCGTTCACGTACACTTAGTGTGCGCTTATCTGTGGTAAATTCGTTGAAGCCAAGCGCAGACTTTTCATACACCATGATGTCCCCCTCATGTGAGCATTTGCATGGTGTATGTTATTAAATGAATATGAATCTAAAATGACAGTTTTGTGGCGTGATTGTGAAGGAGTGATGAATTGTTTATTCAAACTTATGCAATTTGCCATATGCCGCCAGCAAGCGTTGGTGCATATTACATCCTTTCATTTCCATCCCCGGGGCATGCAGGCCAAAGAAACGTAGTTCCCCTTTAAGCAATGCCCGTGCTTGTTGTAGGGTTTCAGCGCCATACAGGCTTGTCAGTGCAACTCTGTATGGTGTGCTGTCATCTAAATTGAGCAAGGTTTCGATGCAACGATAAACGAGTTTGCGTTTTTCGTCCAACTGCGCAAATTGACGTACCCAGTCGCAGCCTTCTATGGTGGCATCTGCGTCGCCTGCGGCGAGTGCCAGCAGGGTTTTCAATTCACCGATACGCATATCTTCCCATAGTGACCCTGCATCTGGCGCCAGGCCGATGAAGGAAGCCACGGTGCGTTGGTCATCCACACCCAATTCATTCAGCGTTTCAAGTACCTCGGCACATTGTTCGTTGCTTAAATTCGGTAAATTCAAGATTTCGGCACGTATATTGTTGGCTACGCTAGTGTTTTCCCACTCAAGGTCATCTATCGGGTAAATTTCTGAAATGCCGGGCACCAGTATTCTGCATGCGTACACACCCAGATGTGTAAAGTCGGCGATGTAGGCATCTAATTCATCGGCATGAATGCGCGCGAGCGACCACTGGTAATCTTCTTCTGTCGTGTTGCTGAAGTTCCAATCTACAAAATCGAAATCCGGCTGATTGCCTAAAAAGTTCCAGTGCATAATGCCGCTGGAATCTACAAAATGGATTTCCAGGTTAGGAGAACTGGAAATTTCCTCAAGATCAAAGCCAGGTTCAGGAAAGCCGCTCAATGCGTCCAGCCCGCGTCCTTGCAGTAATTCAGTGAGGGCGCGTTCCAGCGCGATTTCAAAGCGGGGGTGTGCGCCAAAGCTGGAGAAGCAGCCTTGGTCGTGCGGGTTGAGCAGGGTAACGTTCATCACCGGATATTCACCGCCAAGCGATGCATCTTTAACGACAAGGCCGAAGCCCGCAGCGCGCAGGTCTTCAATATCCTTGGCGATGCGCGGGTAGCGTGCGATAACCTCGTCGGGAACCTCTGGCAGGCAGAGGCCTTCTGCAATGACACGAAACTTCACATGGCGCTCAAAAATCTCAGAAAGCGCCTGCGTGCGCGCTTCCGCTGGCGTGTTGCCGGCAGACATGCCGTTGCTCACATAAAGATTGCCAATAATATTGACAGGGAACCAGACGGTTTCGTTATCACGCTGACGCACGTAAGGTAGGGCACAAATGCCGCGCGCAGCGTTGCCGGAATTGTGGTCAACCAGCATTGACGCAGGAATCGTGCCATCCGGGTTGTAAAGCTCTTGTAGTTCTGGCGTCAGCAGTTCTTTCGGCCAAGCACCGTTTTTTTCATCTTTGCCATCAAGCTTGAACCAGCGTTCCTGTGGGTAATGCGTAAAGCTTTGGTTGGCGATTTTCTCGCCCAGGTAATAATGCGTCCAAAAATAATTATTGCTGATTCGCTCAAAAAATTCACCCAGCGCACTAGCCAGCGCTGCCAGCCTGGTTGCGCCCTTGCCATTGGTAAACATCAGCGGGCAGTCACGTTCGGCAATATGTACCGACCAGATATGTGCAACAGGATTCAGCCATGAACGCTCTTCCACATGAAACCCGATTGCAGCCAGCTTGGCTTGCATGGTGGCAATGGTTGATTCCAGTGAGGCATCTTTGCCGGCGATAAAGTTTTGCGTTTGCATGTGGGTCCAGTACGTTGATTCTGAATAGAGTGAGCTGGCAGCGTTTAGGCTGTCATTGTGATTACATTTTGAGGCTGGTAATTAAGCGGAAACGCTAATAAAAATCGAGATGAAGCTTTGAAATTCTGAAACTATGCGAAAAAGGCAATAGAAATTAGTAAGACAATAGAAACTAGTAAGTTTTGAGCTTTTTGCCAGAACATTTTCCTGGGTGCGACAGTATACAGTAGCTGACTATGTTTTTAGTAATTACTGGTAATCGCCATCCAGGTAATACCAGCGATTATCTATCAATTTAAATCTACTGGTTTCATGCAGCCTTTCGGCTTTTGCACCTAAATTGCTGGCATATTTATAACGCGCGACAAACTCGACTATTGCGCTGTTTGCATCAATATTTTGATGACGTTTAACCTGTAACCCCAGCCATTTAATAGCGTCCTCACCCGTTAAACTCAAGCTTTCAGGGCGCGTATCAGGGTGCCAGGTTTGCAGTAAATATTCTGTTAAGGCCGGATTCTCAGTAGCGAGCGCGTAGGCGCTATAGCGTGAACGCATCAGTGCTTCAGCCGTTGGGGCAGGGGTGCCAAGGTGGTAAACCTCACAGCACTTGCTGTAAGGCTTTCCACTTTCGCAGGGGCACAAAATCATATGTTATTCCGCCTAAAAACAGTATTGGCACGAAGATGAGCGGAAGACAGTGCAACATGCACGGCAACGCGAAGTCGACAAAGCCAATACTGAATTTTTGGTGGAATTAAGCGATTTCACGCGTTTCCAGGAACTGTATATCAGGATAGCGTTCCTGCGCCATTTGCAGATTCACGCGGTTAGGCGCCAGGTACACATAATCGTCTGCGCCATCCAGTGCGACGTTAAAGCCGTATTTATCGGCAATCGCCTTCAAATCTGCATCTTTGCCGCGCAGCCAGCGCGCGGTGTAGCAATCGTAAGGTTCAAACACCATATCCACGCTGTATTCATGCTCTAAACGGTGCGCTACGACTTCAAATTGCAGCATACCCACCGCACCTAAAATCAGGTCGTTTGAAAGTAGCGGGCGGAATAATTGTGCTGCGCCTTCTTCGGCCAGTTGTTTCAGGCCGATTTGCAGCTGCTTCATTTTCATCGGGTTTTTAATGCGCGCACGGCGGAAAAACTCAGGTGCAAATGATGGAATGCCGGTAAATTTAAGGTTTTCGCCTTCGGTAAACGTGTCGCCCAATTTCACCGTGCCATGGTTAGGAATGCCGATAATGTCGCCGGAATATGCTTCATCCATGGTGGTGCGGTCTTGCGCCATAAAGGTAATGGCGTTGTTCACGCTGAGTGTTTTACCGGTGGCTACCTGTTTGATTTTCATGCCGCGCTCAAAACGGCCGGAGCATACGCGCAAGAACGCAATGCGGTCGCGGTGTTTCGGGTCCATATTCGCTTGAATCTTGAACACGAAACCTGAAAACTTGTTTTCATCCGGTGCTACAGGGCGGCTTGCCGTGTTGCGTGCCTGTGGGGGGGGTGATAGGTCAACCACCGCATCCAGTAACGATTGCACGCCAAAGTTGTTGATGGCAGAGCCGAAGAACACCGGGGTCTGCTTGCCGCTTAAATAGCGCGCTTTATCAAAACTATGGGATGCACCGCGTACCAGCTCAATATCCACGCGTAAATCTTCTACCTGACGGCCTAATACTTCATCCAGGCGCGGGTTATCCAGGCCTTTGATGATTTCAGAAGTACCTTTTTCCGCACGCGGGTCAAAGAACGAAATCTCGTCGTTATACAAATGGTACACACCACGGAAGCTTTTACCCATGCCGATTGGCCAGGTCATTGGCGCACATTCCATGCCGAGCGTGGTTTCAATTTCATCCAGCAATTCAATTGGCGGACGGCTTTCACGGTCAAGCTTGTTGATAAACGTAATAATCGGTGTATCGCGCATGCGGCACACGTTAAGCAGCTTGATGGTTTGCGCTTCCACACCGTTCACGGAGTCAATCACCATCACCGCAGAATCCACCGCGGTGAGTGTACGGTAAGTATCTTCAGAGAAGTCGTCATGGCCCGGGGTATCCAGCAGGTTGATCATGTGTTCACGGTAGGGGAACTGCATCACAGATGACGTAACCGAAATGCCGCGTTGCTTTTCAAGCTCCATCCAGTCTGACGTAGCGTGACGTGCTGCTTTGCGGCCGCGTACTTCGCCCGCCACTTGAATAGCGCCACCAAACCACAACAGTTTTTCGGTGAGGGTGGTTTTACCCGCATCCGGGTGGGAAATAATGGCAAAAGTACGGCGGCGGGAGATTTCTTCTTGCAGGGATGACATGAGATGGCTGTGTTTAAGGTAAAACGCTATTTTACCTTAAATATGCATATGACTCTAAATGTAAGGGTAGTGAGTTGCGCTAACGTTTAAATTCAGGTGCGCGCCGTTTTTGACGTTTCTTTTTCAAGCTCGGGGTTTAAAGTGTGCTCAAAGCATTGCGAATGAATGCTTGCCATGTTTCGTTGGGCACCCAAACCTCCTGCATTGGATGGCTGGAAGCTTCCTCGCTCTCAGCCAGATACAATCTCCGGTAAAGATAGATAAAAGTGGATGCTCGCATGTTCTTTGCGCAATGTACCCAGACTTTGCGGCCTTCAAAGGCCTTGAGCATGCCGAAGAATTGCACTAACTGATGAAGCTCGGGCCGCTCCCACACCACAGGGATATGAACGTAGGCAATTCCTTGCCGTGTAATCAACTCAGCCTCTCCGGGCAGGGCATTTGAGGCCGTTGGCAGGGCCAGGTTGATGACAGCCTCGATTTCAAGTGCAGGCAGATGTGCAATGTCGTTCTCGGATAACTGGCCGGAACTCCACAGCCAGTCGAATACTTGATGCGTGTTTTCAGCGTCCATGTGTGCTTTGGCGTTCAGTTTGATGGGAAGAGTTAGGTATTTTCCGTGGATATTGAGGTGTATTCGATGCCACCGATCCACTTAGCCACCAAGTTATAAACCCAAGCGCCTAGTGCGGTGAAAATAAAGCCGAAAATCAGATAGATGAATGGGAACAAGATTAAAAAACCGAACCCGGGTTTGGGCCCAGGGGCAAACGAAAAGCTGATAGCCATAAAGCCAACAAGAGGGAGGCTTAATACAAAATAAAGTACCGCAAAGACTTTAGCTGTTTGGATCGGTGAAATATTAATTATTTGTTTTTTCATTTTCTTCCCTTTGATTAATAAATATCTTTACGGTCTAGCGCGTCCTGTTTGATGGATAAGTCAGCCACCGTACAGGCCAAAATAGGTAAGAACTGCACCGCCTGCTTTCTTGGCCGCCTCGGTTGAAAATGCCTTGGCGATTTTGACAAACTCCGCGCGAAGCTGGTCATCTTTCTTTTCTTTCTCCAGTTTTTCAAAAGCAAGCCTGAATATTTCCGTTTGCCCGGGGTCAAAAAATTGACCAAGTACCAAAAACAATCCTTTAGATTCGACTTTAACGATCTCTGTATTGAAAGAATGGTCAAAGATGAGTCCGTTATTTTTTAATTGCCCTTGTAGCCAATTTTTGGCCAGCGTATCTTCAATCACTAGGCAGACTTTTTTTGATTCAATTTCAAGAACCGCGCGTGATAACGCGGTAAGAAGCTTTGCCTTTGCCTGATCTTCAACACGGCCACCATACTTGAGCCCGGCTTCGTATCTAAGCTGCTTGATTTTAGCCGCTGGCGCTTTGAGCAGTGCGCTAACTTCCTGATTCGGGTATTTGTATAGCGGCACGGAGTTGTCATGCCCGTACTTGTCCAACAGGTGCATTACAAGGGCATCTATATCTTTCTTGCCAAGTGCGCCTATACCGACAGATAAATAGTGTTTAAGAAACTCTGTTTTAAAGTTTTCATCAGCGCTTGATGGGTTGGGTTTCTGTGTCATAAACAATAGTGTAGTAGAAATTCGGTATGTTTTACATAACCGGCGCTGCGCAGCTTCATCGCACAGCGTCCCTCTTGATGGATGGGTTAGCCATAGCATTACTTGCCACTTTGAATTAAAAGCCAAGCCAGTAAACAGGCAAGTAATACAAAAACGATTATTGATACCCACCATATATTGTATGGCTCAGTGCGATGCCCGATTAATAGTGCCGCTGTAAGGCTGCCTAAAATGAAAAATGAAAAAACAAATACTAAAAAGATAAGCTTTAGACCGCCACCATCAAGGTTTATGACTGAGTAAATTAGAACAAGGGCCAAGAGACCAACCATAAAAGCAATGATTGAGCTAGCTATTTGCGTTAATCTACTTTCCATGTGTGAGACGGCACTTGCAAGTTTTGGAAGTGAGTAACCTAAGCCAATGGATGTATTAACTATACAAGCGAGAAGCAAATAACCGAAAAATATTAGGCCGAAAGCATTAAATGACATGAAGTCAGAGAAAAGCTCATTTGCCCAATGTGGGTTTTTAGTTACACCCAGTTCTTGTAATCGTGCTTGCCAAACCATAAACAATGCAACTGTGAAACCACAGCCGCCGAAAAAATATATATCTTTTTTAAGCTCGGCTAAAAATTTATCAAGAACTAATTTTAAATCTGGATCCATATATTCTTCTTATTGGCTAACGTTTGAGTTAAAGGGCACTGTTAGGCGTTCCGCTTAGCCCTCTTCTCCGTAATACTTCTTCTCTAGTGCCGAAAGCTCATCCAAAGTGATATTTGGGTTCTTCTTGGCCTGAAGCATGAAAAAATCTCCATGTCTCAAGATGAGATTGGCAAATGCACCTTTCTCCAAGCCTTTAGAATTTTGGCCAATGTCAGCTCGAAGTGCGCGGAAGAACTCATCCATTAGAAATACTGTCTGAGCGTCTGGGGTGGTGGATTTGAGGCGTTGCATCCACTTGAAGTAAGCGGAAAGTACATTACTTCCGCCCCAGAGTACGAGTTTGCGTTGCCACTCACGGAGAAACTTAACCATGTCATCAGATGCTTCCCCTCCACTCTCAAAAACTTTAAATAGTTCGGCAAGAAACTCATCGTATATCTTGATCTTTTCTGCACGAAAGTGCGCTTCAATTTCTTTCTTACGCTCGAAGTAGCGACCTAGCATGACAGTAGCGGTTGAAGCAATTAACGTAGTTGCTGCCGCTACGACGGCAACGGCGAGTTGAGGATTCACTCCGACAAGTGCGCGCCAGACGCTCTGAGTGCTGAGGTATAGAAGCCAGCCCATCCCCCCAATGAGGGTCAGCGCGAGTAGCAGAGAGAGAAAAGTTCGTAAGCGAGCGATCATAGAGGGCTAACGTCTAAATTAAAGGGCGCCATTAAGCGTCCTGCTCGAATGATGGGTTAGATGAGTTAACGTTTGCCAAAAATGTAACCTACTAAGGTCCCAAAAAGGACGCCAATAGAAGTTTCAAACTTGCCAAAATAGCTTAATAGCGATGCAGCAAGAACCACGACAATAATTACACCAAACTGCATCCATTTTTCAAACTTTGCATGATCGGATGATTTTTCGAGGGTGGCTTTTTTTATGTCCTCAACTATTCCAATAGTGCGGGAGGCCAGTTCGTGACCTTTGTCTGTTTGAAGGTAATCTAAAAATGGATTGAAGTCGATACTTTCATCCACTTCGGCTTGGCTATCGGATGGGTCTGTTGTTATTAAATTTGTCATTATTTTTCTTAAAAATAGTATGGATTATCTAACGTTTGACATAAGGGGCGCCGCCAGGCATCCCGTTTAATGGATGGGTTAGGGAAACGCCACAATAGACCTGCAACATAGGCTTATCGCGCAACATGACTTTGAGAGCAGTTTGGATTTCGTTCTAAATGTTCAAAGTGCGCGGCAGTATGACCACCAGACCGTTGAGGGCGCACAGGTTGCGAGCATTCGTCACAGCGGAAGTCTGGGTTATTGCCTGCTTCTTTCATATCAATTGCGGCATTAATATGGATTTCTTGTCCGTTTAGCGTGCATTTTGTCATTGTAGGCATCTTGAAAATTCTCCTATGTTTAAAAACCCTAACGTAAAATAGGCATCATATTTGACGGTTTTAAATATGTCAAAAGTGAATGCCATTTAAAATTTATGATTAAAGTATATAATAAAATCATTGTGTTAGCTTTTTTTAGTACTGCCTAAAGATCTCGTGCAAACATATCAAGTATTAGAGTGATTTATCTACTTTGTTTAATGAAAATTCATTTCTTATTTCACTACTTCTTTAAGCTGCTCCAAAATCGCAGGGTTATCCAACGTAGAAATATCCGAAGTAATCTCTTCACCCTTAGCTAGCGTGCGTAACAACCGGCGCATGATTTTGCCGGAGCGGGTTTTTGGCAGGTTGTCACCAAAGCGGATTTCATCCGGTTTGGCGATTGGGCCAATTTCATGGCCAACCCAATCGCGCAGTTCTGCGACGATTTTTTTTGCTTCTTCACCTTGCGGGCGTGGGCCTTTGAGTACCACATAAGCTACAACAGACTCGCCTTTTATATCGTGCGGTTTGCCTACTACGGCAGCTTCTGCCACTAAATGGTTGGCAACCAGAGCGGATTCGATTTCCATGGTGCCTAAACGGTGGCCGGATACATTGAGCACGTCATCAATGCGGCCCATGATGGTGAAGTTGCCGGTCACGGCATCACGCACTGCGCCATCACCTGCAAGGTAGATTTTGCCGCCGAGGTCTGCCGGGTAGTAGCTGGCTTTGTAACGTTCCGGGTCGTTGTAGATAGTGCGTATCATCGATGGCCACGGTTTTTTAATGACCAATAAACCGCCTGTGCCCCAAGGCACATCTTTGCCAGTTTCGTCGACTACATCAATATCAATGCCGGGAAAGGGCAGTGTGCATGAACCCGGCACCAAAGCGGTTGCGCCCGGCAGCGGGGTAATGACGTGGCCGCCGGTTTCGGTTTGCCAGAAGGTATCTGCAATCGGGCAGCGGCTGCCGCCTACGTTCTCGTAATACCACATCCAGGCTTCCGGATTGATTGGCTCACCCACTGATGCTAATAGACGCAGGCTGGATAAGTTGTAATTTTTAGGGTGTACTTCAGGGTGGGTTTCAGAAGCTTTGATCAGCGACCTGATTGCTGTAGGCGCAGTGTAGAAAACAGATACTTTGTGTTTTTCTATCATCTGCCAGAAACGTCCGGCGTCAGGGTAGGTGGGGATGCCCTCAAATACTACCTGTGTTGCACCCATGGCGAGCGGGCCGTAAGCCACGTAGGTGTGGCCTGTAATCCAGCCTACGTCTGCAGTACACCAGAATACATCTTTGCTGTGTATGTCAAATGTCCAGCGCATGGTGTTCATGGCGTGCAGCAAATAACCCGCAGAGCTATGCTGTACGCCTTTTGGTTTGCCTGTAGAGCCAGAGGTGTAAAGCAGGAATAGCGGATGCTCCGCGCCAACCATCACAGGTTCACAAGTATCGGTAACACCGGCTATCAGGTCGTGCCACCAGATGTTGTTGTTATGCCATGCAATTTCCTGGCCGGTTTTTTTAAGGACTACTACTTTTTCGACTGAATCACAGCCGCCCATGGCGATGCCTTCGTCTACCGCTGCCTTGAGTGGCATGGTCTTGCCGCCGCGGAACTGGCCGTCTGAAGTAATCACAGCTTTTGCGCCGGCATCAATGATGCGCTCGTTTAGGCTTTTTGCTGAAAAGCCGCCAAACACGACAGAGTGGATTAAACCGATGCGCGCGCAGGCTTGCATGGCAACGATGGCTTCAATGCCCATCGGTAGATAAATAATGACGCGGTCACCGACATGCAGGTTAAGTTTTTTTAAGCCGTTGGCAAACTGGCAAACCTGATGGTAGAGTTGTTTGTAGGTAACGTTTCTGGTGTCGCCGTTGTCGGCTTCAAAAATAATCGCGACTTTGTTGGGGATGGTGTTGAGGTGTTTATCCAGACAGTTGGCAGAAACATTGAGTTCGCCATCTTCAAACCATTTGTAAAACGGTGCATTTTCTTCATTGAGTGTTTTGGTGAAAGGTTTGTGCCACACTAAAAGTTCGCGGGCTAGTTTTGCCCAAAATCCTTCATAATCGGCTGCTGCTTCGGCGCAAAGTGCGTTGTAGGCTGACATGCCGGAAACATTTGCGGCTTTTACGAATTCCGCACTTGGCTCAAAAACGCGGTTTTCATGAAGAACTGACTCAATTGACATGCTTAAAACCCCTCTAAATACGTATCACATTTATAATAAAGTTGCCGGTTTAACAAAATTGAAGATGTTACACATTCGTAACAGCATTATATTAACCGAAAAAACTATGCTTACACTTGATAATTTGCTGTCAGAAAACCATACCCTTTCTAGCGATGAAGCCTGCGTGCTGCACGCTTCTGCTTGCAGCCCTTTTGTAGCCAGATTATTCAGGAAAGATGCATTGCTGATGCAGGAATTGCTGGCAAATCTGCATCGTGCATATCAGTTAAGTGATATGCAGGAGTTTTTATCAGCACAGAATATCGTGGATGAACCTAGCCTTAAACGCGCATTGCGACTGTTGCGCAGCCATGTGATGGCACGCCTTATCGTGCGTGACTTAAATGGTCTGGCAGATTTGCATGAGGTGATGCAGACAACCACGCAACTGGCTGAGTGCACGATTAACACCGCGATTGATTATCTCAACACCTGGTTAGTAGAGGCTTACGGCCAGCCCGTAAACGCCGAAGGCTACCCGCAAAGTTTAATTGTGATTGGCATGGGTAAACTGGGCGGTGGAGAACTTAATGTTTCATCGGACATTGACCTGATTTTTGCCTACGAGGCTGAGGGGGAAACGCAAGCCGAAAAGCCCATGAGCAACCAGGATTTTTTTACGCGCCTGGCCAAAAAGCTGATCGCTGCCATTGATGAAATTACCGAAGACGGTTTCGTGTTCCGTGTGGATATGCGCTTGCGCCCGTTTGGGTCTGAAGGCGCGCTGGTGAGTAACCTTGATGCGCTTGAAGAATACTATCAGAACAATGGGCGCGAATGGGAGCGCTATGCGTGGATCAAGGGGCGCGAGGTGACTGGCGGCAATCAGGTTTCACGTTTGCTCAAGCCGTTTGTATTCCGCAAATATCTGGATTTTGGTGCGTTTGCCAGCATGCGCGATTTGAAAATACAGATTCAGCGTGATGTGAATAGCAAAGGCATGCACGACAATATCAAGCTTGGGCGCGGCGGTATCAGGGAGATTGAGTTCGTGGCGCAAGTGTTTCAGCTTATTCGCGGCGGGCAAGATGCAAGTCTGCAGATTAAACCAACGCTGTCAGTGCTGGCGTTGCTGAAAAACAAAGGTTTGCTGCCGGAAAAAACGGTTGCCGAGTTGAGCGAAGCCTATGTGTTTTTGCGCAATCTGGAACATCGCCTGATGTATGTGGAAGATGCGCAAACTCAGGAGCTGCCAAAAACGGACGAGGCAAAGGCACGCATTGCCTTGGCAATGAATTTTGACAAACAGGAAAACTATGGCTGGGCAGAGTTTTTGACGCAGCTGGATCATTACCGCCAGCAAGTGCAGCACCATTTCGATGAGACTTTTGATGATACCGACGCCAGTAAAGATGCGCTGGAATCGGAAAAATCCATCTGGAATGGTGCCGTTGGTGAAGCTGAAGCCGTGGCAATGTTGCAGAAGAATGGTTTTGCCGAGGCGCAGGAGACCTTGCGCAGATTACATACTTTGCATCAAAGCAGCCGTTACCTGCAACTGCCGGAATTGAGCCGCCAGCGTTTTGATGCAGTGATGCCGCATGTGATTTCGCAATCGGCAAAAATGCCGAATGCCGATGTTACCTTAACGCGCGTGATCGACCTTATGGAGAGCATATGCCGCCGCGCCAGTTACCTGGCATTGCTGGCGGAGCACGCGCAGGCGATGCAGCTGTTGGTGAAGTTGTGCAGCAGCAGCCCGTGGCTGGCAAACTATCTGGCACAGCATCCGATTTTGCTGGATGAGCTTCTGGATACCCGTACTTTATACGCGGTACCGGACTTTGCCATGCTGCGCGCGGAGCTGGTGGAACGCCTGGCGGAGGCTGCGGGCGACATTGAGCGGCAAATGGACATCATGCGCCATTTCAAGCATGCCAATGTATTCCGTTTTGCCGTGCAGGATATTAACGGCGAGCTGGCGCTGGAAACCCTGTCAGATTACCTGAGTGACCTCGCTGGCCTGATATTGAATGTAGCCCTGGAAGCCATCTGGCCCAATGTGCGCGGCAAGCACCGGGATACGCCTAAATTCGCGGTGATTGGCTACGGCAAGCTGGGCGGTAAGGAGCTGGGCTATGCCTCTGATCTGGATATTATTTTTCTTTATGACGATGAGCACCCAGACGCAGGGGAGGTCTATGCGCGTTTTGCGCAGCGCATCAATAACTGGTTCAACAGTTTGACTTCTGCCGGCTTGCTCTATGAAACCGATTTGCAGCTGCGCCCGGACGGCAACAGCGGTTTGCTGGTGAGCAGCGTGGCGGCGTTCAGAGAGTATCAGCTTCACAAAGCCTGGGTGTGGGAACATCAGGCAATCACGCGTGCGCGCTTTGTGGCGGGAGATAGCAGTATAGGCAAGGTTTTTGACCAGATCCGTGCGGAAGTGATGACGCAGCGGCGCGATGAAAGCAAACTTAAAGCAGAAGTGCTTTCCATGCGCGAAAGAATGCGTAATGCGCAGCATGTGCATGAGGGGCTTTTTGATTTAAAACACAGTGTGGGCGGCATTATCGACGTGGAATTCTTAGTGCAGTACCTTGTGTTGCTGCATGCGTCACACTACCCGCAACTCGCTGATAACATTGGAAATATAGGCCTGCTGAAACTGATGGCGTCGCTCAATATTATTGAAGCGGATTTGGCAGAAAGTGTAGCTGCCGCATACCGAGAGTACCGTCATGTTCAGCATAGGCTGAAATTGCAGGGTGCAACACAGTTAACGGTTGAGTTGCCAATAATGGCGCCGCATGCGGCTAAAGTGACGGCATTATGGAATCAGGTTTTTGGTAGCTAATAATGTTTAGCTCAGTTGCCACAGTGTGGGGAAAGACCATCGTGGATGGAAAAACCAAGACGCAGGGAACGGTAATTAATATCCTGTAACCTTAACCAGCCGGCAGCACCGAGACAATCAATGTCTCGAACGCTGCTTTTTTGCTACAACAAAACTTAACGGCTCCAGTGAACACGTACCAGATTTTCTCCGGAAACATGATCCACTTTTAAGTCACCCTGATAGGCGTGGCGCACAGCCTCACCAATGCCGCGCGCGAGATGGGTGTCTGTCGTTGTCACCAGCATGGCACCTCCTTCATTTTCTATCGATATGATGCGTTTGAGAGGATGTTCAGTACGCTCATGCTCTGCATGATGTTGGATTAACCGCCTGATTTCTTCGCAGTGATCATTAAAAAACGGCCCTTCCAAGGTGACGAACCCGGAAGGGAAGTTGTCATGTATGCGATGGCAGGCGGGGCAGGTTTCACGATGTGCAT
>Ga0255338_1003563_pt1 | contig 18323 bp, 20 predicted proteins | sample MeOH1_35cm_T4_19_FD_203715 | JGI IMG/M metagenome (GOLD analysis project Ga0255338, IMG submission 203715) | Sandy soil microbial communities from University of British Columbia, Vancouver, Canada - MeOH1_35cm_T4_195 | ecosystem: Engineered > Artificial ecosystem > Sand microcosm > Unclassified ...
GTGACCGGCTCGGTCAGATTGAGCTGACGCACTGCGGGGCCGCCTGGCATGTCTTCCACTGCCAGGGCTGCATGACTAGTGAGCAGGGACGCGCCCACCAGACACGCTGCGGATGCCTTCTTCCACATTTTCATTTGTTATCTACCCAATTTACAGATTCAAATCTGTCACTCGCGGGGCCCTCGCTGCCTCTCAGAGATAACGCAAAGCCGATACGAGTTCCTGCGCGAACTTTCGCCGCTTGTACGGGTCCAGAAAACACCCCACCCGCACAGCGCTCCCGCCCGAGCGCAGCAACACCAGCGCTCGTAATGATTCATCCAGCTCGACCCGCACCCACAGCGGGTTGAACTCATGCCGTGTCAGCTGCCCTGCACTGACCGAAACCACTACCAGCCTGCCGTCGGCCAGGCTGACACGCTCGTAATCCGACGCGTGCCGCCCATGCACCAGCAGGGCAATGCCCAGTCCAAGCAGTTCCAACCCGGCAAAGGGAAGGACGAGCCACGACCCTCGCCACGCAAAAAACAAGGCGATGGCAAGCGAAATGCTGACGATCGAAAGGTAAAACCAGCCAACCTGGCGTGGAGACAGCGAGCAATTCCGCTTCATCAGCCAGTCTTTGTCCAGCGCGCCGGATCCGCCGGACCTGCCGTCGGATTCGTCTTGCGCCGTCTGGAATGCGATACCCAAGTCTTGCATCGCCAACCTTGCATCGCCAACCGCTGTGACCGGATGCACGCCTGGACGATTGCGCCTGGGACGCACCATTGGGGTGCGATTTCGGGCAAATAGTGCCAGGGAGACCACTGCGACAAACTGGCGCATTATAGGGCGCTTCGCCTACACGGACAAGGCCGCCACTTGACCAACGGGCTAGCGCGCGACAAGTTTTTGTGCTTCAGCGCGGTGCGTGCGAAAGCCTGCTTGACTGCGCGAGCGATGCATGCAAGGGCGTCGGCCACGTTACTTGCGCTGCCGCGCGCGACCGATCTTGTCCAGCGGGACGACAGCGTGTCCCAGCTCATCGACGGCCTGCTTGCCGCGCGGCGCCAGCTTCCAGGCATGACCGTAGACGATCTCGAACGTGAGCGGGATCAGGCCGTCGGCATTGCGGCGCCGCTCGAGCGCTGCCAGCAGCGCGTCAAGCCAGGCGCGCCCGCGCAAGCCCCCGGCCTTGCCGGCCACCGTCGGCAGGCGCAGGCCGCCGAAGGCCTGCACTTCACGCAGCAGGGTCCGCGGCGACTCGTAGGTGACGGTCAGGGTTTCCATGTCCATCACGGGCGTCGACCAGCCGCTGTGCACCAGCATGTCGCCGATATCGTGCATATCGACGAAACGCAGGGAATGCGTTTCGCCATCCACTTCGGCGAACGCGGCGCGCAACTCCGCCAGCGTATCGGGCCCGAACAACGAGAACAGCACAAGGCCTTCGTCGCGGGTGACCCGGTGCCATTCCGGGAAGACCCGATGCGGCTCGGGATGCCAGTGCAGCGCGAGGTTGGACCACAACAGGTCGAAACTGGCCGGCGCGAAGGGCAATGTGGCAAGATCGCCCTGCACCAGGTCGAACGTGGGGCGCTTGCCGAGCAGGCGCCCCAGCCACCCGGACTGGCGCTGGGGATCGCGCTGCGCCGCTTCGCGCAGCATGGCGCCGGAGATATCAAGGCCGGCAATCTGCGCATCCGGGTACTGGGCGCGCAGCGCGGCCAGGCCGCGGCCGTGGCCGCAGCCAATGTCGAGCGCGCGCGCCGGCGCCAGCCGGATCATCTGCATGCGCTCCTGCATGCGCTGGCCGATCTCGCCCAGCAGGAAATCGAGCTGGCCGAAACCGGCACTGCGCCGGTCGAAGGCGAGGCGGGTCAGCCGCGTGGGCGGCAAATAGGCATCGGGGGAGTCGGCGTCATGCAGGGACACGGTCAAACCAGGCGGCAAGAAAATGGGGATGGCGGCCGCAGCGATGCGCCCGTCCGGGAAACGGTGTGCGCGCCAGCGGACAGCGCGACCGGACCGCAAGTATACGCGCCCGCCGCCGCGCCTGCCGGCGGCGGCCCGGCATCACATCCGGCTTCCACGCCCGCCTTGCACCTGCCGGCATGCCCCGGCGACAGCACACTGCGCCAGCATGCGCGGCGCTGGATGCGCGCGCTGCTGCCGGCGGCCTGCGCGCTGTGCGGCACGGTGCAGGACGAAACCGTCTGCGCCGGCTGCGCGGCGGAGTTGCTGGCGCCGCTGCCGCGCTGCCGCTGCTGCGCCCGCCCCCTGGGGCGCGCCGCGGGGCCGGGCAATGCGCCGATCTGCAGCCAATGCCGCTATGAACCGCCGCCGTTCGATGCCACCCTCGCGCTCGGCGACTACGCCAGCCCGCAGGACGGCACGGTGCTGGCGCTGAAATTCGGCGGCGTGCTGCCGCTGGCGGACTGGCTCGCGAGCGAACTGGCAAGCCGCTGGCAGGCCGCTTCCGCCACGTGCGGACTGACTCCGCCCGATGTGCTGGCGCCGATTCCGCTGTCCCCGCGGCGGCTGGCGGAACGTGGCTTCAACCAGTCCTGGGAAATTGCGCGGCCACTGGCACGCCGTCTCGGTGTGCGCGCCGCCCCGACGCTGCTGGCGCGCCTGCGCGATACCCCGGCGCAGGCCACACTGGACCTGGCCGCGCGGCAGGCCAACTTGCAAGACGCCTTCGGCCTCGGACCCGGGCACGATGTCGCGGGCCTGCATGTCGGCCTGGTCGACGATGTGATGACCAGCGGCGCCACCCTGGGCGAAGCGGCGCGGGTCCTGAAGGCTCACGGCGCAACGCGTGTGACGCTGCTGGTGGCGCTGCGCACACCCTAGGCCCGGCGCCGCCATCCAGTGAAGTACGCGCTGACCCTCCCCGCCACTGCGCGGCGTGACAGGCGGCCCCCGGCAGGGTAAGCTGCGCAGCGTTTCACGGCTGCGGTGCCTCCGGCCCGCCCACTCCCATGTTCAATGTCGTCCTGGTCGAACCCGAGATCCCCCCGAATACCGGCAATGTGATTCGCCTGTGCGCCAACACCGGCGCGCGCCTGCACCTCGTCAAGCCGCTCGGCTTTCCGCTCGAGGATGCGCGCATGCGCCGTGCCGGGCTGGACTATCACGAGTACGCCAGCATGCGCGTGCACGAGAACTGGGATGCGCTGATGGAAAGCGAACAGCCCGACCCCGCCCGCATGTTCGCGCTGACCACGCACGGCTCGACGCCGTTCGGACAGGTCGGCTTCCAGCCTGGCGACTGGTTCGTGTTCGGCTCGGAAACGCGCGGCCTGGCGCCGGAGCGGCGCGAGTGGTTTCCCGCCACGCAGCGCATCCGGTTGCCGATGCGGCCGGACAACCGCAGCCTCAACCTCTCCAATACCGTCGCGGTCGTCGTGTTCGAAGCCTGGCGCCAGAACGGCTTTGCCGGCGGCGCCTGATCCGGCCTGACGAAAGCGCCTTATTCCGGCTGCACGCCGGCGACGCGAATCACCTTGTCCCAGCGCGCTTTTTCGCTCGCCATGGTCTGGCGCAGCGATTGTGGCGCCGTCCCTGCTGGCACGAAATACTGGGCTCGCATCTTGGCGCGCACATCCTCGCTGCCGATGATGGCCACCAGTTCGCGATAGAGCCGGTCGATCACCGGCGCGGGCGTTCCCGCCGGCGCCAGCACCGCTTGCCACGAGATCGCCTCGAAGCCGGGATAGCCGGATTCCGCCACGGTTGGCACCGCGGGCAACAGGCTGGTGCGCCCGCTGGTGGTGACCGCGATGATGCGCAGCTTGCCGGCAGTCACCAGGGGCATGGCGATGGCCGGCACCATGAAGCCAGCCTGCACCTGGCCACCGACCATGGCGGTGGTGATCTGCGCGAAGCCCGGATAGGGAATGTGCTGCAGGTCGATCCCCGCCGCGGCCTTGAGCTGCTCCATCGCCAGATGGGAAGCACTGCCGTTGCCGACCGACCCGTAGTTCAGCACGCCCGGACGGGACCGTGCCAGCGCCACGAACTCGCGTACGTCATGCACCGGCAGGCGGGCATCCACCACCAGGACATTGGGCGAAGTTGCCACCAGCGACACGGGCGCGAGCTGGCGCACCGGGTCGTAGCCAAGATGGCGCGACAGGGTCGGCGCCGTGACTAGCGGGCCATTGATGGTCAGCAGCAAGGTGTAGCCATCCGGCGCGGCCCTTGCCACCATGCCGGTGCCGATATTGCCGCCGGCCCCCGGGCGGTTTTCCACTACCACGGGCTGCCCGAGCGCGACGGCCAGCTTCTCGGTCAGCAGGCGCGCGATCAGGTCGGGCGAGGACCCGGCCGGGAACGGCACCACCATGCGGATCGGGCGCGCTGGCCAGGGCTGGGAGGCCGCGGGCGAAGCCATTACCGTCCCTGCCATGCCGGACATGGCGCCGGCGGCAAGGGCGATGAGGGTGCGGCGGCGGGCCGCGATGAAGTCTTGGGACATGTTGCAAGGCGGTGGCAAATGCGCAAGCGTATCGCCGCCGGATTCAATGAAATCAATCGGGAAAGGGCTCGCGTCCCTGGCAAATCGCAGCGCCCGGCCAGGCGGGGGAGGTCCGCAATGGTTGCCGGGTCAGCATGCGCTCACTCGTCGCGCGCGTCGCGCTGCAGCAGCTGCGCCACCGCGTCGGCGGCGGGCAGCCCTTCGAAGAGCACCGCGCAGACCGCGCGCGTGATCGGCATATCGACGCCCTTTGCCGCTGCCAGCGCCGCCACCGCCTGCGCGCAGCGCACGCCTTCGGCTACGTGGCCCAGTTCGGCCAGGATCTGCGCCAGCGTCTTGCCCTCGGCCAGTTGCTGGCCAACCTTGCGGTTGCGCGAGAGGTCGCCCGTGGCGGTCAGGATCAGGTCGCCCATGCCCGCCAGACCCATGAAGGTTTCAACACGGCCACCCAGCGCCATGCCCAGCCGCGTCATCTCGGCCAGGCCGCGCGTCACCAGCGCGGCGCGCGCGTTCAGGCCCAGGCCCAGCCCATCGCTGGCGCCTGTGGCGATCGCCAGCACGTTCTTGACCGCGCCACCGACTTCGGCGCCGACCAGGTCGTCGCTGCCGTAGATGCGCATGGCATGGTGATGGAAGGCATGCTGCGCCAGTTCCGCGAGCGCGGGCGACGTGCCCGCCACGGTCAGCGCGCACGGCAGGCCAAGCGCCACCTCGCGGGCAAAGCTGGGGCCCGTCAGCACACCGTAGCTGGTGTCGTGCAGACGGCCGGCGGCATCGAGTTCCTCGCGCACCATCTGGTGCGGCAGTGCATTGGTGTCGGCCTCGAAGCCCTTGCACAGCCAAAGCATGCGCAACGCACCGGTCTGGCGCGCGGCCAGCCTGCGCGTCATTTCGCGCAGGCCCGAGACCGGCGTGGCCACGATCACGAGACCGTCGGGTTCGACATCGGCATGCGCCGCGGCGCGCTCGAAATCCGGCTCGACCGCAAGCCGCGCGGACAACGGTACGCCGGGCAGGTAAGTGGCATTGACGCGATCGGCGCCGATGCCCGCCAGCTGCGTGACGTCACGCCCCCACAGCACCACATCGTGGGCCGCGGCGGCATGGCTGGCGAGCGCGGTGCCCCAGGCACCTGCACCGAAGACAGTGATTTTCATGGCGTTCGCCTCGCTGGTTCAGCCTCAAAGCCGCATTCATCAAGTAACGCGGGCCGGAAAGACAAAACGGGGCCGAGGCCCCGTCTTTGCAACTGACTACAGCAGGATCAGTGACGAGCCTGGCTGCCGTCGGGCATCACGATGCCGCTGTTGCCGCCCTGGGCGGCCTCGGCTTCTTCCATGGCTGCCTGCAGGCGTTGCTCGTACAGCGCCTGGAAATTGATTTCCGACAGGTGGATGGCCTGGAAGCCGGCGCGGGTGATCACGTCGGCGATATTGCCACGCAGGTACGGGTAGAGAATGGTCGGGCAAGCGATGCCCAGCAGCGGGTCGAGCTGCTCCACCGGCACGTTGCGGATATCGAAGATGCCGGCCTGGTGCGCTTCCACCAGAAAGGCAACCTTGTCCTGCACCTTGGTGGTCACGGTACCGGTCACCACCACCTCGAAGATGCCTTCCTGCAACTGCGAGGCACCCACGTTCACCTGCACTTCCACGGCCGGTGCTTCGGTCTCGAGGAAGATGCCGGGCGAATTCGGCTGTTCCAGCGACATGTCCTTCAGGTACACACGCTGGATGTTGAAGAACGGCTGGTCTTCCTGCTGATTGTTTTGCTGGTCGCTCATGAAAGGCTTCCGGAAAGAGGCGTTGGGCACCTGGCGTACGGACCATCTGCGCCACGGGCTGGAATGGCCCTGGCTAACGGCCCGGGTCGGCACCCGGTTGGAAAACGCATATGGTACATGACGCGGGTGACGAATTCACCCGCGCCGAGGCTGCGGGGCCTTCAGGCAGCCAGCAGGGGCACCAGCCCGCCCTGGCGATCGAGCGCCGAGAGGTCGTCGAAGCCGCCCACATGGGTCTCGTCGATGTAGATCTGCGGCACGGTGCGCCGTCCTGTGCGCGTCATCATTTCCTCGCGCTTGCCGGGCTCGCGGTCGATCAGGATCTTCTCGATCGCGTCGACGCCCTTGGCCTTCAGAAGGCGCTCGGCCATCTGGCAATACGGACAAACTACCGTGCTGTACATCACAACGCGGGCCATGCGGTTCTCCTTGAAAAACGGGGCTCTGGGCGTAGCTCGGGTGCCGGCAAGCCAGGACTGCGCCACACCGGACAAAGACGGGCGCCCTGCTGGCGCGGCGACGGGGCATGCCCCCGGAGCCGCTTCAGGCGCCCCTTACTTGACTACGGGCAGGCCGGCTTGCTGCCAGGCGGCCAGGCCGCCTTCGAGCGAATAGATCTCACTGTAACCGGCTTCCTTCAAGGCTGCTTGACCCTTGCCCGAGCGCTGGCCGGTCTGGCACACGACGATGATTGGGACGGATTTGTCCTTTGCAAGGCCGGCTGCACGGCTGGGAAGGTCCGCGAGTGGCGCGCTCTTGGCTTGCGGCAGGTGGCCCTTGGCGTATTCGGTGGCTTCCCGGATATCCACGACCACCGCATTGCGCTTGTTGATCAGCTGGGTCGCGGCGGCCGGATTGACGGTCTTGCCGGCGGTTCCGCGCGTGATGGCGGGCCAGGCCAGCAGGCCGCCCGACACCACGGCGAGGGCGATCAAGGCAAGGTTGTTGTAGTCGGCGAAGAAATTCACGTTGGCATTCCGGTGGGTTGAGTCGGCGGCATTATAAAATAGACGGTTTCGTGCCCGCGACCCGCCATTGTCTCCTACTTGACACAACTGCGGCGGTATGTGGCATGGCGCACACAGGTTTCTCACGCTTTGGAAGCAGCATGTACAAACTCGTTCTCATCCGCCACGGCGAATCCACGTGGAATCTCGAAAACCGCTTCACTGGCTGGGTCGACGTCGACCTGACCGACACCGGCGTGGCCCAGGCCAAGCTGGGAGGCAAGCTGCTGCGCGAAGCCGGCCTGGGCTTCGACGTAGCCTATACCTCGGTGCTGAAGCGCGCTATCCGCACGCTGTGGCACGTGCAGGACGAAATGGACCTGATGTGGATCCCGGTCCGGAACGAATGGCGCCTGAACGAACGCCACTACGGCGCGCTGTCGGGCCTGAACAAGGCCGAGACCGCCGCCAAGTTCGGCGACGAGCAGGTGCTGGTATGGCGCCGCAGCTACGACACGCCGCCTCCGGCTCTCGAAACGGACGATCCGCGCGTCGCGTACGACGATCCGCGCTATGCCCAGGTGCCGCACGAGCAGATCCCGCTGACCGAATGCCTGAAGGACACGGTGGCCCGCGTGCTGCCGCTATGGAACGAATCCATTGCGCCCGACATCAAATCGGGGAAGCGCGTGGTGATCGCAGCCCATGGCAACAGCATCCGCGCGCTGGTGAAGTATCTGGACCAGGTCTCGGATGACGATATCGTTGGCATCAATATCCCCAATGGCACCCCGCTCGTGTACGAGCTGGACGCCGACCTGCGCCCGCTGCGTCATTACTACCTGGGCGACCAGGAAGCGATCGCCGCCTCCCTGGCCGCCGTGGCGAACCAGGGCAAGGCACGCTGAGGCAAGGGCCGGGCGGGCGCCGCCCAGGCGCATCGCCCGGCCGCCTCATGCAGTGGATCAGGCCTTTTTTGCCGCTCCCTCTTATACTGTCGGACAAAACCGGCCGGTGTGATACGCCAGGCCGGCTCCGACACAGCACAATCCTCACACGTTCAGGCAGCCCTCATGCGTAAGACGCTCAAGAACATAAGTCTTGTTTCTGCCGGACTCGTTGCCGGCGTGCTCGCCACGCTGCAGCTATCGGCCACCGCGCAGAACTCTTCAGGGCCCCTGCCGCTGGAGCAACTGCGCCTGATGGCGGACATCTTTGGACAGATCAAGCGCGAGTACGTAGAGCCGGTCGATGACAAGAAGCTGCTGACTGAGGCCATCAAGGGCATGGTCGCCAGCCTGGATCCGCATTCGGCCTATCTGGACGAGAAGGATTTCAAGGAACTGCAGGAAGGCACGCGCGGCCGCTTCGCCGGCCTGGGGATCGAGATCTCCCAGGAAGAAGGGCTGGTCAAGGTGATCAACCCGATCGAAGACACACCCGCCTTCCGTGCCGGCATCCAGCCCGGCGACCTGATCACCCGTATCGACGACAAACCCGTGCGCGGCCTGCCGCTCGAACAGGCTGTCAAGCGCATGCGCGGCGAACCAGGCACCAAGGTCACGCTGACCATCTATCGCAAGAGCGAGGAACGCACCTTCCCGGTGTCGATCACGCGCGCCGAGATCCGCGTGCAGTCGGTCAAGGCCAAGCTCATCGACAACGACAAGCTGGCCTGGGTGCGGCTGACCAGTTTCCAGGAGCGCACCGTGGCGGACCTGGGCAAAAAACTGGACGAACTGGCGCAAAAGAACCCGAACCTGAAGGGCGTGATCCTGGACCTGCGCAATAACGGCGGCGGCGTGCTGCAAGGCGCGGTCGGCGTGGCGGCAGCGTTCCTGCCCGATGACGTGACCGTGGTCTCGACCAACGGCCAGGTGCCCGACGCCAAGCGCGTCTACAAGACCACGTTCAACAACTACCGGCTGTCGTCCCTCGAAGACGATCCGCTCAAGAGCCTGCCGGCGCTGTACAAGAAGATCCCGATGGTGGTGCTGACCAACGCCTACTCGGCATCAGCCTCGGAAATCGTCGCCGGTGCGCTGCAGGACCACAAGCGTGCGCTGATCATGGGCAAGACCACCTTTGGCAAGGGCTCGGTGCAGACCGTGCGTCCGCTCACCAACGACACCGGCATCAAGCTGACCATCGCGTACTACTACACGCCGACGGGCAAATCGATCCAGGCCAAGGGCATCCGCCCGGACATCCCGGTCGACCAGAACCCGGAAGGCGATCCTGACGACGCGCTGATCACGCGCGAAATCGACACCGAGCGCCACCTGCATAACAAGCAGGAGTCGGAGGAGCCCGAGATGAACGAGCGCGAGCAGCGCCGCGTCGAGGAGCTGCGCCGGCTGGAGGAAGAAAACGCCAAGAAGTCGCCGGAAGAGCGCGACAAGGAACGCAAGAAGAAGCCGATCGAATTCGGTTCGGCCGAGGACTTCATGCTGCAGCAGGCGATCGCACAGCTCGAAGGCCAGCCGGTCAAGCGCTCGAAGTCCAAGCTCGAAGCCGTGGCCGTGTCGGACAAACCGGCCAAGCCGGCGTCCGCGAAGTCTGGCACCACCCCGGCCAAAGCTGGCGGCAAGGCACCAGCCAGCGCCCCGCCGGCGAGCGCACCGATCGGAACGCCGCTGGGCACGCCGACCGGCAAGACTCCCTGAAAACCTGATGGACGACAGCGGCCCCGCGGGGCCGCTTTTGCATTGCACGCCATGAACGACGATCAACTGCTGCGCTATTCGCGGCATATCCTGCTCGACGAACTCGGCATCGAGGGACAGAGCCGGCTGCTGGCCAGCCACGCGCTGGTGATTGGCGCCGGAGGCCTGGGCGCCGCAGCCCTGCCCTACCTGGCCTCCGCCGGCGTTGGCACCATTACCGTGGTCGATGACGACGTGGTCGACCTGACCAACCTGCAGCGCCAGGTCATCCACACCACCGCCAATGTCGGCCGGCCCAAGGTGGAATCCGCGCGCGAAGGCATGCTGCGCATCAACCCCGGCATCGACGTCCGCCTGGTGCAGGCTCGCGTGGGCGCCGCCGAACTGGCGCAACTGGTGGCCGGGGCCGATGTGGTGCTCGATTGCTGCGACAACTTCGACACGCGCCAGGCGGTCAACCGCGCCTGCGTGCGGCACAACGTGCCGCTGGTGTCCGGCGCTGCGCTGCGCTTCGACGGACAGATCAGCGTGTTCGACCGCCGCCAGCCGGGCGCGCCCTGCTATGCCTGCCTGTTCCCGCCCTCACAGCCGGCGCAGGAAGTGGCCTGCGCCACCATGGGCGTATTCGCGCCGCTGGTGGGCATGGTCGGCACCGTGCAAGCGGCAGAGGCGCTCAAGCTGCTGATGGGGATCGGCACCACCCTGGCCGGCCGGCTGCTGATGGTCGATGCGCTCGGCATGGAATGGACCACCATGCGCCTTGGGCGCGTGCCGGACTGCGAAGTCTGCGGCGGCGAGGCCCACGGGGACGCCGGCCGCTAAGCGCCAGTCATGCGCGCGTGCGCTCGCGCAGGAAGGCGAGCGCGGCGGCGCGCTCGCCGCGGAATACGATCCTGGCCTCGCGCCGCTCGCGCTGGTAGGCATACATGGGATCGTAGTATTGCCGCAGCAAAACCCCGATCCATCCCCGGTGCAACTCGGTCTGGCCCGACTCGGCCTGGCGCTCCAGCGCCTGCCCCAGCAAGTCGGAGAGCCGCCCGTAGAGGGCTCCGCCGAGCCGCCTGGATATTGCCGCCATCGCATCCTGCAGGCGTGCGGCATAAGCGGCGAATCCCGCCTCCTCGCCAAGCGCCTCGATGAATTCCTGCGACAGGCCAAGCACGTAGTCCTCCAGCACACGATCCACGCGCGCCTCGAAAGGCTCCTCGAGCCAGACCAGCGGCGCCGCCTGCATGGCGAGGTAGAAGGACTGCGGCAGGTTCCGGGCGCCGATGAAGCGCCCTTCGTCCTCGACCACCAGGGCGGCACGCCCGCTCGCGCGGTGGCGCAACAGCGCGACCGCCAGATCGCTCTCGAAATCGATTTGCGTGGGCTGCGCGACCGCGCGCCGGCCGAAACTGGAACCGCGATGACGGGCCTCGCCCTCCAGGTCGATGGCCGCATCCTGGCTAGCCATCAGGTCGGCGATCAGCTCGGTCTTGCCGCTGCCCGTCAGTCCGCCCAGTATCAGCAGGCCGCACTCGGCGGCGGCGGCATCGATGACGTCGATCAGGTAAGCGCGCATCGCCTTGTAGCCGCCCGTCACGCGCGGATAGGCAATGCCGGCATCGTCGCGCAGCCACTGCTGCACGATCTGCGAACGCATGCCTCCCCGGAAGCAATACAGATAGCCCTCCGGATGCGCCCGCGCAAACGCCGCCCAGGCGGCGGTGCGCGCGGCGCGGACGTCGCCGCTCACAAGGCGGTGGCCCAGCGCGATCGCGGCCTGCTGCCCCTGCTCCTGATAGCACAAGCCCACCTGGTGGCGCTCGTCGTCGTTCATCAGCGGCAGGTTCACCGCGCCGGGGAACGCACCGCGCGCGAATTCCACCGGTGCGCGTACATCGAGCAAAGCGGCACCGGACAGGAAGAGCCGGCGGAAATCGCACGCATCGTCGCGCATCAGATTACCTCGACGGCGTACTGGCCCTGCGCCACCATCTCGCCAACCGGAGCCAATGCCAGGCCGAACTCGGCACAGGCAGCGTGGAACTCGGCTTCGCCGGCAGGCTCGACCGCCACCAGCAAACCGCCGCTGGTTTGCGGATCGCACAGCACGGCGCGTTGCACCTCGCTCAGCGAGCCGCCCTGGTTGCCGATGCCGGCGCCAATCCGCGCGCCATAGCTATCGAAGTTGCGCTGCGTACCGCCCGGCACGCAGCCGGCCTCCACATAGCGCAAGACCTCCGGCAGCAGCGGCACCGCGGCGTAGTCGAGGCGAGCGGTAAGGCGGCTGCCATCGGCCATTTCAACCAGGTGCCCTAGCAGGCCAAAGCCCGTCACATCCGTCATGGCCCGCACGCCGGCCAGCTTGCCAAAACGGCTGCCGGGGCGGTTGAGCACGCACATCCAGTCACGCGCCAGGTGTGCATCCTGCGCGCGCAGCCGGCCCTGCTTCTCGGCCGTGGTCAACACGCCGATGCCCAGCGGCTTGGTCAGGTAAAGACGGCACCCGGCGGTGGCGGTATCGTTGCGCTTCAGGTGCGCGCGGTCGACCACGCCCGTCACCGCCAACCCGAAGATGGGCTCCGGTGCATCGATGGAATGCCCGCCGGCAAGCGGGATGCCGGCATCCTCGCAGGCGCGCCGACCACCGGCCACCACCTCGCGCGCCACCTCGGGTGGCAGCAACTTCACCGGCCAGCCGAGGATGGCAATGGCCAGCAACGGATCGCCCCCCATCGCATAAATGTCGCTGATGGCATTGGTGGCGGCGATGCGTCCGAAGTCGAAGGGATCATCGACGATCGGCATGAAGAAATCGGTGGTGGAAACCACGCCGCGGCCGTGATCCAGCCCGTCCAGCGCGTAGACGGCCGCGTCGTCGCGGGAGGCATTGCCGACCCACAGGCGCGGGTCGAGATGCTGATTGCCGCTGCCGGCCAGGATCACATCGAGCACCTGTGGCGATATCTTGCAGCCGCAGCCGGCACCATGGCTGTACTGCGTCAGGCGAATGGGTTCTGCCATGATCCTCGGCTCCTGTTTCGTGGCGTTTGCGAATGCGAATGCGTGCGCTGGCTCATCTGCACCCTATATGCTATCTGGCGCCTCTCGCCGCTGCACGCGTAGATCACGGGCAAGCTGGCGCCGGCACGGCAACGGCGATGGCTGCGAAGCGACTGGCAAGGAATGGGAATCCGAATGAGAAGGGTTACTACCCGGATACGGGGAGAGGCGGCAGCACCGAACGGCGCCGCGCGGGGGCGGCCACTGCGTTCTTGCGAACCCGCGGCCGACTGCTGGGCGGATTACTGCTCGCCCGGCTCCATCTGCGACTGCAGATAGTTCGGCAGACCAACCTTGTCGATCAGGTCGAGCTGCGTTTCGAGGTACTCGATATGCTCTTCGGTGTCGGTCAGGATGTCGACCAGGATCTCGCGGCTAACGTAGTCGCCCACCGATTCGCAGTAAGTAATGCCTTCCTTGACGGTGGCATGCGCGCCTTGCTCGAGCTTCAGGTCGCACTTGAGCATTTCCGGGGTGTCTTCGCCCAGCAGCAGCTTGTTGAGGTCTTGCAGGTTGGGCAGCCCATCGAGCATGAGGATGCGGTCGATCAGGCGATCGGCGTGCTTCATCTCGCCGATGGATTCCTTGTACTCCACGTCGCCGAGCTTCTTGAGGCCCCAGTGGCGGTACATGCGAGCATGCAGGAAGTATTGGTTGATCGCGGTCAGCTCGTTCTTCAGCTGCGCGTTCAGATGTTGGATGACCTTCTTGTCACCTTTCATAGGGGGCTCCTGTAGCAACGGGCCCCCGCAAAAACGCGAAGCGGCGCAAGACGCGCCGCATGCAGCCTGAACGACCGAAAACGCGCCGTAACCTGATAGTTACGGGCGAGTTTCAAGCAACCAGCTCGGTACGCTGATCGTTCGCGACTGCCGGGTCCCGAGTGTCCATTATGGCACGTGGGCCCGAAGGCGAACAGGAGGAAATGTCCACGACCTGGATGGTGGCGACCTTGACATTGCGGACCGCGGCAACGCCTTCGCAAAGGACCTGTTGCGCGCATTCGCGGCAACGGCCACAGCAGGTGCCCACGCCCAGCGTTTCAGCCAGCTCGTCGAGCGTGGCCACGCCAAGATGCGCGGCCCCATGGATTTCTCGGTCAGTAACCTGATTGCAGATGCAAACGTACACAAATCCCTCCTTGGGAGAGGGGTGACACCGGCATGTCACCCGCGATGTACGTCAGAATATCAGAGATCGAAAATGATAACAATTCCCATTAAGCCACAAAATGTACATGCCAATCACACGGCACTTACGCGGGAAATTGTGGATTGAGACAACGTCACAAGTCGCCTTAAAGTGCTTTATAACGCTCAGCTAGAGTGTTGCATTTCCCGAAAAACCTTAGTCCGGCCAGGGTTGTCGGTCGCAATCAGAGCTGCTTCAGCGCGCAGGCCAGTTCCTCCGGCTCGTAGGCGCTCAGCACCTGCTCGACCAGCCGTTCCAGCCGCTGGCAGTCGGCATGCAGGACTTCCTGCTTGACCCGCAGCAACTGCGAAGGATGCATCGAGAATTCGCGCAGTCCCATGCCCAGCAGCAGCCGGGTCATGGCGGGATCTCCGGCCATTTCGCCGCACACCGCCACCGGCACGCCGGCGTGGTTGGCCTCGCGGATGGTGCGCGCGATCAGTTGCAGCACCGCCGGATGCAGCGGGTCGTAGAGATGGGCCACGGCGTTATCGGCGCGGTCGATGGCAAGCGTGTACTGGATCAGGTCGTTGGTGCCGATGGAGAGGAAATCCATGCGCCGCAGGAACAGCGGCAGCATCAGCACGGCGGCCGGGATCTCGATCATCGCCCCGACCTTGATAAACGGGTCGAACGCCTGGCCACGGACGTCAAGCTGGCGCTTGGCCTGTGCGATCAGGTCAAGGGTCTGGTCGATCTCGCGCGCGTGGGCCAGCATCGGGATCAGCAGCCGCACCGGCCCGAAGGCCGAGGCCCGCAGCAATGCACGCAACTGGGTCAGGAACATGGCCGGCTCGGACAGCGACCAGCGGATCGCGCGCATGCCCAGCGCGGGGTTGAGCGCGGTTTCGAAATCGTCGCCGCGCCCGTCGCGCCCCTCCCGGCCATCCAGCGGCTTGTCGGCGCCGATATCGATGGTGCGGATGGTGACCGGCAGTCCGTGCATGGCGTCCACCGCGCCGCGATATGCCTGGAACTGCTCTTCCTCGTCGGGCAGTTCCCCGCGCCGGTTCATGAACAGGAATTCCGAGCGGAACAGGCCCACGCCGACCGCGCCGGCGGTCAGCGCCGCGGTCGCGTCTTCGGACATCTCGATATTGGCCAGCAGGTCGATCTCAAGCCCGTCCAGCGTCACGGCAGGCGTATGGCGCAGGCGCTGCAGGCGCTTTTTCTCCAGCGCCCGCTCGCTCTGCCTGTGGCGGTACTCCTCGAGGATGATGGCCGACGGATCGACGATGACCAGGCCGGCATCGCCATCGATGATGACCCAATCGTCCTGGCGGATGAGTTCGCTGGCGCTTTGCACGCCCACCGCGGCAGGGATGTCGAGGCTGCGCGCGACGATGGCGGTATGGGAGGTGCGCCCGCCGAGATCGGTCACGAAGCCGTGGAAGACGGTATGGCGGAACTGCAGCATGTCGGCCGGCGAGATGTCGTGGGCCACCACGATCACGCCGGGTGCCGGCTCACCATCGGGCGCCAGCGGCGAAGGCGGCGCCGGGGCCGGCGCCAGCACGGCCGCGCCAGCCAGCACCTTGAGAATGCGCTCGACCACCTGGCGGATATCCGCCTTGCGCTCGCGCAGGTATTCGTCCTCGATTTCATCGAACTGCCGCATCAGTTCTTCGAGCCGCGTGGTCAGCGCCCATTCGGCGTTATAGCGCCGGTTGCGGATCAGTGCGTCGGGCTCGCGCGCAAGCGCCTCGTCGTCGAGGATCATCGCATGCACATCCAGGAAGGCGCCCAGTTCTTCCGGGGCTTCGCGCGGGAGATCGCGCTTTAGCGTGGCCAGTTCGGCCCGCACCGCCGCGCGTGCCGAGCGCAGGCGTTCCACCTCCGCCTCGAGCCGGTCTTCGTCGACCAGGTAATGGGAGACATCAAGCGCAGCAGGCGCCAGCAAATGCGCGCGCCCGATGGCGACGCCGCGCGAGACCGGGATGCCGTGCAGGGCAAATGGCATGTACCGCTCCGTCAGGAACGTTTAAAAAGTCTGGCCAGGGCCAGCAACCTTGGAAGCGGTGCCAGGATGAAACGAAGCGGCCCTGGCCAGGCGCGCCGCGGCGTTCCGTGCCGCCGCTCTCATCCCGAATCGGCTTCCTACTCTCCTTCGCCGAAGCGGTTGGCGATGAGCGCCAGCAACGCGTCCATCGCCTCTTGCTCATCGGGCCCGTCGGTCTCGATGGTCACGGTGGAGCCGATGCCGGCGGCCAGCATCATCACGCCCATGATGCTCTTGGCGTCGACTTGCCGACCGTTGCGCGACATCTTGACCTGACTGACGAAGTTACCCGCCAGTTGCGTCAGCTTGGCGGAAGCCCGTGCATGCAGCCCGAGCTTATTGATGATGTTGGTGTCCCTCTGCAGCATATTTGTCGGGATGATTTGCGATCTGGTTCTGGACGGTGGTGGAGCCTACCTGCAGCACACCCTGCGAGCCTCCCGCCAGCGCCTTGAGGGCAAGCTGGTCGAGTTTCTCGGTACGGTAGCAAATGGCACGCACCAGCATGGGAAGATTGACGCCGGCGAGCACCTTGACGCGGCCCGGCTCGGCGAGGCGGGCCGCAATATTGGCCGGCGTGGCACCAAAGATATCGGTCAACACCAGCGCGCCATTGTCTTCGCTGACCTCGGCCAGGCGCCGCCGGGCTTCGGCCAGCACGGCCGCGGGCTCGGCGTCGGGCATGACGTCGATGGCTTCGAGCCGTTGCGGCTGGCCGCAGTAGACGTGGGCGGCGCACTCGCGCAATGCCGAAGCCAGCGGGGCGTGCGCGATGATCAGGATGCCTGCCATGGTGGTGAATCCGTTGGATTGACGCGATTGTAGCAGGCACGCTGGCTGGAGATTCAGCGCAACGCACCGGTTTGGCGCGGCGCCAACGGCTCAGCGGCCACGGGCCTGCACGGCTTGCTCCAGCGCATCGATAAACATGGCGGCAACCTGGAAGCCGGTCTGCTGGGTGATTTCCTGAAAACAGGTCGGACTCGTCACATTGACTTCGGTGAGGTAATCGCCGATCACATCCAGCCCGACCAGCAGCAAACCGCGCTCCCACAGGCCTGGCGCCAGCGACTCGGCGATTTCGCGGTCGCGCGCGGAAAGCTCCTGGGCGCGGCCGGTACCACCCGCGGCCAGGTTGCCGCGCACTTCGCCATCCTTGGGAATGCGCGCCAGCGAATATGGCACGGGCACGCCGCCGATCAGCAGGATGCGCTTGTCGCCCTCCTTGATGGCGGGGATATAGCGCTGCACCATCAGGGTGCGCGCGCCGTCCTCGCCCAGGGTCTCGATGATGGCGCCAAGGTTCAAGCCGTCCGGGCCGACCCGGAAGATTCCCATCCCGCCCATGCCGTCGAGCGGCTTGAGAATGACGTCGCGATGCTCCGCATGGAAAGCGCGGATACGATCGGCATCCCGCGTGACAAGCGTCGGCGTGATGAACTCGGGATACCGGGCAATCGCCAGCTTCTCGGAATGGTCGCGGATCGCCTGCGGCTTGTTGAACACATTGGCCCCATGCGACTCCGCCAGCTCCAGCAGCCAGGTGCTGGTGACGTATTCCATGTCGAACGGCGGGTCCTTGCGCATCAGCACGGCATCGAAGCCCGTCAGCGGCTGCAGGCTGGCCTCGCCGGTGCGGTACCAGTCATGCGGATCGCCTGTGAGTTGCAGCGGATGCACAACCGCCTCCACCTGGTCGGCCGACAGCGACAGCTGCGACTGCAGGCAGGAAAACAGCTCGTGCCCGCGCTCGACCGCCTCGACCATCATGGCGTAGGTCGAATCCTTGTAGGTCTTGAAGGTGTGCAGCGGATCGGTAATAAACAGAATACGCATGATGGCTCGTCCCGGTCGCAGGGTTGCCGCGTGGTTTGCGCGGCGCGTCGAGGCGCCGCCAGCGGCGGCAGCGCCATTTCAGACATGTCAGAGAATCGGATTCGGGTCGGTCTTCTCGAGTTCCAGCGACGCCGCCAGCAAGGCCAGCCGCGCCACCACGCCGTACATGTAGAAACGGTTCGGCACCGCCGCGCCAGGCTTGGCATGGCTGTCGGGAATGCCGTTGGGCGCGAAGGCCAGTGGCACGAAATGCATGCCCGGCGCATTCAGGTTCTCGTCGTTGCCGCGGCCGGTATGGACGCGGTAGAAGCCGCCGACCACATAGCGGTCGATCATGTACACCACCGGCTCGGCCACCGCCTCGTTGACCTTCTCGAAGGTGTGCACC
>Ga0255338_1003564_pt1 | contig 18319 bp, 15 predicted proteins | sample MeOH1_35cm_T4_19_FD_203715 | JGI IMG/M metagenome (GOLD analysis project Ga0255338, IMG submission 203715) | Sandy soil microbial communities from University of British Columbia, Vancouver, Canada - MeOH1_35cm_T4_195 | ecosystem: Engineered > Artificial ecosystem > Sand microcosm > Unclassified ...
AAGATGGCGAAGGGATCGTTCGTGCCAGACTCGACCTCCAGCACGGCGCGCACGCGCGGGCGCAAACGCAGGCCGCGCGCATTGATGAGGAAGAACACGGCAGCCGCGTCGGTCGATGCTACTACCGCGCCCATGAGAAGCGCCTGGATCCAGCCGATGCCGAGCACCAGCTTGGCGACCGGCGCGAGCACCACGGTAGTGATCAGCACGCCGACCGTGGCGAGCATCACCGAGGGCGCCAGCACGTTCCGGAAGGTATTGAAACGCGTGCGCAGGCCGCCGTCGAACAGGATCAGCGCCAGCGCAACGGAACCGACGGTATAAGCCAAGCCGACATCGTTGAAAGTCAGCCCGCCGGGGCCGCCTTCGCCGGCCAGCATGCCGACCAGCAAGAACACCAGCAGCAAAGGCGCGCCGAAGCGCAGCGCGATCAGGCTCGACAGAATGCCGACCAGAACGAGCAAGCTGCCAAGCAGAATGGCGATACTGACCGAATCCAAAGCGCCCATAGGGCACTATCCCCCATTTATTCCGAAGAGCAATGCACGCCGGCCGATAGGCTCAGGCAGGGGTAACGGAATCCTTGTTGTCGGGCACGACGGAAGGGCCGCTATGCGCGATGAGCGCCAGCATGGCCTTGGCGATCTCGTACTCGCCCATCACGACGTGCGTGGCGCCATGCTTCTTGAGGTGCTCGACCTCTTCGTCCGAATGCGCGCGCGCCACGATCGGCAGGGCCGCGTTGAGCGCACGCGCCTGTTGCACGATCTGTCCGCCCTCGAAGGCATCGGGCACCGCGACCAGCAGAAAGCGCGCGTGCGACAGATTGCAGGCGGCCAGCACCTCGGGATCGGCGCCATTGCCCTGAATGACCTCCCGCCCATCGGCGCGGGCCTTGGCGGCCAAGTCGCTGTCCTCTTCCACGATCAGCAGCGGTCCGCATGACGCACCGGCAGAGGCTGTCAGCGAACGGCCGACCCGGCCGAAACCGACCAGCACGACATGATCCGAAAGCGTCGTCTGCGGCACCGGCTCGCGCGTCGGTTCGGCGGGCTCCGGTTCTGGGCTTTCCGCTTCGGCAGGGGTGACTGGCGGCTTGGCCGGGTGACGCGCGAGCCAGCGGTCGAGCGCCACGAAACAAAGCGGGTTGAGCAAGATCGATATGATCGCACCGGCGAGGATCAGATCGCGCCCGCGCTCGGGCAGCAGCGCCAGGCTGACACCGAGACCGACCAGAATGAAGGAGAACTCGCCGATCTGCGCGAGACTCGCCGAAATGGTGAGCGCGGTCGGCCGCGAATAGCGGAACATGCGCACGATCACATATGCGGCGACCGACTTGCCGATCATGATGATGAGCAGCGTGACGAGGATCGGCAGCGGCTCGCGCAGCACGATCATCGGATCGAACAGCATGCCGACCGAGACGAAGAACAGCACCGCGAAGGCATCGCGCAGCGGCAGCGTCTCGGAAGCCGCCCGCTGGCTGAGCTCGGATTCGGCCATCATCATGCCGGCGAAAAATGCACCGAGGGCGAAAGAGACATCGAACAAGGTCGCCGCCGCATAGGCACAGCCGAGGGCGATGGCGAGCACCGCCAGGCGGAACAGCTCACGCGAGCCGGTATGTGCGACGTAATGCAGCACCCAGGGGATGACGCGGCGGCCGACGACGACCATCAAGACAATGAAGGCAACGACCTTGCCGATCGTCAGCGCGACGGGCGTCAGAATCGAGAGCGGATCGACGCCGGATGCGCCACCCTTGAGCACCGGCGCCAAAGCGGGCAGCAGCACGAGCGCCAACACGGTGGCGAGGTCTTCCACCACGAGCCAGCCGACGGCGATACGGCCACGCTCGGTCTCGATCAGACGACGCTCCTGAAGAGCTCGCAGCAGCACCACGGTCGAGGCGACCGACAGCGCCAAGCCGAAGACGAGGCCGGCGCCCACGGTCCAGCCGAGCACAAGCGCCAGACCGCAGCCAAGCGCTGTGGCAACGGCGATTTGGGCAACCGCACCGGGCACGGCGATGGCCCGCACCGACAAGAGGTCCTTCATCGAGAAATGCAGGCCGACGCCGAACATCAGCAGGATGACGCCGATTTCGGCGAGTTCGTTGGCGATCTGCAGATCGCCAACGAAGCCCGGGGTCGCGGGACCAATTGCCACACCCGCGAGCAGATAGCCGACCAGCGGCGAGATGCGCAGTCGCTGAGCGACCGCGCCCAGCACGAACGCCAGCACCAAGCCAATGACGACCGTCGATATCAGTGGCGTGTAGTGCGGCATGTAGGCTCCTCGTACGCTGCTTGATCCCACGAATCCCGGTCGGGGGACCAGGAGTCAAGCAATCGTACGAGAGAACGTTGCCTAGAAGTTGACCTTATCGCCGCCCTTGAGCTCGAGGATCTCGCGCGCCTCGTCGGGCGAAGCGACATCGAGGCCGAGACCCTCGATGATCTTGCGCACCTTGGTCACCTGCTGGGCGTTCGACTCGGCGAGCTGACCGGAGCCGATCCACAGCGAGTCCTCCATGCCGACACGCACATTGCCGCCCATGGCGGCGGCCATGGCGGCCACCTTCATCTGGTTGGCTCCGGCGCCCAGCACCGACCAGTGGTAATTATCGCCGAGCAAGCGATCGGCAGTGCGCTTCATCATGATCACGTCTTCGGGATGACCGCCGATGCCGCCGAGGATGCCGAACACCGACTGCACGAAGACGGGCGCCTTGATCAGGCCGCGGTCGAGGAAGTGACGCAGCGTGTAGAGATGGCCGATGTCGTAGCACTCGACTTCGAAGCGGGTGCCGTTCTCGGCGCAGGTCGTGAGGATGTACTCGATGTCCGCCAAGGTGTTCTTGAACATGCCCTTGCGCGACCCTTCGAGATACGGCTCCTCCCAGTCATACTTGAACTTGCCCTTGTAGCGCGGGATCATCGGATAGAGGCCGAAGTTCATCGTGCCCATGTTGAGTGAAGCGACCTCCGGCTTGAAGGTCGCGGCCGGGCGCACGCGCTCCTCCACCATCATCGTCGGCGCGCCGCCGGTGGTGATGTTCACCACCACGTTCGAACGCTGCTTGATCACCTTGAGGAAAGGCGCGAAGGCCTCCGGCGTCTGGTCGGGGCGCCCGTCCTGCGGATTGCGCGCGTGCAGATGCACGACCGCCGCGCCCGCCTCGGCCGCGCCGATCGCGGCATCGGCGATCTCCTGTGCGGTGATCGGCAGGTGCGGCGACATCGAAGGCGTGTGAATGGAACCGGTGATGGCACAGGTGATGATAACTTTACGCGGCTTCGCCATGAACGTTGCGTCCCGTTGATAACAGTGTTCTGGATTGTGAATTGGACTTGGCGGCCGATCCTAGAGTATCAGCCCCACGAAAGTCACGTCCGGGAACAGGCATATGCGCCCGCTTTGTACCGAATTGCGGTCGCCGCGCTGTTCGCGGCTGGCAAACGGAATACTCCTTTGACCGTCACGACACCTGCGAAGCAGCGTTCCGCCCTGCTCGTCGGCGCGCTCTGTGGCGTCATTGCTGCCCTCGGCTGGGCAACGGGCTTCGTCGCCGCCAAGCATGGCATCGAAGTCGGATTCGCTCCCGCCGATCTCGCTTTTCACCGTTACGTATGGAGCGGCATTCTGCTGGCGCCGCTCGCCTTCCGCGCCGGCTTCATCAAGCTCGGCGGCATCGGCTGGGGACGTGGGCTGGTCATCGCGCTTCTCGCCGGCCCGCTGCAGGCGATATTCGCTTACACCGGTTTCACGCTCGTGCCGCTCGGGCACGGCGCCGTCATCCAGCCCGCCACCGCGGCGCTGTTCGGTCTCCTCGCCGCCGCCGTGGTGCTGTCCGAGAAACTGACCCCGTCGCGCGTTGTCGGCGCGGCCACCATCATCGTCGGCCTCATCGTGTTCGGCGCCGAATCGCTCACCACCATCGGCACGCACGGTGTCGGCGGCGACCTCTTGTTCGCGACGGCGGGACTGCTGTGGGCGGCCTTCGGCACGCTACTGCGCCAGTGGCGCATCGCCGGCACGCGCGCGACGACTGTCATCGGCACGCTGACTTTATTCATCTTCACGCCGCTGTTCGCGATCTTCCACGGCTTCGACACCATGCTGGGCATGGGACTGACGGAGAACCTGCTGCAGATCGTCGTGCAGGGCGTCATCGCCGGGGCGCTGCCGATCTACCTGTTCGCCCATTCGGTCACGCTTCTGGGCGCCGGCCGCGCCGCGAGCTTCCCGGCTTTGGTGCCGGTATTCGCGCTCATCGTCGGCTTCCTGGCGCTCGGCACGGTGCCCACTTGGCCGCAGATCGCCGGTCTGGTCATCGTGGTGATCGGCTTCCGGCTGACGTTGAAGTGAACTTGAGCTGTCATTCCCCGCGAAAGCGGGGAATCCAGTAATCACGAACGCCAGCTTCAATTCGTAACCGCTGCGGTGTACTGGATCGCTCGCTTTCGCGGGCGATGACAGTCTTCACTCCGCCCCCGCATATTTGCCCGCGGTCTGCGGAAACATGTTCTTCACGATCTTCATCTTCGAGATATCGACCGTCGCATCCATGTGCAGGAAGATGACGGCATCGCGCAGGATCTTCTCGATGCCGAAGTCGAGCATGATGCCGTTGCCGCCATGCAGTTCGACCGCATGCTGCGCCACTTTCATGATCTCTTCCGAGGCGAAGAGCTTGGCCATGTTGCACAAGGTCTCGGCCTCCGGCGACTTGTCGTCGACCGCCTGCGCGGCGCGCGCGGTGAGCGCCCGCACCGCCTCGATGCGCGTCGCCATGTCGGCTACGCGTAGCGCCACCGCCTGATGCTTGATCAGGATGCGGCCGCCCTGCACGTAGTTCTGCACGTATTCGGCGGTCGCTTCGAAGGCGCGCACGCCGACGCCGAGATTCTTCGCCGCCTGAATGATCTTGCCCGGCCGGAAATAGACGCCGGCCGAGCCAAGCGCATCGTTCTCGACCAAGAGATGATCGTCCGGAACGAACATGTCCTCGAACACCATCTCGCCGTTGTTCATGTAACGGCAGCCCAAAGTCTCGTTGCACCGCGTGACCGTGAAGCCCTTGGTGTCACGCGGCACGAGGAAGGAAGACGTGCCTTGCAGCATGCCGACCTTGGGATTGGTGTTGGCATAGACGACGTAGAGACCGGCATCGTAGCCGTTGGAGATGAACTGCTTGCGGCCGTCGACGATCCAGCCGCCGCTCGTCTTCACCGCCTTGGTCTGCATCGCCGCTTCGGGCACGTTGTAAGGCAGCCAGCGATCGGACGCGCCACGCGGCTCGGTGAGACAATGCGCCAGTAAGAATTGCGGATCGTCGACGAGGCGCTTGAACCACTTCGCCTGCAGATGGCGTGGCGCGAACTGGCGCAACAGCACCGACACTTTCCAGTTCTGCACCAGCTTGTCGGCGAGCCCTGAATCGCCGCGCGCGATCTCTTCGGCGATGAGCGCAAAGGTCGAGACTTCGGAGGCACGGTCGAGTTCGATGCCGCCGAATTCCTCCGGCACGCCGAGCGTGCGGATGCCGATCTTCTCCGCTTCGTCGAGAATGCGCGCCGGCAGCCGGCCCTCGGGATTCATCGACCATTCGTGCTGCCAGTTCTCGCGGACGAACGGCAACACCACATCATCGACGAATTGGCGGCAGCTCTGCCGCATCAGCATTTGTTCTTCAGAGAGCATGGTCGTTTCTCCGGCCTATTCGCTGCAACCCGCGTTGGAGCGTAACGCAAGACCGGCGGCCGCGGGCCGCCGAAACCCCATTCTGTCCGAAACTCGAAATCGATTGTCCGCGCGCCCGAGGCCTCACGAAAGGCGCGTCGGCGGCAGATCGCGCGCCTGACGCAAGGGCCGCAACGAATGCGGCGCCTGCCCGATGTTACGCCGCAGCATGACCGAGAAGGCGCTGGTCGAATAACCAAGCTGCGAGGCGACGACCTTGACCGGCGTGCCCTGCGCCAACCGCGCCACCGCATGCGCGGTCTGCACCAGTTGCCGCCACTGGCGGAAGTTCATGCCCAGCTCGCGCTGAAACAGCCGTAGCGCGGTCTTCGATGTCAGCCCCACCGCGCGCGCATAATCGTTCAACGAGATATGCGCCGACGGATCGTTGATGATCTGGCGACACAGGTTCATCAGCCGCGGCTCGGCCGGCATCGGGATCGGCGAGCCGCTGCGCGGTGCCGCGCGCAATTCCTCGACGATCAGCGCCGAGACGAGGCGCTCGCGTTGCGACGACGGCGCGCCGGAGTCAGTGCCCAAGGTCGAGATGATGAGCTCGCGCAGCAACGGGCTGATCTCGATCACCTCGCAATCGAAGGCCCAACCCTCGGTGTGCTGCAGATAGAGCGAAGCCAGCACCACGTCGGTCAGCATGCGCGTCGTGTGCCGACAGTTGGGCGGCAGCCACACCGCGCGCTGCGGCGGCACGACCCAGGTTCCCTTGTCGGTTTCGACTGCCATGACGCCATGCGACGCATAGAGCAATTGCGGCCAGGCATGCGCATGACCGGGCGTGACGTGACCGTGGCCGTATTGCCGCAAAACCGGCGAGAACGAAGAGATTTCAGGAGCCTGCATGCCTCTTGCTCCGCAACACAAAACACCGGGTGTCCGAAACTCAAAAGTACTTGCCTCAATCTCCTCATTTACCCGCCGATGATCTTTCAGGATCATGCGGCGAGCAAGGGCGCTCATTTTCCGTCGGCGAAAGAAGGCCTTCATGGCCCGTGCGTGCCATGGCCGCGGCCAAATGCAAAAACGCCAGCCTCCAGGTGGTGACGGAAGACCGCTGACGCCGCCACAGCGCGGACCGCATCTATACGCGGAAGCGCCGCATTTTTGCCGACTGGATTGCCTTGCGCCTTGTGATAAGCCTCTCGGCGCCAGCGGCGCATCGCGCGATTCGCCGACCGGCTGAGAGAGACAAGGCATGGACGACGTCCAACAGATCAGCGGCACGATCACGACCGTGCTGCACACGCTCGGCCAGGAACTCACGTCCGTTCGGCTGCTCCTGCAATTCGCGCTGATTATCGTCTCCGGCGTGCTCGGCACCGCCGCCGCGGTGGTGGTACGCAGGCGCATGGACTGGCCGGCCATTACTGCACGCCTGCCGGCGTTCCTGCACAAGTTCGTTGACCTCGTCCTGACCAATCTCGGCACGCTGTTTTTCGCGCTGATCGTCGACTTCGTCCGCGCCATCATGCTGGCGATCACCTGGCCGAGCGCCTCCTATCTGATCGGCGTGGCCGGTAAGCTCGCCACCGCCTGGGTGGTGATCGCGCTGGTGACGGGGCTCATCCGCAACCAGTTCGTCTATCGGGTGGTGGCGGTCTCGGCCTGGCTGATCGCGGCGCTGAGCATCCTCGATCTGCTCAATCCTGTGGCCGACGCGCTTGGCTCGGTTGGTATCGTCTTCGGCACGCTGCGGGTGACGCCGCTGCTCGTGATCAAGACCACCGTGCTCTTGATGTTCACCTTGTGGGTGACGAACGCGATCGGCGATTTCATCGACCGCCGTCTGAAAGCGTCGGCCGACCTCACGCCCTCCATTCAAGTACTGATGAGCAAGATCCTGCGCCTGCTCCTGGTCGGCTTTGCCGTCGTGGTGGTATTGTCCACCGTCGGCATCGACCTCTCGGCGCTCGCCTTCTTCACCGGCGCGGTCGGCGTCGGCGTTGGCCTCGGTCTGCAGAAGATCGTGTCGAACCTCGTCAGCGGCATCATCCTGCTCGCTGACAAGTCGATCAAACCGGGCGACGTGATCTCCGTCGGCGAGCATTTCGGCCGCGTCGGCAATATGGGCGCGCGCTACACGTCGGTGGATACGCGCGACGGCCGCGAATACCTGATCCCGAACGAGGACTTCATCACGCAGCGCGTCGCCAACTGGACCTATTCGAGCGACCTGGTGCGGCTGTTCGTGAAGTTCAACACCACCTATGACAGCGACCCGCACAAGGCGATCGAGGCCGCGGTACAGACCGCGTTGTCGATCGATCGCGTGCTCAAGAAGCCGGTGCCGCAGTGCCTGCTTTCGGCGTTCGGTTCATCATCGATCGAGTACGAGCTGTGGTTCTGGATCAAGGATCCCGCCGCCGGCGTCGCCAATGTGAAGAGCGACGTGTTGCTGGCTTTGTGGGATTCGCTCTCGCATGCCGGCGTGACCATTCCAAAGCCCGGCCCGGCGCGCGTGATCTACGAACTGGCGCACGAGGACGAGCCCGACGCGCCCAAGGATCAAGAGAAGGATCAGGGCGACGCCGCGCGCTCGCCGTTCCCGCGGTAGTCATCCGCCTGCGAAAGCGGGAGCTCTCCGCCGTCATTCCGGGGCGCGGCCGAAGGCCGCGAGCCCGGAATCCATAACCCCTGACGCTGCGGAATATGGATTCCGGGCCCGCCGCTTCGCGGCGTCCCGGAATGACAAATCTGCGCGGTGATGAGCGGTGACTCAGGTGCCGGTGTCCGGCCGCTGCACCACGGGCTTGCCGCCCTTCTTCTTCCAGTCGCCTTGCTGCGCGAGCATCTGCCGCAGATACGTGACATTCGCCTCGGCTTCGCTCGGCGGCAACTCGGCAGCGGCGATCTTCTCGGCCTCGTCGAAGCGGCCTTGCAGGCCGACGACGAGCGCGAGGTTCTGCCGCACCTTGGGCGAGGCGCCCGGCTGCGACACGGCCTGCCGCAACGCCTCTTCAGCGCGCTTGAGGTCCTTCATCAGCACGTAAGACATCGCCAGATTGGACAGGACCGACGGCTCGTCCGGCATGATCTTGAGCGCGGAGGTGTAGTGCTTCTGCGCCTCGGCGTGGCGGCCCATCTGGTCGAGCACCGCGCCTTGCGCGTTCAGGATGCGCCAGTCCGGATTGTCCGGCGTGTGCGCCTTGCCGAGCGCTTCGAGCGCCTGCGCGTATTGGCCCGCATCGGCGAGCGCGCGGCCATAGGCACCCGACAGCGCCATGTTGTTGGGGCTGCGCATCGAGGTCTGTTCGAGCACGGCGACGGCCTGTGCACGTTGTTCGGTGGCGCGCAGCGCACGGGCATAGTTGATGGCCGCGTCGACATCGCCTGGATTGCGTTTGTAGCGCTCGCCCCAGATGTCGAGCGAGCGGCGCCATTCGGCCTCGCTGCGCGGCGCCGGCGGCGCGCTGCTGCTACCGATCGAGCCGGTGACATCGTCGTTCCGGCCCTTGGAGGACGTCATGCCGCAGCCGGCCGCGGTCAGCGCCAGGACACCGGCCAGCGCGGCCGTGGCAAGAAGGCGGGCGGAACGGGAAGGACGCGGCGGACGACAGAGCGGCATGCTCCTGCAATAAAAGGTTAACCCTAACGGCTGGTTAATGCCGTCTCTACCCGCATGACGCTGCCCTGCATTTCCCGTATAAGCCCTTCAAACCTGGACGGTTCTCTGCCAAAGCCGGACGTCCGACGCGGAGTCGCTATGCATCCCATTTTTGCCAAGGCCGGCGAAAAGCCGGCGGTTCCGATCCTGTTCGTCAATGGCTCCACCCTCGATGAAGTAACGCGCGGTCTGGATGATCGCGCACGCGCTTTCGTGCGCGCCGCTGGTTTCGAGGCGAAAGCCGGCAAGCACCTCCTGGTGCCGGGGCCGGAAGGACAGCTTGCCGCGGTGCTGTTCGGCATCGAAACCGCAGACGCCGTCAACAAGGACCTGTTCCGCCCGGGCCTCCTCGCCACATTGCTGCCGGCGGGGCTCTATCAGTTCGGCAATGCCCCGCATGACGCGCGGCTGGCGGCGCTCGCCATCGCGCTCGGCGCGTATCAGTTCACGCGCTATCGCAAGGCCGAGCCGCGCAACGTGCGTCTCGTGGTGCCCGATGGCGTCGACGGCGAAGATCTCTCGCGCATCGTCGAGGGCGTGAGCCTCGCGCGCGATCTCATCAACACGCCGTCGATCGATATGGGCCCGCACGAGCTGGAGGATGCGGCTCGCAAGCTCGCCGGCCGCCATGGCGCCAAGTTCGCAGTCACCAGCGGACCCGAGCTCGAAAAGAATTTCCCGCTGATCCACGCTGTCGGCATGGGCTCGCCGCGCGCGCCGCGGCTGATCGACTTCACCTGGGGCAAGGACAGCGATCCGAAGATCACGCTGGTCGGCAAAGGCGTGTGCTTCGACACCGGCGGTCTCGACATCAAGCCCGACAGCGCCATGCTCAACATGAAGAAGGACATGGGCGGCGCCGCGACCGCATTGGCGCTCGCGCACATGATCATGGCACGAGGGCTGAAGGTGCGCCTGCGCGTGCTGATCCCGGCCGTCGAGAACTCGGTGTCCGGCACCAGCTTCCGGCCGCGCGATATCTTCCGCTCGCGCAAAGGCATCACAGTCGAGATCGGCAACACCGACGCCGAAGGCCGGCTGGTCCTCGCCGACGCGCTGGCGCTTGCCGACGACGAGAAGCCGGCGCTGATCGCCGACTTCGCGACGCTCACCGGCGCCGCGCGCGTCGCGCTCGGTCCCGATGTGCCGCCCTTCTTCACTGATGACGACGCGCTCGCGAACGAACTGATGCACGCGGGCACGGCCGAGCAGGACCCCGTCTGGCGACTGCCGCTGTGGCGTCCCTACGACTCGATGCTCGATTCGAAAATCGCCGACACCAACAATGTCAGCTCCGGCGGTCAGGGCGGCGCCATCACCGCCGCGCTGTTTCTGCGCAAATTCGTCGAGGCCGCTTCCTGGCTGCATCTCGACATCTTCGCCTGGAATACGTCCAGCAAGCCCGGGCGGCCCGAAGGCGCCGAGTGCATGACCGCGCGGGCGCTTTATACGCTGTTGAGTAAACGTTACGGTTGATATTTGCGTCATGGCCGGGCTTGTCCCGGCCATCCACGTCTTTCTCTCGCGACTAAGACGTGAGTGCCCGCGACAAGCGCGGGCATGACGAATGGAGAGACCGAGTGCAGCTCGATCCGCGCATCCATCCCTTCCGGCCCGAACTGGCGGCGGCGCATCTCAGGGGACAGGTGCAAGCAAAAGCGTTCGTCGAAGGCGTGCGCTATGCCGTGATCGAGCCGACGGCCGACGTGCGGCGCCAGCCCACGTCCGACGCGCCGCTCGACACCCAGGCGCTGCTCGGCGACCATGTCACGGTCTACGAGATGACCGACGAAGGCTGGGCCTGGGGTCAGCTCGAAAGCGACGGCTATGTCGGCTGGCTGCCGGAACAGGCGCTCGGCACGCCGGGACCGGCGGCCACGCACAAGATCGCGGTGACGCGCACGCTCTGTTTTCCGGGACCGAACATCAAATTGCCGCCGGTCAACGCGCTGCCGCTCGGCGCAGCGCTTACCATCGTGCGGCAGGACGAACGTTTCGCCGTCACGGCCAACGGCTGGCATTTGCCGGCTGTGCATCTCACACCGATCAAAGCCAAAGAGAGCGACTTCGTCGCGGTGGCCGAGATGTTCCTCGGCACGCCCTATCTGTGGGGCGGCAAGAGCGCCCTCGGGCTCGATTGTTCCGGCCTCGTGCAGGTGGCGCTGCAGGCGGCGGGCCTCTCCTGTCCGCGCGACAGCGACATGCAGGAACTTGCGCTCGGTATGCCGTCGAATGTCACAGGCTTGCGGCGCGGCGACCTCGTGTTCTGGAAAGGCCACGTCGCGATCGCACGCGATCCCGAAACCTTGCTGCACGCCAACGCGTACCACATGATGGTAGCGAGCGAGCCGCTCGAGCACGCGCTCACCCGCATCAAGGCCGCGGGTTCTGAAGTCACCGGCGTGCGGCGCCTTTAGTTCAAGTCCAGTCGTTTGGAGAAATGTATGACGACCCCCTGCATCATCACGGTAGCGATCACCGGCTCGGTGCCGACGAAAAAAGACAATCCGGCCGTGCCGATCACCGTCGAGGAGCAGGTCGAGTCGACGCACGCCTCGTTCGAAGCGGGCGCGAGCCTTGCGCACTGCCATGTGCGCAACGACGACGGCACCACGACGTCGGATCCGGAACGCTTCGGCCGCCTCGTCGAGGGTCTGAAGAAGCACTGCCCCGGCATGATCATTCAGCTCTCGACCGGCGGCCGCTCCGGCACCGGCCGCGAGCGCGGCGGCATGCTGCCGCTCGCGCCCGACATGGCCTCGCTATCGACCGGCTCGTGCAACTTCCCGACGCGCGTCTACGAGAACTCGCCGGAGCTGGTGGATTGGCTGGCCTCGGAAATGATCAAGTACAACGTCAAGCCGGAGATCGAGGCCTTCGACCTGTCGATGATCTTCCAGGCGGTGAAGATGCAGAACGAGGGCAAGATCAAGGGCCCGCTGCACGTGCAGTTCGTCATGGGCGTGAAGAACGCCATGCCCGTCGACAAAGCGACCTTCGACTTCTACGTCGCCACCTTGAAACGCTTGGCGCCCGACGCGACCTGGACCGGTGCCGGCATCGGCAAAGGTCAGCTCGAGCTCAACCGCTGGAGCCTGGAAGCGGGCGGCCACTGCCGCACCGGCCTCGAGGATAACATCCGCTGGGATGCCAGTGGCAAGCTCGCGCCATCCAATGCCGCGCTGGTAAAGCGCGTGGCGGACATGTGCGCCGAATACGGTCGTCGGCCGGCAACACCGGCCGAAGCGCGGCAGTTGTTGAAGCTGGCGGCGTAGTCGCGGAAACAGCCACAACCTCGGTCGTCATGCCCCGCGTAAGCGGGGCATCCAGTACGCCGCAGCAACGATTGTGAATACTGGATCGCCCGCTTTCGCGGGCGATGACGGCGGGGCTTGTGCGGTGCCTATCGCTTGCCGCAAATCACTTGGCCGCACTTCTCGGCGGCGGCGACAAGGCTCGCCAGCGTCTTCGGCCCCGGATAGCCGACAATCGCCACGCCTTTGATCACGAAGCCCGGCGTCGCCGCGATCTTCATCGCGTCGCCGAGCCGCACGTGCTTGAGCATCTTCTGGGTCAGGCCTTCGTCGTTAGCGGCGGCCGCGACTTCGGTGCCTTCGAGGCCCACACCCTGCGCTGCCGCCAGCGCGCGCTGTGCGTCGATCACGCCGCGGCCCTCGTAGACCCTGCGATGAAAGGCGTAGAACATCTCCGGCGCGATCTTGGCCACTGCGAACTCGACACGACCGCCGAGGATCGACGGGATGCCGAGCACCGGATACGGCACCAGCACCAGCCGCACCTCCTTGTTGCTCGCGACCAGCGCATCGACGTCGGCTGAAGCCCGGCGGCAATAGGGGCAGTTGAGATCGTAGAACTCCGCGAGCGTCACCTTGCCGTTCGGATTGGCGGCGACGACAGCGCCCGGCAGCTTCTCAATCTGGCCCTCCAGGTCGGGCGAGACGCGGTGATTGGCGATGATGGTGCCGTCATCGGCCTTGATCGGGAGTTCGCCCTCGTCCGCCTGAACCGCGAGCGGCGCGACGATCAACAAAGCGGCGAACAGGAGGCGCGGAAGAGATGTCATGGACGATGGATCGCAATGGAGGGAAGGTCCACATGACCGCCAGGCAATTTATATAGCGAATCACGAATACGTGAGGGCGCTCAGCCGTCATCCAGAAGCGACGGCAGCCGCGCGCGATTGAGTGCGAGCCACTGCAATGTCAAAAGCAACGGGCCGTTGTGCATCTTGTTCTCGCCGAGCGCGGCGATGGCACCGTCGAAGGACACACGCAGAACGTCGATGTGCTCGTCGTCATTGGCGGTGCGCAACGGCGTCTTCGATGCATCGATCGCGGCGAGAAACACAACGACTTCTTCGTCCGTGATCCCCGGCGTGGTGAAGTATCGGAACAGCTCGACGAGCTTGTGGGGCGTCACGCCGATCTCTTCCATGCATTCGCGCCGGGCGGCGTCGATCGGATGCTCGCCGGCCTCGATGCCGCCGGCGACGACCTCGATCAGGTCGCCTCGGCCGTTCCCCAGATGTGCCGGCAATCGGAACTGACGGATGAGCACAACCTCTTGACGCGCGACATCGACCGGCAGCACGGCGACGACCTTGCCCGCGCGCAGGACGTCGCGCTGCTGCTTCACGTACGCATCGCCGCGATGCAGAGACAGCGTATAGCGCAGATAGGTCCGATAGCCTTCGGCGAGCAGTTCCGGTGCCCACACCATCACGTCGCCGGCGGGACGGTCGACCAGATCGCGCTTGTCCACCATGGCCGGCCTATTGCGCGACGACGCCTTCGGGCGCGGTCTCCATCTTGAAGGCCGCGGCGAACAGCGCGCGCGTGTAATCGCTCTTCGGGTGCTTGAACAGCTCGGAGGCCGCGCCCTCCTCCACCATCTTGCCGTTGCGCAGCACCAGTACGCGGCTCGCCAGCGCCGCAACCACGCGCAGGTCGTGCGAGATGAACATATAAGTGAGGTCGCGCCGCTTCTGCAGATCGCGCAGGAGATCGACCATCTGCGCCTGGATCAGCATGTCGAGCGCGCTGGTCGGCTCGTCCAGCATGATGAAAGTCGGCTCCAGCACCAGCGCGCGCGCAAGTGCGATGCGCTGGCGCTGGCCGCCGGAGAATTCGTGCGGATAGCGGTGGCGCGTCTCCGGATCGAGACCGACATCGTTGAGCGCGGCGACGACACGCCGCTCGCGCTCCTCGGCATCGAGCTTGGGATGATGCACCCAAAGCCCTTCCTCGATGACGTCCGAGACCGACATGCGCGGCGAAAGCGAGCCGTAAGGATCCTGGAACACGATCTGCATATCGCGCCGGAACGGCCGCATTTCCTTGAATTTCAAGCCTTGAAGCTGCTTGCCCATGAAGACAATCGGGCCGCTCGAGGAAATCAAGCGCAGGATAGCGAGACCCAACGTCGTCTTGCCGGAGCCGGATTCGCCGACGACGCCGAGCGTCTCGCCCTTGCGCAGCTCGACGCTGATGCCGTCGACGGCCTTGATGTGGCCGACCACCTTGCGCATGAGACCGCGCTTGACCGGGAACCAGACCTTCAGGTCGTCGGTCTTCACCACCACCGGCGCCTCGGGACGCGGCGGCGCTGGATCCGGCTTCGGCTCGGCCGCGAGCAACGCCTTCGTGTACGGATGCTCGGGCGCCGTGAAGACGCGTTCGATCGGCCCCTGCTCGACGATCTTGCCGCGTTGCATGACACAGACATTATCGGCGATCTTGCGCACGATGCCGAGGTCGTGGGTGATGAACAGCATCGACATGCCGAGCCGCTGCTGCGTGTCCTTCAAGAGCTTGAGGATCTGCGCCTGCACGGTGACGTCGAGCGCCGTGGTCGGCTCGTCGGCGATCAGCAGCTCCGGCTCGTTCGCCAGAGCCATCGCGATCATCACGCGCTGACGCTGGCCGCCGGAAAGCTGATGCGGATAGCTGCCGAGCCGGCCTTCCGGATCGGGAATGCCGACCTGGGTCAGCAGTTCCAGGATGCGCTTGCGCGCCGCCTGCCCGCTCACGCCGCGATGCAGGAGCAGCACCTCGCCGATCTGCTTCTCGATCGTATGGAGCGGATTGAGCGAGGTCATCGGCTCCTGGAAGATGATGCTGATGTCGTTACCGCGCACCTTGCGGATCTCGTTCTCGGGCATAGTCAGGAGCTCACGCCCCTGAAAGTGGATCGTGCCCGAAGGATGATGCGCGGCCGGATAAGGCAGCAGCTTCATCACCGACAGAGCGGTCACGGACTTGCCCGAACCAGATTCGCCGACCAGCGCCATGGTCTCGCCCTTCGCGATGTCCAACGCGACGCGGTCGACCGCCAGCACCTCGCGCTTGCCGGCGCCGAAGGCGACGGACAGATCGCGGATGGAGAGAAGCGGCTCGGTCATCGGAAAGTCTTTCGCGGATCGAAGGCGTCGCGCACCGCCTCGCCGATGAAGATCAACAGCGACAGCATGATGGCGATGGAGAAGAAGCCGGTGAGGCCGAGCCAGGGCGCCTGCACGTTGGCCTTGCCCTGGCTGAGCAATTCGCCGAGCGATGGCGAGCCGGGCGGCAGGCCGAAACCGAGAAAGTCGAGCGCCGTCAGCGTCATCACCGACGACGACAGGATGAACGGCAGGAATGTCATCGTCGCCACCATGGCGTTCGGCAGCAGATGGCGGAAGATGATCGTGCCGTTCGTAACGCCGAGCGCGCGCGCCGCCTGGATGTACTCGAAATTACGGCCGCGCAGAAACTCGGCGCGCACCAGACCGACGAGCGATACCCAGGAGAACAGCAAGAGAATGCCGAGCAGCACGAAGAAGCCCGGCACCAGCACCGAAGAGATGATGAGCAGCAGATAGAGCGAGGGGATCGAGGTCCAAATCTCGATGAAGCGCTGGAACAGCAAGTCGGTCCAGCCGCCGAAATAACCCTGCACCGCGCCGGCGGCAACGCCGATCACCGAGGAGACGATGGTCAGGCACAAGCCGAACAACACCGAGATACGGAAGCCGTAGATCAGCCGCGCCAGGACGTCTCGGCCACCGTCGTCGGTGCCGAGCCAGTTGTATTCGAGGTCCCCGCATTTGGCGAAGCCGTTCTTGGCGGCGAAGTCACAATCCTTCTGCGTCAGCATCCACGTGGGCTTCGACGGGAACGGCGACGGCGGCTTAGCCACCTGCGTGTTGTAGGAGAAACGGATCGGCGGCCAGACGACGGTGCCGCCTTCCTTCTGGATCAGCCCCATCAGGTACTCGTCGCGAAAATCGGCAGCCGTGCCGAACAGGTTCGGATCCTGGTCCTTGGCGAAGGCGGTGTCGGGATAGGTCACGACAGCCGGGAAGAACATCTTGCCGTTGACGTGGATGAAGATCGGCTTGTCGTTGGCGATGAACTCGGCGAACAGCGAGATGATGAACAGGGCAAGAAACAGCCACAGCGACCAGTAACCGCGGCGGTTGGCCTTGAAGTTGTCCCAGCGTCGCTTGTTCAGTGGCGATACTAGGATGAAGCCGCGCCGCGGCGGCACGTCGAGACCGCCGACGCCGACGGCGGCCGTATCAGGCGACTTGATGGCGGTGCGCGCGTCCACGGCTCACACCTCCCGCGTCTCGAAATCGATGCGCGGATCGATCCAAGTATAGGTGAGGTCGGAGATGAGGTTTACGACCACGCCGACCAGCGAGAAGATGTAGAGCGTCGCGAACACCACCGGATAATCGCGGTTGAGCACGCTCTCGAACCCGAGCAGCCCGAGCCCGTCGAGCGAGAAGATGGTTTCGATCAGCAGCGAGCCGGTGAAGAAGGCGTGCACGAAGGCACTCGGAAAGCCGGCGATCACGATCAACATGGCGTTACGGAAGACATGACCGTAGAGCACCTGGTTGCGGCTGCAGCCCTTGGCGCGCGCAGTCAGGACGTATTGTTTGCGGATTTCGTCCAAGAACGAATTCTTGGTGAGCAGCGTCATCGTGGCAAAGGCCGACAGCGCCATCGACACGATCGGCAGCGTCAGATGCCAGAAGTAATCGAGGACCTGCTTGTACCAGGGCAGCGACCAGAAGTTCTCCGACACCAAGCCGCGCAGCGGGAACCAATCGAAGAACGAGCCGCCGGCGAACAGGATGATCAGGAGGATGGCGAACAGGAAGCCGGGAATGGCATATCCGATAATGATGACGGTCGACGTCCACATGTCGAACTGCGAGCCGTCGTCGACCGCCTTCTTGATGCCGAGCGGGATCGAGATCAGATAGGTCAGCAGCGTCATCCAGATGCCTAGCGACATCGACACCGGCAGCTTCTCCTTGATGAGCTGGATGACGCTGACGTCTCTGAAGTAACTATTGCCGAAATCGAAGCGAGCGTAATTCCAGAGCATGATGAAGAAGCGCTCGTAAGCCGGCTTGTCGAAGCCGAACTGCTTCTCCAGTTTCTTGATGAACTCGGGATCGAGACCCTGCGCGCCGCGATATTTCGAGGAGACCGCGTCGAACTGCGCCCCGCCTTGCGCGGCGCCACGCGCGCCGAAGTCGCCCCCCGCCCCGCCGGAAATACGCGACGTCGCGCCGGTATCCGAGCCCGTCAGCTTGGCGATCACCTGTTCGACCGGACCGCCGGGCGCGAACTGCACCACGACGAACGATACCAGCATGATGCCGAACATCGTCGGAATGATGAACAGGATGCGGCGAAGGATATAGGCGGTCATGCTGTCTAATTGATGCCTTCGTTGGTCTCGTCATGCCCGCGCTCGCCACGGGCAACCACGTTCTATTTCCTATCAAGCAACATAAAGACGTCGTTGGTAGGGACAAGCCCGGCCATGACGTCTCACTGGCTCTTCTGCTCGATCGTTTTCGTCTTCTGCGGATCGGCCCACCATGTGTCCGGAATGCCGCGGAAGTAGCGCGGCTGCCGTTCCGGGCGACCG
>Ga0255338_1003565_pt1 | contig 18312 bp, 19 predicted proteins | sample MeOH1_35cm_T4_19_FD_203715 | JGI IMG/M metagenome (GOLD analysis project Ga0255338, IMG submission 203715) | Sandy soil microbial communities from University of British Columbia, Vancouver, Canada - MeOH1_35cm_T4_195 | ecosystem: Engineered > Artificial ecosystem > Sand microcosm > Unclassified ...
GAAAGCGGCGGTCGAAGCTCCAGACCCGGGAGGGCGCGGCTCCGCGGGCGAGCGCCCAGAGCAGGGCATCGGGCACACTGACGCGCCCGCTGTCCCGGCACGCCAGCAGCGCCTGCACGACCAGGTCAGTGTCCACCTCATGCACCTCCAGGTTCTCGCGTCCGAGCAGCTGGATGAGCGCGTCGACCACTACCGCGGGCGGATGCCCGTAGACCCGCCGCAGTACGTGCGCCGCTTCGGCCAGGATCAGGACACTGATCCGCAGCGAGCGCTCCGACTCGATCAGCCCCGCGGCGCGCTCGGAGTGCTCCGGATGGTCTCCGGTCAGGTACCGGCAGAGGACATTCGCGTCCAGGAGCTCCGTCACGCCGCGTCGCCTCGCTCGTCCGTCTCCAGTGCCGCCGCCTCCCAGGCCGCTCCGGCCGCCTCCTGAAACTCGGCATCGGTCTCCAGCCGTACCCCGTGCGGGTTACCCAGCAACCCCTTCAGCGAGCGCCGGTGCCGCGGCGGCAGAAACTGGATCTCGACCCGCTCGCCGACGAGGCGCTGGACGGCCCGCCAACCCGGCTCCACCCCCAGGGTGTCCCGGATCTCCTTTTCAATGGTGACCTGACCTTTAGCTCCTACCACGCTGCTCATTAGCTCCCTCCCACCCAGAAGTCAGACTCATTATAGGTTAGTAGGCATGATTGAACCAAACCTACTCAAGCTTCACGACGCAACCCTGGCGTCTCAAACTGACTTCGGGCGCTGGAGATCATACCTGTGTTCCATGTGTATCGTCGGGCGGTCCCCCACCGATTACTAGCGAGAACTACCATTCTCATAAGCTAACTCCAGCAATGAGTTTTCTGCCTTTTCGCACCGGCGATCCGGAACTCTTCCGCCGCTCGAACCTGGAACTGACACGCGACCCATGTTCTTGCGCCCCTTCAGCGACTCCCACCTGGAAGGTAAAGCCAAAGGCAGTCAGCATCAGACTTTCGGTTCCCGACTCGCCAGCGCGCACCCTCTTTCCGAAAGGCCGCCGGACTGCTCTCCACGCTCTGGCACCAGCGCTGGGGGTCACGAAGGACACTGCCATCGTGACCCCCAGCGGGCACTTCTTCAGAAGCGGTCCCGTCACGCCGCCCCATGGATCCCTTCCAAAACGGGCCGTACACTTCATGTCCACCCCGAACAAATAGAAAGCGACCAGATGTCAGTTGCACGCTGGTCGGACGAGACTGCAATGTAGAATTGCGCCGCTATAGAAACCCACATTACCTGTACCGGCGCCCGCTACTTCGCGATAGGCCATCTGGACACGCCACATTCCGCGGTGAACGCTTACTTGGCAAGAAAGTGAGTTCGCGCGGCGTTCAGGGATCCAACACCACTGGTTGGTCAAGGCCAATAGCCTGACATAAAGGACGTTATGGCGCGACCTGAAAAGTCGCTTCGGTCACTGTCTGGCCGCATTTTGGACCAGACCTGCTGTTCCATCAGCAGTATCCTACGAGGTAGCGCGGCGAGGTAACGAGCCGTGTAGAGCCCTCGGACAACGTACCCCATCGTCTTTGGACGAGCACTAACGCCGTGAGATAGCCGTGCAACTGGCAGCGTCAGCCGGTGCGGGGGCCAGGATCGAACGGTAGGGTTAACCTACGTGAACTCTTGCTAACCGTCGTAACCTTTGAGGAGCCAAAGACGCTGACAGGCTTCAGCCAAACGGCACTCCAGCGGGCACCAGGTCTCATAACTGCCTGGTCATGGGCATCCAACGCTGGCGGCGGAAAGAGAGAACCTAACCCGTTCAGTGAGCGAGGCGGAACAGGGTAAGCCCGTAGCCCTCCCTCTGGGGAAAGCGCGCCGCAAGGTGAGCCGACGGGGCTGCGGGTAGAGGATGAGGGAGCAAGCGAAGGCCGCTCTGTAATGGGGTGGATACTGGTTGCGCTGACAGGTGCGGCAACATCACCGGACGCGAAAGCGGGCAGACTTCCCTCGGGTCTTACGTCACGAGAGAACTTGGCGAACCGATTCAGGAGACGTTGCAAATGACGGCGGAAGTTACCGCGGGTGCTGTCTCCCACGACCCACCGGACTGGCAGACCATCCACTGGTCCCAGGTCCACCGGGAAGTGCGTCGGCTCCAGGCACGTATCGTGAAGGCAACACAGGCGGGCAAATGGAGCAAAGTCAAGGCTTTGCAACACCTGCTCACCCACTCGTTCAGCGGCAAGGCGTTGGCCGTTCGACGGGTGACCGAGAACCAGGGCAAGAACACCCCGGGAGTGGACGGGGTCACCTGGAGCACTCCCGGCAGTAAGACGAGGGCGGTCCGCCAGCTGCGGCAACGCGGCTACCAACCGCGACCGTTACGGCGGATCTATATCCCAAAAAGCAACGGCAAGCGTCGCCCTCTGGGCATACCCACCATGCGCGACCGTGCCATGCAGGCTCTCTACCTGCTGGCGCTCGGCCCCCTGGCGGAAACCACCGGGGACCGGAACTCCTATGGGTTCCGGACAGCAAGGTCCACCGCCGATGCGTTGCAGCAATGCTTCAACGTGCTCGCGCGGCGAACTTCCCCCCAGTGGGTCCTGGAAGGCGACATCCAGTCCTGCTTTGATCGGATCAGTCATGACTGGCTGCTGGCCCACGTCCCCACGGACCGGGCCATCCTCCGGAAGTGGCTGCAAGCAGGCTACCTGGAGAAGCACGCTCTCTACGCGACCGAAGCCGGGACGCCGCAAGGCGGCATCGTTTCCCCGGTCCTCGCGAACCTGGCGTTGGACGGCCTCGAAACCCTGCTGCGGCAGCAGTTTCCGCCGCGCTACAGGGGCCGCCCCAATCCCAAGGTAAACCTGGTCCGCTATGCGGACGACTTCCTGATCACCGGAGCTTCGCAAGAACTACTGGTGCAAGAAGTGAAACCGCTAGTGGAGCGGTTTCTGGCCGAACGCGGCCTGGAACTGTCGCCGGAGAAAACCTGCATCACACACGTAGAGACGGGCTTCGACTTCCTCGGACAGAACGTCCGCAAATACAACGGCGGGAAGACTCTGCTCATCACGCCGTCACGGAAGAACGTGAAGGCGTTCTTGGACAACGTTCGAGGCATACTGAAGGCCAACACGCAAGCCAACACCGGCAACCTGATCCGCGTTCTGAATCCGATGATTCGAGGCTGGGCCAACTATCACCGGCACGTGGTCAGCAAGCAGACCTTCAGTCAGGTAGACTACGCCCTCCATCAGGCCGTCTGGCGCTGGGCGAAACGACGCCATCCCCAGAAGAGTGCCCGCTGGGTGCGCCAGCAGTACTTTGGCACGCATGGCGGCAATCACTGGACTCTCCAAGGCGAGGCCGAAGGTCCGGATGGGGAGCGCCGTGTTGTCCAGTTACGGAAAGCCAGCCAGACGGCGATCCGGCGGCACGTAAAGATCAAGAGTGAAGCGAACCCCTACGACCCCGCCTGGGAAGTCTACTTCGAGCAACGCCTCGGCGTGAAGATGGCGGCGAACCTCCGGGGCCGGCGGACGCTCAACTTCCTCTGGCAACAACAGGGCGGTCTCTGCCCGGTCTGCCAGCAGCCCATTACCGAGCTGACGGGGTGGCATAATCACTACCGCGTCTGGCGGTCGCTAGGCGGCGGCGATCAGGTGACCAACCGGGTGCTGCTACATCCCGCGTGCCATCGGCATGTTCACCGCTTGGGGTTCACGGTGGTGAAACCGCGTCCTTCCGAGGGCGTTAGTTGAGGCTTGAGCCGTGTGCCGGGAAACTGGCAAGCACGGTTCTTAGGGGAGGGGGCGGCGGCAACGCCGCCTCCTTACCCGACTTAGGCTATTGGCAGCAGGAAAATGGGGGAGTTGGTGCATCACCAACTCCCCCTTCAAAAGTCCGGGCAAGCTATCCGGCGATTACAGCGCAAGTGCCGCGACTGACAACGTAGCCATCGTGTTTGCAACAGTGACAGCAACCCCGTAGCCCAGGCCCGCAGCCAATGCCATGCGCAGGAAGTTGTCGCGCATGTCCGTCCACGTACCCCGTGACTGGGCACACCATCCGTTCGCGGAGTTGTAGATCCCGATCTGCGGACCGTTCTCCCACCACGGGACGACGTGCACGTTGAACACGTCGTAGTTGCCACACCCATTCCGCAGATGGAAGTTCAGGTGCCATCCGTTTCGGCGGATGCAACTGCCGGTGTAGCCCGGCTCCCACCGCAGCATCAGGCGGTAGCAACCCACGGGGACGTTAATGTCTTGAACGCGGACCTCTCCATTATCGCCCGGAGTGGCAGAGTCGAAGGTGACCTCCACCGATTGCCGATGATTGGCCAAGGCCCGCCGCACGGCCGTCCGCAACTTGGGCGCGGTCAACGCTCGGCGGCTCTTGGGGATGAAGTAATCCTCCTTGAGATTTCCGGCCCGCACGAGGAACGACTGCGACACCGGCGTGTTTTCGTTCCCCGTCTCGCTTGCCGAAGTTGCATCCTGCGCCCACATGGCGCTGTGCAGGAGAAGCGCTAGGCATCCCGCCAGCACGACTGCCGCCACTTTGAGGCTCGTCGTGCTACGGATGGCTGAGATCAATCCCCGCATCCTTTTCCTCTCTTTCTTGCTTCCCGCCGTCTTGCAGCGGGGAGTGGTAGCGACTGCTCACGGCTTGAACAGTACGAGTCCCTACTGATCTGAATGTCCTGTTCTGCGCATCTCTGCGCTGGTCGCACCGAGAGGGCTTGGCCAGTCGCCCTCACTACGTTCGGTCGCATGGAGAGTATAGTCTCTCCTTTAGCACCCGTCAGGTTCAGAGATATAAATTTTTCTCTGAACCTCGTTACATATACTTAACCCGTTAATCCGGATTATGTGATGAATTCTTCTCGCAGCCCTGCTTTTCCCGATCGATGAACCCTATAATGTCCTGTAGAGGGCGCTCTTGGTGCTGGCTTGATAAACAAGCGACCGTCACTGCCAGAAGGGGAGCGGGGGAGAGGAGTTGGAAGTGTCAGACCCAGTAAGGCCAGAACGACTAGGCGAGTACCTACGAAGTTGCAGAGAGAACATCGCCCAAAAACAGGCCGACGTGGCCGAGAAGCTCAACAGAAGTGCCAGCTATCTCTCCCGCATAGAGAAAGGGCTGGACATCCCCTCCGAGGCACTGTTAATCCGCTTGGCTCCAATAATAGGAGCCGATCGGACAAAAATGCTTCAACTTCGAGAGGCGGACATCAAAGCACAGGAGGAACGAAAGCGCGCCGATAAGGTGCACGATTGGGAGCCATATTGGAAGGCCACAATCTCAATCGAGGAGTTCTTCACTGAACGGGCTACGATCGAACAGGACACATTTTTGGCCTTCTGCTTGACCTCACCACCGTCCGCAAATCGGAACCCAAAAAATATAGGCGCCCTTCGTCGGGCTATTGAGACGAGACACATCTGGCTCAATTTCCTGGTCCCGTTCCGTGGAGTTCTTCCCGGAATGAGGAAACCAGGGGAGACTGACAAGTATGTTGCACATCAGATGAGCACCATGGAAGAGACTTACTCGGTGGTGAACACGCTACGGGCCACCATTTCCGACTTGGCACTGCACAATCGGATAACGATCTGGGCGCCAGTCGGAGGGGATCGCTCTTATACAGTGCCACCATCCGGGTTTCGGGCGCTCTACTGGATGACCGCAACCGGGAATGAGGACGGGTTTCCGGCAGAGGATGCCGGAGTCCTCGGCTGGACCGACTTGAAAGAACTGCCCAGGAGGTTCATCCGCCTAGCAACGCAGCAGGATGGTGAAGTGCAGGAGCTACTTCCGGGGGTGCTTTCCACCTATCGTGACTATTTCAAGCCCATTTGGCATCACTGGTATACCGCCTGCGACAAAGAAAACTACCAGCCCAGGAATTCGAAGCGGTGGCAGGTGGTAGAATTGGAAGAGTCAGATCCTGATCAGGATGGCGAAGATTAGCATCTGGGTCCCCGCAGGGACGAAGTCCCACCAGAGCGTCGGGCGATCTTCCTGTTGCTAAACCAGCCCCACCAGTGGCATCGTGTACGCTTCAGTCGGATCACAGTATCGGTGTCAGACTCCACCCGAGTGAGCCGGCCTACGACCTGCAGACCATGCGATCTCTAGCGCGTGTGGACACGACTCTGTGAGCGTGGATCGACGACAGGTATGGACTCAGGCGCTTATCTTTAAGCAGCCGGAAACACGCGATGATATGGTAGGTAGGATCCAGTTCTATCCCGAGGTAGCTCCGCCCGAGGCGCTGCGCGGCCACCAGAGACGAACCAGAGCCGGCGAACGGGTCCAGCACCGTGTCTCCCGGCGATGAGAAGGTCTCGACCAGCGGCAGGAGCGCGGAAAGCGGCTTCTGCGTGGGGTGCAGCTTGTTGCCGGTGTAGGTCCAGTCCAGCACGTCGCCGATCGGGTTCGGGGGCCGCTTCGGGTGGCCTTTGGCCAACAGGTAGGCGCACTCGTGCTGGTAGCGCACAAATCGGGTGCTCGACGTGTAGCGCTTGGGACAGACGAAGTGCCCCACCACGCGAAAGCCGGCCGCGCGGTAGGCTTGGAGGAAGCGATCCGCATGCGGCCAGCCGTAGAAGCTCACGGCGATACTGTCTTGCCCCAGGACTCGATACAGCTCCGCAAAAGCGGGCTGGAGCCAGGCGTCGTTGTCGTCGTTCGGCACGGTGCGGCCGTCTCGGGACTGGTAGCGGGTGATGTAAGGCGGGTCCGTCAGGATGAACTGGACGCTGCCGGCAGGAAGCTGCGGCAGGAGCTGCAGGCAGTCACCCTGGAGGAGGGTGTTGCGGGGGAAGGTCATAGGCGGTGCTTTCAAAGTTGTGGTGAAGTAGGGCGGCGGATAAGGCCGCCCTGTGGGGTTACTCAGCCTCACCGCCACGCAGCCTGGTAATTGCCGTGTGCGCCTGGTCCGCAAGCTTGGCCAGCACCAGGAGATCGTCGGCGCTGTAGCTGTGCGTGGAGTGCCATTACCCCTGACTGTCGCGGTAGCGGCGCTCGAAGCTGACGGAGTAGAACGCGTCGTCGTCCGTGCTGCGCTGCCAGATGCTGGCGTTGATCAGTCCGATCCGGAGCTTTGCTACCGGGGGCCGGGAAGGCTCCGCGGCTGGGGATTTCTGGGGTTGATAGGTCATGGTCGGTTCCTCTTGGTGTTTCCGGCGAGCACGATTGCCAGCCTGGCGAAACCAAAAGTCCGCGGTCCGGACTGTAAGTTCTAGGATTGCATGGGTTCTCCCGCGGATTTGGTGATGGGAGGTCAGCGGAGCGCGCCGGGAATAAGCTGAGGGCATGAATCGTCCCATGCTTTTGCCTGATCCAAGCCTGCTTCACGTCGACTATCTCTCCGCCACCGATGATGCGGTGATTCTGGTAGCGACGGTGGTCCAGGCACAGCCCCGGTGTCCCGAGTGCCAGCGCCCCGCCCAACGAGTTCATAGCCGTTACTACCGTACGCTAGCCGACCAACCGTTGAAGAACCTCCACGTTCGGTTCCGATTGTGCACGCGCCGCTGGTTTTGCGACGATCCCGCCTGCTCTCGTCAGATCTTCACCGAGCGTCTCCCTGGCTTCGTCCGCCGGTACTCTCGCCGAACCGACCGGCTCGCCACCCTTCTGCGGCGCCTGGGAATGGCATTGGTAGGCGAAGCCGGCGCTCGGTTGGCATCAGAATTGGGGATGAGCGTTAGCCCCGACACTCTCCTGCGGCAGTTGAAGCAGGACAGCCGCTTTTCCGGGCCGGGGCCGCGCGTGCTCGGAGTCGATGACTTTGCCTTCCGCCGCGGACATCGGTATGGCACAATCCTGGTGGACTTGGAACGTGGGGAGCCGGTCGACTTGCTTCCGGATCGGCGGGCAGAGACGCTGGCGCAATGGCTCCGAGAGCATCCGGGGGTCAAGATCATTAGCCGGGATCGGGGCGGCGCTTATGCCGAAGGAGCTCGGCAAGGGGCACCCTCCGCCTAACAGGTCGCGGATCGGTGGCACTTGCTCAAGAACCTGGTGGAAGCGCTGGAGGCGACCGTCACCCAGGAAGAACGAGCCTTCGCGGTGGCAGTCGCCCCAGCAACAGGTGCCGAGTCGACCTCCGAGATCGGACTCGAGAGAGCGGCTCCCACTGCGGCAGAAGCCCTGACTGGCACTTCCACGCCAGACACGTCAGCAACATCGACGCCGGGGGAAGCGCGCCGGCAATCCCTTTATGAGGAAGTGCAGCGCCTGCAGCGCCTGGGCTCGAGCCACCGAGCGATTTCGCGGGAATTGGACCAGCCGCTGCGGACAATCCAGCGTTTTGCCCAAGCGCCGGACTTTACAGCCCGGAAGCACCGCACCCGTCCGCCGGGGCAACTGGCTCCTCACCGTTCCTACTTGAAAGAGCGGCTGCAGCAAGGCTGTCGGAATGCAGCCCAACTCTGGCGAGAACTCCAAGAGCAAGGCTTCACTGGCTCCTATTCGGCCGTTTATGCGTGGATCGCGGAACGGCACCCACGAACTCCGGAGGGTGCGCTCGATCCGCAGCGTCAAGGGCCGGTGCCGACGCCGCGGGCGGTCACTTGGTGGCTGGTGCGTTCGCCGGAGCGGCTCACGACAGAGCAGGCCAGCTTCCTGGAGCAGTTGCAGGAACGATGTCCAGAGATCGCACATGCACGGGAACTGGTTCAGGACTTCTTCGCCATCGCCAGAAAGCGAGAAGGAGATCGCCTGGAGGACCGGGTGACGCGTGCACTAGACACCGGGGCTGCCCCGCTGCGGAGCTTCGCGCTCGGCCTGCGCCGCGATTGGGAAGCGGTAGTGGCGGGTCTGACGGTGGCATGGAGCAACGGCCCGGTCGAAGGCCACGTAGATCACTTGAAGCTAATCAAGCGGCAGATGTATGGGAGAGCAAACTTCGCGTTGCTCCGCGGGAGGGTGCTGTCGCCTGGGTAAGGGCAAGATGGACCTGGTAGCAGCCGAGCCCTCGCAGAGTGCCAATGCGAGGGCAGGCAGTGACAACAGGCGTCATCAGATCCGCGGGAGAACCCAGATAATCCTCGAGTTGACAGAAGCGCCCCGCGGGCTTGCCGTCATCCGCAGGTGCCTGCCCGAGTACCCGCGGGAACCACTTGTTGGATAGGGCGCGCCCTGGCGCCCTCCTCATGGCGGCTCAGGTCCTCCTCCGAGTTCCAGCGTCCTCAAGGCGGATCCCCGCCCGCGCGGTGGGAAGGAACCCGTCGCCGGACTCACCTGTTTAGTGGATCCCCTGCCGCTGTGACTCCGCGCATGATTCGTAATCTGTCCGTCTCAGCACAAACCAGCGCACTACTTGCATCTAAACGAAACCGGCACAGTGTTAGCCCGTGCGCGCCAATCCAGCAAACTGCGAATCCCAGGTCCTCTGGATCAGAACGGAGTGTCACGCCGTGAAGCAGCAGCCTCAGGCCTCTCTGCCCCAGTTTTTGCGAATCCTGTTTCTTGTTCTTCTTTGCGTCGGCGGGATGAATTGCGTCGTGGATGCAGACGCGGGCTTTCCTGGGAGGCGGACCGCCCCCTCCCTGGGCGCCGAACCTCCCGCGCGCAGTCCGGAGCAGGGAATGCCCGCATCGAAGCTGGGCGACCAACGGCCCTCCGTGCGACTTAGGCGCTCTCGAGCGCCCCTGCGCCTCCGGAATGGAAAACTATTCCGCCCCACCGCCCGGACCACGGCCGGTGCCGCCGGCGTTTCCGGGTTTGCCGCTGACGAGCTGTTCTTCGAAGGGGAAGACGCCTGGCAGGACGGCTATTACTTCCGCGACGATCTTCCCGGCGGGCGGCTGAATTTCGACATCGAGGTGGGCCGGGTGCTCTTCCGGGACAAGTCCCGGGCGGGCGACCGCTCCCGGGTGATCGCACCGGGTACCCCCATTCAACTGGTGCTGAAGGTTTGGGACGTGGACTATGACCGCGGCGAAGTGGACGTCGTCTACTTCAACGGCCAGCCAATCGGAACACTCACCGGCGCGAACGACTCATGGAGCACCTGCATCTTTACCATTCCTCCGGACCTGCTCGATGACGCCAGGTTCCAGGGCCTTCAGAACGATCCCGAGGCGGTGCAGAACGCCGTTTCGATCGACGTCGACGTGGCAGGGGAAGGCTGGGCGGTGGAAGTAGATTGGGGGCAAATCCAGTTGCACGCCTTACGCCCCATCGCCTTCTTTCATGGCATCTTAAGCAGTTCGGGTGCGTGGGATACGATGCGCGCCCAGGTGCCCGCGAATAACAGTGAAGCGTTTGAGCTGGGACCCAAGTCGAGTACGGAGGCCAATGGCACCGTGGTGACGCGCTCCCTGCAGCAGCTCACCCGCTCGTTTGGCGTCTCCAAGGTCAACGTGGTGGCCCATAGCAAAGGGGGACTGGATACCTTCGAGTCGCTGCGAACCTCGGCGACGCTCGTCGATCAGTTCATTACCCTCGCCAGCCCGCTGAAGGGCACAGAGATGGCGGATCACATCGGGGACCAGCACCCCTCCCTGACCTCGGTCCTTGGCGGCGCGCAGATTGCAGCTGCGCTGCGGACTACCACCCGCGATGCCTACTACACGCAGCACGGCACTTCTGCCCCTCCCGGTGTCCGCTACAGTTGCGCAATGGGCACGCCCTTTGCCCACGATTTCACCCGGTGTCCACTTAACTGGCTCGACAGCGGTCCGGCGGCGCGTCCCTTCACGGTGCTCGGGGCCACGGGGGGGCAAAACGACCAGTACGTGCCGCTGGCCCGCTCTCTTCCGCCGTTCCGCTCCGCCGTAGATCGGGTCTTCCCCCCGCTCGCCCACACCGCGATCAATCAGTCGCGCGACGTGTGGAACTGGATTTACTCCGTCCTGATCAATGGAACTACCTCTGGCTCTTCCAGTGTCTCGGCCCGGGCCTCCCGCGCTTCCCGCCCCCGGGTCACACCCTCCCGAGCGACTGCGGTGGTGAGCACCATCCCTCCGCAGCTGGCTACAATCACCGGCAATGTCTCAGCGGGGGCAGTAACACTCTCGACACTGCCGGTCGATCCCACCATCACCGCGCTCCGGTTGCTGCTCACCTATCCTTCGGACGGCGGAGCGACGCTCGAGTTGGCGCTGCTTGATCCGAGCGGCAATCGCCTGGACGCCGGCAACCTCGGATCCAGTTTCGCCCGTGGCAACGCGGCTCCTGGACTGGCATACGTCGGGATTAAGGTCAACGCCCCGGCCGTGGGTGCCTGGAAGGCCGAGATCCGCGGGGTCACCGCCGGGAGTTTCACCCTGGTGACCCAGCTCACCAGCTCTCTAGGGATGAGCTTGCAGGCTCCCCAGGGCGAGACTCCCCAGGGAGCTCCCGTGACGCTTACGTCCAGCCTGATCGGCGGTGCGCCGAGCGGCGTCTCGGTAAGCGGCCAACTACGGAACCTGACCAGCGACACGAGCAGCATGCTGAGCTTCACGGCCGCAGGCGGCAAGTTCCAGAGCACCCTCACCAATCTCCAGGCCGGAGACTACGTGGCCATCGCCCAGGCCTCTGGCTCGCAGGGCGGCAGTCCATTCCAGCGAGAGTGCCAGGTCGCGTTCCGTGTTTTTCCGCGGAGTGCGACGCTTGTGCGGATGGACGGCGAGACGCCGATTGACCTGGATGGCGATTCCCTCTACGACCTGGTACGGGTGGCGCTTCGCTGGACCGCCGCGCAGGCGGGCACCTACACTCTGAGCGCGGCACTAACCTCCTCGGGCGGGGTAGCGCTGGCAACGGCCGGCCGAACGGTTTCCGTCAACGCCCCCGGCGAATTCGTCACTCAACTGGACTTCGACGGCTCCCTCTTGCGGCAGGCGCACGTGGACGGGCCCTACCTACTGACGGATGCGCGCATCCAGGACGTGGGGGCCGGGTCCCTCACCTCGGATGCACGCTATGGGTTTGCGCAGACCCGCGCCTACTCTGCCAGCGAGTTCGAAGGCCCCTTGCTCGAGTTGACCGGAAACGGCTCGGTGGAGGAAGTGGACGCTAACATGGACGGGCGCATCGACCGCCTGCGTTTCCACATCATCGTGAACGTGCAAGAGGCCGCTGCCGGCTTCTTTTCCTGGAATGCGCAACTGCAGGCCCAGGACGGTACCGGAATCAATTACTCCGCCACCATTGCGGAGCCGCTCGCCGGCGGGCTGAACAACGTCACCTTCGAGTATCTGGCGCAGGACATCGTGGCTTCGGGCCGCTCAGGGCCCTTGCACCTGGGCTCGTTCTACCTTTACAACGAGGCCAACGATGAGCTGCAGCTGCAGTCTCCGCTGGCCTGGATCACGCGGGCGTACTCGCAGAAAGAATTCGCTGGCGGGTCGAACATTCCCGCCGAGCCGAGCAGCCTGACGGCCGAGGCGCTCTCCAATGCGGCGATCCAGCTGGCCTGGGTGGACAACACGGGCGGCGTGGCGTCCTTCGAGATCGAGCGCGCAGAAGCGGGCGGCACCTTCGGCTCCGCGGCCTCCGTCCCCGCCGGGACCACTTCCTACCTCGACTCAGGGCTGGAGCTCAACAGCACCTACTGGTACCGCATCCGAGCGTTGGACCCGGGTGGTGCCTCCGCCTTCGGCCGCCAGGTAGCGGCAACCACGCTCAGTGTGGCGGCGCCGGTCTCGATGCCCGGCGCGGTGGTATCTGCGGTAACCCAGACGAGTATCACTCTGACCTGGTCCGCCCCGCCCGGCGCCGACCGCGTGGACATCGAGCGATCCGAGGCCAACGGGGCTTACGTGGTGGTCGAGGTCATCAACGACGGCACCACGAGCTTCACCGACTACGGGCTGACTCCGGACACGGAGTACCGCTATCGCCTGCGGGCGGCCAACAGCGGCGGATACTCACCGTATACCGCACCGTTGTTCGCTCGGACCGCGGCGGCACCGCCGGAAGCTCCGGACTCGGTGACAGCGGTGGCTACCGGACGGACGGTGCACCTGACATGGCAGCATCCATTGGCCGGAGCAACCTTCGAGCTGGAGCGCCGCGAAGGAACCGGGACCTTCGCACTGCTGGCCTCTGCGGCCGGTGGGGCACGCTCTTATGACGACTCCGTGGCGTCGAACCGCCTCTATTCCTACCGTCTCCGGGCCGTGAGTACCGCCGGCACCTCCGGTTACTCGCCCGTAGTCAGCGTGGTCACAGACGTGGCCACGGGCGGAAAGATCAGCGCACCAAAATCGGTAAGCTTCGGTACTGTGCACGTGGGGACCACCAAGACTAAGAAGGTCGTCATCCGGAACACCAGCACGACCGCGTCGCTCGACGTCCGCCTCACCGGGATGACCGCTCCCTACACGCTGGTTTCCGGTTCGGAATACCTGACCTTGGCACCAAGAGGACAGGTCACGCTGCTGCTGGGCTGCAAGCCCACCGCCGCCGGGACTGCAAATCGCAGCGTTCAGCTGATGAGCGGCGATGCTCGCCGGCCGCTGCTCACCATGAGCCTGAAAGCAAAAGGAAAATGAGTGCCGGGCCCTAGCGAAAGAGCCAGGGCAGACCTGAGCGAAAAGGATGACTACCAGGCGGGCGAAGACGGCTGATGAGTCGACTCATCAGCCGTCTTCGCCCGCTCATTTCGCCCTGAAAGTAGACGAGGTCCTTACGCGCCACCCCAGGCGCCAGCTGCCTCGGCCGAAGGTTGGTCAGATCCCGGCTATGCCTTGTCAATCCCGGCCCCGGGAGGACGGCCCACCCTTGCGGATTTGCGAGCTGACCTCGCTTGGAGAGGCGTGCTGGAGCCGGCCCGGGGCCGCCCCTCGCGAGACACCCCGGAGTACCTGCGGAACGAGCGGCTTTGGAAACCAGCTGCAGCAGTTCGCATGGCATAGTGCACCGCTCCACCCAATCTGCTTCCTGGTCTGGTTGGTGCGGCTGGCCAACTCGGCGCCGGGGCGGCTGCGCTTCACTCCACCGCATCAGAAGCCTCCAGGGAGGAACTCCGCAGGTCTCGCAGTCATGACACGGGGCGCAGTCTCCGGCTGAAGTGGAGCCCCGCCTGGAAGCGGTCGGGTTGCGTCCGCTTCCAGGCCTGAGTATCCTCGGGATGCAAGGTGGTTAGAGAGAGTGTCTTTGCCAGGTAAGCAGGAAACTAGAGGTAGAATGTCGCAATCCAACCAAGCAATCAATCGATAGACAGTTACTTGTGTTACCTCGCTTCACCCTATCCGCACCGCCTCCTCGCCTCCTGTTAAGGCTGGTTGCCGCTGGCGTCCTGATCGCCGGCAGGTGCGACGAGCCTCCGGGCCGCCGCACCTGCCGTTGCCACACCGAACCCTACGCTCCCGGGAGCTCCGAGTGCTGCGAGTGCGGTGATCCCGTCCGAGCCTGACTCCTTGCTGATGCCGCACATGACGGTGCGGGTTTCCCTGAAAGGCCCGGAGTACGGGCCGTTCCGGGTCGACACCGGCACCGCAGCGGGCCTCGTGCTGGGCCCCCAGACGGTCCAGCAACTCCACCTCGAGCCGACGGGACAGAAGGTTCAGTTCAATTCCGGAGTACCTCGGCAGGATCTCGTCCTGGTGCATGAGGTCCAGCTGGGCCGAGGCGAGCGCTCCGTGCACGGCACCGACCAGATCGCGGCCGTCCAGGATCTGCGGCCGGTGCCGCATGTTCGTATCTTACGCACGGATCAATAGGTGAGGCCTTCCTTCTGTGGGGCCAGAACGGTTACAAGTCCAAGAGGGTGGTTCGAAAGTACGTCCGCCGTGGGTCATTGATCCAAAGTGATGCCGCCGCGGACGTGGGGCTGCAGTTCGGCGCTACTCACGGCGCGGGAGCCTCTACTGCGGGGTAGAGGTCGTGATAGTGCAGCCACCGTTCGTAGTAGAACGCGCGGCCGTAGTCGGTCAGGCATAGGCGGTAGAGCGAGAATGGCTCGGGTCCCCGAAGTGTTTTGATCAGGGCGGCAGGCTTGTGGTCTTGAAGCCGCAACCAGGTGCGCCAGGCGATGCCGCCAGGCTTGCCGCGCCCGCCCGCTAGCAGTCCCTCCTCCCTGGCGTGCCAGGCGACTACCAGGGCTGCCCATTCACATTCCCGCAGCCGCCCTGCGGGCCAACGTTCCCGATGGATGCCGCGGATGCTGCGCGCCAGAGCTCTACCCTGTCGGGTGAGGCGCACGTGGAGGAACTCGCCAAAATGTGCATACTCTACTGCGGACAGTTCTACCAGTTTCAACTCCTCCAGCCGGCGGAATCTCAACTCAGCCTGGGGCCCTGCGAGGCGCTGCAGTATCCATCCGGGGGCGTAGGGTAGCCATCGCCACTCGCGCCCCGGGCCGCTGCGCTGACCGCGGCCGATCGCCGCCCGTGCGTTCTGCTCTGTCACCTGATGGGTATCAAACACCGCCAGCAAGCAGGCAGCCAGAGGTTTACTAAGGGTGGGTAGTTCGCGAAGCATAGCACTTCTGAAAACATCGCTGGGGTTCGAACTCCAGCCACTGCTGACCGGCACCAAGTTTCGATGGCGAAACGTACCTTTGATCTTCAGTTCAAGCTCGACCTGTGCCGCCAGCTCGCCACCGGCGAAATGCGCATCTCCCAACGCCCTAGGGGCACCCGGCCGCGAACACAATCTTTGCCAAACGCTCGTCCGTCGCTGGCGCGATCGGTATGACCGCCTGGGGGAGACTGCTTGGCATAGTCGTGAAGCCGGTCTGCAGGAAGGCGATCTCGCCGGCCGCATCACGGCACTCGAAACGGCAATGGGTCGGGCTACGCTGGAGAACGAGTAGAAGCGCCCTCATTCGTCGTTAGGCTACCGATCGCCCTGCGAATTCGAACAAGTCCTGGCTGCTGGTTTCTTTAGTAGATGGGTGTCTCTGGAGAAGAGTTCACCTCGGGGAAGTCGGCCAGGGCATTCGAATAGACAGACCGGGGCACCGAGCCTCCCTGGTCTTGTTTGTGGAGCAATCAAAGCTCTGCACACGGCCGCTTGTCGCGATTTTCCCGGACCCACTTCAGCGCGAAGCAGTTGACACGCGGTCCCTACGTGACTACGCCTCCCGTGATCTCTTCCCACGCTTCCACCGGCAGCACCGTGCGCCGCTGGGCCAGACTCTGGCGTTGCCCTTCTGCTGGCCGAGCTTGGGGAGGGCGACCGCACCCTTCATCGGAGTGCTACTCCTAGGCGCCGCGGAATCCCTCCCCTCCACGGCATCTCCAAAACTCGGCTCCTGGCCGTGAGCATCTCCCGTGCTCTGTCTGGTCTCCAGTTGGCCTGACCGCTGCTCCTGGCTACTCCCGGGGATGTCTTCAGTAGCTAGGGATGCCGCTGTCGTCTACCGCACGCTGGGCGGTAGCTACTGCGGGTGAAGCCCGGCCTACGTTGCCGGTCAGAGCTCTGGGCAAGGAGCTTAACGGTCCACTCCTGGACCCTGGACCTGACTTTGCAGCGAGCGGAGGGCCAGACGTAGTAGTTCTGCCACCGCCGAGACGCTTGTGCCCAACCTCTGGGCGATCTCGGCGTCAGAATGTCCTTCGTGATGCTTCCAGACAAGCACTAATCGCTGGCGGTGGGGAAGTCGGGCAAGATAGCCAGGAAAGCCCCGCAGCGCTGCAGCCGGCAATGGTAGGATCTGCAGTTCGACAGGCTCTTCCGACCCCCCGGGGAGTACACCGGCATCGCTAGTCGCCGCAGTCGCTAAGTGCGGCTCTCCGACCCAGTAATCGCATACGTAGCATGAGATTTGTACCGGCAGAGCACGTACCAGGTAGGCGTCCAGCGGAAGTCCCAGTGCCGGGTCAAAGCCAGCTACCAGTTGCGACAAACGATAATAGATCTCGCCAGGTAGGTCGCGCCGGAGTTCCGGAGTTGTCCCATAGCATAGAAGTAGTTTCTGCACCAGGGGCTGCTGCTGTGCCCAGAGCAGTTCCAGCGGTGAGTAAGTATACGGCTGACAGGTGTCATCCCCATGGGGGCTGGTCTCCATCAGAAGGTCCTCCGTTGCGCTATAGCAGCTGGCAGGTGAACTTTCTGAAGAGTAGCAGAGGGAGGATGCAGCAGCGCTGCACTGGTATTTGCTCTCGCCGCTGGTTGCGGCCTATTACACCTGGCTCTGCGGCAGCCGAAAGCTGCCCGTCAGAACCCTCGACGGCGGCCCCGCTTTTGCGACCGACGGAAGGAACTCGGCATTGCCGAGCATCCTGACCTGGACACGGCAGTTTCTGGCAACGAGCGTGCGCTGCTAGCGGTGACAGTAATGACCGTCCCGACTAGCAAGCGCTCATTCCGCGGCCCTGGGAAGCCTCGAGCCTCCATGCCGCCACCCTTTTCCTGACGGACCTGCAGCATCGACATCATCTGCTCGAATCGATCTCATCAGACGGAGCCTGTGCCCTCGCCGCGTGACCGTGCACTAACCGTCCACCGACCGCTCGAACCGGAAGGCCTGACTTTCGAGGTGCAGCGCTTCGGTAACCGCCCATGCCAACGGACTGCTCCTCTTCTGCCGGGTGATGACCATTCGCAGCCCATGGGCTCGTTGCTAATGGTCTCGGGTTCGCGCTTCAATGAAGGGTTGCCCATCCGCCAAAGATCTGGGTCCCTCGTCGCAGCGAAGCAGATTGGGCCAAGGTACTGCTTGCGTTCGCGCACTTTTCCAGCCTGGTCGCCAGTCTGCTTGCAGGCCAGGACTTACCCGGGCTCACTAGCCGGTCGCCGCTTTCCAGCCACTCAGTCGCTCCAGGTGGGGTCGAAGCGCGCAGGAGCACGTAGCTGTATCTCGATTGCCGATCGCGCACCATCCGGGTGAGCGCCAGCCCGTCCAGGCCCGGCATCATCCAGTCGGAGAGGATCAGGGGGAAGTGCTCTCGCTGGCTCGCCTCCCAGGCTTCCTGACCATTCGCAGCCTCTTCCACCTCGTGGCCCAGTTTCCTGAGCGTGAGCCCGAGCACCATTTGTCGTAGCCTCGCGGCCCCTCTTTTTGGTGGTTTTCACGCTCTGGTTGTCGATCACTCCGGCACTCGGCGACACTTCCCGGCCCGCCTCCCGACGCACTAGGTCGCGGAGGTGATCGTGGACCTGGCGCCAGACGCCCGCGCGTCGCCACTGAAGATAGTAGTAATGCACCTTGCCCCAAGGAGGCAGGTCATGGGGCAGCATGCGCCGGCCGCCACTACTCTTCAGAAAGTAGAAGATGCCGTTGAGCAGTTCGCGCAACTCCACCGTGCGTTGGCGTCGGTCAGATCCGTCGGATAGGCTGTTCGTCTCATGTGCCAGTTTTCGCCACGGAATCTGGTTTTCACACGGTCTCTAAGTGTTCATGTGAGTTGCAATGACGGCCGTTACTCGCGCCAATTC
>Ga0255338_1003566_pt1 | contig 18297 bp, 19 predicted proteins | sample MeOH1_35cm_T4_19_FD_203715 | JGI IMG/M metagenome (GOLD analysis project Ga0255338, IMG submission 203715) | Sandy soil microbial communities from University of British Columbia, Vancouver, Canada - MeOH1_35cm_T4_195 | ecosystem: Engineered > Artificial ecosystem > Sand microcosm > Unclassified ...
ACGGCGACCCGAGCATGCTCGCGCACGGCACCGGCCTCGGTCTCTACCGGATCGCGCAGGAGTCGCTGGCCAACATCGCCAAGCACGCCCCCGGCGCCACGGCGCAGGTGCGGTTCTCCGTGGACCCTCGGCGCGCGCGGCTGACGGTGCGCAACGCCCTCCCCCGGACCGCGACGGCGCCCGCCGACGAGACCGGCTCCGGCCTGGCCGGGATGCGGGCGCGGGCGACCCAGCTCGGCGCCACCCTGGTCGCCGGGCCGGACGGCTCCGACTGGGTGGTCGACGTCCGGCTGCCGTTGCACCAGCGCGACGGCGAGCTGTGGTGCGGCCGCAAGCTGCCGAGGCTGCTGCGGTGACCGCGGAGCCGGCATCGGCCGGGGCGGTGCGGGTGGTGCTCGTCGACGACCAGGAGCTGGTGCGCTCGGGGCTGCGGCGGATCCTGCGGCGGCGCGACGGGTTCGACATCGTCGCGGAGTGCGCCGACGGCGCCGAGCTGCCGGCGGTGCTGGCGGAGCAGGACGCCGACGTGGTGCTGATGGACCTGCGGATGCGCGAGGTCGACGGCATCACCGCGACCCGGCTGCTCGCCGAGGACGACGACGCGCCGCCGGTGCTGGTGCTGACCACGTTCGACGACGACGAGATGCTCTCGGGGGCGCTGCGCGCCGGCGCGGCCGGCTTCCTCCTCAAGGACTCCTCGGCCGACGACCTGATCCGGGCGGTCCGGGCGGTCGCGGCCGGTGACTCGTGGCTCGACCCGGCCGTCACCGGCCGGGTGCTGAGCAGCTACCGGCGCAGCACGCCGGCCGGGCCGCCGGCCGCCGACTCGGCGTACGAGGCCCTGACCGCGCGCGAGCTCGAGGTGCTGCTCGCGATGGCGGCCGGGCGATCGAACTCCGAGATCGCCGACGACCTCTTCATCTCCGAGCTCACCGTGAAGAGCCACATCGGCCGGATCTTCACCAAGCTGGGGCTGCGCGACCGCCCGGCCGCGATCGTCTACGCCTACGACCACGGGCTGGTCCGGCCGGGGCGCGGCTAGCTCAGCGTGGGTGTCCTGGCGACCGCCAGCGCCCGCCGGGCGAGCGGCTCGGCGACGACCCGGTCGGCCGGGACCAGCCCGATCCGGGTGCGCCGGTCGAGCAGGTCGGCGACGTCCGCGGCGCCCTCGTGGGTCACCCCGAAGAGCAGCTCGGCCAGGGTCGCCGGGATCGTCGGGCTCACCGGGGCGAGCGCCTCCTCGCGGGTCAGGCCGTGCGCGACCGCGTTGGCGACCAGCAGCGGCGCCTCGGTGCCGAACCGGCGCACCAGCCGGGCCGGGGCGTCCACGCCCGCGAGCTCGTCGCGGGTGCCGGCCCCGAGCAGGGGCAGCCGCCGGGTGCGGCACGGGCCGGCCTCGACCCGGGCCAGCCGGAGCGCCTTGTCGAGCGCGTCCTCGGCCATCCGGCGGTAGGTGGTCAGCTTGCCGCCGACGATCGTGACCACGCCGGCGCCCGACACCAGCACTGCGTGCCGGCGGGACAGGTCGGCGGTCGAGCCGCCGCTGTCCAGGAGCGGTCGCAGCCCGGCGTACGCGCCGACGACGTCGTCGCGGGTGAGCGGGTGCTCCAGCGCTCGGCCGATCACCGACAGCAGGAACTCGATGTCCTCCTCCGGCGGCTCGGGGACGTCGGGCACGGCGCCGGACACCGGCTCGTCGGTGAGCCCGACGTAGAAGGTGCCGTCGGGCTGGGGGAGCGCGAACACGAAGCGGTTGCTCGCGCCCGGCACCGGCGCCATCACCGCGCACCGGACCCCGGGCAGGGACTCCTTGCGGACGACCAGGTGGGTCCCCCGGCTCGGCTTGAGCGAGATGCCCTCGACCAGCTGGTCGGCCCAGACCCCGGTGGCGTTGATGACCACGCGGGCCTCGATCCGGCGCTCCGCGCCGGTGAGCTCGTCACGCAGCAGGGCGCCGGTGCCGGTGACCTCGAGCGCCCGGGTGTGGGTGTGCACGTGCGCGCCGAGCGACGCCGCGGTGCGGGCGATGTCGAGCACCAGCCGGACGTCGTCCTCGAGCTGGCCGTCCCAGGACAGGATGCCGCCGCGGACGTCGTGCCGGGCGACCGGCGCGAGGGCGCGGGTCTCGGTGGCGCCGATCCGGCGAGGGCGGGGGAGCGTCTCGCGGCGGGTCCGGGCCAGCCGCCGGAGCAGGTCGCCCGCCCCGACGCCGCGCCGGGCGAGCCAGGCCTGGGCGCGGGTGACGTCCGCGGTCAGCGGGATCACCATCGGCAGTGCGCGCACCAGGTGCGGCGCGGTGACCTCCATGAGGATGCCGCGCTCGACCGCGCTCTCGTGGGCGACGCCGAGCTGTCCCTTCGCGAGGTAGCGCAGGCCGCCGTGCACCAGCTTGGAGCTGAACCGCGAGGTGCCCCAGGCGACGTCGAAGGCGTCGACCGCGACCACGTCGAGCCCGCGGGCGGCGGCGTCGAGCGCGACACCGGCTCCGGTCACGCCGAGCCCGACGACGAGCACGTCGGTGCGGACGGGGATGCCGTCGCTGCCGGCGGTCAGGGCCGCTGCCTGTCGGGTGTTCACGGCCGCAGGTATCCCTCGAGCAGCGCGGCCAGCTCGGCGTCGAGCCGGCCCTCGTCGAGGCCGCCGGCGGTCATCGTCCGGACCGACAGGGTGAAGCCGTGGCAGGCCAGGACGATGCTGCGGGCGAGCAGCTCGGGGTCGCCGGCGCGGATCTCGCCGGACTCCTGGCCGGCGCGGATCTGCCCGGCGACGGCGTCGATCACCAGCCGCTGGGACCGGCCGGGCCGGTCGAGCAGGTAGGGCAGCAGCAGCTCGGGGTCGAGCTCGACGATGCGGGCGAACAGCGGGTTGGCGCGGACGGCCTGCACCGTCGCGACGCCGCCGCGGACCAGCCGGTCGAGGGCGGTCGCACCGGTGGTGTCGAGCCGGACCAGGTCGGTCCACTCGCGGGTCATCAGGTCGGCGAGCAGTGCGCCCATGTCGGGCCACTTGCGGTAGATCGTCATCCGGCTCACGCCGGCCCGGCGCGCGACCTCGGTGAGCGTCGTACGGCTCCAGCCGACGGCGAGGATGGACGCACGGGCGGCGTCCAGGGCCAGGTCGCCGGCGTCGGGCTTGTGACGAAGTGACGTCATGTGTCACACTGTAACACATGACGACTGCGCAGCCCACCCCCGCGATGCCCCCGGAGATGCACTGGTCCCGCTGGGGCGACCCGGCCCAGGCCGGTCCGCTGCCCGAGAGCGCGTTCGCCCTGGTCGACGCGTTCCTCGGCACCGCGGACACCCCGGCGGTCGCGCCCGAGGACGTGCGCCTGAGCGAGCCGCTCGCCGACGACCTGGTCGCCGAGCTGGCCGGGATCGTCGGTGCCGGGCACGTGCTGCTCGACCACGACACCCGGCTGCACCGCACCCGCGGCAAGTCGACGCCCGACCTGCTCCGGCTCCGGCACGGCGACGGGCTGGACTCGCCCGACGCCGTGGTCCGGCCGGGGTCGCACGACGAGGTGGCCGCCGTGATCGCCTGGTGCGTGCGCCGCAACGTCGCGCTGGTGCCCTTCGGCGGCGGCACGTCGGTGGTCGGCGGGCTGGCGGCCCGTCGCGACGGCTTCGCCGGGGTGATCTCGCTGGACCTGATCCGGTTCGACCGGCTGGTGGAGGTCGACCACGAGTCGATGACGGCCGTGCTCGAGCCCGGCCTGCGCGGCCCCGCGGCCGAGGCGCTGCTCGCCGCGGAGGGCCTCACCCTCGGCCACTTCCCGCAGTCCTTCGAGTACGCCACCATCGGCGGCTTCGCCGTCACCCGCTCCTCGGGGCAGTCGTCCGCGGGCTACGGCCGGTTCGACTCCCTCGTCGTCGGGCTGACCGTGGCCACCCCGCAGGGGACCCTCGAGCTGGGCACCTCACCGGCGAACGCCGCCGGCCCCGACCTGCGCGAGCTGGTGATGGGTTCGGAGGGTGCGTTCGGCGTGGTCACCGCCGTCCGGGTGCGGGTCCGCCGGCTCCCGGCCGTGAAGGTCTACGAGTCGTGGCACTTCGGGTCCTTCGCCGAGGGGGCCACGGCGATGCGCACCCTCGCCCAGGCGGGCCTGCTGCCGACCGTGATCCGGCTCTCCGACGAGGCCGAGACCGGGATCAACCTCGCCCGGCCCGCCGAGGTCGGCGAGACGGGTGCCGCGGAGCCGGCGGGCGGCTGCCTGATGATCGCCGGCTACGAAGGCACCCAGGAGTCGGTCGACGCCCGTCGGGCCGCCTGCACCGCGCTGCTGGAGGGCCTCGGCGCCACCTTCCTCGGCGAGGACGGCGGCCGGGCGTGGGCCGAGGGCCGGTTCCACGGCCCCTACCTGCGCGACTCGCTGCTCGACGTCGGCGTCCTCGTCGACACCCTCGAGACGGTGACGTTCTGGTCCAACCTGCAGCGCGTGTACGACGCCGTGAAGCAGGCGCTGACCGGGGCGCTCGGCGAGGGTGCGATCGTGCTGTGCCACATCTCGCACGTCTACGAGACCGGCGCCTCGCTCTACTTCACCGCGGCGGCCCGGCAGGGCGACGACCCGGTGGCCCAGTGGCTCGCCGCCAAGGCTGCCGCCTCGGACGCGATGGTCCACCACGGTGCCTCGATCACCCACCACCACGCCGTCGGGCAGGACCACAAGCCGTGGCTGGCCGAGGAGATCGGCCCGGTCGGCGTGATGATCCTGCGCGCCGTCAAGGAGCGCCTCGACCCCACCGGCGTGCTGAACCCGGGCGTCCTGATCCCCTGACCGTCGAGACGGGCCGGCAGCCCCACGTCAACGGGTGAGGGACCAGACCAGGACCAGGCCGGGGGTCTCGACGGTCAAGGTGCGGCCGCCCTGGTCGACGAGGCGGGCGGCGTCGCCCGGCCCGAGCTGGCGGTCGCCGAGGGTCACCGTGGCGTCGGGGACGAACACGTGCAGCAGCGGGGCGTCGGGCAGCGTGACCGGCCCGGGCCCGGGGTGGCCGAGGTACATCCGGGACCCGGAGCTGCCGATGCCGAGCGCGCCGGCCGGTCCGACGACCTCGGTCAACCCTTCCGGCCGGCCGACCTGCGTCGCGGCGTACGACGTGGGACCGCCCGGCTCGTCGGGGCGCAGCCAGGCCTGCACGAACCGCGTGTGCACACCGGGCTCGGTGACCTCGGCGTGCACGACGCCCGCCCCGGCACTGGTGCGCGAGATCTCGCCGGGCACCAGCACGCCCGTGTGACCGGTGGAGTCGGTGTGCCGCAGGGCACCCTCGAGCACGACCGTGACGATCTCGACGTCGCGGTGCGGATGGTCGGGGTAGCCCGTCCCCGGCGGGAGGTCCTCGTCGTTCTGGGCGACCAGCGCGCCGAAGCCGACGTTGCGCGGGTCGTAGTGCGCGCCGAACGAGAAGGAGTGCCAGGTGGTCCGGCCCTCGGCGTGCGTCAGGAAACGGTCCGCGGCACGCCGTACCTCGATGGTCACGGATCGATCCTGACAGGCAGGTGGTGGGCCAGAATGCGAGGCATGGGAGAGGGAGAGTCACGCGAGGGGCGGCCGCGGCTGCCCGAGGGTTTCCTGTTCGGCACCAGCACCGCGTCGTACCAGATCGAGGGCGCCGCGGGCGAGGACGGCAAGGGCCCCAGCATCTGGGACACCTTCACCGCCGAGCCCGGCCGGATCATCGACCACAGCAGCGGTGAGGTCGCCTGCGACCACTACCACCGCTACCGCGAGGACGTCGCGCTGATGGCGCGGCTCGGTGCGCAGGGCTACCGCTTCTCGATCGCCTGGCCGCGGATCCAGCCGACCGGCTCGGGGGCGGCGAACGACGCCGGGCTGGCGTTCTACGACCGGCTGGTCGACGAGCTGCTCGCCCACGGCATCGCGCCGATGGCGACGCTCTACCACTGGGACCTGCCGCAGGCGCTCGAGGACGCAGGCGGCTGGCTGAGCCGGGACACCGCGCTCCGCTTCGGTGAGTACGCCGGGATCGTGGCCGACCGCCTGGCCGACCGGGTCGCCCACTGGGTGCCGGTCAACGAGCCCAACGTGGCGTCGCTGCTCGGCTACGCCCTCGGCATGCACGCGCCCGGGAAGACGCTGATGTTCGACGCCCTCCCGGCGGCACACCACCTGCTCCTCGGCCACGGGCTGGCCACGCAAGCCTTGCGCGCGGCCGGCGCGAAGGCAGTCGGCACGGCCAACAACCACGCGCCGATGTGGCCGGCGAGCGACGCCGAGGCCGACCGGGCGGCGGCCGACCTCTTCGACACCGTGTGGAACCGCATCTTCGCCGACCCGATGCTGCTCGGCCACTATCCGGAGGGCTTCGGCGAGCTGATGGGTGCGCAGCAGGCAGACCTCGCCGTGATCGCCCAGCCGCTCGACTTCTACGGGGTCAACTACTACAACCCGATGTGCGTCGCGGCGCCCGCCGACCCGGCCAGCGCGATGCCCTTCGACCAGCGCGAGATCACCGGCTACCCGAAGACCGACTTCGGCTGGCCCGTCGTACCGGACGGGCTGCGGGAGCAGCTGGTGATCCTCAAGGACCGCTACCCGGACCTGCCGCCGGTGATGATCACCGAGAACGGCTGCTCCTACAACATGGGCCCGGACGCCCACGGGGTCGTGGACGACCAGCCGCGCATCGACTACCTCGACAGCCACCTCCGCGCCGTCGCCGCCGCGATCCACGAGGGCGTCGACGTGCGCGGCTACTACTGCTGGTCGCTGCTGGACAACTTCGAGTGGGGCGAGGGCTACACCCAGCGCTTCGGCCTGGTCCACGTGGACTACGAGACCCAGCGGCGTACCCCGAAGCGCTCCTTCGACTGGTACGCCGACACCGTCCGGGCCCACCGGTGAGCAGTCCGCCGGCCGGGCGGGTCGAGGCCCTCGAGGAGCCGACCCGCCCGGTGTCCGGCGTCTGGGTGGTCTGGCTCAGCCTGATCAGCATCGGCGTCTGGGCGGGGTTCTTCGGCCCGATCCAGGTGCTGCTCGCGCAGCAGGCGGAACGGTTCTCGCCCGACCACAAGGAGGCGACGCTCGCGCTGGTGACCGGCGTCGGGGCAGCCGTCTCGACGATCCTCAACCCGCTGTGCGGCGCGCTGTCGGACCGCACCGTCGCCCGGATGGGGCGCCGGCTGCCGTGGGTCCTCGGCGGCCTGGCTTCCGCGATCGTGGCGATGGTGCTGCTGTCCGCGGCGCAGTCGGTGCTGGCGATGGTGCTCGCGTGGGCGCTTGCGCAGGCCGCGCTGAACGCGATGCTCGCGGCGATCACCGCGACCGTCCCCGACCAGGTGCCTGCCCGGCAGCGCGGGACGGTCGGAGGATGGCTGGCGATCGCACAGACCGCCGGGGTGGTCGCCGGCTCTGGTATCGCCGCCGCGACCGGCAGCATCGCCGCCGGCTACCTCACGATTGCCGCGGTGCTGTTCGTGGTGAGCCTGCCGTACTGCTTCGACTCCCGCGACCTCGCGCTGCCGGCGAGCGCGCGCCGACCGCTCAGCGCCCGGCAGTTCCTCGGGTCGCTGTGGGTCTCGCCGCGCGAGCACCCCGACTTCGGGTGGGCGTGGCTCACCCGGTTCCTGATGAACCTCGGCAACGCGCTGGTGATCCTCTACCTCCTCTACTACCTCAAGGACGCGATCGACCTGACCGACAAGCAGGCCGAGGACGGCGTCTTCGTGCTCACCGCGCTGTACGGCGTGATCACGATCGTCACGGCGATCGTCGGCGGCCTCTGGTCGGACCGGATCGGCCGGCGCAAGCCGTTCGTGATCTGGTCGGGCCTGATCGCCGCGGCGGCGCTGCTGCTGCTGGCGTTCGCCTCGACCTGGCCGATGGCCGTCGTGGGCGCGATCGTCCTGGCGGTCGGCTTCGGCACCTACACCGCGGTGGACTTCGCGATGATCACGCAGGTGCTCCCGGCCGCCCTCGACCGGGCCAAGGACCTCGGCGTCATCAACATCGCCAACGCCCTGCCCCAGGTGCTCGCCCCCGGGGTCGCGGCCGTGGTGCTGTCGCTGGACCTCGGCTACTCCGGCCTCTACATCGTCGCGGCGCTGGTCTCGGTCCTCGGCTCGGTCCTGGTCACGAAGATCCGCTCGCTGACCTGAGCGGCCGAGCGGGTCGCGGCCGCGACGAGCGTGCTCATGCGGCGGAGTTCCCGAACGGGAAGGTCGCGAGCCGGGTGAAGACGTCGTTCTCGCGGTGGAGGACCGTCGCCTCCCGCGCGTGCGCCTGGATCGGCAGCGCGCCGACCGCGGCGTCGGCGGGGATGGTCAGGTGGGGGACGACGAGGTCGAACCTGCCCTCGTAGGGCGGGTACTCCGGGAACAGCTGGTGCAACGCGTGCGTCATCCGGCTGAAGGCACTCGCCGGCTCCGGGGAGAGGTACCTCAGCCCGTCCGGGAAGCTACAGACCTGGGTCAGCTCGAAGGCGAACGGCGGCTGGTCGGCGAAGAACTCCTCGACGTCGGCGAGCTCGGCGGGAGTCGGGTCCTGGTCCTTGCCGAACGGCGCGAGGATCGTGATGTGCGCCGAGGGGACGATGCCCCGGGCCTCGGGCACCATCAGCACCACGCCCGTGATCACGGGGAGAGAGGTCTGCGTCACCGTCGCAGGGTAGTGCCGCCGGTACCTTCGGACCCATGGAAGCGGGCCGGCCACACCACGGACCACACCAGCACGGGCACGCGGCCGGCCGCGCCGAGGACCGCCGCCGGCTGCTCCTGGTGCTGCTGGTCACCGGGTCGGTCGTGGTCGTCGAGGCCGTCGGCGCGTGGCTGTCCGGCTCGCTGGCGCTGCTCGCCGACGCCGGGCACATGCTCACCGACGCCGCCGGCATCGTGATCGCCCTGCTCGCGTCGCTGATCGCCGGCCGGCCGGTCGACCCGCGCCGGACCTACGGCTACCACCGTGCCGAGATCTTCGCCGCGGTGCTCAACGCGCTGGTGCTGCTCGGCGTCTGCGGCTACCTGGCGTACGCCGGGACGCGCCGCCTGGTCGACCCGGTCGACGTCGACGCCGGCCAGCTGCTCGTGTTCGCCGCGATCGGCCTGGTGTCGAACGTGGTCTCCCTGGTGCTGCTCACCTCGCGCCGCGACGCGTCGCTGAACATGAAGGGCGCCTACCTCGAGGTGCTCAGCGACACCGTCGGCTCCGTGCTCGCGATCGGCGCGGGCGTCCTGGTGCTGACCACCGGGTTCCTCCGCGCCGACTCGATCGCCTCGCTGCTGATCGCGGTGATGGTGCTGCCGCGCGCGTGGGCGCTGCTCGGTGAGGCCGGAGGGGTGCTGCTCGAGTCGACGCCGCGCGGGATGGACGTCGAAGAGGTGCGGCGGCACCTGTGCGGCGTCGGCGGGGTGGTCGACGTGCACGACCTGCACGCGTGGACGATCACCAGCGGGATGCCGGCCCTGTCGGCCCACGTGACGGTCACCGACGCCAGCCTCGCCGAGCGCGGGGTCGGGCCGATCCTCGACGACCTGACCGGCTGCGTGGCGGTCCACTTCGGCGTCGACCACGCGACCTTCCAGATCGAGCCGGCGTCGCACCGCGACCACGAGCACGACACCGAGCACCCCTGATCCGGCCAAATCCGGCGCACTGGTCTACATCCGGCCAAACCCGTCCGTAACCCCGGCTGCTGCTGTGCGTTGAGTCACACGTCTCGGGCAGACATTTCGGTGTCTTCAAGACATCTCACAACAGAACGGGAGAACGACAGTGTTCAAGCAGATCAGCCGGATCGCCCTCGCGGCCCTGGTCACGGTGGCCCTCGGCCTCGGCATGACCGCCCTCGCGGGCTCCGCCGGAGCCGCGACCGCCGCCACCTCGTGCTCGAGCCAGCAGTCCCAGGTGGCGACGGCGAGCAAGCACGTCGCGAAGGACAAGCGGGCCCTCAAGAAGGCCAAGCGGCACCACCACAAGAGCGCGGTCAAGAAGGCCAAGAAGCGGCTCGCCCGGGACCGCGCCGCGCTCGCCCGGGCGCGCAGCGCCTACGACGCCTGCATGCGGCCCGCCCCGGCCGCGGCGCCCGCCCCGGCTCCGGCGCCCGCCCCCGCTCCCGCCCCGGCGGCGTCGAACCCGATCACCCAGCAGTGCCTGGACCTCGCCGGCCAGCTCGCCGCGCAGGACCCGACCGGCCAGCTCGCCACCGGCGCCACCGCGTTCTGCGGCCTGCTCGGCCAGCTCACCGGTGCCCTGGGCGGTGACCCGGTCGCGGTCTGCAACCAGCTCGCGGCGCAGGACCCGACCGGTCAGCTCGTCCAGCTGTGCGCCGCCCTCGGCGGGGCCAGCCTGCCCGGCCTCCCCGGTCTCCCGACCGGCAGCACCGGCGGCCTGATCGGCGGCACCCTCGAGGGCCTGTGCGACCAGCTCGCGGCGCAGGACCCGACCGGTCAGCTCAGCCAGCTGTGCACCGGACTCGGCTCGCTGCCGATCTGATCCACGCTCGTTCCCCTCGGACGCCCGGCACGCCCAGCGTGCCGGGCGTCTGCGTCTCCGGGGGTCAGTGGAGGTAGCGCCGCGCGCCGACGTACTCCGCGCGCAGCGGCGGTGCCGAGAACGACATGACCTGCACCGGGCGGCCGGTGCGCGGCGCGTGGATCATCAGGCCGTCACCGACGTACATCGACACGTGGTGGACGCGTCCGGCGGTGGCGTAGAAGAGCAGGTCGCCGGGCTGGCGCGTGCCCACCGCCGTGCCGTGCTGGGACTGCGGGAGCGCGTCGCGGGGGATCGTGACGCCGTGCACCCGGTGGACCAGCCAGGTGAGCCCCGAGCAGTCGAGACCGAAGCCGGACAGCCCGCCCCAGAGGTAGGGCAGCCCGAGGAACGACTTGGCGGTGCGGACCAGGCTGGCCGCGCCCGGCGCGATCGCGGGCGCCCCGCGGTCGTGGACCGCGACGGTGCTGCCGGCCAGCCGGCGCACGACGCCGCGGGGCGTCACGACGCGCACGTAGCCCGCCGTCTGCCCGAGCACCGGCAGCCGGGTGCCGAAGCTGACCTCGACCGCCCGGGTGGCGGCTGCGTCGTCGCTGCGCAGCCAGCTGGTCCGGGACGTCACGGTGGCGACCTGGGACGCCTGCGCCGGTGGGACGGTGGTCAGCTGCCGCCGCGGCACCCACCCGGGGTAGCCACGCGGGTCCTTCTGGCTGGGCTGTGAGGGCACGACGACCTTCGCCCACTGCGGTCGCAGCCGTACGACGACCACGCGGTCGCCGAGCAGCGCCTCGGTGTCGCTGCGCTGGTCGAGCGCGCGCCGCTGGGACAGGCTCATCGCCGCGAGCCAGGCCCGGAACCGGACCGGCGCCTGCAGGGCCGGAGCATCCACCGGCCAGGGTGCCGTCGGCGAGGTCCACAGCCGCGCCACCGACACGGCGACCCAGGCGCTGCCGCCGACCGCGAGGGCCTGCCGAGCGGCAGGGGCCGCGGGACCGGTGGCCGACGCCCCGGCCGTCGGGGCCGGCGTACTGCCGCAGGCCACGGCCGCGACGAGCAGCACCGCCGTCGCGACCACCCGGGCGAGGGCGCGGCTCACCGGGGCCCCGGAGCGGGATGGCGGGCGCGCCGCAGGCGTGGCCACCCGACCGACAGGTCGACGAGCCCGGCGACCACGGTCGAGAGGGAGAGGACCAGCACCAGCACGACGTCCACGCTAAGCCAGAGCAGGAAGAGGACCGAGCTCAGCACGAGGTAGAGCGTGCCGGCCGCGACGTACTCGAGGGGTCGGCGTCCTGGCGCGCCCATGCGTGGCATCTCGTCCCCCGCTCGTGTCGCGGACCTGCCTCAATCCCCCTTTGTAGCCCCGCGGCCCCGGCCGACGGATGAGGCTTAGGTCCCCCGCGACACCGTCCGTGTACCGCAGACACGGGCCCACGGCGGCTGCCATCGTGGACAGATGAGCGAGAACAGCACCGCGCTGCGCGTGGTCAGGGCCCTCGAGGCGGAGGGCCTGCTGGCGCCGGAGGCCGAGGACCGGTCCCGCGACGTCGTGGAGCGTGCCCTCGCCGCGCCGGCGGCGGCGCCTGCCGTCGGGCGCGGCCCGGCGATGCCGAAGCTGGTCGAGGTCGTCGCCTACCTGGGTGGCGCCCTCGTGCTGGCCGCCGGCTTCCTCTTCGTGCTGCGGTCGTGGGAAGACCTCGGCGACGTCGGCCAGGTGTCCTTCCTGGCTGCGGTGGCCCTCGTCCTCGCCGTCGCCGGCGGCTTCACGGTCCCCGCGACCGCGGTCGGCGCCGACGTCCGGCGGCGGCTGAGCGGCACCCTGCTCACCGGCTCCGCGCTGGTCGCGGGTGTCGCCGTCGGCGTCGCGATCGAGGTCTTCACCGACGCGGTCTTCCACGACCTGTACTGGCCCGCCATCGCCGGCGGTGTGGTGGTGGTCGCGGGGTCCGCGGCGGCGTACCGGTTCAGCTCGACCGCGGTCGGCCTGGTCGGGATGCTCGGCGGTGCCCTCGACGTCGGCATGAACCTCGGCAGCGGACTGGCCGCCGGGCCCTCGGACGAGGCGGTCGGGGTCGGCATCGCCGTCTTCGCGATCGGTGTCGGGTGGATCCTGCTGACCGAGATCGGCGCGTTCGACCAGCGCACGGTCGCCCGGGCGCTCGGTGTCGCGGTGGCGGTGTTCGGCTCGCAGGTGACGTCGTTCACCGACGATCGGTCCTGGATCGGCTACCTGATGTCGGTGGCGGTCGCCGGCGTCGGCGTCTGGCTCTACCTGACCAGGCTCGACTGGCCCTACCTCGCGGCCGCGGTCATCGCCGTGACGCTGGTCGTGCCCGAGGCGGTCAGCGACTGGACCGAGGGCTCCCTGGGCGTCGTCGGCGGCGTCCTGGTCGCCGGCATCACCCTCCTGGCGGCCTCGTTCGCCGGCTATCGCCTCCGTAAGGAGACGACCGACTGAGCCGGGTGATCCTCAGCCGGCGGCGAGGCGGACGCCCTGCTCGATCGCGCGCTTGGCGTCCAGCTCGGCCGCGACGTCCGCGCCGCCGATGACGGCGACGGCCCGGCCGAGCGCCGCCAGCTCGTCGTACAGCGCGCGCACCGACTCCTGGCCGGCGCACACCACGACGTGGTCGACCTCGAGGAGCCGGGGCTCGCCGTCGACGGTCAGGTGCAGACCGCGGTCGTCGATCAGCTCGTACGTCGCCCCGCTGACCTGCGCGACGCCGGCCTGCTTGAGCACCGCCCGGTGCGCCCAGCCGGAGGTCTTGCCGAGCCCCTTGCCGATCAGCGACGTCTTGCGCTGCACCAGGGTCACCTCGCGCGCGGGCTCACGCGACTTCGGCGCGGTCAGTCCGCCCGGGTGCAGGGACGGGTCGCCGACACCCCAGTGGGCGAGCCAGTCCTCGGTGGTCTCGGTCGGGTCGTGGGTGAGGAAGTGCGCGACGTCGACGCCGATGCCGCCGGCGCCGATCACCGCGACCCGGTGGCCGGCGACGACGGTGCCGTCGAGCAGATCGGCGTACGAGACGACCTTGGGGTGGTCGATGCCCGGGATCGCCGGCATCCGCGGCTCCACGCCGGTGGCGACCACGACCTCGTCGTAGGACGCCAGCGCCTCGGAGGTGGCCTCGGTGCCGAGCCGGACGTCGACACCGAGCACCTCGAGCCGGCGCCGGAAGTAGCGCAGCGCCTCGGCGAACTCCTCCTTGCCGGGGATCTGCATCGCCAGCCGGAACTGGCCGCCGAGCTCGGCGCGCTTCTCGAAGAGGGTCACGTGGTCGCCGCGCTCGGCGAAGGAGACCGCGGCGCTCAGCCCGGCCGGGCCACCGCCGACGACCGCGACCTGGTGCGGACGCAGCACCGGCTGGAGGACCAGCTGGGTCTCCCGGCCGGCTCGCGGGTTCATCAGGCAGGACGCCTTCCGGTTGCTGAACGCGTGGTCGAGGCAGGCCTGGTTGCAGGCGATGCAGGTGATGATCTCGTCGGCGCGCTCCTCGGCCGCCTTGTTGACGAAGTCCGGGTCGGCCAGCAGCGGTCGCGCCATCGACACCAGGTCGGCGCTGCCCTCGGCGACGAGGCGGTCGGCCAGCTCGGGGGTGTTGATCCGGTTGGAGGCGCACACCGGGATGCCGACCTCGCCCTTGAGCCGTGCGGTGGCCCAGGTCCACGCGCCCCGCGGCACCTGGGTGATGATCGTCGGCACCCGGGCCTCGTGCCAGCCGATCCCGGTGTTGATCACGGTTGCGCCGGCCTCCTCGACCAGGTGCGCCAGGGTGACCACCTCGTCCCAGCTCTGGCCGCCCTCGACGAGGTCGAGCAGCGAGAGCCGGTAGATGATCGGGAAGCCATCACCGACGGTCTCGCGGGTACGACGGACGATCTCGACCGGGAACCGCATCCGCTTCTCGGCGGTGCCGCCCCACGCGTCGCTGCGCTGGTTCGTGCGGGCGGCGAGGAACTGGTTGATCAGGTAGCCCTCGGACCCCATGATCTCGACGGCGTCGTACCCCGCGCGCTTCGCCAGCCCGGCGGCGCGCGCGAAGTCGGACGCGGTCCGGTCGACGCCGCGCGTCGACAGCGCACTGGCCTTGAACGGGTTGATCGGCGCCTTGGTCGCCGAGGCCGACACCGAGAACGGGTGGTAGGAGTAGCGGCCCGCGTGCAGGATCTGCAACGCGATCGCGCCGCCCTCGTCGTGGACGGCCGCGGTGACCTGCTTGTGCCGCTCGGACTGGAGCCGGGTCGTCATCTCGCTCGCGAACGGCTTGAGCCAGCCGCGCTTGGTGGGGGCGTAGCCGCCGGTGATGATCAGGCCGACGCCCCCGCGGGCCCGGGCGGCGTAGTACGCCGCCAGCTTGGGGAGGTCCCAGACGTAGTCCTCCAGGCCGGTGTGCATCGAGCCCATCACGGCGCGGTTGCGCAGGGTGAGGTCGCCGATCGTGATCGGCGCGAGCAGGTGGCCGTACGTGGGACTGCCGGTGCGGGTCATCGTGACTCCTTCTCGTGGGCGTCGAGGTACTCGGTCAGCCAGGCGATCCAGAAGGTCTCCTGGAGGATGCCGCCGCGGAGCACCAGGTAGGTGTCGAGGTCGTGGCCGGTCAGCCGGCCGGGCTCGGGGTAGTCGCGCGCGCAGAGCGCCTCGTAGTGGGCCAGCCGGGTGCGGTGGTCGGCCACCAGCTCGGCGATGTCGGCGAGCAGCGCCGCGCGGTCGCCGTACGACGCGGCGCGCATCTTCACCGCGATCTCGCTGCGGAAGGCCCCCCGCGGGGTGGTCGTCGAGATCCAGTCGGCGAGCACCGCGCGGCCGGCGTCGGTGACGGAGTACTCGCGCTTCTCCGGGCGCCCGGACTGGCCGATCACCCGGGCGACGACCCAGCCGTCGGCCTCCATCCGGCGCAGCACCTTGTAGATCTGCTGGTGGGTGGCGCTCCAGAAGAACCCGATCGAGCGGTCGAACCGGCGCGCGAGCTCGAGACCGGCGGCGGGTCGCTCGCTCAGCGAGACCAGGAGGGCGTGTTCGAGGGCCACGGCATCACTGTGCCGTCACCCGGACCCGTGTGCAACTAGTTGCATAGGTGGCGCGCATCACTTGAACACATACCCCTAGGGGGTATATGGTCCCGGGCATGGACCACTCGGCACACGAACATCACGCCCACGACGCCCACGCGCACCACGCCGATGCGGCCGCCCGGCACGACGGATCGTGGCGGACCGCGGTCTCGGCGACGCTGCACTGCCTCACCGGCTGCGCGATCGGCGAGGTGCTCGGGATGGTGCTGGCGACGTGGTGGGGCTGGGGCAACCTGGCGAGCGTCCTGCTGGCGGTCGTGCTCGCGTTCTTCTTCGGCTACCTGCTCACCTTCAGCTCGGTCCGCGGGCAGCTGGGCTTCGGCGACGCGATCAGGGTGGCGATCGCCGCGGACACCGTGTCGATCCTGGTGATGGAGCTGATCGACAACGGCTTCATCGTGGTCGTGCCGGGAGCGATGGACGCCGGTCTCGCGGACCTGCTGTTCTGGTCGAGCCTGGTCGCCTCGCTGGTGATCGCGTTCCTCGTCACCGTGCCGGTCAACCGCGCGATGATCGCCCGTGGCCGCGGGCACGCGGTGGTGCACTCGATGCACTGAGCGCGTCGCGGACCAGGGCGCGCGCCGACGAGAGCATCACGTCGGCGGCGTCCTCCCGGGTGAGGCCCGCGACGTCGACCAGCCAGACCAGCGACTCGATCCCGACCGCGCTGCGCACCGCGACGGCGAGCCGGCGTACTCCTGCCTCGGTGAGCCGGGGGATCGCCGGAGCGAGCGCCTCCTCGAACCAGCCGATGGCCCGCCCCTGGCGCAGCGGCAGATGGCCGGCGGTGGTCGCCGGGTCGAGGGACAGCCGGAGCATCGTGCGCTGCTGCGGCTCGGCCGCCAGGTTGGACTCGATGAAGGTGCGCACGGCGGCGAGCAGGCGTGTCTCCGGGTCGTCGCCGACGTCAGGCGGCAGCAGGGTGGCGCGATCGACCTCGGGATGGGCCGCGACGAGCAGCTCCTGCTGGCTGCGGAAGTAGCGGTAGGCCGTCGTGCGTGACACCGAGGCCGCGGCCGCCGTCTCCTCGACCGTCGGCGGGGACCCGCCGCGGGAGATCAGCTCCCGCGCAGCGGCCACCAGGTCGCTGCGGGTGCGCTGCTTCTGGCGCGTCCGTCCCGAGTGCTCGTAGGGCGTTGACATGGCCTTCACGGTACCGTAGTTTCGTCATGGGACATGAGTCCCATAAAGAGAGAAGGCGCCATGAGCACCCTGACGGCAACGGTCCGCGACAGTGGCGAAGGCGAACAGCGCTGGTTCTGCGGCGGCGGCAAGCACACCTGGCTGGCGACCTCGGAGGAGACCGGTGGTTCGTTCCTCCTCTTCGACTTCGTCGGCGAGCAGGGCAAGGTCACGCCGGTCCACATCCACCCGGCCTCCGACGAGACGTTCTACGTCCTGGAGGGCGAGATCCTGCTCGACCTGGACGGCGCGCGCCGGCCGTTGACCGGTGGCGGCATCGCCGTGATCCCGCGCGGACTCCCGCATGCGTTCATGGTCACCTCGCCCGAGGCCAGGTTCCTGACCCTCCAGACACCCGGCACCGACGAGGAGTTCTACCGGATCGCCAGCGAGCCGGCACCCGAGGGCAGCGCGCCGGTCCCGGTCGACTTCGACCGGATCCGGGAGGCCGCGAGGCAGACCGGGGCGATCGAGATCCTGGGCCCGCCGCCCTTCTGACCGACGCCGTGGTGCCGCCCTCCCGGCGGTGCGCGCGGGGCGCGCCCACTACGATCTGGCCATGCGTCTGCGCCTCGTTGCCCTGGTTGCCCTGCCCCTGCTCACCACGGCGGTCGCGTGCGGTTCGTCGGACTCCGACCCGTCGTCGGGCAGCGCCCCGACGACCGCGTCGACGAAGGCCGTTTCGTGTGCCGTGTCCGACCTGCCGCTGAAGACGGCCGGCAAGCTGACGATCGGCACCGACTCACCGGCGTACGACCCGTGGTTCTCCGACAACGACCCGGCCAACGGCAAGGGCTTCGAGTCGGCCGTCGCGTACGCCGTCGCCGACAAGCTCGGCTTCGACCAGGCCGACGTCGTGTGGGCCAAGGTGCCGTTCAACAACTCCTACGCACCGGGCCCGAAGAAGTTCGACTTCGACATCAACCAGATCTCGATCACCCCCGAGCGGGCGAAGGTCGTGGACTTCTCCGACGGCTACTACTCCGCGGCCCAGGCCGTGATCGTGCTCGACAAGGACAAGGTCGCCGCGAGCTCGCTGGCGGACCTCAAGGCGCTCAAGCTCGGCGCCCAGACCGGGACGACGAGCCTCACCGCCGTCCGTGACCAGATCAAGCCGAGCAGTGACCCGGCCGTCTTCAAGGACACCAACGCCGCGAAGCAGGCGCTGCTCAACGGCCAGGTGGACGCGATCGTCGCGGACCTGCCGACCGCCTTCTACATCACCGCGGCCGAGATCGAGGGCTCCTCGATCCTGGGCCAGTTCCAGCCGGCGACCGGGCAGCAGGAGCAGTTCGGCCTGCTGCTGGAGAAGGGCAGTGCCCTGACCGGTTGCGTGGACAAGGCGATCGAGGCGCTCACGTCCGACGGCACCCTCGCGGGCCTGGAGAAGCAGTGGCTCTCCCAGACCGTCGACGTGCCCGTCTTGAAGTGACCCCTCAGTGAGCGGGGTCGCGGCCGACTGGGCCCCGAGCCCGCGCGAGCTCGAGCGGCAGCGGGTACGCCGGCAGCTGCGCTTGCGCGGCGTGCTGATCGCCACCACCGTGACGGTCGTCGTGGCGGTCGCGCTCGCGCTGCTGATCACCGGG
>Ga0255338_1003567_pt1 | contig 18296 bp, 17 predicted proteins | sample MeOH1_35cm_T4_19_FD_203715 | JGI IMG/M metagenome (GOLD analysis project Ga0255338, IMG submission 203715) | Sandy soil microbial communities from University of British Columbia, Vancouver, Canada - MeOH1_35cm_T4_195 | ecosystem: Engineered > Artificial ecosystem > Sand microcosm > Unclassified ...
CGACCTGCAGGTCCAGCTCGAGGGCACCGAGAACCGCGTGGCCGTCGCGCGCATGGACTTCAACACCGCCGCCCAGGGCTACAACACCTCGATCAAGCGCTTCCCCGGCTCGATCGTCGCCGGCTTCGGCGGCTTCAAGGAGCGCCCGTACTTCTCCGCCGCGCCCGAGGCCGCCAAGGCCCCCGCCGTCAAATTCTGATCATTCCGCCGTCGCTTCTCCTCATTTGATCTAAATCAACCGCGCGGATTGACGAAAGTCCTATAGGTTACATGGGCCTTTCGGGCAGAATATGGCCATGAAGAAAACCTTCCTGGTCCTCGCCGCTCTCGCCGCCGCCGTCTCGCTCCGCGCGCAGTCCTTCGAAACCCAGGTCGTCGACTCTCTTCGCCCCTTCATCCTCGAGGACGCGTTCGCCGACGTCGGCGCCTGCGGCGTGCTCGACATCAAGACCATCCGCCCCTTCAACCTCGACGAGGCCACCGACCTGGTGAAGCCCTGCATCGACGGCGTCGCCCGGAAGTACTCGGCCAAGGCCGTCACCGAGGCGGGCTTCCTCTCGGCCCCGCAGAGCGGCCGGCCCGGCAAGTCGGGCCTCCTCATCAAGACCGACATGGTCCCCGGCTCCAAGGCCCACCGCGACCTCGTGGCCTCGATCGGCCGCCGCGAAGGCCGCCTGCTCGGCCACCTCGTCAAGGTCCTGACGAAGGACGAGGTCCAGCCGGCCTCGATCAGCACGCTGCAGAAGGCGATCGACGGCTGCATGCTCCTCACCGTGGTCCGCGACGTGCGCAGCGGCGAGGACTTCGTGAAGATCTACGGCAAGTGCCTGACGCGCAACCCCGACCTCAAGATCACCGAGATCCGCCCGGGCGACGGCCTGACGGTCACCGTCAAGACCGACGCCACCGGCTCCCAGGTCGAGGCCTACAACGGCTTCGTGACCGTCAACGCCGGCAAGGGCCCGGTCCAGGTCATGGTCGTCGCGTACGGCTCGCAGATCTTCCTCCCGTAAACCGATTCCCCTCACCAGGGACAATGGCCCCGGCCCGAAAGGCCGGGGCTTCTTATTTTTATAAAATCATCGCTCCCCACCATGTCGACCCCCCCTGGCGACGCGCGCCGGACAAAAGGCGAGAACCTGCTGACGCACGCCTCGCGCTGGGCGCCCGCCCTGCTCGTCGCCGCCGCCCCCCTCGCCGTCTTCGCTCCGGTCCTCTCCAACGGATTCGTGTCCTACGAGGACCACTTCTACATCCTGGACAACCCGCTGATCCGAGGACTCGGCCTGGACGGCCTGCGCGCGATGCTGACGGCGACGAGGGGCGGGCTCTGGCAGCCCCTGAGCTGGCTGAGCCTCGCCGTCGACCGCTCCCTGTGGGGGCTCGAGGCGTCGGGATTCCACCTGACGAGCCTGCTCCTGCACGCGGGGACGTCGGTCCTGTTCTACCTCGTCTGCCTGCGCCTGCTCGACGGGCGCCGGACGCCGGCGCTGCTCGCCGCGCTGTTCTTCGCCGTCCATCCCCTGCGCGTCGAGTCGGTCGCCTGGGCCTCCGAGCGCAAAGGGCTCCTGTCCGGGTTCCTGTTCATGGCCGCCGTCCTCGCGCACCTAAGCGGACGCGGCCGGACCGCGCTGACGGCCTTCGCGGCGTCGCTCGCGGCCAAGGCGAGCGCCCTCGCCTTGCCGCCGCTCCTGGCGGTCCTCGACGCCTGGACCACCCGGCGGCCGCCGACGCGAAAGACCTTGCTCGCGCTCGCCCCGTTCTTCGCCGTCGCGGCGGGCGCGCTCGCGCTCGCGATCCTCGCGGGACGGGCGTCCGGGACCATCGTCGGCCCGGACCATTACGGCGGCGCGCGCCGGGCGAGCCACGTCCTCTACGGCCTGCTGTTCTACCCGGCCAAGACGCTGTGGCCCGCGGACCTTTCGCCTTTCTATCCGGAGCCGGCGTGGTTCGCGGGCTGGTCCTGGCAGTTCCTCGCCTGCCTGGCCGTCCTGGTCGCGGCGGCCGCCGCGCTGTGGCGGACGCGGCGCACCTACCCCGCCGTCGCCGCCGCCTTCGCCGCGTACGCCGTCATGGCCTTGCCGACCGCCGGCTTCATGCACCAGGGCCAGTTCCACGCGGCCTGCGACCGCTACAGCTACCTCCCCTGCCTCGGCTTCGCGGTCCTGTTCGGCGCGGCGCTCGGCCGCGGCCGCGCGCGCGTCCTCCTCGCGGCGATCTGGCTCGCGGGGCTGGGCGCCGCGTCCTGGCGGCAATGCTCCGTCTGGCGCGACTCCGTGACGCTGTGGACGGCCGCGAACGACCGCGCCCCGGGGCTCCTCGCGCTGGGCGAGCGAGGAGCCGCCCTGCTCGACGCCGGGGACGCCGCGGAAGGGATGATCCTCTTGCGCGCCGCGATCGAGGCTCCCTCCGCGCCGTCGACCGTCTTCATCAATCTCGGGGCCGCGCTCCAGAAGCAGGGCCGCGAGGCCGAAGCGCGCCGGGTCTGGCGCCGCGGCCTCGCCGCCGCGCCGTCGGCCGAGCTCGGCGCCCTCCTCGGCGCGTCCTTGGCCGGGAGCGACATCAGGACCGCGACCCGGCTCCTCGAGGCGGCCCTGCTCGCCGAGCCCGGGCGAGCGTCCTGGCGGGTGGACCTGGGCGACGCGCTCGCCCGCGCCGGGCGGGGCGCCGAGGCGCGGCGCCAATACGACCAGGCGCTCGCCCTCGAGCCCGGCCTCGGCCGCGCGCACAACAACCTCGGCCTCCTGCTCGCGCGAGGCGGCGAGAGGGACTCCGCCGTCCTCCATTACCGCGCGGCGCTCCGCGATCCGGCGTCGCGCGTCGAGGCCCATCACAACCTGGGCAACGCCCGCCTGGCCGCCGGCCGGGACCGGGAGGCCGAGCGCCATTTCCGCGCGGCGCTGAGGCTCGACCCGGGCTTCCTCCGCTCCCAGGTCAACCTGGGCAACGCGCTGGCGCGGCGCGGCTCGTTCCGGGAGGCGGCCGCGCTGTACCGCGCCGCCCTGAAGACGGACCCCCGCGCCATCGAGGCGCGCGCGAACCTCGGCGCCATCGCCCCGTTCCTCAAGAAATAAGGCGCCCCGCCGGGACATCCCGGCGGGGCGCCCGTCTTCCGTCCGCGGAGATTACTTGTTGAAAGCCAAGGACATCGCGGCGCGCGAGGCCTTGTTGGTCTCGAGCGTCCGCGTGAACTTGTCGGTGGACACCTTGCCGATGCGGCGGATGGAGTACTCGACGTAGTAGCTCTTGCCGTTCTGGAGGCCGGAGCTCTTGGAGAGGTCCACCAGATAGGACTCGGCGACGGGCACGGTGACGGCGCCCTCCGCGACGACCGGGTCGAACCAGTTCTCGACGTGCTTTTTCAGCGCGTACTTGATCTCGATGCTCTCGCCGGCGTAGTAGCTCGTCCACTTGTCCTTGAGCGAGAACCTCATCGCGGAGTCGAGCTCGCCGAGCACGCCGACCGGGTCGGGGCGCTGGGCGACCTTCCTGCCCGGAGCGAGGACGTAGCGGCCGTTGTAATTGCCGCCGGAGACCAGACGGTAGTCGTACGCGGTCTCGATGTCGTAGATGCTGAGCCACGGGCCGTCGAGGCAGACGCGGAAGGTGTCGCGCTCCCAGGGCAGCAGGGGCTGACGGTCCTGGAGGGTGACCGAGGCGAGCTCATGGTAGCTCATGCCCGGGCGCTCGTAGCACTGGCGGCCGCCGCCGTTGCGGGGGTCGCCGGTCTGGTAGCACTCCTCGATGTACTCCACGCTGCGCAGGGAGAAGGTCGGGGAGACGGCGGGATCGTTCGCGCCGAAGGAGACGGTCACGCAATCCTGGACCGTGCGTCGCCCGCCGATGTACTGCGCGTCCACGACCTTCGTGTCGGCCTTCGCGGCTTCCTTCGCCTGCTTGAGGATCGCGGACGCGTCGATCCCCTTGTCGAAGTCCACGGACGGGGTCTCGGCGAGGACGGGTGCGGCGAGGCTCGCGACGAGTGCGAGGGTCAGGGACAGGCGGGTCGTTTTCATCTCGGTGTGCCCTCCAGGGGTGCGTCTAGCGCGAGCTTAGCAAAAGACCTATAGTTTGTCTAGGCCCTTTGGTCCGGCTTCGCCGGACCCGGGTTGATAGAATGAACCCGTGACCGCGCGCTCCCGGAACGCCCTTCTCGCCCTTCTCGCGCTCGCCGCGGTCCTGCCGTTCCTTCCGGCGCTGACGGCGGGCTTCCTCGAGTGGGACGACGCCGCCCTCCTCGGCGAGAACCCGCATTGGCGAGGCTTCTCGCTGGCCAACGTCCGATGGATGCTGACCACCACGTTCGGCGGGCCGTATCAGCCGCTCTCCTGGCTGAGCTACGCCCTCGACTTCACGCTGTGGGGCGCGGATCCCGCGGCGATGCGCGCGACGAACTACGCGCTGCACGCCGGCTCGTGCGTCCTGCTCTTCCTGATCGTCGAGGACCTGATCGGGAAGGCCTCTCCGTCGACCGGGTCCCGGGACCGCGCCGTGGCCGCGGCGTTCGCCGCGCTGTTCTGGGCCGTCCACCCTCTGCGCGTCGAGTCCGTCGCCTGGCTCACCGAACGCCGGGACGTCCTGTCCGGCTTCTTCTACCTGCTCGCCGTCCGGCTGTACCTCCGCGACCCCGGCAAGCCCCTGCCTCCGCTGTTCGCCTTCTGCCTCGCCGTGCTGTCGAAGGCGAGCGCGATCACTTTGCCGTTGACCTTGCTCCTCCTCGACCGCTGGCCCCTTCGCCGCCGTGCCCTGGCCGAAAAGATCCCCTATCTGCTGATCTCGGCCGCGGCGGGCGCGACGGGCCTCGCCGGCCAGCTCGGAACGGGGATGCTCAAGGGCGCCGAGGTCGGGGCCGCCGAGCGGTTCGCGCTGGGCGTCCATTCCCTGTGGTGGCACGCCGCGAGAACGGTCTGGCCCGCGGGCCTCTCGCCCTACCATCGCGTCCCTCCCGGCTTCGGGCTCGAAGACCCCGCCGTCCTCGGTTCGGCGCTCGGCGTCCTCCTCCTGGGCGGGGCCGCCTGGGCCGGGCGCCGCCGCGCGCCGGCGGTCCCCGCCGCCCTCCTCCAGTACGCGCTCGCGCTCGCGCCGATGGCGGGGGTCGTCCGCTTCGGACATCACCTCGTCGCGGAACGCTATTCCTACCTCCCCGGCCTCGCGCTCGCGGCGCTCGCCGGCGCGGGGCTATGGGCCGCGCGGCGGCGCCGGGACCTGCGCGCTCCGGCCACGGCGGCGGCCGCCGCCGCGCTCCTGGCCTGCGCGGGGCTGACGGCGCGCGCCGGGGCGTATTGGAGCTCGACCGAGCGCCTGTGGCGGCGCGCCCTCGACGTCGACCCGGCGTCGGCCATGGCCCGCGTCAACCTCGCCTCGTACTACCGGCGGGCGAACCTCGTCGACCAGGCGCTGCGCGAGGAGCAGGCGGCCGTCGCGCTCGACCCGACCTTGGCCCCCCAGCTCAACAACCTGGGCGCCGACGCCCTGGGCCGGAAGGATTACCCCGAGGCCGAGAGGCTCCTGCGCGCCGCGATCGCCGCCGACCCGGGGCTCGCCACGGCCCATCTCAACCTCGCCTCGGCGCTGACCGGGCTCGGCCGGCGCGGCGAGGCGCTCAAACGCCTCGAGCAGGCGGCCCGCCTCGACTTCTCCGACTACAAGATCCTCAACAACCTCGGCGTCGCGCTGAACGCCGCCGGGGAGCACGGAAGGGCGGAGGCGGCGCTGCGGCGGGCGACGGAGCTTGCGCCGTCCTGGCCGATCGCGTTCTACAACCACGGGAACGCGCTGGCGGCCCTGGGCCGCCGCCGCGAGGCGGACGAAGCCTACGCCGCCGCCCTGCGCCTCGATCCGGGCTTCGCGCTCGCGCGCCGGAAGCTCCGCCGTTAAGGGGTGACCAAGGAACCGGTGACGGCGCCGCCGTACTGGGGCGGGCCCGTCGTGCTCTGGACGCGGACGTCGATGGAGGCGGCGCCGGCCGTCACTCCGCCCGTGTCGAGCAGCTTCAGCGACGTCCCCGACCAGACATGCTGGGCGCCGCCGTTCAGCGTCAGGGAGGTGACGGCGTCTCCCGACAGGCTCGAGTAGTTGAGCGACTGGATGGTGTTGTTCGACGTCGCGTTATAGGCCCCGGTGAGGGTGATGTTCGAGGAGCCGCCGCCGAGCGTCTTGGCGCCGAAGTTGATGTCCAGGGCGAACGAGGTCGTGCCCATGACGGAGCCGCCGCAGACGCCGCCGGTGCAGAGGTAATAAGACCCGCTGCCGGTGTACTTCCCCGTGCCGCCGGGGATGGCGATGACGTCGGCCCAGGTCGAGGCCTTGGGCGCGGCGAACTGCTGGGAGGCGAACTGGCTCGTCTCGGCCTGGGAGGCGTCGAGCGCCGCGAACGCGTCGGTCGCGTTCTCCTTGCCCTTCGCCGTATCCTGGCCCGACGAGGCTCCGCCGGAGTCCCCGGCGGCGGCGTCGTCCTTGGAATCGCCCTTGGGCGACGAGCCGACCCCCGAGAGGATGCCGTCCAGCTGGCCGGGGCTGAGCTCGAACGCCGGGCTCGGGGCCTCGCCCGCCTTGACCGTCACGCCCCAGCCGTCCTTGTCCACGTCGGTGGAGCCCTTGTCGTTCTTGACGGTGATCCCGCCCGCCTTCTCGTCGGCGTTGTTGCCCGGCCCGGGGCCGAGGAGGACGAAGGTGGCCTCCGTGCCGCTGACGGTGCCGGCGGTCATCGTGCCGCGGATGCCGATCGTGCCGACCGGGGTCGCGACCTGCATGCTCGCGGGGTCGCGGCGGGCGACCTTGCCGGTCACGAAGCGGAACGCGCCCTTCGCGATCTTCGCCGAGACCTTCCCCGCGTTCGTCGCGGGGTCGAAAACGAACTCGTCGAGCTCCATCTCGCTGTTGGCGCCGACGGTGAAGCTGGTCTCGTCGAGGAGCAGTATCTGCAGCTTGCCTTCGGGGCCGGTCGTGACCTTGTCGTGCGAGTACACCGGCTTGCCGGTCTCGACGACGCGGCCGGCGGCGCCCGGGGCGGTCGCGCGCACGGCGCCGCGCACGGCGGAGGCGACGCCGATGTTCAGCGGCGCGGCTGCCGCGGCGACGGGAGCGAGCAGGAGGAGGGCGGCGAGAGTTCTGTTCATGTTAGATTCCCCACTTGTACGTGACCATCGCGCTCAGACGGGTGTTCGTGTACTCGTAGTTCACGAGGTTCGAGAACTGCTGGAAGCGCTCGACGCCGAGCGTCCCGGTGAAGCCCCCGAGCGGCTTCCAGAACAGGCTCAGGGGCATGCCGTAGAGGACTTGCCCGATGATCGCGTCGTCGATGCGGCCCTTCGTGCTGAGAGAGACGTCCGGCCGGTCGTAGCGGTCGAACTGACCGGAGAGGCCCGCGACGAAGAACATGCCGCGGCCGAGCAGGCGCGTGTACTCTCCGCCGAGGCTCTCGCGGCGGTAGGCCTGCGCGACGGCGCGGGCGTACTTGCGCCGGTGGCCGGCGACGAAGCCGAGCCGGTCGCGGGGCGAGGCGATCCAGTTGACGCCGAGGCTCAGGTCGTACTGCTCGCCCGTGCGCTCCTCCGCGTTGGGCGCCAGCCGCGTGCGCACGAACTTCTGGTCCTCGCGGCGGAAGTCGGCGTACGCCTCCAGGCGGGGCCGGAGCTTGCGCGACACGCGGAGGCCTTCCCAGATGTTGCGCAGATAGGTGCTCTGGGAGAGCAGGACATGGTCGAAGCCGGCCGAGGGACGCAGCTCGAAGCCGAGGGCGCGCAGGGAGAACCCGCCGTTGACGCTGTACGCCTGCAGGTCGAGGGCGTTGATGCGGGTCTGCTCGCCGCGGTAATAGCCGAGGTTGAGGAAGGCCTTCTGCGGCTTGGCGCCGCCGAACTCGCGGGAGACGCCCAGGCCGCCGGAGAAGGTGACGCTCGTGTCGTCCTGACGGCGCGAGTCGGGGTTCAGCAGCACGGGCACGCCGAAGAACAGGTTCGTGTTCGTGTCCGACGCCGAGTTGCGGTTGTCGTCCCAGCCGTAGCCGACGCTGACCCGCGCGTCGAAGTGCGTCTTGCGCTTGCGCCCCTCGACGAGCTTCAGGTAGGCCTTGGCCTCCTCGATGACCTCGGCCGGAGCCAGCCGCGCGAGCACGATGCGCAGCTCGCGCTCCGCGTCCTGCAGGGCGTCGAGGCGGTAGAGCACGGCGGCGTACAGGAGGCGGGTGCGGTCGCGGCCCGGGGCGAGGATCAGGACCCGCTCGAGCGTCGTGGCCGCGCCGCGCAGGTCGCCGCGGCGGATCTGCTCGCGCGCGTAGCGCTCGTTGAGGTCCAGGTCGCCGGGGGCGGCGAGGATCTTCTCGAAAGGGATGTCCTCGGAGACGGCGGCGGCGGCCTCCGCGGCCTCGGCGGCCTTGCGCTCGGCGGCGGCGCGGCGCGCGGGGTCCTGGCTGTCGCGATCGAGGTTCGGGGCGGCGTTCTGGGCCGACGAGGATACGGCGGCGAACAGGAGAGGGAATAAAAGGAATTTCATGGGAAATGATTATCACACATTCCCGTCGTATTTCCTACAATCGCCGCCATGTCGCTCGGAGAGAAGCTGGCCAAACGCACCGACTGGGCGCTCCCCGCCGCGGCGCTCCTGTGCGCGGCGGCGCTCCAAGTCTCGGGCTTCGCCTGGGTCCGGCTCCTCCAGGACCGGGCCTTCGACGTCTTCCAGCAGCTCCGGCCCCGCGAATACTCCGACGCGAATGTGAGGATCATCGACCTCGACGACGCGTCTATGTCGAAGCTCGGCCAGTGGCCGTGGCCGCGCACCCAGGTCGCCGCGCTCGAACGCCGGCTCCAGGAGCACGGCGCCTCGGCCACCGTGTACGACATCTTCTTCGCCGAGCCGGACCGGACGTCCCCGCGCCGCATCGCCGCGTCATGGCCCTCGACCCCGGAGTTCTCCGCGCTCAAGGACCGGGTCGCGCTCCTCCCCGACCACGACGCCCTGCTGGCCGGGACCCTCAAGAAGGGCAAAGCGGTCCTGGGCTACGCGCTCATCAACGACCGCAACGACGTCGCCCCCGCCTCGAAGGCCTCGTTCGCCTTCGGCGGCGACAGCCCCGTGACCTATGCGATCGCGTTCCAAGGCGCGGTCGTCAACCTTCCCGTGCTCGAGGCGGCCGTGGCGGGCCTGGCCAACGTCGGCTTCCCCCCCGATCCGGACCAGGTGATCCGGACCGTCCCACTCCTTTATAGCCTGCGGGGCCGCCTTTACCCGGCGCTGTCGATCGAAGCCCTACGGGTGGCACAGGGCGCGTCCGCCTTCATGGTCAAGGCGTCGGGCGCCAGCGGCGAGGCCTCGTTCGGCCAGCGCACCGGCATCGTCGCTCTCAAGGTCGGCAGGCTCATGATCCCGACCGACGAGCGCGGCCGGTTGCGGGTCTACTACACCAGGACCGCTCCCGGCCGGACCATCCCGGCGTGGAAGCTCTTCGAAAAAGGGTTCGATCGTTCCGCGATCGAAGGGGCGATCTGCCTGATCGGAACGAGCGCCGCGGGCCTCAAGGACCTGCGCGTCACCCCGCTGAACCCCGCGGCCCCCGGCGTCGAGGTCCACGCGAACGTCATCGAGCAGATCGTCACGCAGGAATTCCTCGCCAGGCCGGACTGGGCGCTCGGCGCCGAGCTGACGTATCTGCTGGTCCTGGGCCTCATGCTCCTGGTCGTCCTCGCGCGCGGCGGCGCGTTCTGGGCGGGACCCGCGGCGCTCGCCGCCGTCGCCGCCTCGGTCGGGCTGTCCTGGCACGCCTTCACGGCCTGGCACTGGCTGCTCGACCCGGTCCTGCCTTCGCTCGGGCTGATCGCAGTGTACGTGACCTGGTCCGCCGTCGGCTTCGTGCGCACCGAGGGCGACAAGCGCCGCATCACCGACACCTTCGGCCGCTACCTGTCGCCGAAGGTCGTCGAGAAGCTCGCGAAGAACCCCGAAGGCGTCCAGCTCGGCGGGGAGACGCGGGAGATGACCTTCCACTTCTGCGACATCCGGGGGTTCACCACGATCTCGGAGAAGTTCGACCCGCACGGCCTGACCGTCTTCATCAACAACTTCCTCACGCCGATGACGGAGATCATCCTCCAGCACGACGGCACCATCGACAAGTACATGGGCGACTGCATCATGGCCTTCTGGAACGCGCCCATGAACGTCCCGAACCACGCCCGCCGCGCCTGCGAGGCCGCGCTCAAGATGCATGAGAAGCTGGCCGCGCTCAACGCCCGGTGGCAGGACGAGGCCAAGGCGAAGGGCATCACCCTGCCGAAGATCGAGATCGGCACCGGCCTCAACACCGGCCCCTGCGTCGTCGGAAACATGGGCTCGACGCTCCGGGTGGACTACACCGTCCTCGGGGACGACGTGAACCTGGCCTCGCGCCTCGAGGGCCAGTCCAAGACCTACGGCGTCCGCATCGTCATCGGCCCGGTCACCCGCGAGCAGACCAAGGAGTTCGCCGCCATCGAGCTCGACCTCATCAAGGTGAAGGGCAAGACCAAGCCGGTCAACATCCACGCTTTGCTCGGCACCCCGGACGAAGCCGAGGCGCCCGCCTTCCGCGCGCTCGCGGTCAAGCACGGCGAGTTCCTGGCCGCGTACCGCGCCGCCCGCTTCGACCAGGCGGCGCGTCTCCTGAAGGAAGCCGCCGTCCTCGGCCGGCCCTGGAGCCTCGACAAGCTCTACCACCTCTACGAGGAACGCCTGGACGCCTTCCGCGCGGACCCCCCGCCCCCCGGCTGGGACGGCGTGTTCACCGCGACGTCGAAGTAGCCTCCATCCACAGGTTATCCCCAATGTGGATAACCTTACCCATAAGACCTATACGCATATAGGACTTGCGGCCTAGAAATATGATATATCCGAATCGTCCCAAACGCCGCGAGGGGTCGCGGCGCAACCGTATCGGAGGTGTTATGGTTCGAGGTCTTCTCCTGGTGATGTTGTCCCTTATCGCTCTCACGGCGCAAGCCGGCGAGCGCCGCATCGTCGTCTTCCAGCCGGGCACGAGCCCCGCTCAGCGCGTGGCGCTGGCCAAGGCCGCCGGCGGGACTGTCGTGCGCGAGCTGCGGCTGATCAACGCCGTCGTCATCGAGCACCCGACCCAGGTCAGCATCGCGGAGAGCAAGCTGCGCGCCCTGGCCGAGGTCAAGCGCGTGGACCAGGACCCGAAGATCAACTGGCTCAAGATGGCCGACGCGCGGGGCACCGACTTCGCCCTGCCCTCGGCGAGCGGCATCCTGAAGGGCATCGAAGCCCTCAAGAAGCAGCAGGCCGAGCAGCCCGCTCCGACGGCTCCCGGCGCGCAGGAGACGCCGTGGGGCATCGCCCGGGTCAAGGCGCCCGCCGCCTGGGGCACCACCCGCGGCAAAGGCGTCAAGCTGGTCGTCATCGACACCGGCATCGACATGACGCATCCCGAGCTCTCGGGCATCCTCAAGGGCGGCTGGAACGCGATCTCGACCGCGGCGACCTTCAACGACGACAACGGCCACGGCACGCACTGCTCGGGCACGATCGCCGCGAAGGACGACGACGCGGGCGTGGTCGGCGTGGCGCCGCAGATCGACCTGTACGGCGTGAAGGTGCTCGACGAGAACGGCTCCGGCACCTTCGACGACGTGATCGCCGGCATGCTGTGGGCGGTCGAGAACAAGATGGAGGTCGCCAGCATGAGCCTCGGGGCGAACTCCGGCAACCAGGCCCTGGCCGACGCCGTCGAGGCGATGCGCAAGGGCGGCGTGATCCTGATCGCGGCGGCTGGCAACTCCGGCGGCTCGGTGGGCTACCCGGCGGCGTACCCGGGCGCCATCGCCGTCGCGGCCTCGGACTCGCGCGACAAGCTGGCCTCGTTCTCGAGCCGCGGCCCCTCGGTCGCGGTCATCGCGCCCGGCGTGGCGGTCAAGTCCACCTACATGGGCGGGGCCTACGACACGCTGTCGGGGACCTCGATGGCCACGCCTCACGTGGCCGGCCTGACGGCGCTGTACGTCGCGACCCACAAGGGCGCGACGCCGGAGCAGGCGCGCGCGGCGCTGTCGGCCGCGTCGACCAAGCTCCCGGGCGTGCCGGACATCGGCCAGGGCGCCGGCCTGCCCACGGCCGACAAGCTCGTCCGCTGACCTCCCGTTCCTGAGAGAGCCCCCTTCGCCCATGCGGCGAAGGGGGCTTTTAATTTCCTATGATGGCTCCCGCCATGGACCGAATGACCCGACTGGCCGTTTCCGCCGCGCTCGTGCTCGCCGCCGGCGCGGGCTCCTACCTCGTCGCGCGCGGCAGCGTCAAGCCGTACTCGCCCGCCGCGCCCGGCTACCGCGCGCTCGGCCCCGCCGACGCGAAGGTGACCATCGTCGAGTTCTCCGACTTCGAGTGCCCCGCCTGCCGCGTGGCCGAGCCGCCGATGCGCGGCATCCTCAAGCTCTTCGACGGCAAGGTCCGCCTCGTCTTCAAGCACTTCCCGCTCGAGCGCATGCACCGCCACGCCCGCGCCGCGGCGATCGCCTCCGAGTGCGCCGGCCGCCAGGGCAAGTTCTGGGAGTTCCACCACGACCTGTACGACCACCAGTCGGAGTGGCCCGGCGAGAAGTTCGAGGAGCGCATGGCCGCCTACGCGAAGAACGCCAAGCTCGACGAGGCGGCGTGGAAGGCCTGCCGCGTGGATCCCTCGGTCGACGCCTCGGTCAGCGCGGACGTCAAGGACGGGGAGAACGCCTGGGTCGGCTCCACGCCGACCTTCTTCATCAACGGCAAGCGCTTCGTCGGCGCGATGCAGCTCTCCGAACGCGGCACTCCCTGGATCGAGAAGGAGCTGAAGAAATGAGCGCCAAGATCCCCCCCGCGGCTGGCCTCGCCGCGCGCGTCCTCGTCGGCGCCGTCCTCGTCTACGCCGGCGCCACCAAGGCGGCCGGCCCGGCCGAGGAGTTCGCCATCGTCATCGGATCCTACGACCTCCTGCCCCGCGACATGGTGCTGACGGCCGCGACCTTCCTGCCCTGGGTCGAGATCTTCGTCGGCTGGTCCCTGATCCTCGGCCTGAGGCTGAAGGTCGCCGCCGCCGCCGCGGGCTCCCTGTTCGCGGCCTTCCTGTTCGCGCTCCTGACGGTCAAGGCGAAGGGCATCGAGCTGCCCAACTGCGGCTGCTTCGGCGACGGGGTCCACCTGACTTTGACCCAGGGCCTGATCTTCGACTCGGCGCTGGCCGCCCTGTGCTGGCTGGCGTGGCGCTCCGCGCCCGCGCCGCTGAGCCTGGACAGCTGGGCGGAAGGCGGCTATACTGGACGCGATCATGGCAAACGCTAAGAAGCGCGTCCTCGCGGTCGACGACGACGCCTCCGTCTGCGAGTTCTACGAGCACGCTCTGCGCCTGGGCGGCTACGACGTGGAGTGCGCGCCCAGCGCCGCGAAGGCCCGCGACGTCCTGGCCAAGCGCCGCCCCGACATCATCCTCATGGACATCATGATGCCCGACCAGGACGGCATCAGCTTCACGCGCGAGCTGCGCGCCGACGCGAAGACCTCGGACATACCGATCATCGTGATCTCGGGCCTCGCCGACGCGGGCACCCTCAACGACGCCCTCCTGTTCGGCGCGGTGGACTACCTGGTCAAGCCCGTCGAGATCGACGCCCTCAAGGCCAAGATCGAGCGCACCTTCGCCGCCCTCGAGCGCCGCAAGAAGACCCCCTGAGGACGTGGGCCTTTTCCGCGGTAATTGTTGTTATCCCGCATGGGCCCTTTGACCCCCCGTCCGTCGGGACCTACGCCCCTGTATAAGGCGCCGGAATACTGTTAAATCAGTAATATGCCCCTCATCAAGCAGCGGACCCACGGGCCGCTGATCGCGCTCTCGACCGACTTCATCCGCGTCAAGGAGTACTTCGAGGCCATCGTGGCCTCCTCCGGCGACCTCATCTGCACGACGGACATCACCGGCCGGATCATCTACTTCTCCCCCGGCGCCGAGGCCATGCTAGGCCTCACCGCGGAGCAGGCCGCCGGCCGCCCCGCGCACGACTTCTACGTCGAGGGCCGCGAGGCGGCGGAGCGCCTGATGAAGCTCCTGCGCGAGAGCCCGAACGGGTGCGTGCGCAACCACGAGATGCGCGTGAAGGCCTCCGGCGACCGGATCCTCCACGTCAGCATGTCCCTCTCCTTCCTGAAGGACGCCCGCGGCCGGGTGATCGGCACCCTCGGCATCGCCAAGGACATCAGCGACCGCGTCGAGCTCGAGCGGCGCCTGCGCGAGATGACCCGCACCGACGACCTCACCGGCCTGTACAACCAGCGCCACTTCCACGACCGCCTGCGCGAGGAGGCCGCCCGCTCCCGCCGCCAGGGGGACCCGCTGGCGATGGTCGTCTTCGACCTCGACGGCTTCAAGCAGGTCAACGACAAGCGCGGGCATCTCGAGGGCGACAAGATCCTCCAGGCCTTCGCGGGCTGCATCGGCGACAGCGTGCGCCGCGAGGTGGACCTCTGCTTCCGCTACGGCGGCGACGAGTTCGTCCTCCTCCTGCCGGGCACGACGGCCCTCAAGGCCGCGCGCGTCGCGCGCCGCATCGTCAAGACCGCGGAGCCGCTGGCCAAGGAAGGCGTCACCGCGAGCTGGGGCGTCGCGCAGCTGCCGCCCTCGGGCGACGCCTCCGAGTTCGTGCGCGCCGCCGACTCCGCGATGTACAAGATGAAGGCCGGCAAGTCGGGCGTGCGCCGCCGCGGCACCGACCTCGCCCGCGCCTACGCCTCCGAAGGCCGCGGCTCCCGCCGCGTCTAGGGCCGCGATGCGCTCCGGCTACGCGCTCCTGATGATCCTCGCCTGCCTGCTGGGCGGGCCCTGCCTCCTCGCCTGGAGCTGGTTCGCGCGCGGCAAGCGCGACCGCCTCGCCGGGATCGAGGAGGTCCCTCTCTCCGGGACGGAGCCCGGCCGAACGGTCGGCGTCAGCGGGGTCGCCGACGCGCCCGCGCCGATCGCGTCGCCGGTCACGAAGACCCCCTGCGTGTTCTACGAGCAGCAGGTGGACGTCCAGGCCATGGAAGGCCCCGACCTCGACGACGCCCGCAACGCCGCCGTCCTCGCCCTGACCGTGGCCGGGAGCATGGCGTGGGTCCGGGAGTCCGTCGATCACGCCGGAGGCTTCTTCCTCAACGACGGCGGGGCCAGGGCGTTCGTCTTCCCGCGCGGGGCCCAGGTGCGCATCGGGGGCGAGCATCAGAACAGCGCGAAGGAACCGGGCCCCGGCCGGACCCGGCGGATCACGGAGCGCTTCATCCCCCAGGGCCGGACCGTGTGCGTGATCGGAAGGGCCCACAGCGTCGGGGAGGCGCTCCAGAAGATCCGCGAGGACGCCAGCATGGACCCCGAGACCCTGGAAAAGCTCCGGGCCGCGGGCCCCATCCCCTGCTTCTTCGACGACGGCGGCGGGACCTTCCTGGTGGCCGACATGGCCTATCCCGACCTGCGGGCCGACGCCGCGGAATCCGTGGACTCGCTGTTCTGGGCCGGCCTGGCCATGATCGGCATGGGCCTCTTCATCGCGGCCGCCTACGTCTTCGGCCTCGTCTAGCTGCCAAAGGATTTCCCCTGAAGCAGCTGTGTCCGGCCGCTCGCGGCCGGACCTAGCGCGCCTGGCTCAGCAGGATGCGCCGGGGCCGGGAGTAGGGGTGGTGGAAGCCCAGAAGGTCCACCAAGCCGTAGCGGAGCCAGTAGCGTCCGCTCTTGACCTCCATGGCCAGCAGATCCTTCCTCAGATCGATGTCGACCATGAACGGGTACTCCTTGTCGAAGAGGACCCCGCCGAAGGACGGGCTCGAGGAGACCTGGACGTGGTAGGAGCCCAGCTCCTCGGGGTCGGCCACGACGGTGTCCGGCACCTCGTCGTCGAGCGCGCCCGTCCGCTGGGGAGGGAACGCGGCGGGCGCGGCGGAGACGTCGATCTCGGAGTCCGCGTCGACGGCCGCGACGTCGCCCAGCGACTGGTCGCCGATGCGCAGGGGCATCAGCACCTTCTTGAGCGGGGCGGGCGACGCGTAGCGCTGGGGCCGGTCGGTGGGCAGCGGCGTGAGCTCGTCGGGCTGACGGACCTCGGGCTCGCCCGAGACCTCGTGCTCCCCCGCGCGGGGCCCCGCGGGACCGGGCGGACGGCGGCGCGACGCCTCCCGGCCCAGGGCCTCTCCGCCCGCGGGCCCGGCCGGCGGCTCGGGCTCGCGCGGCGGGGGCGGCGCCGGCTTCATCTTCTCCTGAGAGGACGCCGCCGCGCGGGCGCGCGGGACCGGGACGGGAGCTTCCGGGGTATCCCGTCCCTCGACGGGGGGCAGGGGCGACTTCCGGCCGACGAGCGCCACGGGCGGCTCCGACAGGCCGCCCCTCTCGTCGGAGACGAGCACCGCCGCGCTCCGGCCGCATCCGGCCAGGAGGAGCGAGGCCGCCAGGACTGCGCCGGCTCGGACCGCGCGCGTCACCTCCTCAGTGTAGCCCCGGGGCGGGATTCGTCAAGGCTCGTTTGCTCCCCGAAAATCCGCTATCATGAGGCCCATGGCCCGGGTCCTCATCATCGACGACGACTTCGAGATCGTCTCCATCCTGACCGAGATCCTCAAGCACGCGGGTCACGAGGTCTCATCCGCCGGGGAGCCCGTCGAGGGCATGCAGATGGCCCGCAAGGTCAAGCCCGACCTGATCATCCTCGACTACCACATGCCGGGCAACACCGGCTCCCATCTGTTCGAGTCGTTCCGCCGCAACAACGCCACCAAGAGCACGCCGATCCTCTTCATGAGCGGCGAGGCCGACCCCGAGCACATCCTCAGCGAGGTGTCGGACTCCGCCGGGGCCCGCTTCCTGCCGAAGCCGGTCAAGCTCGAGGAATTCCGCCGCACCATCCGCGAGATGCTCGCGGGACCTAAGGAGGCCTGACCACTATGGGTAAGCTCGTCCTCGTCCGCCACGGCCAGTCGCAGTGGAACCTGGAGAACCGCTTCACCGGCTGGGTGGACGTTCCGATCACCCCTCTCGGGGAGAGCGAGGCGCACCGCGCCGGCAAGGAGCTCAAGGGCATCAAGTTCGACGTCGCCTTCACCTCGGAGCTCCAGCGCGCCCAGCAGACCCTGGCGATCATCCTCGAGGAGATCGGCCAGAAGGACCTCCCGGTCAAGAAGGACAAGGCGCTCAACGAGCGCCATTACGGCGACCTGCAGGGGCTCGACAAGGCCGAGACGGCGAAGAAGTACGGCGACGCGCAGGTGCACATCTGGCGGCGCTCGTTCGACGTGCAGCCGCCCAACGGCGAGAGCCTCAAGGACACCGCGGCCCGGACCTTGCCCTACTTCGACGCCCACATCCTCCCCGCGGTGAAGGCCGGCAAGAACGTCCTCGTCTCCGCCCACGGCAACTCCCTGCGCGCCATCCTGATGGAGCTCGAGAAGCTGACCCCCGAGCAGATCATGCAGGTCAACATCGGCACCTGCCTGCCCATCTACTACGACATCGGCCCGAAGGGAGAGGTGCTCAAGAAGACGGCCTCCACGGCGGCCTGAGCGTCCCCCATTTCGTTTGTTGTATGATAGGCCCATGAAGAAACTACTCTCTTTCGCGCTCGCCGCGGTCCTCGTCTCCGCGTGCACCCCCGCCGTCAAGAAGAAGGACCTGGGCAAGAACGGGAAAGCGGGCGCCGCCGCCGGCGAGACCACCGAGTCCGCCCCCCTTCCCCCGGGCGCCGAGGTCATCGAGGCCAGCCTGCGCGGCTCCGGCTTCGAGGCCGACGCCGACATCAAGACCGTGCGCTTCGACTACGACAGCGCCCAGCTCTCGGGAGAGACGCTCGACATCCTCAAGGCCAACGCCGCCGTCATGAAGGAGCGCAAGGGCACCGAGTTCCTCGTCGCCGGCCACTGCGACGACCGCGGCACCGTGGCGTACAACCTGGCCCTCGGCCAGAAGCGCGCCAAGGAGGTCCGGGACTACTACATCCGCCTCGGCGTCGACGGGCGCAAGATCGCGACGATCTCCTTCGGCAAGGAGCAGGGCGAGTGCTCCGAGCAGACCGAGGATTGCTGGTCGAAGAACCGCCGCGCCGTCACCGGCGTGCGCGCCAAGGCCGGCGCGACCACGAAGTGAACGCGCGCCGTTTCGCCGTGCTCGCGGCGAGCGCGCTGCTGTCCTCCTGCATCGCCACGCAGAAGGACGTGCTCGACCTGTCCCAGCAGTCCGACGAGCTCAAGGAGCAGGTCGAGGAGCTCAAGAAGACCGTCGGCTCCCTGCAGGCCAACCAGGCCGACCTGTCCGTCTCGATCAAGCAGCTCCG
>Ga0255338_1003568_pt1 | contig 18295 bp, 13 predicted proteins | sample MeOH1_35cm_T4_19_FD_203715 | JGI IMG/M metagenome (GOLD analysis project Ga0255338, IMG submission 203715) | Sandy soil microbial communities from University of British Columbia, Vancouver, Canada - MeOH1_35cm_T4_195 | ecosystem: Engineered > Artificial ecosystem > Sand microcosm > Unclassified ...
GCAAGAGTTGAGCCTGTCCCCCAAAGACATGGGGGTGATCCTGGCCACCTTCTTCCTGGGCTACACGTTCTTCCAGGTCCCGAGCGGGCTCATGGCCAACCGGTGGGGCACCCGGCGCGTGCTGCCGTTGCTCTGTCTGGCGTGGTCGGCGTGCGGCGTGTGGACGGGCTCAGCCAATTCCATGAGCGCGTTCTGGTGGTCCCGTTTCATCTCCGGATTGGCGCAGGCCGGGTTGGTCCCGTGTTCCGCTAAGGCGGTGCGCGATTGGGTGCCGCCCGCGCAGACGGGGCTCGCCAGTTCGGCTGTGGCAGGCAGCATGACGCTGGGAGGCGTCATCGCGGCCGGCTTGACGTCGCAGTTGATGCCCCAACTCGGGTGGCGCGGCGTTTTCTTCCTTTACTCGGCAGTCGGCGTGCTGTGGGCCTTGCTGTTTTACGCAACCTTCCGCAACCGGCCGGAAGAGCACCCCAAGGTGAATTCGGAAGAGCTGGAGCTGATCCGCGCGGGACGTGAGGAGCCGGTGGTGGCTGAAGCCGTCTCGAAGGAGCGGCCTCGCGAGGTACTCGCGGCGATGGCGACGAGCCCCACACTCTGGCTCCTCTGCCTGCAGGCGTTCTGCCGGGCCTTCGGAGTGGTGTTCTTCTCCACCTGGTTTCCAGCGTATCTGGAGAAAGGGCGTGGCGTGGGCCGCGTGGAGGCGGGCATGCTGAGCATGTGGCCGCAAGTGGGAATCCTTGTGGGCAATCTAATTGGCGGGTTTCTGGCCGACTGGCTGCTCAGCCGCACCCGCAGCAAGTGGGTGAGCCGCTGTGCCACCTCGGCTCTCGCTCTGCTCCTGTGCGCCGGTACGCTGTATGCCGCAACCGTCATCCCGGACGCCCACCTCGCCGTGTGGGCCATCGTCCTCGGCTCCGTTTGCTTCGGCTGCGGGAGCCCCGCCGGCTGGGCGGCGCAGATGGACGTGAGCGGCAAGCACACCGCCACAGTCTTCGCCATCGCGAACATGGCAGGCAACTTTGGCGCATGGGTCTGCCCCATCGTGCTCGGGCAAACGATCGAGTCGATCAATCACGGGCAGACAAGCTGGAGCATGCTCCTTTACATCATCGCCGGGATCTACCTGCTGGGCGCGATTTTCTGGGTGCTCATCAACCCGCACCGTTCGGCGGTAGGCCGGGGACTCGTGCCCACTTCAACCTAATGGCGTTTCCGCCGGCGCTTCTCTGCCGGCCGGTTGCCGAGGCGCGGCATGACGATGGCCAGGACGGCTACGAACACGAGCGCGAAGAGGGGTGCGAAGAGACCGTCGAGCATGGGGAGCCTCCACGTCATCGGGGTGGCTGAACAATTAGTCACTATCTAACTTATACCGGTATACCGCATGAGCGTCCACGGGGGGCGAGAACCGAGTTTCTGGAGAAGTTCAACTGAATAGGGAACTTGCGGCGGCAGTGAGTGCGCTGCTGTGAATGAGGGCCACTCGGCCCTGATTACTGACGTCTGCGATCAAGACCTACGCCCGGGCTGCACGTGAGCCCGGGCCTTTTTCATGCCGGGCGTGCCGTCGCGATCGAGAGGCAATGGCGGGCACCTACTCCTCGCCCCCATACGGTGTGCGGCAAAGTGGGGTACACGTGCCGTCGGCCCGCCTTTGGGGTACTTCCGGTGGCCCTTAACGGGACCGCATTACTCCAGTACTCCACTACTCCAACACTTCTGACGCGAGCGCGGGGCGCCGACCTGGTTCGGCGCCCCGCGATAACCGGAAGGGGAAGCAACTCTTACGGAGCGTAGCCGCCCTGAACGCGCTGGAAGGAGAGCCGCTCGTAGGTCCCCGTGGTGGGGAAGTAGGGCGGCGGGTTCACGGCCATCCGCTGATCGTAGCTGTACGACTTACTGTAACCCGTGCTGGTGGTGCCGGTGGAAGCGTTGAACGTTCCTACCGGACCGCGCTTCTTCTGGATCACCCCGCCGCGGAGCGTGAGGACGCCGGTGGGTGTTTTGGAACTGTAGTTGCTGACGTAGAACGAGCCGTCCGTGGTCGACCTGCCACCCGCCAGCACGACGCCGTCCAGCGTCAGGTTGGCCGGCGCGGTGCTGCTGATGATGACGTTCCGAGCTACGAGGCCGAGGGCGGCGGACTTGAGGTTGATGGCGGAATCCCAGGCCTGGGTTTTATCCGGCTGGGTCTTGTACGTAAGGTTGTTGGTGACGGTGATGTTCTTGCCGTTGTTCACGTCCGTCGCGATGGTGTAGGCGTTGCGGTGCAGCAGAGTCGAGCCCGACATGGCGCTGTCCGCCAACTGTCCACTGATGCTGGTGATGTTGCCGGTGGAGTAGATGACGCCGTTGGTGGTTCCGGCATAAGTAGTGGTGGTGCTTCCCACGGTCACCTGGGTATCGTTGCGGTCGAGGCGAACCACCACGTTGGTGGTGGTGCTTCCCTGGACAATGACGATCTTCTGCCATCCTTCCGGGGTCACCGAAAAGGTAAGGGTGGAGTCGCCCTTGATGTAGATGCCGTGGTCCGGGGTGGCGCTGGAGAGGAAGACGCCGGTGGAGGCAGTTGGGAAGCCGGACGTGGAGCCCCAGGCGGCGTTCTTCTGGAGGTCGGTGGTATCCGGAAGCTCCACGCGATTGACGCCGAGGCGGAAGCCGCGGCTGCCCGAGTCGAAGATCCGCTCCCACTCCGTGTCGGTGGTCGGCGCTCGCGGGGTGTAATCGATCTGCGAGGAAACGCTGGTCAGCGTGTCCTGGAAGATGGCGTCGGCAGACCCGTTCCAGTTGATGTTGAAGTCGCTGTTGCTGGTGTTGTTGCTGTGGGCCGGTCCGTCAATCAAGTCGCCCGCCTTAAAGTAGATGGTGCCGCTGGCGATGGACGAGGTCTCGTAGTCCGTGAAGTAGGCGTACCGTCCGAAGCTACCGAGCTGGAGGTAAACCTCTACGATCTCGCGGCGCTTGTTGCTGATGCCGACGCTCCGCACGAGGTAGCGTTTGTTCAGCAGCATCGCGTTGTTATCGTCCGGATCGATGGTGACGGAGTAGGTCCCGCCTCCCAGGCTGACGGTGGTGCCAAAAGGATAGAAGGCCGCCGTGCCGGAAGGCGGGGAAGACTGCTGCCGCAGATACAAGATCGCCCGCTCCGAGCCGGACTCGGCGAGATTGAAGGCGATTGACGACTCCTGCTGCAACCGGCTGATGCGCAGTGCCTGGAGCGAGGTGGCGGAGAGCGCCATGCCGGCGATGGTGAGGACCAGGACGGCGAGGGTGGCGAACAACATCGCGGAGCCGCGGCGCAGGCGCCTCCCCCGGGCGCCTCGGCGTGGAAGTGTTCGGCTTGGATACTGCGTGCTCATCTCATTTCCCTTCCGAAGCCCCTTCAATAATTGCGCTGCCCACAACTGCGCGATCAATAATTGCGAAGGTAAAGAACCCGCTCGTTGAGCTGCGTGTCACCGTTCCGATTGCGCCCCGACTTCTGGGATCGGACGCTCAATCGAAGCGCATTCTTTCCCTGCAGGGTGCAGGAGAGGCTGGTAATCGTCTTCGCCACCGCTTTCCCGGGTAGGGCATCGGTACGCCGCCAGAGATACCCGCCGGTCGGGCTCAGGGTGCCGGTGCTGGTCGTCAGCGCATACTGGATGTAGTGCGCTTCGTCCGTTACATAGCGGTCGTAATGCCCGTCGGCGCGGAGTATTGGGTAGTAGATGCGAAACTGCGTGGCACTGATCGCGTCGACCCGTTTTGCTTCGCGGATGTCGGTGATCATCCAGTTCATCGCCGTCACGGCTTGTTGATCGGTGTCCCGCTGCAATACCACCGCCTGCTCCAGGCGAGCCGCCGTATTCAAGATGCTCAGCGTGCCGGTGGCTATGAGGAGCAGGATCGTCGCGGCGATCGACACTTCGAAGAGCGTGTAACCACGTCTATTCGTTCGTAACCAGGATCGTGACCGCATGGGTACTCCTCTGCGTGGACTGGCTGCTGCGCAGCCAGGTAAGCGTAACCGTCACCTGACGTAGGTCGGTGCTCACGTCTGTCACCGCGATGGTGCCGACCGGGCTCCAGAGCACAGCGCCGAGATTGTCTTTGGCCTCAAAGCGGTAGGGCGAAGCATTGGGAGACGCGTCGATGACGCCGGCATCCTTCAGGTCGGTGTAGGTCAATCGCCCGTAGCCCACGGCCCGGAGCTGGTCGACTTTGTGCTGCACCTCGCTGATGGCCTGCGAGTAGGAGCCGCTCATCTTAGAGCAGCGCGCCGCGGTAGGATAGAAGGCGGCAAAGACCAGCACTCCCGCGGCCATGACCATCGTCGCGATCGCAGAATCGATCAGGCTGAAGCCGCGTCGAGATCGAGCTCGTGATTGGCGCATCCATCGAACCATGCTCATCGGGTGTGACTCCTGCCGGCTTCCACAGAACTTCCGGTGGTTGAGAAATCGGTTAATCAAACCAGCTTCTTGAGGGTGGATTGCGCGGGATCGAGGAGATTCTCGTGATCTCAGCCCCTTTCTCCACGCACTGAGAGACCGGCTGGGAAAGGGCAGAATCGCGATGAGCCGGGTGATCGGCTGTCTCCCTGCTTATCGGTAGCGGGAAGAGTTGGCTGGAGATGGAATGTGAAGATCAGCCGGAAGGCCGACCCGTCTGGAAGCGGCCGGACCGGGATCATCCAATCGGACGATTTCCGTTCAACCGGTGCGCGGTAGGGTCAATGACCGTCTACGCCATGGCGAACGATCGGCCCCGAAAGCGGGAAGGGGCGAGGGGGCGCAGGGGCGGCAGTCAGCCCCCGTCACCCCCTCGTCGCAGTTCCCCAAGATATACGCGCTGGCGAGCTATTTGCGACCCGGAGGGGGAGCCGTGGAAGCCCGTATTTTCAAGTCGACGGGGAGGATCGCGTGCTTGGTTTCCACCGGGCGCTTTTCAACGAGCGCGATCAGCATGCTGGCCGCGACCACTCCCTCGGTGTAGACCGGAGCATGCACCGAAGTCAATGCCGGCTCAACCAGTTCCGCCGAAGGGCTGTCGTCGTAACCCACCACCGAAAACTCTTCCGGGACCTGCCTGCCCGCGTCCCGCAAGGCGCGGACTACGCCCTCGGCGCACAGGTCGTTCGCCGCGAAGATGGCGGTCGGCTGCTCTGCCGCCGGGCGCCGGAGAAGCTGACTCATGGCGGCATAGCCGCCCTTCAGCTTGAACCCCGCCGGGATACAGGACGCATCGGAGTACGGCAACCCCGCCGCCGTCATCGCCGAGCGGAAGCCGGACGCTCGAAGCCACGCCGAGGCGATTTCATCGGGGCCTTGAAAGTGAACGATATTTCGATGTCCGAGCTCGATGAGATGCTGCGTGGCCAGGCGTCCGCCCTCGAAGTCGTCGGCATTGACCGTGTAGGTTGCTCCACGGTCGGGCGGGTAGTCTACCGGCACGCAGGGGAAGCCCACGCGCAAGCACCGCTCCAGGATTGGACTGTCCAACTCGGGAACGGCGAGGATTACCCCGTCAATCCGGGGATCGGGGATCTTTCCCGTGTCTGCGAGGTGCCAGTTATCACCCATTGAGGTGTGGAGGAACAGGTCGTATCCTTTACGCGCCAGTTCGTCCGTGATGCCTCCAAGGAGTCGGGAACAGTACTGATTCTGATAAATCAGGGTGCTCACGTACGGCAGCAGCACGCCCAACGCCATATTTCTCCCGGTAGCCAGGCTACGGGCGACTGGATTGACCACATAACCTAACTCATTGGCCGCTGCGAGAATGCGTCCTCGCGTGGCCTCTCCAACTCGAATGTTCCCCTTCCCGGCGCCATGTAATACTGCGGAAACTGCGGCTACTGAACTACCAGCTCGTACGGCTACATCCCGTATGGTAACTGCCATTGATACATCGTCCTGGCACTCATCTGCTTTTTCTTTGACTTGTTAGTTTTGCATTCTGAAACTCAATGACCATTCACCGGAAGCGACGTTATTCCTCCACGGATCGGTAACTTACGCCACCGTTGCAGAATGCCCTGTAATCTCGGTTGCCGGTTCGTAGCGGCCGTGGAGTTGACGGGCGAGAAACGCTTCGGCGCAGGCGTAGAAATGGAGCCGGTTTTCCGGGCGGGCAAAACCATGTCCTTCATCCGAGTAGATCAGATACTCCACGGGGATGGCAGCGGCTCGCAGGGCGCCCACGATCTGGTCGCTTTCATTCTGCTTCACCCGGGGATCGTTAGCGCCCTGGCCGATAAGCAGTGGCTTGCAGATACGATCTGCAAAGAAGAATGGGGAACGGGAGCGCAGGAACTCCGGCTCCGTTTCCGCATTGCCCACCCGCTGGTAGAAGAGGGCCCGGAGCGGCTTCCAATAGGGCGGGATGGTCTCCAGCAGGGTGAGCAGGTTGCTGGGGCCGACCAGGTCTACGCCGCAGGCAAACACCTCCGGGGTGAACGTGAGCGCCACCAGCGTGGCATAGCCCCCGTAGGAGCCGCCCATGATGCCGATGCGCTCCGGATCGGCGATGCCTTGCCGCACCAGCCAGTCCACTCCGTCCAGGAGATCGGTATGCATGGCGCCGGCCCACTCGCGGTCACCCGCGTGCAGGAACTGCTTGCCGTAGCCCGTGGAGCCCCGGAAGTTGAGCTGGAGCACGGCATACCCGCGGTTGGCCAACCACTGCACGTCGGCCCGGTAGCCCCACGTGTCGCGAGCCCAGGGACCGCCGTGCACCAGCAGCACCGTCGGAAGGCTGCGGGGCGCCGCCTCTACCGGAAGCGTGAGGTAGCCGTGCAGCGTGAGCCCGTCCCGCGCCGGAACCCGGATGGGCTGCATCGAGGCGAGCGCGAGCCCTTCCAACCCGGGCTGGCTGCTGAAGAGGAACTCCGAATTGCGCGAGCCCCGGTCGAAGACGTAGTAGTAGACCGGGCCATCGTCCGTGGTGAAGGCCGCGATCCACCGGCGGTCGGCCAGGTCGCGGCTGACGATCTGGCAATCGCCGGAGCGTACGGCTTGCAGTTGCTTGAGGTCCGGCTCGATCTCCGGATCGAGCACCTGCCACCGCAGCCGCTCCCGGATGAATGTCACCGCCTGCACCGTGCGGCGGAGAGGATGGATCAGGAACTCGGCGCAGTCATAGTCGGGGTCCTGGGCGAGCACCTGCTCCTCGCGCGTTTCCAGATTCACGGCCAGCGCACGCTGGGAGTTGTAGTGGTGGCTGCCGGCCACGTAGAGCGTGGCGCCGTCTTCCGAAAACGCGAGGGCGTGCCCTTCGTCTTCCGGTCCCCATTGGATGAGGATCTCCCAGGGTTGATCGGCGTCGCCTCGCACCAGCAGGTTGGCGCCTCCGTCCGGCAGCGCCGCCTGCGCGGCCCGGACGCGCAGTTGGGCGTCCGCCGTCCAGCCGATAACGTTCCCCGGATTCTGGGTGTCCAGCTCCACGGCGCCGGTGCGGAGGTCGAGGCGGTAAACGTCGAACCGGCTGCGGTCCTGCAAGTTCATGGCGACCAGCGCTTCGTGGGGCCGGTTGGGATCGAGGCCCACCAACTGTGCCTGAATGCCATGAAACGGGGTGAGATCGCGGATGATCCCCGTGCTCAACCCCACGCTGAACAGGTGCCAGTTCTCATCTCCCTCTGCGTCCTGGAGATAGATCAGGTGCTCGCCGTCGAACGTCCAGACGAACAGCCGGATGCCGCGCTTTCGGTCGGCCGTGAGCATCCGGTCGTCCGCCGCACCCAACGTGCGCTGCCACACCTGCAGCACACCGTTGCCGTCCGGAGCGAGGTAGGCCAGGTAATTGCCGTCCGGGGAAAGCCGGGGGGAGGTTCGTTGCGGGTTGCCGAAGAGGAGCGAGCGGGGAATCAAGGGCACCGGTGTGGGATTCATGGCTACCTGGTCTGGACGAAGGCGTGTGGGGCGGAAGGAGTCTAGGCGGGCCACGCACGTCTGTCAGAACCAATGCAGACCGTGATCGCCGGTGCGGGTCATTCACCACGGGACGTGTCGAGAGCGTCGGTGGTCACCGGGTGTGTAAGATGTTTTACTCCAGGGTTACCCGATCGACCCCGCAGAACTACCTCATTGTTTTCTATGGGTAACCGGCGGCGACTCATCCGGATCTCCTCAGGCCGGAGGCAGTGCCGCTCCACAGGCGGGGCACATCTGGGAGGCTGGGTCCAACGGCCGCTCGCACTGCGGGCAGCGCCGGGGAGGGGCCGGCGACCAGCCGGGCATGTAGCCGGCCATCGCCGGCGCGGCGAGCGGTGTGGCGGCGGGGGGAACTGCGCCGGGTAGACCGACCGCGTCCCGGTAACTGACCACCCACATCAGCACGGCGACGGGCAGCGTGGCCGCGGTGCCGACGACGACGACGCTCCCCGCGTAAACCATGACCAGGATGAGCACCGCCCACAGGATGTACATCATGAGGTGGGGCCGGGTGATGGCGCCGCTCTCCCGGAGAGCTTCCCCGACCGAGAGCCGGCGCTCCACGATCAACGGATGTACGAAGAGCCAGAGTCCCAGGAGCCACAGCCCGGGGATGAAGCAGACCGAGAAGGCCAGCGTGAGAACCAGGGTGCCGAAAACGTAAGCGCCCAGGTCCGGGAGCAGTACGTCCGCGGTGGTGAACAGGTCGCCCACGCTGATGGGCTCTCCACGGAGCTGCTTGATCGCCGTCCGGGTCATCCCCGCCAGCAGGTACACCCCCAGAACCGAGCTCACGCAGCCACCGGCGGTGAGGACGCCGATGCTGGCGAACAGCTCCGTGAAGGACGGTGGGCCAGTAGCAGTTCCGCCGCTGGCGGAAATCTGCGCCAGCGTCCGCACCAGGGCAGCGTAGTACAGCGCCACCCCCGGAAGTGCGGGAACCAGGGAGAGGACGAGGTAGATCACGCCCTGGAGGACCCACGTCTTCCATTCCCGTCCAAACAGGTTGAAGCTCTCCGAGAACCACTCGCTGATGCGTGGTGCAGGGCTCGGTGCCGAGTAATAAGACGGGATCTCCATCGGGGCTCCTCGGATTGCGGCACGGTCGGGACTCTTGCGCCTCCGTTACGGGGGACGAGACATTGTTCCTCCCGAACTGAGGGGTGCATGTGTTCCGAGCCGCCGCTCGCAGTTCGGATGAACTTCTCTCACCGTCTCCGAGGCCTGGGATGAACGTGGGAAGCCACGGCTTTCACCAGCATGCCCGAAGCCAAGGAGGGAACCGCCCGGTCTCCCGGACAACTTTCCGGAAGAGGGGCGACTCCAGGAATAGGGTGGGAGGCCGGGATGAGCGTTGCAGCAGCGCCGTGGGAATGGGATTGTCCGTGCGGCTTGCGGAATAACGTGGAGCACGCGTTCTGTATGGGCTGCGGGCGCCCGGCGGTGGCGGGACGCGTGGTGCACTCCGGAGCGGCTGTCAGTTACGACCCGGGACCGATGACCGCACCCCCGACCGCTACCTTCACCACGCCGTTCCGCGTCGTCGATCCGCGAGGGCGAACCGTCCTGGCGGTGGATGCAGGACTGGAAGGCGCCCGGCTCTCCCTGTGTAACGCTGCCGGGACCCCGGTAGTGACAGTGAGCGTGGTGGAGGGCGGCGGCGCGTTGATCGTGGCCAACAGCGGCGGCCGGGCCGTGGTGCACCTCTCCGCTACTCCCGAGGGCGGCGCCGTAGGCGTGCAGAGCGTGAACGGCGAACCGAGAGCGATCCTGGGAGCGGATGCCGAGGGGGGATACGCAGGCGTCTCCTCGCCAGGCGGCGCCCGAGCGGCGCAACTGCGCGGGACCCCGGATGGGGGCAGGATTGTGCTGTACGACCAACACGGGCACCCCTTGCGGAGCACCTGAGTAAAGGTTAAGGGCGGAACTCCATCCTTCAACTGCGACCGAGGCGATTGGCCAGCACTGCCACGAAGAAGCCCAGCAGCGCAATGCCGAGTGCGCCTTCGGATAAGGCGATGAAGTGCTGCTGCGGCACCGGCCGGTAATCGCCGTAGCCGATGGTGCTGAAGGTGATGCCGCTAAAGTAGATCATCTCAGAGAAGCTTCGCACCAGGGAGCCGTCGGTGGTGCGGACCACCCCTCCGGTTAACCCGTAAACCAGCGCGTAGATGAGGACGATTACGACCGCGGTGCCGAGGACGCGCAGCGGACGGTAGCCGAAGCCCGCGGTGGCCCAGAAGAGGAACAGCTCGATCCGGTGGGTCATGCTGAGGCCCAGGCGCCGTGCGCTGGACATTCGCAAGCACATCTCGTGGTAGGACAGGTCGCGGGCTTCGGCGGCAAGGCCGCACCGCTCGTAAGCGGCTACCGCGCGACGGTACATCCGGAAGGCGCGCTCGACGTCCCGCCAGGGGCCGGCCGCCAACAGGTAGTCGCCCACCTGCCGGGAAGCGACGGCTGCCAGATACCATTCGTGCGCCGTTTCTGCGATCTTGGCCGCACGGATGTAGAGCTGCATCGCCTCCGGTATGTCCCTTTCGGCCGCCGCCGCCACTGCCCGGTCGAAGGCCTGACTCGCCTGCAAAGAGTCCCATTGGAACGGGTCGATTTCCTCAAGGGCCGGCCGCGCCAGGGGGCCGTCGACATCCGTGAGGGGCACGAAATCAGCTTCCGCTTCCGTGGGCGCCTGCTCCGGCGTGGACGCGTCAAAGGGCATCGGCTCTTCGAGGGTATGAGAGCCGGCGCCTTCCTCGTCAAAGAGGCTCGCGTGGTCAATAGTCTCGGTCCGCCACATGTGCCGTGCCTGTCGCAGCGCTTCCGTTAGACAGCTCACTTCCTTGTGCGCGGTTCTCCGATTTCTAAAACACCAGCAAAGCATGGCTCGGTGCTGCGCGGGCTGATTGCCGCCGCGACGTTTCTACTCCCTCGCCCGATAGGGGAGCGGCGAGCCGGTGGCTCTGCACCCGGCTAGACAAACGATTAAAGCCCTCCCAATTCGGCCGCAAGCCCCTCGTCGGCGGCGAAGCCGCGGCGGATCGTATTCTCCGTGATCGTGCGCGGCTCCAGGAACTGGAGGAGGTAGTCCGGCCCGCCGGCCTTACTTCCTACGCCGCTCAGCTTGAACCCTCCGAATGGCTGGCGGCCCACGATGGCTCCGGTGATCTTCCGGTTCAGGTAGAGATTGCCCACGCGGAACTCTCGCCGCGCTTGCTCCAGATGCTCCGGGCTGCGGGAGTAGACCCCGCCCGTGAGCGCATAGCTGGTGCCGTTGGCAAGCCTCAGGGCCTCCTCGAAGTCGCGGGCACGGAGCACGGCGAGCACGGGGCCGAAGATCTCTTCCTGCGCAAGCGGGGAGTCCGGCGGCACCGTTGTAAAGATGGTGGGGCCGATGAAGTAGCCGTCGCCTAGATGTGAGACGTCAATCTCCGGCGCGACCGTGGCCACCTCCCTGCCGCGTTCGATTGCCTTGCGGATGTTGGTGAAGGCGCGCTCGTCGATGACGGGTCCCAGGAAGGTGCCGGGGTCGTCCGGCATCCCGATGGTGACGCTTCGCGCCGCCTCGACCAGTCGCCGTACAAACTCGTCGTGACCGCTGCCGACCAGGATGAGCCGCGAGGCCGCGCTGCACTTCTGGCCCTGGTACCCAAACGCCGAGGCGACGGTGCCGACCACCGCGTCGTCCGCGTCCGCGTCGCTGTCCACGATGATGGCGTTCTTGCCGCCAAGCTCCGCGATGACCCGCTTCAGGTGCTCCTGCCCGGGCGGTACTTCGGCGGCCAGCGCGTTGATGCGGCAGCCGACGGCGCGGGAGCCGGTGAACGCGATGAAGTGGATCTGGGGATGGCGCACCAGGTACTCGCCCACCTCGGGACCCGGACCCGGCACGAAGTTGACCACCCCATCCGGCAGCCCGATTTCCCGCAGCACTTCCACCAGCTTGGCGGCGATGACCGGCGTCTGCGTGGCCGGTTTCAAAATCGCCGTGTTGCCGGTCACGATGGCGGCGGAGAGCATTCCGGTCATGATCGCCAGCGGGAAGTTCCAGGGCGGGATGATTACCCCCACCCCGCGCGGCTGATAAAAGTAGTCGTTCGTTTCGCCGGGTACGTTCAGCGGCAATGCCTGCGACAACCGAAGGGCCTCGCGGCCGTAGTACTCCAGGAAGTCGATGGCTTCCGTCACGTCCGCGTCGGCCTCCCGCCAACTCTTCCCGGCTTCGAAGACTTCCCATGCCGAAAACTCGTCCCGCCGCTCGCGGATACGCGCCGCCGCACGGAGGAGATACTCGGCCCGCTCCCGAGCGCTGCGGTCGCGCCAGGCCGGGAACGCCTGGTTGGCGGAGACCACCGCCGCCTCCGCGTCCTTCGGCTGGGCGCACGCCACTCGGCCCACCGACTCCGCGGGCCGCGCCGGGTTCGTCGAGACGATCCATTCCCCGGTCCACTGCTCCCGCCCGTGCAGCAGCAGCGGATACTCCCGCCCCAACTCCCCGCGCACCTTCCGGATCGCCGCTGCGAACCGCGTCCGCTCAGCGTGGTCGGTGAAGCGGCGGACGGGCTCGTTCTGGAAAGGAGGAAGGATAAGGGATGCGGGATGAAGTAACGGGCCAGGAACGGCTTCCGCGTTCCTCCTTCCACCTTCCTCCTTCCCCGGTGCTGCCAAGAGCGCTTCCGGCGCCACGTCTTCGGCAAAGCCCATGCGGAGGAACGACTGGCTGGCGGTGTTCTCCAGCAGGCGGCGCACCAGGTACGCCATGCCGGGGAGCAGCTCTCCGAACGGGACGTAAACACGCAGGCGGCGGCCCATGTTGGCGACGGCGTCCTTCAGCGGGTCCGCCATGCCGTACAGCATCTGCAGTTCGAATTGATCGGGCGAGAGACCGCGCTCTTCGGCCAGGGTCATGGCGAGGGCGAGGCTGCGCACGTTGTGGCTGGCGATGGCCGCTTCGATGTGGGGGTGGTTCTCCAGCAGCAGGTGGACGCACCGCTCGTAGGCGGCGTCCGTCTCCCACTTCTCGGTCCACACCGGCACCGGCCAGCCGTTCTGGCGGGCGATGACCGACTCGTAGTCCCAGTAGGCGCCGCGTACCAGGCGCACCGTCACCGGGGTGCCGCGTTCCTGCGCCCAGGCGATCAGGTTGCGGAGGTCGCTCTCCGTATCGCGGAGATACGCCTGCATGGCGAGGCCCACGTCCGGCCAGTCGCGCAGTTCCGGCTCCAGGAGGAGCTCCCGGAAGACCCGGAGGATGATGCCCTTGGAGTCGTACTGCTCCATGTCGAGGCAGATGAACGCCCCCTTTTCCCGGGCGGAGTGGAGGATGGGGCGGAGACGGGCTTTCACGCCTTCCGCGCTGCCCTGTGGGTCGACCGGGCTGAGCTGCGAAAAAAGGGACGAGACCTTCACCGAAAGGTTGAACCGGGGGGAGGGTCGGCCGTTCACGGTATCCAGCAGTGGGTTCGACCGCCAGCGCTGTACGCGGGGTGTGAACTCCTCCAGCAGGTCCAGGTAACGGCGCTGGTAATCCACGGCCTCCGACTCGCTGACCGTCGCCTCACCCAGCAGATCGAGGGTGAACGCCATCCCATCGCGGCGCAGCGCCTCCACGGAGTGCAGCGCCTCCCTTATGTTGGAACCGCCGATGAAGCGTGAGGCCATGCCGTGCATGGCAGCCCGCACGGCGCCGGCGACGAGGTGCGACGCAACGCGCCCATCCGAGTGCTCGATGCCCCAGCGCGCCACGCCGGGCAGCGGCAGTTCCTCGTTGCCGAAGTACTCCTGCAGGTGCCGCACCAGCTCATCGTCATCCCGCAGCGCTGGGAGCACGTCCACGAACCGGAGGGCTTGCACGCGGAAATGGGGGCGCTGCATCAACTGGTTCAGCAGCAGCTCCTCCCAGTGTTCGCGCGCCCAGAAGGCGCTCTTCCGCTCCCGCGCCACGGAAAGCAGCCGCGTGCCCAACTTTTGGATTCGCGCTTCCAGGTCTCCCCCACTGCCGATGCCCCGCTTGAGCGTTTCCACCTTTCGCCCCCTTTCGCCGGCTCTGCTTACCTAGCTGGTCGCTCCCCACCTTTATGGTACCCGGCAATCGGGCAGTCGTAGCGACCGTGACGCAGGTTCCGAATCGATGAACGTGCAAACCTTCTCTGGCGGGCGGACCCGGCTATATCCTGTTAGTCGACTCCCGTCCTTCCCGCAACGAAGCCATGACCTTTATGAACCGTCGAGTCTTCTGCCTCCTCGCCTTCACTGCGGTGGCGGTGACCGTGTTGCCGGAACCGGTGCGCAGCCAGGCGAGGGCGCCGGAGCCGGTGCGTGGGCAGAAGGTGATGGTCGCCTCGGCCAGCGAGCACGCCACGCGGGCGGGGCTGGCAGTCCTCCGCAAAGGCGGAAACGCGGTGGATGCTGCGGTGGCCGTGGGGCTGGCGCTGGCGGTGACCTATCCCATCGCGGGCAACCTGGGCGGCGGAGGGTTCATGGTGGTGCGGACGGCGGCGGGCAAGACGGTGGCCATCGACTACCGGGAGACCGCGCCGGCAAAGTCGCGGCGCGACCTCTACCTGGACGCTTCCGGTCAAGTCATACCGAACGCCTCCACCACCGGCTACCTGGCTCCCGGAGTGCCCGGCACGGTGGCGGGGCTGTCGCTCGCGCTGGAGAGGTACGGCACGCTGAAGTGGCGTGACGTGGTGGAGCCGGCCCGGCGGTTGGCGGCGGAGGGCTTTCCGGTTAGCTACACCCTGGCGCGCACGCTGCGAGAGAGCAAGCTGGACCGCTTCCCGGAAAGCAAGCGGGTATTCCTGCGCGGCGGCAACCTTTACCGCGAGGGCGAGACGCTCCGCCAGCCGGAACTCGCCGAAACGCTAAAACGGCTGGAAGAGCGCGGCCCCCGAGAGTTCTACGAGGGCCGCACCGCGGAACTGATCGCGGCGGACATGCAGGCAAACCGCGGCCTGATCACCCGCGAGGACCTGAAGGCGTACCGGCCGGTGGTGCGAGGGCCGATCCGCGGTTCCTACCGCGGCTGCGAGATCGTGACGATGCCCCCGCCCAGTTCGGGCGGCGTGGCGCTGATCGAGATGCTCAACATGCTGGAGGGGTACGACGTGGGCGCGCTGGGCCACAACTCCTCACGGAAGTACCACCTATTCACGGAGGTGATGCGCCGGGCCTTCGCCGATCGCGCCGAGTACATGGGCGACCCCGGCTTCGTGAAGATGCCCATCGCCGGATTGACCTCCAAGCGATATGCCGCGAACCTGGTGAAAGGGATCGACCTGTCGAAGGCGACCCCCAGCACGCAGGTGAAGGCGGGCAAACCCGCGCCCTATGAATCGCCGCAAACCACGCACTTCAGCGTGGTGGACGCGCAGGGCAACGCGGTCTCCAACACGTATACGCTCAACACGGCGTACGGCAGCGGCGTGACGGTCCGCGGCGTGGGGGTCCTCCTGAACAACGAGATGGACGACTTCACCTCCAAGCCGGGCGTGCCGAACGCCTTCGGGTTGATCCAGGGCGAGGCCAATGCGATCGCGCCTGGAAAGAGGCCGCTTTCGTCCATGACCCCGTCGCTGGTATTGAAGGACGGCAAGCTGTTCCTGGTGGTCGGCAGCCCCGGCGGCCCGACGATCATCAACACCGTGCTGCAGGTGATCGTGAACGTGGTGGACCACGGAATGAACGTGCGGCAAGCGGTCACGGAGCCGCGCATCCATCACCAGTGGCTCCCGGACGCGATCCAGACGGAGCCGTACGGCCTCTCCACCGACGTGGCCGAGGCCCTCCGCGCGAAAGGTCATCACCTGGCGGACAAGCCCGGCTACATGGGCGACGCGCAGGTGATCATGATCGACCCGAAGAGCGGCGTTCGGCTCGGCGCCTCGGATCCGCGCAGCCCCGACGGCCTGGCAGCGGGGTTTTGAAGCCAGCCGCCTTGGATTGGAGCCAACAGTGAAACGGTCCCTAATCGCCCTCCTCTCGCTGCTCTCAACGGTGGTTTTGGCGCAGGTGCCCGTACTGACCCCGGGTGACAATCTGGCCTTGCGCGGGCTGCCGCCCATCCCCACCGCGCTAGCGGAGGACGTAGGCCGATATGCCAACACGCGGGCGGCGAGTTTCCAGGACTGGAGCCCCACCCGGCGTGAGATGCTGATCGGCACCCGGTTCGGAGATGCGGTGCAAATCCACCGGGTAAGGCGCCCGGGCGGCGCGCGGAGCCAGCTTACCTTTTCCGCAGACCCCTCTTCCGCCGCCGTCTACCAACCCACGCACGGCGGCTTCTTCGTCTTCCACCGTGCGGCGGGTGGTGACGAGAAGTACCAGAACTACCGGTTTGACCTCGGCACGGGGGTCGTCACGCGGCTTACGGATGGGCAGTCCCGGAATAGCCGTGGGATCTGGTCGCATTCGGGCCAGCGAATGGTGTACAGCTCCACCCGCCGCAACGGCACGGACCTCGATCTCTACCTGGTAGAACCGTCCCGCCCGCAGTCGGATCGCATGGTGGCGGAGCTTTCCGGGGGCGGTTGGTCGGCGCTGGATTGGTCACCCGACGACCGCAAGATTCTCCTCTCACAGTTTATTTCCGCGAACGAAACCTACCTCTGGCTCCTCGATCTTGACACGGGTTCCCGGACTGCGCTCACGCCCTCTGCGGGGGGCGTAACGGTTGCCTATGCCGGTGGTCAGTTCTCCCAGGACGGTAAGCGCGTTTTCACCACGACGGATCGGGAGAACGAATTCCTCCGGCTGGCCAGCCTGGATCTCCAGTCGCGGAAGCTCGGTTATCTCACCACCCACATCCCGTGGGACGTGGAAGAGTTTGCCCTGGCGAAAGACGGCAAGACCCTCGCCTTCATCACGAACGAGGCGGGCCGGGGAGTGCTGCACCTGCTAGACCCTGCCAGTGGCCGGGAGCGACCGCGGCCCAAGCTTCCAGCCGGCAGCGTATCGGGGCTGGGTTGGCATAACAACTCTCGCGACCTTGCGTTTCAGTTAGACAGCACCACTGCCCCGGCCGATGTTTACTCGCTAGATGTCAAGAATGGCCGGGTCGATCGCTGGACGGAGAGCGAAACGGGCGGCCTGGACCTTCAGGAGCTTGCGGAGCCGGAATTGATCCGGTGGAAGGGCCGGGATGGCCTCGACCTCTCCGGGTTCCTCTACCGTCCACCGGCACGCTTTACCGGGAAGCGGCCCGTGATCATCAGCGTGCACGGTGGACCGGAAGGGCAGTCGCGGCCCGGCTTCCTCGGCCGCAACAGCTATTACCTGAAAGAACTGGGCGTGGCCCTGCTCTTCCCCAACGTCCGCGGCTCCAATGGCTTCGGCAAGACGTTCCTGGCAGCGGACAACGGCGTTCGCCGCGAAGGCTCTCACCAGGACCTCGCCGCGCTGCTGGATTGGATCCGGACGCGTCCGGAATTGGATGCGGACCGGGTGATGGTGATGGGCGGCAGCTACGGCGGCTACATGACGCTGATTGCCGCCACCCAGCTCAGCGACCGGATCCGGTGCGCGGTGGACGTGGTGGGGATCTCGCACCTGGCCACGTTCCTCCAGAACACCTCCGGCTACCGCCGCGACCTCCGCCGGGCCGAGTACGGCGACGAGCGCGACGCGACGGTCCGCGCCTTCATGGACCGCACCGCGCCGCTCAACAACGTGACCAGGATCCGGAAGCCGCTCTTCGTGGTGCAAGGGCAGAACGATCCCCGCGTGCCGTACACCGAGGCGGAGCAGATCGTGGCGGCGGCTGAGAAGAACGGCGTGCCGGTGTGGTATCTGAAGGCGAAGGACGAGGGGCACGGCTTCCTCAAGAAGCCCAACGCCGACTTCCAGTTCTACGCCACGGTGCTGTTCGTCAAAGAATACCTGTTGGGCGAGGGGGGTCGATGAGCGAGTCGCGCTTTCCGGGCGCGGAGCACTTCCGCGAGTTCAGTGACCGCAGCACGTTGTGGCTGCTCGAAGATCCGGCTAATCTCCGGGATCTCCTGCACTTGATGGAACCGACAGTCGCCGACTGTCTCGACTTCGACCGGGCGTAGCGGGTGAACCGCTGCTTCATCCTTGCCGACTTGTAGAAGCAAGAAAGTGACGTCATCTTCCGCGTCCCCGCCCGTTCGGGTGGCGCAGTACTTCCTGCTGCTGATGTTCCACCGCCGTGAGCGCTCCGAGTATACTGTGTTGCAAGAGGCGTTCTGGGAACGCGTGCGGCAATCGAAGTTCCGCGAAGACGAGGAGGTAGTCCAGGTGGCGCAGACCATGGCCGAGTACGTCCGGGAAGAAGCCCGCGCCGAGGGTATTGCCGAAGGTAAAGCCAGCGGACTGAGGCTCGCGCTGATTGCCACTTTGGAGGAACGTTTCGGCGCCTTGCCGCC
>Ga0255338_1003569_pt1 | contig 18292 bp, 11 predicted proteins | sample MeOH1_35cm_T4_19_FD_203715 | JGI IMG/M metagenome (GOLD analysis project Ga0255338, IMG submission 203715) | Sandy soil microbial communities from University of British Columbia, Vancouver, Canada - MeOH1_35cm_T4_195 | ecosystem: Engineered > Artificial ecosystem > Sand microcosm > Unclassified ...
CGCTCGCCGTCGGCGGCCTTCACCGTGACGCGCCAGAGCGCGCCGTCGCGCTCGGCGGCGACGCAGCGCGTGCGGGTGCGGATGACGGCGCCGCGCGCCGCCGCGTCGACGGCGTTGAGGGCGACGAGGCGGGAATCCTCGACCCAGCAGTCGGAATATTCGAAGCCGCGGCGGTAGCCGGCCTTCAGCGGCTTGCCGGCGGGGTCGCGGGAGAGGTCGAGGTCGCGCGTCGCCGGCAGGATTTTCCGCCCGCCGAGGTGGTCGTAGAGGAACAGCCCGAGGCGCAGCAGCCACCATGGCCTGAGGCCCCTGTGGTGCGGCAGCACGAAGCGCAGCGGCCAGATGATGTGCGGCGCGTTCTTGAGCAGCACCTCGCGTTCCATCAGCGCCTCGCGCACCAGGCGGAACTCGTAGTGCTCGAGATATCTGAGGCCGCCGTGGATCAGCTTCGTCGAGGCCGACGAGGTGGCGCCGGCGAGGTCGCCCTGCTCGCAGAGATAGACCTTGAGGCCGCGCCCGGCGGCGTCGCGGGCGATGCCGCAGCCGTTGATGCCGCCGCCGATGACGACGAGGTCGTAAGCCGGTGCCGGCACGTCGCTCTCCCAGGTGGCCGCCGAATGCCGCACACGCCCGCGGCTTCGCGGCCTTCTTTATTCAGCCGGGACGCTAATCGAAAATAGGATGGCTTGCAATGCGCGCCAAACGAAAATCATTCGAAGAATAATGCTGCAATGCGAAAGGTCGTTGTGCGTCGCCGCAGCGCGCCGAATTCGCCGGGCGCGGCGGGCGGATGCCCGCCGGCGCCGGCGGCGGCCGCCACGGGCCGCGCGAAAAGCGGCGCGGCAAGACTGCGGTCTAGGTGGACGGGGACGCGCCCCGGGTGCGGATCACCCGGACTTTCGGATTGATCGGCGGCCCCAGGTTGCTGGGATGTCCCGCCAGTCCCATCGGGTAGCGCTGGTCCTGTTCGAGCTCGTAGGCAGTCGCCCGGGGGCTGCACAGCCGGGCCCGCATGTCTTCGGCAGCGCTCGGTTCGTTCCTCAGATCGAGGACCGTCGGTCCTCCGGTGGTGCGCGGCCTGTCGAAGCCCGCCCGCAGCAGCGCAGCGGCACGCTCGGCGCGCTCCCGCTCGGTCGACGCGCCGAGGACGACGACGACGAGACGCCGGCCACCCCTCGCCGCCAGGCCGACGATGTTGCGCCCCGACGCGCAGAGGAAGCCCGTCTTCAGGCCGAGGGCGCCGGAGAAGCGGGTGAGCAGCAGGTTCTGCGACGTCAGCTTCCTGCCGTCGATGAGAACCTCGCCGACGTCGAAGAACCCGAGATAGTTCGGATAGGTGCGGTCGATCGCGGCCGCCAGGACGGCGAGGTCCCTCGCCGTTGTCTTCTGCGATGCGTCGAACAGGCCGTTCGGATTGGCGAAATGCGAGCCCGTCATGCCGAGCCCACGGGCGGCGTCGTTCATCATGCCGACGAACGTCGCCTCGTCGCCGCCGATGGTCTCGGCGATCGCCACGGCCGCATCGTTCGCCGATGCGCCGAGCATCGCGTAGAGGGCGTCCTCCATCGTCATGACGCTGCCGGGCTTCAGTCCCGATTCGACCGATTCCTGGCCGAGCGCGTTGCGCGAGAACACCACGTCCGTCTGGAGCGTCAGCCGTCCGGCGCGCAGTTGCTCGAAGGCGACGAAGGCGGTGACGAGCTTCGTGGTCGAGGCCGGGTACCAGGCGCGCCCCGGGTTCTCGGCGTGCAGGACCTGCAGGGTGTCGGCATCGATGACCAAGGACGGGGTGGCGCTCGACGGCGCCGCATAGTCCCCGACGCTCGGCGCGGGAGCCGCCGCGCTCGCCTGCGGGGCGGCGTCCCGGCGGGCGCTGGCGCAGCCGGCCAGGAAGGCGGGCAGAGCGGCGACGAACAGACGACGGCTGATGGGCATGACGGGTCGTCTTCTTGACGGAGGGCCAGATGACCATACCGCGCGCGCCGATGCCAGCTCGACCCTGCGGGCCGCCACTGTCGGGCGCTGCCGATTGACCGCCCCGACGGGGTGGGCTAGGCGGCGGATGGCCGGCGTGCGGCCGAGCGAGGCGACGATGCTTCCGAGCCGGTGGTGGCGACGCGGTGGAGCGGTCGGCGGGGGCGGGCCGGGCGGCGCCGCGACCGCGCCCGGCGGACGATCCGCGCGGGCGGCCGGAGCCGGCGCGCGCGCGGCTCCCGAATCCGCGGACGCGGGCGACGCCTACCTGATCCCCTACGGCTCCTCCTCGCACGAGCGGGCGATCGCCGCCCACTTCGGCGGCGACGTCGGCTTCGATCCGGCCCGCCACGTCCACGCCGCGCCGGGCGCGATCTTCGTCTGCTTTTCGAATCGCTCGGGATCGAACTTCCTCGCCGCGGCGCTCGCCTCCTCCGGCCGGCTGCGCCCGGCGGGCGAGGCGTTCAACGCGCCGGTCGTCGTCGAGCGCGCCAAGGCCGCCGGCCACGCCTCGTTCCAGGCCTATGTCGAGGACCTCGCCGGCCGCACCGCGGCGGAGGGCCGGCCGCTCCTCGTCAAGCTCGGCTGGATGCAGCTCTTCCTGCTCGACAAGGCGGGGCTGCTCGACGGGGTGTTCCCTGAGCCGCGCTTCGTCCACATCCGCCGCGACGACCTGCTCGGCCAGGCCGTCTCCCACGCCGTCGCCCAGGCGACGAAGGCGTGGACGAGCCGGGCGGCGGCGGCCCGCGAACCCGCTGTCGACGAGGTCGCCTTCGACTGGGCGCGCATCCGCCGCCACGTCGCCGAGTTCGCCGAGGCGAACGCCTATTTCGACCGCTTCTTCGCGCTCACCGGCCGGCCGGTGACGCGCGTCGTCTACGAAAGCCTCGTCGCCGACCCGGCCGGCTGGGTGGCGGGCTTCGGCGCCGCGACCGGCCTGCCGCTCGCCTACGTGCCCGAGCGCGTCCGCCTGGAGCGCCAGGACGACCCGCGCAAGGCCGAGTTCCGGGCGCGGGCCCTGGACATGGCGCGCCGGCGGGCGTGGGCGGATCCGCCGGCGTAGCCGGCAAGGCGGCCCGCGAGGCGGGCGCACGGCCGCCCGGACGGCGGCCACCTTTGACATTCGCCGCCGGCCGCCGTTTAGAGTGCCGGCCGCCGCGGCCGAATAGCCGGCACGGCGCACCGCGAGGCTGAATGCGCGACGACCACACCGCTTCGGGAGCCTGCCGGCACGGCCTGATGCGCTGGCCGGCCGAGGACGCCGATGCCGGCCGGGCCCTCGCCATCTACGGCGAGTGGCGGGAGAACGAGCTCGCCTTCCTCCTCGCCCTGTCGCCGCCAGGCGGCCGGGTGGTCGACGCCGGCGCCGGCATCGGCGCCTTCTCCCTCGCCTTCGCCCGCGCCGCTGGCCATCTCGACGCGATCGAGCCCGACGCGGCGCCGCGCCGCCTCCTCGCCGAAAACCTCGCCGACAACGGCCTTGCCGCATCGGGCGGGACGGCGGTCGCCACGGCCGGAACGGCGGCGGGCGTCGCCGTCCACGCCGGCGTCGCCGCCGCGGCCGATGCGCTCGCCGCCGCCGACCTCGTGCGCGTCGCCGCGTCGCTGCCGGCCGCCGACGCCGCCGCGGCGGTCGCCGCCGCCGGCCCCGCCGCCGTCGTCGCCGTCGAGATCGACGACCTCGGCCGCGGCACGGCGCTGCTGCCGCTCCTTTCGGCCGGCGGCCGGCGGGTCGTCCTCGCGGCGTTTGCCGCCTACGACCGCGACAATTTCCGCGACCGCGCCGGCAACGTCTTCGGCTTCCGCCAGGACGCGGTGCTCGTCGGGCTGCCCCCCGGCCGCGCGCTGCCGGGCGAAGGCGCCGACGGCGCGACCGCCGCCGCGCTCGTGCCCATCGCCGACGAGCTGGCGCTCGCCGCTGCCTTCGTCGCCCTGCCGCGCGAGGCCGACGCGACGGCCGACGCGCGCGACCTCGCCGCGCTCCGCCGGCGGCTGGCGGCGACCGAGGCGCGGCTCGCCGAGACCGAGCGGGCGCTCGCCGTCGCCGAGCGGCGGGCGAAGCACTTCGCCGGCCGCGACCGCGACGCTCGCAACGACCTCCTCGGCGAGTTCGGCCAGACCGGCCTGTTGCGCCGCCGCCGCGGCAGCGAGTTGAAGGGCCACCACCGCATCCTCGCCCGTTCCGGGCTGTTCGATCCCGTCTGGTACGTCGCGACCTATCCGGACGTCGGCCGGTCGAAGGTCGACCCGCTCGTCCACTACCTCCTCGTCGGCGGCTTCGAGGGGCGCAAGCCGAACCCCTATTTCGACAGCGCCCACTATCTCGAGCGCTACCCCGACCTCGCCGAGAGCGGCCTCAACCCGCTCGTCCACTACGCGCTGCACGGCGGCCGCGAGGGCCGCGACTGCGGCGGCGCCTTCGACGGCAAGTTCTACCTCGCGGCGAACCCCGACGTGGCGGCGTCCGGCGAGCACCCGATGGCGCACTACCTGCGCGTCGGCCGCAAGGAGGGCCGCGCGCCGGTTCCCCGGCCCGTCGTCGAGCGCGGCGAGATGCCGAAGGCGCCGCCCGCCGAGGCGTGGGCGGAGATCGCGCGGACGCGGCGGCCGGCGGCGATGCCGGCCGTCGACGTCGTCGTGCCGGTCTATCGCGGCTATGACGACACCCTCGCCTGCCTCCACGCGGTCATGACGGCGCCGACGGCGACGCCGTTCGATCTCGTCGTCGTCGACGACGCGAGCCCCGAGCCGGCGCTCTCCGCCGAGCTTTCGCGCCTCGCCGGGCTGAAGCTGATCACGCTCCTCGTCAACGCCCCGAACCGCGGCTTCGTCGGCTCGACGAACCGCGGCATGGCGCTCCACCCCGACCGCGACGTGGTGCTCTTGAACTCGGACACCGTCGTCTACAACGACTGGCTCGACCGGCTGCGCGCCCAGGCGACCAAGCCCGGCGTCGGCACGGTGACGCCCCTCTCCAACAACGCGACGATCTGCTCCTATCCGCACGAGAACCGCGACAACACCGCCGACCTCGAGATCGGCTACGCCGCGCTCGACCGGCTGGCGGCCGAGGTGAACGCCGGCGACGCCGTCGAGGTGCCGACGGGCGTCGGCTTCTGCATGTACGTGCGCCGCGCGGTGCTCGATACGGTCGGGCTCTTCGACGAGGCGGCCTTCGGGCGCGGCTACGGCGAGGAGAACGACCTTTGCCGCCGCGCCGCCGCCGCCGGGTTCGTGAACGTGCTCGCGACCGACGTGTTCGTCCGCCACACCGGCGAGGTCTCCTTCGCCGCCGACGCCTCGGGCGGCAAGGCGGCCGGCCTCAAGGCGGTGCTCGACCGCCACCCCGACTATCTCGACCGCGTCCACGCCTACATCGCGGCAAAGCCCGCGGCGGCGGCGCGGCGGCGGCTCGACGCGGCGCGGCTGAAGCGGCTGCTGCCGCAGGCGGGCGCCGTCGCCTTCGTCACCCACGCCTTCTCCGGCGGCGTCGTCCGCCACCTCGACGACATGGCGGCGATGCTGGCCGAGGCCGGGCTCGGCGCGGTGATCCTGGCGCCGCGGCGCGACGACAGGGGCGGGCGGATCGGCATCGACCTGCGCGACGGGCTCGACGTGCCGAACCTCGCCGGCCTCGACGTCGAGGCCGATTTCGACGCGCTCGCCGCGGCGCTCGCGAGCCTCGGCGTGCGGCAGATCCACGTCCACAGTCTCGTCGAGTGGCCGCAGACGGCGCTGGAGCGGCTGCCGTTGCTCGCCGGCGCGCTCGGCGTGCCGCTCGACTTCACCTTCCACGACTACTTGGCCGTCTGCCCGCGCATCAACATGATCGACGAGACCGGCGTGTTCTGCGGCGTCCACGGCTGGCGCGCCTGCAACGCCTGCGAGAACCGCGCCGCGCCGCCGCCCGGCGCGCCGGACATCGACGTCTGGCGCGAGCGCTACCGCCGCTTCGTCGTCGCCGCCCGCCACCTCTACGCGCCGAGCCGCGACACCGCCGAGCGCCTCGCCGGCTACTTCCCCGACCGGCTGATCCGGGTGATGCCGCACGTCGAGCCGGAGCCGCCGGCGGTTCCCGCCGCGGCGGCGCGCGCGCCGGGCGAACGGCTCCGGGTCGCCATCATCGGCGCCATCGGCCCGCACAAGGGCTCGGCCCTCGTCCTCGCCATGGCCGAGGACGCCCGCGCCCGCGCCCTGCCGCTCGACTTCGTGCTCGTCGGCCACTCCGACGTCGACGCGGCCCTCGCCGGGCTCGCCACCATCACCGGCCGCTACAGCGAGGAGGCGGTCGACGGCCTCCTCGCCGCGCAGCGCTGCCACGTCGCGCTGATCCCCTCGGTGTGGCCGGAGACCTACTGCTACACCCTGTCGATCGCGCTCAGGAACGGCTTCCCGGTGGCGGTCTTCGACCTCGGGGCGCAGCGCGAGCGGCTCGTCGCCGCCGACCCGGAGCGGGCGATCGTGCTGCCGCTCGCGGCGATGGCCGACGCGCGGCTTTCGAACGACCTCATCCTCGCCGGCGCGGCGCGCTTCGTCGGCGCGCCGGCCCGTCCGGCGCCGGGGCTTGCCGGCCCCGCCCACACCTTCGAGAGCTATTACGGGACCTGAGCATGGCGTCGAACGAGCCCTTCTTCATCCTCGGCTGCGTCCGCTCGGGAACCACCATGCTGCGCGACCTCCTCAGGAGCGTGCCGCGCCTCGCCTGCCCGGAGGAGACGCACTTCTACCGCTGGGGCGAACCGCTCGGCAGCCCGGTGTTCGCCAACACCGTGCGCCGCAACAAGGTGCTGCAGAAGCACCGCGCCATCGACGGGGTGAGCGAGGCGGCGTTCGCCGAGATCCTCGCCGGGGCGCGCACCCGCCGCGAGCTCACCGAACGCTACATTGCCGCCTTCAAGGCGGCGCAGGGCATCGGCGAGGGCCGCTGGTTCGACAAGACGCCGCAGAACATCTACGGGCTCGCGCTGCTCGCCGACGAGTTCCCCGAGGCGAAGATCGTCCACATCGTTCGCAATCCCCTGAACGTCGTGGCGAGCCTCGCCGTCGGCAAGGTGATGCTCCTCGAGAACACCGTCGGTGCGGCGAACTACTGGCGCGAGGCGGTGGCGATCTTCGACAAGGTGAAGCCGTCGATCACCGGCCGCGTCCACGAGATCGCCTACGAAACGCTGACGGCCGAGCCGGCGGCCGAGCTCGCCCGGCTGATGGCCTTCCTCGACGAGGACGTCCGCGACATCCGCTTCGACCTGTCGAAGATCCATCCCGAGCGCGACCAGTGGCGCGACGTGCTGTCGGCCGACGCCGTCGCCACGGTGCGCGAGATCTGCGGCCCCTGGGCGAGGCGCTACGGCTACGACCTCGACGTGGCGGTGGAGAGCGCGGGGTAGGGGGCATTCTCCCCCTGCCAGGGGGGAGGACAGCCGGCGAAGCCGGCAGGTGGGGGCCTGTGCCTCAACAATGCCGTGAGCGTCGACTGGCCCCGCCCTGACCGCTTCGCGGTCTGTCCCTCCCCCCGGCAGGGGAGGGACGGTGCCGCGGAGATTCGCGACCGGGATGGTCAGTGCTGTTGACGCCTTGTGCCCTCAGATCCGGTCCCGGAGCGCGAACCAGGTCATGGCGAGGACGAGGAGGGGCGCGCGCAGCAGGGTGCCGCCGGGGAAGCTCGGCACCGGCAGGCGGGAGAACACGTCGAGGCGGCCGGTGTCGCCGGCGATCGCCTCGGCGATCACCTTGCCGGCGAGGGGGGCGATGCTGACGCCTTGGCCGGAATAGCCGGCGGCGGCGTAGATGCCCGGCGAGACGCGGCGGATCAGCGGGATGCGGTGCGGCGTCACGGCGAGCGTGCCGCCCCAGGCGTAGTCGACGCGGACGTCGGCGAGCTGCGGATAGACCTCGAGCATGTTGGCGCGGACGAAGGCCTTCACGTCGGGCGGGTCGTTCTGGCTGTAGATCTCGCCGCCGCCGAACAGCATGCGGCCGTCGCCGGAGAGCCGCCAGTAGCGCACGACGAAGCGCGAATCCGACACCGCCTCCCAGCCGGGGATGAGCGCCTTCGCCCGCTCGCCGAGCGGCTCGGTGGCGAGGATGTAGTTGCGGATCGGCATCACCCGCGCCTCGACCTCCGGGGCGAGGCCGGCGAGGTAGCCGTTGCCGGCGAGGATGACGCTGTCGGCGGTGACCGTGCCCGTCGCCGTCTCGACACGCCGGCGGCCGTCGGCGGCGAAGAGGCGGACGACCCGCGTCGCCTCGCAGATGCGCACGCCGGCCGCCTCGGCGGCGGCGGCGAGGCCGAGGGCGAAGGCGAGCGGGTGCAGGTGGGCGGCGCCGCGGTCGCGGAAGCCGCCGTGGTAGCGCGTCGTGCCGATCGCTGCGGCGAGCTCGCGGGCGTCGAGCGGCTCGACGAGGTCGTAGCCGTAGTCGCGCCGGAGCTTCTCGGCATAGGCGCGCTCGCCGGCGGCGAGGCGCGGCTGGTGCACCGTGTCGATGAGGCCGCGCCGGAGGTCGCAGTCGATGCCGTGGCGCTCGACGAGGCCGAGGACGAGCGTCTTCGCCGCCTCGCCGAGATCCCACAGGCGGCGGGCGTCGTCGCGGCCGACGGCGTGCTCGAGCCACGCCTGGTCGCGGCGCTGGCCGGAGTGCAGCTGGCCGCCGTTACGCCCGGAGGCGCCCCAGCCGACGCGGCAGGCCTCGAGGAGGACGACCTTGCGGCCGGCCTCGGCGAGGTGCAGTGCGGCCGACAGGCCGGTGTAGCCGCCGCCGACGACGCAGACGTCGGCGCTCGCGTCGCCGTCGAGGCGCGGCCGGAGCGGCGGGATCGGCACGCTCGCGGCGTACCAGCTCGGCGGGTGGTCCGGCGCGCCGGGCTCGTGGTCGAGGGGATGTCGCATGGCGCCAGCCTACACCAGCCGGCGGCGCGCGGCAGCCCGACGGCGGGGCGTCACGCCACGCGCCCCTGCTCCTTCAGCACCTTCCAGGTGTCGTCGAGGGTCTTGCGGGCGCGGGCGACGAGCTCGTCGGCCTCGCCGTGGGAGAGGACGAGCGGCGGCGACAGGATCATCGCGTCGCGCGTCGCCCGCATGATCAGGCCGTTCTTGAACGACAGGTCGCGGCACAGCGTGCCGACCTCGCCGACCGGCTCGAAGCGCTCGGTGCGCGACGGCTTCTTCGGCACCAGCTCCAGGGCGCCGACGAGGCCGATCATGCGCGCCTCGCCGACGAGCGGGTGCTCGCCGAGCGCCCGCCAGCGGGCCTGCAGATACGGTCCGATGTCGTCCTTGACGTAGCCGACGAGGTTCTCCCGCTCGATGATCGCGAGGTTGGCGAGCGCCGCGGCGCAGGCCGCCGGGTGCCCGGAATAGGTGTAGCCGTGGTAGAACTCGCCGCCCTGGAAGACGACCTCGGAAACCCGGTCGGCGACCATCACCGCGCCGATCGGCAGGTAGCCGGAGGAAAGGCCCTTGGCGATCGGCATCAGGTCCGGCTTGATGCCGTAATAGTCGGAGCCGAACCAGGTGCCGAGGCGGCCGAAGCCGCAGATCACCTCGTCGGCGACGAGCAGGATGTCGCGCTCGGCGCAGATGCGCGAGATTTCCGGCCAGTAGGTCTCCGGCGGGATGACGACGCCGCCGGCGCCCTGGATCGGCTCGGCGATGAAGGCGGCGATGCGGTCCTCGCCGAAGGCGTCGATGGCGGCTTCGAGCGCGCGGGCCGTCTTCAGCCCGAACTCGGCCGGCGTGAGGTCGCCGCCCTCGTTGAACCAGTAGGGCTGGGCGATGTGCAGGATGCCGGGGATCGGCAGGTCGCCCTGGCCGTGCATCGGCGTCATGCCGCCGAGGCTCGCCGCGCCCACCGTCGAGCCGTGATAGGCGTTGCGCCGGGCGATGATGGTCTTCTTGCCGGGCTTGCCGAGCACGTCCCAGTAGCGGCGGACGAGGCGGATGACGGTGTCGTTCGCCTCCGAGCCGGAATTGACGAAGAACGCCCGGTTGAGGTGCGGCTGGGTCAGCGAGGCGAGCTTCTCGGCGAGCGCGATGACCGGCTCGTGGCTCGTCTTGAAGAAGGTGTTGTAGTAGGGCAGCTGCGTCATCTGCCGGTGCACGGCGTCGGCGATCTCGGTGCGGCCGTAGCCGACCTGGGTGCACCACAGCCCGGCCATGCCGTCGAGATAGCGGTTGCCGTCGGAGTCCTCGAGCCAGACGCCCTCGCCGCGCACCATGACGCGCGCGCCCTCGGCGGCGAGCCCGTTCGCATCGGTGAACGGATGCCAGTGGTGGGCCGCGTCGCGGGCCTGCAGGGCGGCGGTGTCGTAGGCGTTCTTCTTCATGGCGGCTCCGGCGGACAGGGGCGCCGGACATCCGCTCCGCGCGGGATCTCGGCCGCGGCAAGAGCGTGCCGATCCCGTCGGCGCGTCTCGACGCCGGAATGTGATCACATTTTTATCGTCGCCGACTCCGCCTCGCCGCGCAAGGGCCCGGGCGGAGAAAAGCGGAGGGATGCGAGGCGCGCCCGCATCCCCCGCCGGCCGGCCCCCCACGTCCGCTCCAGCCGTTACTTCGCCGCGGCCGGCGCGTCGCGGGAGGGCACCGGAGCCATGCTCTCGAACACGCCGTCGCGCCGGACCAGCGCATGGAACAGGGCTGCCGCGACGTGCGTCACGACCAGCGCGAAGAACGCGAAGGCGAGCCAGGAATGGGCGTTCCACAGCAGCGTGTGCAGCTCGTCGCTCTGCGGCAGGATCGCCGGAAGCCGGATGCCGCCGTAGAGCACCACGGGGTAGGCGCCGGCCGACATCATCGCCCAGCCGATCAGCGGCATGGCGATCATCAGCGCGTAGAGCGCGTAGTGCGACAGGTGGGCGGCGAGCTTCATCGGCAGCGGCAGGTCGGCGGGCAGCGCCGGCGCGCCGCAGCGCAGGCGCACGACGAGCCGGAGGAGCGCGAGCACCAGGATGGCGATGCCGAGCGTCTTGTGCGTCGCCAGCAGGGGCACGTATTTCGGCATGACGGTCGACAGCATGCCGACGCCGATGAACAGCATCGCGATGATCGCGACGGCCATGAGCCAGTGCAGCAGGCGCTGGAGGACGGTGAAAGTCTCGACGCCGCGGGTCATTTCTCGCCTCCGGCCGCAGATTGCAGATGATAGGGGTAGTCCTTGACCTCTGCCGTGCGCAGGTCGTAGGAGCGGGCATAGGCCGCCGAGCGCGCCGCCGGGAACGGGTCGTCGGAGACGCGGATGCCGTCCGGCAGGATCGTCGGGTCGAAGTTGATGTCGCGGCACGGGCCGTCGCGCTCCGCCTCGATCTTGTCGACGACGAGCGTGCCGACCTCGACGGTCCGCCGCCCCGCCGGCCAGGCCTTGCTCGGATCCGACGTCGGATCGCCGGGATCGGCGACGGTGACGATCATGGTCCAGCGCTGCGGCGCCGCGGCGACGCGCGTCGCGATCTCCGCTTCGAGGTGGTCCGGGCCGAGCTTGGCGAGCGCGTCCTCGGTTATCGGGACGACCTCGGCCTGCGGCAGCAGCGACCACCGCACCACATGCTCGGCGCCGCCGCCGTCGACGAAGACGAAGGCGTTGAGGCTGTTGAAGGGGTCTTCCGCGTAGCTCGCGGTCCACGGCGCGCTCTTCGCCCAGGCGCCGAACGCGGCGAACTCCGGATGGCCGGCTGCGAACGCCGGTATCGCGTTCGGGTCGTCGCTGTGCGCCGCCATCTGGAGCTCGTAGAAGCCCGTCGGCGTCGCCACCGGAAAGAACGGCGGATCGATCATCGCGGCGCGCCAGACCTCGCCGTCCGGGGTGGAGAGCTGGAGCCCCATGCCGCGCACCCGCACCGTCGCGTCCGGTGCCTTCGGATCGGGGGTGCCGAGATTGAGCCGCCCCAGGGCGGGGTATCGGCCGGCGGCGAAGACCTGCGCCCGCGACAGCTGCGTCCCGTTGCCGTTCGACTCGAAGACGCCGGTGAAGCAGATGCCCTTGGCATGGTTGCGCCGGTAGCCGAGCGCCGGGCCGCCCTTCGGGGCGAGCGAGTCGACGATCCTGGTCGGCGTCAGGCGGCCGGGCGAGAGCCATCCGGCCGTATAGGCGAAGGCCCCGGCGCCGGCGGCGACGACGAGGGCGATGACCGCGAGCGATCCGAACGGCGGACGCGATGGCGATCGAGGCAGCACGGGCATTCGGCACCCTCCGGTTCAACATCCCGCTGGGTCGGCCCAGCCGTGAGGCGCGCCGCGGCGACGCGGATGCCAGCTTGCCCGGTTCCGCCCGCGCGCGATTTCAAGAAGCACAGCGGAAGCACAACGGCGTTTCCGGATCGCACGAAGCAGCGTGCGGCGCGCCTCGACAGCCTGCGCGGATGTCAGGAGCCACGCGCCTTCCGGCCGGCGAGCCGGTCGAGATAGAGATAGATGACCGGGGTCGTGTAGAGCGTCAGGAGCTGGCTCACGACGAGCCCGCCGACGATGGCGTAGCCGAGCGGCTGGCGGAGTTCCGCCCCGGTGCCGCTGCCGAGCATCAGCGGCACGCCGGCGAGCAGCGCCGCGAAGGTCGTCATCAGGATTGGCCGGAAGCGAAGCAGGCACGCTTCGCGAATCGCATCGTGCGCCGACATTCCCTCGCCGCGCTGCCGCGCGCTGGCGAAGTCGACGATCATGATGCCGTTCTTCTTGACGATGCCGATGAGCAGGATGACGCCGATGAGGGCGATGATCGAGAAGTCGAAACCGAACATCCACAGCATGACGAGCGCCCCGAGGCCGGCGGAGGGCAGCGTCGACAGGATGGTCAGCGGGTGGATGTAGCTTTCGTAGAGGACGCCGAGGATCACGTAGATCACGAGGAGGGCCGCCGCGACGAGATAGGGCTCGCTCGCCAGCGAATCCTGGAACGCCTGGGCGTTGCCTTGGAAGGAGCCGGTCAGCGTCGGCGGCTTGCCGATCTCCGCCTCGGCGCGGTGGACCGCCGCCACCGCGTCGCCGAGCGCGACCCCCGGCGCGAGGTTGAAGGAGAGCGTCACAGCGGGGAACTGCGACTGGTGGTTGATGGACAGGAAGCTCGTCGGCTCCGACGTCCATTTCGCCAGCACGCCGAGCGGCACCTGTTCGCCGGTCAGCGGCGACTTCAGGTAGATCTCGTCCAGCGCGTGCGGCGAGTTCTGCAGCTCCGGCAGCAGCTCCAGGATGACGTGGTAGCTGTTCAGCTGGGTGAAGTACTGGGTCACCTGCCGCTGGCCGAACGCATCGTAGAGGGTGTTGTCGACGTCGGCCGGGCTGATGCCGAGCCGCGAGGCCTGGTCGCGGTCGATGGCGAGCGTGAGGGTCGCGCCGCCGGTCTGCTGGTCGCTCGCGACGCCGGTGAGCTCGGGCAGGGTCCTGAGCTTCGCCAGCATGCGCGGCGCCCACGTGTTCAACTCGTCGATGTCGCCGTCCTGCAGCGTGTACTGGAACTGGGTTCGCGCGACGCGCCCGCCGACATTGAGGTCCTGCGCCGCCTGCAGGAAGAGCGCGGCGCCCTCGACGCCGGCGAGCTTCGCGTTCAGCCGCTCGATGATCGCGAAGGCCGAGGCGCGGCGTTCGTCGCGCGGCTTGAGGGAGATGAACATGCGGCCGTTGTTCACCGTCTGGCCGCCGGACGACCCGACCGCCATGCCGACCGTCGCGACGTCCGGATCGGCGGCGACGATTTCGCCGAGTGCGAGCTGGTGCTTGACCATGTCGGCGAAGGAGATGTCCTGCGCCGCCTCCGACACGCCGATGATGAGCCCGGTGTCCTGCTGCGGGAAGAAGCCCTTGGGGATGGCGAGGAACAGCCAGCCGGTGGCGGCGACGGCGGCGAGGAACACGCAGATCGTCGCGCGATGATGATCGAGGGCGATGTCGAGTGTCCGGCGATAGGCCTCGAGCAGCGCCGCGAACCACCGTTCCGACAGGCGATGCAGCCGGCCGTGGCGCTCGACGCCCTTCGGCTTGAGGAAGCGAGCGCACAGCATCGGCGTCAGGGTGAGAGAGACCACCGCCGAGACGGCGATGGTGATCGTCACGGTGATGGCGAACTCGCGGAAGAGGCGGCCGACGACGCCGCCCATCAGCAGCAGCGGAATGAACACGGCGACGAGCGACAGCGAGATCGAGAGGATCGTGAAGCCGATCTCGGCCGAGCCGTCGAGCGCCGCCTGGAGCGGCGTCTTGCCCATCTCCACGTGCCGCTCGATGTTCTCCAGCATGACGATGGCGTCGTCGACGACGAAGCCGACCGCGATGCTGAGCCCCATGAGCGAGAGGTTGTCGAGGCTGAAGCCCAGCGCGTACATCGCCGCGAAGGTGGCGACGATGGCGAGCGGCACGGCGATGCCGGGAATCAGCGTCGCGGTGAGGCTGCGCAGGAACACGAAGATCACCGCGACGACGAGCACGACGGTGAGGAGGAGCGTCTTCTCGACGTCGTCGACGGAGGCGCGGATGGTGCCGGTGCGATCGCTCAGGACCTGCAGCCCGATGCCGGCCGGGGCGTTGGCGAGCAGCGCCGGGAGCTGCGCCTTGATCGCATCCACCGTCTCGATGACGTTCGCCCCGGGCAGCTTGAACACGGCGAGGATGATGGCCTGACGGCCGTCCGCCCAGGCGGCGAGCTGCTCGTTCTCGGGGGCGTCGACCGCCGTGCCGATGTCGCGGACCCGCACCGGGGCGCCGTTGCGGAAGGCGAGGATGGCGTCGAGCCAGGGGCCCGCCGTGCTGAGCTGGTCGTTGTCGAAGAGGGTGAAGGTGCGATGCCGCCCCTGCACCGTGCCCTTGGGGTCGTTGACCGAGGTGGTGACGATGGCCTGGCGCAGGTCCTCGAGCGACAGTCCGAGGTTCGCGACCCTGGCGGGATCGACCTGGATCCGCACCGAGGGCTTCTGCTGGCCGAACACCAGCACCTGCCCGACGCCGTCGATCTGGCTGACGTGCTGCTCGAGCACGGTTTCCGCATAGTCGTCGACCTGGATGATCGGCAGGGTGGGCGAGGTCAGCGCCAGCACGAGGATCGGCGGGTCGGCGGGATTGACCTTGCGGTAAGTCGGCGGGGCGGGGAGATCGGTCGGCAGCTGGCCGCCGGCGGCGTTGATCGCCGTCTGCACGTCCTGCGCCGCGCCGTCGATGTCGACGCCGAGGTCGAACTGCAGCGTGATCGCGCTGTTTCCGAGCGTCGACACCGAGGTCATCTGCGCCACGCCCGGAATCTCGCCGAACTGCCGCTCGAGCGGCTGGGTGACGGAGGAGGCGATGATCTCGGGGCTGGCGCCGGGAAGCTCGGCGGTGACCTGCAGGGTCGGAAAGTCGACCTGCGGCAACGGGGCCACCGCAAGCCGTGGAAAGGCGACCGCGCCGACCGCCAGCAGGCCGGCCATCAGCAGCGAGGTGCCGATCGGATGGCGGATGAACCAGGCGGACAGCGACATCGCGGCTAGCCTCCGGCGCCGAAGGGGCTGGGCGCGATGCGGGTGCCGGGGGCGAGGCGATACTGCCCGCGCACCACGACCTCCTGGCCGGCGTCGAGGCCGCTCTCGATGACCGCGATGCCGTCGGCGATCTGGCCGACCTTGACCGGCCGGGTATCCACGGCGCCGTTCGTCGCGACGATGAAGACGTAGGGGCCGTCGGGTCCCCGCTGGACGGCGTCGGAGGGCACCGTGACGACGGCGGGCAGCGTCGCGACCCGGATCTTGACGTCGACGAACTGGCCCGGCCAGAGCCGGTCGGCATCGTTCGGGAAGATGGACTTGACCCGCAGCGTGCCGCTCTGCGGGTCGATCTGGTTGTCGATCAGCGCGACCGTGCCGACGTCGAGCACCGAGCCGTCGTCGCGGGACATCGCGTGCGCCTCGACCTCGCCGGCCGCGAGCACGGTGCGGATGGTCGGCACGTCGCGCTGCGGCAGCGTCGAGATGACGGCGATCGGGTGAATCTGGTTGAGGACCACCAGACCGGTCGGATCGCTGGCGTGGACGATGTTGCCCTGGTCGATCAGGCGCAGCCCGGCGCGACCGTCGATCGGCGCGGCGATGCGGGTGTAGGAGAGCTGGGTCTCCGCCGTCGCGACGGCCGCCTGGTCCTGCGCGACCTGCGCCTGCAGTTGGTCGACGGTGCTCTGGTCGTTGTCGACGGTCTGGCGGCTGGTGAAGTCGTCCTTGCCGAGCTGCGCGTCGCGCTTGAGTATCAGCTCGGCGTTGGCGAGGGCGGCTTGGTCCTGCAGGAGCTTCGCCTTCGCCTCGTCGAGGGCGGCCTGGAAGGTGCGCGGGTCGATGACGGCGAGAGGTGCCCCCTTCGCGATGTCCTGCCCTTCCCGGAAGAGAACCTGCTGCAGCTCGCCGTCGACGCGCGAGCTGACCGTTACGGTATTGAACGGTTCGACCGTGCCGATGCCGGTCAGGTAGACGGGAACGCCGCGCCGGGTTGCGCTGGCGACCTCGACCGGCACGGGCGGCGGCTGGCGCGCTTCGGCATGGCTCTCGTGCTCCAGCCGCCACGCGCCGTAGCCGGCGCCGCCGAGAAGGACCAAGGCGACGAGGAGCGCGAGGGCGAGCGGACGCCCCGTCTTATGTTCCGGCATGGCTGCACCAGCTGCGTCGCGATTGCCGGCGGAGTAGCGCACGGTTCAGTGGCGCGGTCTTTCCAGAACGACGCGCGTCGGCGGTACGGCCGCGCGCCTCGACGACAGACCGCGAAGCACGCACGCGGGTCTCGGGAAGCCGACGCCCCGGCCCTCAGCGGCCGCCACCGCAGGTCGGCCCTGGAGCGCGGTCCGGCGGGCTCGCCAGCAGGCGCTCGACGATCGCCGCGCCGTAGAGGCGGTTCATGTGCAGGCACTCTCCTTCGGAATGCTGCGAGCCGATCGAGCGCCGCGAGCCGGCGCTGAACTGCCGCCGCGTCAACGAGGCGGTCCAGCGGGTCTCGTCGGGTTGGGTGACGATGGCGTAGCCCTCCGCCCGCAGGGCGGCGATCGCCTCCTCGTAGATCGCCGCGACGTCGCCGTCATAGCCGTCGGAGAAGATGCTGCGGATCTCGGCATCGTAGGCCGGCGAGGCGGGAAAGTCCTCGGACGGCAGCGGCTCGGTGACGATCGTGATGGGCCGGTCGGTGATGCCGCGCAGCAGCCCGTGCAGGTGCATCGACCGGCGCCGCGACAGGAGCCGGGCGGCGATCGCGCGGAAGAGGTCGCGCGAGATGAAGTAGCGCCCCTTGTAACGCTCGTGCGTGTCGATGTGGCAGCGGGTGTAGAACCGCAACAGGGCGTGCAGCCCGACGCCCATGCCGACGAGGACGAAGCCGTCGTAGTCCGCCGGGTCGACCGCCTCCTTGCCGCCGGACGTGCGGCGGAAGAAGTCGCGCACCCGCTGCGTCTTGCCGACGAGGCGGCCGTCCTCGACGTGGATGTCGCCGATCGTTCCCCCGCTCGTCCCGAAGAAGGAGAGGTCGGTGCCGGGCAGGCCCGGGCCGAGATCGTCCCAGCCGAACTTGAGGGCGCCGACGTGCGAGTCGCCGATGACGCAGATCCGCCTCATCGCGAGAAGCCCTCGAGCAGGATCTCCTCGCAGACCGCGTCGTCCTCGCTGGAGCGGCCGGCGCGCCGCTCGCGACGCCCCCCGGTCGCGGCGCCGGTCGTGGCGGCCGGCTGCGGCGCGCCGGTCGGCGGATGCTCGGCGAAGAACACCCGCATCACCGCATCGACGCCGTCCGCCGCGACCGAGCGCAGGTTCGGCTCGTAGAACCGCGCCCCGGAGAACGGCGTCGCGATGATCTCGTAGGAGGGGAAGTAGTCGATGTCCTCGCAGGCCGCGTAGAGCTCGCCTGCCGCCGCCCGCAGCACCGATTTCGAGTAGGTGGTGGCGGCGAGCACGTGGCTCTCCGTCGCCGTCGCCGTCAGCGGCACCGGCGAGACGGTGAGGAGGAAGCGCACGGAGCGGTTGACCGAGCGGATCGCCTGCCGGAACGCGAGGAAGTCGGCGACGATCTCGCCGACGGTGAAGTTCTTGAAGGCGAAGACGCGCGGGTCGTGGCTGCCGGCGATCGTGCCGGGCGCCGTCGGAAAGGTCGTCCCCGACTTCGCGTCGATCCAGGCCTCCGTCAGCCCGAGCGTGAAGACGAACAGATCCGCCTCGGCCAAGACCTTGCGCACCTTCTGCAGGTGCTGTTCGCGGTGGCGGGCGACGAGGGCGGCGCTGGCGTGGCCGTTCGGCTCGACGCCCGGCCGCAGCGCGTCGAAGAAGCGGCCGTCGCGCTCCCACACCGCATTGCGCGGCTTGAACTTGCCGAGCGCCTCGCGGGTGAGCTGCAGGAGCTGG
>Ga0255338_1003570_pt1 | contig 18291 bp, 19 predicted proteins | sample MeOH1_35cm_T4_19_FD_203715 | JGI IMG/M metagenome (GOLD analysis project Ga0255338, IMG submission 203715) | Sandy soil microbial communities from University of British Columbia, Vancouver, Canada - MeOH1_35cm_T4_195 | ecosystem: Engineered > Artificial ecosystem > Sand microcosm > Unclassified ...
GCTCGCGTCGGCACTCCGTGGCTGCCCCGGGCCGCTCTACAACAACTACGACGACGGCGCGGCCCTGATCTGGTGGGTGCCCGACGTGAAGGTCTTCGTCGACAACCGCCAGGACCCCTATCCGGCCCCGGTCATCGACGCGTCCATGGGGCTCACGGCCGAGCGGTACCAGCAGACCTTCGCCGACTTCGGCGTCCGGTGCGCGCTCCTCCCGTCCGGATCCCTGCTGGTCGACGCCCTGCACCGCGACGGCTGGACGGACAGCTACGAGGACGCCACGTCGGTGCTGCTGGTCCCGTCGGCGCCCCTGGCCACCAGCGCGACCGAGTAGAGCGGCCGGTTCTGGACCTCGACGTAGACCCGGCCGAGGTAGCTCCCGATGATCCCCATCATCACCAGCTGGATCCCGCCGAGCAGGAACATCCCCACCCCGAGGAACGCCCAGCCGGGGACGGCGTTCTCCGGTGTGAACACCTTGACGGCGAAGGCGTAGACCGCGCCCAGGAGGCTGAGCACCGAGATCGCCAGTCCCAGGCGCGTGATCATCCGCAGCGGGATCGTCGAGAACCCGAGGATGCCGTCGGCGGCGAACTTGACCATCCGGCGCAGCGGGTAGCCGGACTTCCCGGCGAACCGCGGGTCACGGTCGAACAGCACCGCCTCCTGGCGGAACCCGACACTCGCGACGATGCCGCGCAGGAACCGGTTGTGCTCGCGGAACCTCGCCACCTCGGCGAGGACGCGGCGGTCCATCAGCCGGAAGTCGCCGACGTTGCGCGGGATGTCGGACGAGGCCAGCCGCTCGAGCACCCAGTAGAACCCGAACGCCGACGCGCGCTTGAACCACCCGTCCCGCCGGGTCCGGCGCTGTGCGTAGACGACGTCGGCACCCCGCTCCCAGGTCTCGATCAGCTCGAGGCTCACCCGCGGCGGGTCCTGCAGGTCGACGTCCATGATCACGACGGCATCGGCCTCGGCGGCGGCGTCCAGCCCGGCGGTCACGGCCATCTGGTGCCCGAAGTTCCGGGAGAGCGCGAGCACCGTCACCCGGTCGTCGGCCCTCCTGAGCTCCAGCAGGCGGGCCAGGGAGTCGTCCCGACTCCCGTCGTCGACGTAGATGAACTCGAAGGCGAGGTCGGGGCGTTGCCCGGCACAGGCGACCAGCTCCTGGTGGAACCGGTCGACGCCTGCAGCCTCGTCGTACACCGGGAGGACATACGCGACGCGACGACCGCCGCCGCGGCTCTCCGACATGGGATCCACCCTAGAGGGCGCAGCGGCAACCTTCGGGAGATCCGGCGACTTGGGCGCAGGTGGCGTCAGCGACCCGCCGCAGCCACCCAGCGGTCCAGCGTCGCCTGCGCCGCGCCGGAGTCGAGGGCGTCCTCGGCGCGGCTGAGGCCGTCCCGCAGGCGGTCCTCGACCGAGCCGTCCTCCGCCGCGTGCACCGCGAGGGCCGCGCCGGCGTTGAGCACGACCGCGTCCCGGACCGGTCCGCGGTCACCGGCCAGGAGACGACGGACGACGTCGGCGTTGTATGCCGCGTCCTGGCCGCGCAGGCCCTCGGCCGTGCCGGCCGGGATGCCCAGCCGGGCCGGGTCGACGCTCTCCTCCACGACCTCACCCCCGTGGACCAGCCAGATCCGCGAGGTCGTGGTCGTGGTCAGCTCGTCGAGCCCGTCGTCCCCCCGGAACACCCAGGCGTCGACACCGCGGCGCGCGAAGACCCCTGCCATCACCGGCGCCATCGCCGGATCGGCACAGCCGATCGCCTGCGCGGCCGGCTTGGCCGGGTTGGCGATCGGACCCAGGAAGTTGAACGTGGTGCCGATCCCGAGCTCACTGCGTGCCACGGCGGCGTGGCGCAGGGCGGGGTGGAACGCCGCGGCGAAGCAGAACGTGATGCCGGCGTGCTCGGCGACCCGGGCGACGTCCTCGGCCGGGAGGTCGAGGCGGATCCCCAGCTGCTCCAGGACGTCGGCGCTCCCGGCCTTGCTCGAGGCTGACCGGTTCCCGTGCTTGACCACGGTGACCCCGGCGCCGGCGGCCACGATCGCCGCCATCGTGGAGATGTTGACCGAGAACGAGCGGTCGCCCCCGGTGCCGACGATGTCGAGCGTGCGACCGGGGACCGAGAGCGGGGTCGCGTGCTCGTACATCGCGTCGACCAGGCCCTGCATCTCCTCGACGGTCTCGCCCTTGGCGCGCAGTGCGACGGCGAACCCGGCGATCTGCACGGGCGTCGCCGCACCGGCGAGGATCTCGCCCATCGCCCAGGCCGTCTGCTCCGCGCTCAGGTCGGTACGACGGACCAGGCCGGTCAGGACGTCCGGCCAGGTGTGGCTCATGCCTTCGCGGGAACCCGCGAGCGCAGCAGCCGCGTGACGGCTTCGGCGAGCTCGATCGGGTCCAGCGGGTGCGACACGGCGGCGTCGGCGCGCGACCAGGTCGCCAGCCAGTTGTCCTGCGGCCGGCCGGTCAGCACCAGCGCCGGCGGCGCCTGGTAGACCTCGTCCTTCATCTGGCGCGCGATGCCCATGCCACCCGCGGGGGTGGCCTCGCCGTCGAGGATGGCGAGGTCGATGCCGCCGGCGTCGAGGTGCTGCCAGACGACCGGCTCGGTCGCGACCTCGACGTACTCGAGCTCCGGAAGGTCCGGGTGGACGCGCTTGCCCAGGCCCAGGATCACCTGCTGGCGCACGTCGGAGTCATCGCTGTAGACCAGCACGCGGAGCTTCGGGGTGTTCGCAGTCACGGAAGTGATGCTACTAGTCGTCCTTCGGTGCTCGTCGGGTGGTTTCGAGGCTCGCCGACGCTCGCACCTCAACCACCGGAGCGGCGCGCCGCCTCGGCCTCCGACGCAGCGTTCTGCCGCTCGAGCCGGTCCAGCCGGCGGTCCTCACGGCGCGCCTCCTGCATCGAGGAGCGCACCCACTGGACGAACAGCACGATGAACAGCATCAGCCCGACCAGATCACCGGACGCCCACAGGAGCCCCCCGGCCACGTGCTGGTCGTCGAGCGGGTCCGGCAGCCAGCTCATCGTCCGGTGCAGGTTCGGGTACCAGTCACCGCCGATCAGCTCCGACTGCCCCATGATCGTGACGCCGAGGAAGGCGTGGAACGGCAGCGTCAGGAAGATGACCAGCAGCCGGAACGGGTAGGTCATCCGTCCGGGCAGCGGGTCGATCCCGAGCAACGGCCAGAAGAACAGCGAGCCGACCAGCACCAGGTGCACGTGCATCATCTCGTGCTGGTAGGACGAGTGCAGGGTCGCGCTGTACCAGTCGGTGAAGTACAGCGCCCACGGGCTGACGACGTACAACGCCAGGGTCAGCGGCGCGAACGTGAGCACCTTCGCCACCCGGGAGTGCAGCACGGCCAGGAGCCAGCCGCGCGGGCGGCGGGGCAGCGTCCTCAGGGCGAGGGTCACCGGGGCGCCGAGCGCCATGAACAGCGGCACGACCATCGACAGGATCATGTGCTGGACCATGTGCGCGCTCAGCAGCGTCGTGTCGTACGCCGCCAGCCCGGACTGGGTCGCGACGTAGAACGACCCGGCTCCGCCGACCACGAAGGCCAGCGTCCGGCCGACCGGCCAGCGGTCCCCGCGCGCGTGCAGCGTCCAGACACCGACGAGGTAGAGCCCCACCACCCAGACGGTGCCGACGAACAGGTACGGGTCGAGGCCCCACTCGCTGAGCAGCCTGGAAGCGTCGAACCGCGGCAGCGCGGAGGCGGCGAGCGGCAGACCGGAGGAGACGGGCACGGCGCCAGCGTAGAAGGCGCACCGGCGCGCCGAAGAGCCGGGGACGGGGTCCGTCACGGCCCCGAGACGCTTGAACGGGGTGTGATGATCGAAACACCGTGCCCAAAACCGGGGGTCGAGGTGGCACCGCCCCGGAGTATCGACATAATGGCCGCGTGGCGACAGCAACTGCGATTCCGGCATCCCGTCTGCACGGGCATCACGACCGTCCCAGCATGGTCAGCGTAGGCACGATCATCTGGCTCTCCAGCGAGCTGATGTTCTTCGCGACGCTGTTCGCCAGCTACTTCACGATCAGGGCGGTGAGCCCGGAGCTGTGGTCCCAGGCGACGGCCAACCTGAACGTGCCGTTCGCCTCGGTGAACACCACGATCCTGGTGCTCTCCTCGTTCACGTGCCAGATGGGCGTGTTCGCGGCCGAGGCCGGGCGCGTGGGGCGCACCGGCAGCCTCGCGAACGTCAAGGCCTGGGGCCTGCGCGAGTGGTTCGTGCTCACCTACGTCATGGGCGCGATCTTCATCGGCGGCCAGGCCTTCGAGTACACCGAGCTGATCCACGAGGGCATCACGATCCCCTCATCGTCGTACGGCACGATGTTCTACCTCACCACCGGCTTCCACGGCCTGCACGTCACGGGCGGCCTCATCGCCTTCCTCTTCGTGCTCGGCCGCACCTTCGTAGCCCGGCGCTTCACCCACGAGCAGGCCGTGACCGCGATCGTCGTGTCCTACTACTGGCACTTCGTCGACGTGGTCTGGATCGGCCTGTTCGCGACCATCTACCTCATCAAGTAGCACGGACCCGATAGGACTGTTGTGCGACTGCTCACGCGCAAGATCACAGCTCGGCTCTCGACTCGGCGGCGCAGCCGGTACGCCGCCCCAGCCGTGCTGGTGGCCGCCCTGCTCGCCTCTGGCGGCCTCTACATGACGCTGGCTCCGGCCAACGCGGACAAGACCTCTGACGACTCGACCACCATCTCCGAGGGCCGGGCCCTCTTCCAGGTGGGTTGCGCGTCGTGCCACGGCAAGAACGCCGAGGGCATCGTCACCAAGAAGGGCAACCAGTACGGCCCGACGCTGATCGGCGTCGGCGCTGCCGCGGTCGACTTCCAGGTCGGCACCGGCCGGATGCCGATGGCCCAGCCGGGCGCCCAGGCGGCCCGCAAGAAGGTGCTCTACGACGCCGACGAGATCAAGGCGCTGGGTGCGTTCATCCAGTCCCTCGGCCCCGGCCCCGCCGTGCCCGAGAGCGAGAAGTACGACGTCAGCGGCACCTCGAACGAGAACGTCGTCAAGGGCGGCCAGTTCTTCCGCACCAACTGCACGGCGTGCCACAACTTCGCCGGCAGCGGTGGCGCCCTGCCCGGCGGCAAGTACGCCCCGAACCTGCGCGGCGTCTCCGGCAAGCACATCTACGAGGCCATGCTGACCGGCCCGCAGCAGATGCCCGTCTTCTCCGACGGCGTCCTCTCCCCCGAGGACAAGAAGGACATCATCGCCTACCTCAAGAAGAACGAGGACACCCCGAGCTACGGCGGCTTCACGCTCGGCTCGGTCGGCCCGGTCTCCGAGGGCATGTTCGCCTGGCTCGTCGGCATCGGCGGCCTGGTCGGCATCGGCATCTGGATCACCTCCGCGAGCGCCCGCTCCAAGAAGACGATCACGAAGGGGGACGCGTGAGCACGGACATGCACGGCCACGAGGTCGCGACCAGCGAGCACGACGAGCCGATCGCCAACCCGGGCCTCCCCGAGCACCTGCCGCGTCCCACGGACGTCGACCCCGAGGCCGAGAAGCGCGCCGAGCGCCAGGTGGCCACACTGTTCGGGCTCTCCGCCCTGTTCGCGGTGCTGACCTGCGTCGCATACTTCACCTTCGACATCGGTGAGCACACGGACACCTTCCTCGGCATGGGCGCCTCCAACGTCGCCCTCGGCGGCTTCCTGGGCCTCGCCCTGCTCTGCATCGGCGCGGGCGCCATCCAGTGGTCGCGGAAGCTGATGAGCGACCACGAGATCGTCGAGTACCGCCACCCGGCGTCCTCCTCCGAGGAGGACCGCTCCGAGGCGGTCGCCGCCCTCGAGCAGGGCCTCGAGGACTCCGGCATCGCCCGCCGGCCGCTGGTCCGCAACTCCCTGCTCGGCGCGATGGCGGCCCTGGGCCTGCCCGCGATCGTCTTCCTGCGCGACCTCGGTCCGCTGCCGGGCGACAAGCTGGCACACACGGTGTGGAAGAAGGGCATGCGGGTCGTCCAGGACGTCGACGGCGCCCGGATCAAGCCCGAGGACATGCAGATCGGACAGCTCGTCAACGCCGAGCCCGAGGTCTTCTTCGAGAACAACGCCGAGGGAGAGCCCGAGTTCGAGGGCGCCGAGCTCCAGGCCGCCAAGGCGAAGGCCGCGGTGATCCTGGTCCGGATGCACCCCGACGACATCAAGCCGTGGAAGGGCCGCGAGAACTGGGGGGTCGAGGGCATCCTCTGCTTCTCCAAGATCTGCACGCACGTCGGCTGCCCGATCTCGCTGTGGGAGCAGCAGACGCACCACCTGCTCTGCCCCTGCCACCAGTCGACCTTCGACCTGGCCGACAACGGCAAGGTCGTCTTCGGTCCGGCCGGTCGGCACCTGCCGCAGCTGCCGCTGGCGGTCGACTCCGACGGGTACCTGATCGCGACGAGTGACTTCACCGAGCCGGTCGGCCCGAGCTACTGGGAACGTGGGTGAACCCGATGACCACCACAGCCACCACCAACGGCACCAAGCCTGCCTCGGCAGGCAAGCCGAACAAGGCCGCCGGCGTCGCCACCTGGGCCGACGACCGCCTGGGCATCGCGACCGCCACCAAGAAGCAGATCCGCAAGGTCTTCCCCGACCACTGGTCGTTCATGCTCGGCGAGATCGCGCTCTGGAGCTTCGTCATCCTGCTGCTGACCGGCGTCTTCCTGACGCTGTGGTTCAAGCCCAGCATGGGTGAGGTCGTCTACCAGGGGTCCTACGACCAGCTCCGCGGCATCCCGATGTCCGAGGCCTACGCGTCCACGCTGAACATCAGCTTCGACGTCCGGGCCGGCCTGCTGATGCGGCAGATGCACCACTGGGCCGCGATGCTCTTCATCGCGGCGATGCTGGTGCACATGATGCGGACGTTCCTCACCGGAGCGTTCCGCAAGCCGCGCGAGCTGAACTGGATCATCGGCGGCCTGCTGCTGCTCCTCGGCATCCTCGAGGGCTTCGCGGGCTACTCCCTGCCTGACGACCTGCTCTCCGGCACGGGCCTGAGGATCGCCGACGGCCTGGTCAAGGCCACGCCGGTGCTCGGCTCGTACATGTCGTTCTTCATGTTCGGCGGCGAGTTCCCCGGCGACGTGATCATCCCGCGGCTCTACACGGTGCACGTCCTGCTGATCCCCGGCCTGCTGCTGGCCCTGATCGGCGCGCACATGCTGCTGCTCGTCTACCACAAGCACACCCAGTGGCCCGGCCCCGGCCGCACCGAGCAGAACGTCGTCGGCTACCCGATGATGCCGGTGTACGCCGCCAAGGCCGGCGGGTTCTTCTTCATGGTCTTCGGCGTCGTGTCGCTGATGGGCGCCCTGATGACGATCAACCCGGTGTGGCGCTTCGGCCCCTACAACCCGGCCGAGGTGACCGCGGGCTCGCAGCCCGACTGGTACATGGGCATCGCCGAAGGTCTGCTGCGCATCATGCCCGGCTGGGAGACCCACATCTGGGGCATCACCCTGAGCTGGAACATCTTCCTGCCCGGTCAGATCGGCCCGATCGCGCTGTTCGCCCTGGTGCTCGCGTACCCGTTCCTCGAGCAGTGGATCACCGGCGACAAGCGGGAGCACCACCTGCTCCAGCGGCCGCGCAACGCCCCGACCCGGACCGCGTTCCTGGCGGCGATGATCACGCTGTACGGCCTGCTCTGGGCCGCCGGCGGCAACGACATCCTGGCCACGACGTTCCACCTCAACCTGAACGCGATCACGTACTTCATGCGTGGTGCGATCTTCGTGATCCCGGTGCTCGCCTTCATCGTGGCCAAGCGGTGGTGCATCTCGCTGCAGCGGCACGACAACGACAAGCTGCTGCACGGCTACGAGAGCGGCATCATCATGCGCTCGCCCGAGGGTGAGTACACCGAGCGGCACCTGCCGATCAACAGCGACGAGGCGTTCACCCTCACCGCGCGCAACCGTGACGAGGTGTACGCCGGGGTCAATGGCACCGACGTGAACGGCGTCGAGGCGCCGAATGCCCGGATCGACGAGACCCGGGCCAGGCTGTCGAAGGCGTGGTTCGCCACCAACGTGCAGAAGCCGACCAAGGCCGAGCTCGAAGAGGGCCACCACCACGCCGAGGAGGAGCTCGAGCACGAGCACGCCCTCGGCCTCGACCAGCAGGCGGACGGTCACCAGTTCGACGGCCGCCACGACGTGGCCGGGGACGACCTGACGCACAAGCACTGATCCGACGACGAAGGGCCCGGGGACAACCCCGGGCCCTTCGTCGTACCCGGGCCGAACTTTCGGGTCGGGGCGTGCAACCGACTACGCTGCCCACGCGTATTCCCCGCGACAGATCACCATGAGGACGGGGCGGTCCATGCACGAGGCGGAGTTCGACGACTTCTACACCTCATCCTTCACCCGCATCACCGGTCAGCTCTACGCCATGATCGGCGACCGCGACGAGGCGCAGGAGTGCGTCCAGGAGGCGTTCGTCCGCGCCTGGGCACACCGGCGCCGGCTGGACCGGGCCGAGCACCCGGAGGCCTGGGTCCGCACCACCGCGTACCGGCTCGCGGTGAGCCGCTGGCGGCGGCGCACACTGGCCCGCCGGCCCGCCGACCGGGCGGTCTCGCCGGCCGTCCGGACCGAGGCCCCCGACGAGACCCGGGTCGCGCTGGTCACGGCGCTGCGGCGGCTGCCCGAGCCCCAGCGGCGGGCGATCGTGCTGCACCACCTGTGCGACCTTCCGGTCCACGCCGTCGCCCGGGAGGTCGGCGTGCCCGAGGGGACGGTCAAGGCCCGCCTCGCGCGCGGACGGACCGCCCTCGCCGCCCTGCTCTCCCCCACCGACCCGACCGACCCGGGAGCCCAGCATGTCTGACGAGGCCCGCGACCCGATCCGCCAGCTCGAGAGCTTCACCACCGAAGGGCTGGCCGTGACCCCCCTCGACCCCGCAGAGGTACGTCGACGCGGCGACCGTCGACGCACCCGTCGCCGCGCGGCGTACCTGTCGGTCGCCGCGGCCGCCGCGGTCGCGGTGGCGGTCCCGCTCGCCCTGACCACCGGCGGCGGCGACGACACCCCCACCCTGTCCGCCCCGACGGTGATCACCTACCCGCACGGAGGGGTCGAGGTGAGGTCTGCGGCCGACACCAGCAAGCTCGAGGGCACGACCAGGGAGTTCAGGAGCTTCATCGCCGGCGTCTGGCAGGACGACGCCGGCCAGGGCTGCGCGGACGCCACGGTCACCGTCGAGAAGTACAGCTCGGCCGGTTACGCCCTCGGCGCGGTCGGCGGCTGCGGCGGGTACGTCGCCCTCTGGGTCGGTCAGGACGGCCACTGGAAGGAGGCACTGGGGACCCAGGACGAGTGGCGCTGTGGCGACCTGAGCCGGTTCGACGTGCCGTCCTCCTTCGCCGGCGACTGCTACGGACCCACCGCACTCTTCGGCCCCACCGACGACGCCGGGCTGCGTCTGGGGATGACGGCCGACGACGTGGTCGCCGCGGGCGGCACCGTCGTCGGGCCGGCCGGCGCGTGCCAGGGGGTGAACCCGGCTGGGATCAAGCCGCCGAAGGACGCCACCCTCGGCTACCTCTCGGCGATCCCGGGCAAGGGCGTGGTAGCGCTCTTCGCCGAGAAGGACCAGGTCACGCCGGAGGGCATCGGTCGCGACGCGACGCGGGCCGACGTCGAGAAGGCCTACCCGAACGGGCACCTCGACCCGATGCACGGCGCCTGGATCGTGCCGATCGACGACCACAGCCACTACCGGTTCGACCTCGACCACGGTTCGGTGCGGCTGGTCAGCCTCGAGGCGGAGGGGACGCAGGACTGCTACGAGTGAGCGTCTCACGCACTGGTCTGACCACTTGACCACTGGACCTGCGGGGCCGCAGGGTGGTCGGCATGGCCTTCACGCCGATCACCCGCCGCCTCGTGCCCGACGACGTCTTCGAGCAGCTCCTCGGCGAGGTCGTCGACGGCTCCCTGAGCGCCGGTGACGCCCTGCCCAGCGAGCGCCGGCTGGCCGAGCTGCTCGGCGTCTCCCGCCCTGCCGTGCGCGAGGCCCTCCAGCGGATGTCCGCGACCCGGCTGGTCGAGGTCCGCCACGGCGGCGCGACCACGGTGCGCGACTTCTCGCAGTACGCCGGCCTCGACCTGCTCCCCCGCCTCCTGGTCCGCAACGGTGAGCTCGATCCTGACGTGGCCCGCAGCGTCGTCGAGGCGCGCTACGCGATCGCGCCGGGCATGGTGCGGCTCGCCACCCAGCGGGCCGGCCGCGCCTCGAGGGCGTCAGTCGACGCGCTGCACGACGCGGTCGCGACCCTCGCCTCGGCGAGCGGCCCGGTCGACCGGCAGCGTGCCGCCCTCGCCTACTGGGACAAGGTCGTCGACCTGGCCGACTCGCTGGTCTTCCGGCTGCTGTTCAACAACCTCCGGCAGGCCTACGAGCCGGCCATGGAGGCGCTGGCGCCGCTGCTCGACGGCGAGGTGAGCAACATCGCCGGCTACCGCGCTGTCGCGGACGCCGTGCTCGCGGGAGACGCCGCGGCCGCCGCCGCGGCCGTGGACGACCTGCTCCGACCTGCCACCGAGGCGATCGTGACCTTCCTCGACGACTTCGAGGAGCCCGACCCCGACGAAGGAGAGAAGTGATGACCAAGCCGAGCCCGGAGATCGAGGCGCTCGCCCAGGAGCGGCTGGCCGCCGACGAGTCCGCCATCACCGGCAGCCGTCGTACCAAGGTGACCCTCGGGGACGCGTGGGCCGAGTTCTGGAAGCACCCGTCCCCCTGGATGATGGGCGGCACCATCTTCGGTGCCGCCGTGGCGCGCGGCTTCGTGCACCGGTTCTCCTGGACCGAGCTGGTCGTGCCGGTGCTCTTCGTCGCGTTCTTCCCCGTGATCGAGTGGGTCGTGCACGTCGTCGTCCTGCACTGGAAGCCGGTGCGGTTCGCGGGAGTCAGGATCGACCCGCTGGTCTCACGCAAGCACCGCGAGCACCACGCCGACCCACGCGACATCCCGCTGGTCTTCATCCCGTGGCAGGTGCTGGTCGGGCTGCTGGTCGCCACCGTCCTGATCGGACTGTTCGCCTTCTCCGACCTCGCGGCCGGCCTGACCTTCATGATCGGCATCGCGATCGTGGGCTTCAACTACGAGTGGATGCACTACCTGATCCACAGCGACTACAAGCCCCGGAGCAACGCCTACAAGGCGATCTGGCGCAACCACCGGCTGCACCACTACAAGAACGAGCACTACTGGTTCACGGTGACCACCACCGCGACGGCCGACCGGCTCTTCCGGACCTACCCCGACCCGGCGACGGTCAGGACCTCCGCGACCGCGAAGAACCTGCACGGCGCCGGCTGAGGCATCTCAGCCGAGCGCGGACCCCGCGGCGTACTGGTCGAACGGGAGGTTCCAGTCGCCGATGCCGTTGGTGAGCGTCATCGGCTTGTCGGTGCCGGTGTACTCGACGACGTCACCGATCAGGGTCTGGCCGAAGAGCCACTCCGCGTTGGCGGTGCTCATGCCGGTGCAGCCGTGGCTCACGTTGGCGTGTCCCTGCGAGCCGACCGACCAGGGCGCGGCGTGCACGAACTCGCCGGAGTAGGTGACCCGCATGGCGTACTCGACACCGGCGAGGTTGTAGCCGTCGGGGCCGTTCGGGTCGATCCCGACCGTCTCGGAGTTCATCCGCTTCTTGCGGTACTTCTCCACGATCACCTTGACGCCGGACCGGGTCGTGAACTTCGGCTGCTGGCCGGTGGTGATCGGGATGGTGCGGACCAGCTTGCCGTCCTGGAACACCCGCATCTGGTCGCTCTTCGTGTCGACCTTGCTGATCATCGACCTGCCGATGGTGAACGTGCTGGTCCGGCTCTTCTGGCCGAAGATGCCGTTACCGGCGGGGATCGAGTCGATGTCGGCATCCACGGTCACCTTCGTGCCGGCCTGCCAGTACTGCTGGGGGCGCCAGTGCACCTCCTGGTCGGAGACCCAGTGGAAGGCGCCCGGCTGTGCAGGGACGCTGGTGACGTGGAGGTGCTTCTCGATCGACGCCTTGTTCTCGATCGGCACGTCGAAGCGGATGATCGCCGGCATGCCCACCCCGACGGTCGCACCGGGCAGGGGGAAGAAGCTCGGGAACGCCTGCTGGTCCAGGCTGAGGTCCTGGGTGCTGAACCGGGACTGGTAGACGGTCTCGTGCTTGTCCTGGTCGACGGCGACGCCGCGGACCCGGTAGGTCTCCCCCGGCTGCAACCGGCCGGTGCTCTGCCAGCTGAGCTTGTCCTGGGACAGGGTGCCCTCGAGCGGCCCGGACTTCCCGCTCACGGACACGCTCGTGAGGGTGCCGTCCGTGACGTTGAGCCGCAGCGACCGGTTCACGGTGACGTTGGTGGCGTCCGTCGGGATGCTCGCCGTGATCTCAGCCGACGACTCCTTCGCCGACGGTGAGGACGACGGGTCGTCCTTGCCGCCGACCAGTGCCTTCGGGGAGTCCGAGCACGCGGACACGACCGACATGAGAAGGACCGCCGCTGCTGCGGCAGCCCAGGTACGTCGCGACCGCATGGAACTCCTCGTCGAGGTCAGACCGATGGACGCCGCCAGCCTAACAAGGACGCGCACACGGGCTCCTACGCAGCCGCGTGGGAAGCGTCACGCCCGGCTCCGCGTGCGGAGCCGGGCGTGATCACGCGTTCGGACGGATCAGCCTCAGTGGGCGTGCTCTCCGCGGTAGTACTCGAAGACCCAGCCGGCCACGGTCACGAAACCGAGGATGGCCCCGATGATCGCCAGCCACCAACCGATGACCGCGCCGAGCACGACCGTCGACAGCGTCAGCGCGCACCACAGCGGCCACCAGCTGTACGGCGGGAAGAAGCCCAGCTCGCCCGCGCCGTCGGCGATCTCGGCGTCCTTGCGGTCCTCGGGCCGCGGCTCCATGCGCGAGGCGTGGAAGCCGAGGTAGAAGCTCACCAGGAGGGTCAGCAACATGGTCATGACCAGCGCCGACGTGCCGGTCGGGTCGCCGGTGATGAACCAGTAGGACGGTGCGACGAGCGCAAAGAACGCCGTGCAGATCGCGAAGATCCAGGTCTCGGCCTTCATCAGGCGTCCTTGCCTTCCTTGGCACCCACGGCGGCCAGGTCGTCGGAGTACTCGATCGCAGCGATCTCGGGGTGGTGCAGGTCGAACGCCGGCGACTCCGAGCGGATCCGCGGGATCGAGACGAAGTTGTGCCGCGGCGGCGGGCTGCTGGTCGCCCACTCGAGCGAGCGGCCCCAGCCCCACGGGTCATCCGCGGTGACCCGCGGCGAGCGGCGCGACTTGTAGACGTTGTAGAGGAACGGCAGCGTCGACGACGCCAGCAGGAACGCACCGACGGTCGAGATCTGGTTGAGCGTGGTGAACCCGTCGTTGGCACCGTAGTCGGCGTACCGGCGCGGGAAGCCCTCGACACCGAGCCAGTGCTGGACCAGGAACGTCGTGTGGAAGCCGACGAACAGGATCCAGAAGTGGATCTTGCCCAGGCGCTCGTCGAGCATGTGACCGGTCATCTTCGGCCACCAGTAGTAGAACCCGGCGAACATGGCGAACACGACCGTGCCGAAGACGACGTAGTGGAAGTGCGCGACCACGAAGTAGGAGTCGGACAGCTGGAAGTCCAGCGGCGGCGAGGCCAGGATGATGCCGGTCAGGCCACCGAAGAGGAACGTGACCAGGAAGCCGACCGACCAGAGCATCGGCGTGTCCAGTGACACTGATCCGCCCCACATCGTGCCGATCCAGTTGAAGAACTTCACTCCTGTCGGTACGGCGATCAGGAAGGTCATGCCGGAGAAGAACGGCAGGTTGACCGACCCGGTGACGAACATGTGGTGGGCCCACACGGCCACGGAGAGGATCGCGATGCCCAGCGTCGCGGCGACGAGGCCGACATAGCCGAAGATCGGCTTGCGGCTGAACACCGGCAGGATCTCGCTGACGATGCCGAAGAACGGCAGCGCGATGATGTACACCTCCGGGTGCCCGAAGAACCAGAACAGGTGCTGGAACATCACCGGTCCGCCGTGCACCGGGTCGAAGACGTGGGCACCGAGCTTGCGGTCCGCCTCGAGCTCGAGGAGCAGCGCACCGAAGACCGGGAACACCATCAGGGCCAGCAGGCTGGTGATCAGGGTGTTCCAGACGAAGATCGGCATCCGGAACATCGTCATGCCGGGTGCGCGCATGCAGATGATCGTGGTGATGAAGTTGACCGAGCCGAGGATCGTGCCCAGACCGGCCATGTAGAGGCCCATGATGGCCAGGTCACCGCCGACACCGGGCGAGCGCACGGCGTCGGACAGCGGCACGTACATGAACCAGCCGAAGTCGGCGGCACCGGCCGGGGTGAGGAAGCCGGCGGCGGCGATGAGGCCGCCGAAGAGGTAGAGCCAGTAGCTGAACATGTTCAGCCGCGGGAACGCCACGTCGGGCGCCCCGATCTGCAGCGGCATGATCACGTTGCCGAACCCGAAGAACAGCGGCGTCGCGAACAACAGCAGCATGATCGCGCCGTGCATCGTGAACAGCTGGTTGTAGGTCTCGTCGTTCACGACCTGCTGGCCGGGGAAGGCCAGCTCGGAGCGGATCAGCAGCGCGAGCACGCCGCCGATCATGAAGAAGAAGAACGACGTGACCAGGTACATCTTCCCGATCAGCTTGTGGTCGGTCGTCGTGAGGATCCGGACGACCTGCTGACCGAGGGTGCGCGTGGGCATCACTCGGGGGGCGTCGGCGACCGCGGTCATTCGGAGGCTCCGTTCTGCTCGAGGCCGGGCTGCTGGTTGACTTCGGTGCCACCGATGGCGGGGCCGACGTTGTCGGCATTCTCCGCGAGCGCGGCGATGTGCTCGTCGTAGGCAGCCTTGTCGACGACCTTGACCTTGAACAGCATCCGCGAGTGGTAGACACCGCACAGCTCCGCGCAGCGGCCCTCGAAGGTGCCCGTGCGGCTCGGCGTGAAGGTGTAGTGGTTGTCGCGTCCGGGGAAGACGTCCATCTTGAAGAGGAACGACGGCACCCAGAACGAGTGGATCACGTCGGGCGAGTACAGGTGGACCTCGACGGTCTCGCCCTTCACCAGCCACAGGGTCGGCGGGTCGGCCGGCGTGCCGGCCTCGTGCACCACCGGACCGCCGACGGCACGGCCCGCGAAGTGGTCGTAGCCGGCGTCGTAGTTGTAGTTGAAGGTCCAGGACCACTGCTGGCCGACGGCCGTGATCGTGTGGTCGGGGTTCTTCACGTCCTTGAGGACCTTGTCCTGCGTCTGGACGGTGAAGAAGAAGAAGACGATCACCATCATGATCGGCGCGACCGTGTAGAAGATCTCGATCGGCAGGTTGTACCGGGTCTGCACGGGGATCTCGTCCTCGCTGCGCCGGCGGAACCGGAAGACGGCGTAGAGGATCAGACCCCAGGTGACCAGGCCCGTCAACAGCGCGGCGATCCAGGCGCCCTGCCACAGCTGCAGCATGTGAGGGGCCTGCTCGCTGGCCGGATCCGGCATCGCGATGCGCTTCCATTCATCCTTGGTGCCCGCGGAGCAACCGCTGAGCGTCAAGGCCGCCGCGCCAGCCACGACGCCGAAGGCGACGTTGCGTGCGCGCTTGGGGAGTTGCAGACCCACGAAGAGCCCTCTCTCTTGACCGAACCGAACAACTGCAGGGAGAACAGATCAAGGCGCACCCTACTACTGCGGATGGGCCCGACGTGCCCGAGGGCACGGTGTTGAAACGTGTGGCCCGCACCACTCCTGCGGGGGTCCCGGCACCGGGCTAGGTTTTGGCCTGTGAGCACTCCCCCGGCCGTCTATCTCGACACCGCGTCGAGCGAGCCGCTGCACCCGGCGGCCCGCGCGGTTCTCGAACAGGCCTTCGACCGCGGGTACGCCGATCCGCGGCGCCTGCACCGGCCGGCCCGCGACGCCCGGCTGCTGCTCGACAACGCCCGGGAGGCCACCGCCGAGGCGCTCGGCGTACGGGCCGACGAGGTCAGCTTCACCCCGAGCGGGACCCATGCGGTGCACCTCGGCGTGCTCGGGCTGCTCGCCGGGCACGCGCGGCACGGCGACCGGCTGGTCGCGAGCGCGGTCGAGCACTCCTCGGTGATGCACGCGGGCCAGTGGCACGCCGCCCGCGGCGGCCGGTTCGAGACCGTGCCCGTCGACGCCTCCGGACGGGTCGGCGACGTCCCGGCCGACGCGACCGCGGTCTGCCTGCAGTCGGCCAACCACGAGGTCGGCACCCTCCAGCCGGTGGGCGAGGTCGCCACCGCGACCGGCGCACCGGTGTTCGTGGACGCCTGCGCCTCGGCGGGGCGGCTGCCGCTCCCCGACGGCTGGGCGGCTGCCGCCGCCTCGGCCCACAAGTGGGGCGGTCCCCCGGGCGTCGGGCTGCTGCTGGTGCGCAAGGGCGCCCGGTGGCGAAACCCCTTCCCCGGTGACGACCGGGTCGACGAGCGCAGCACCGGCATGGAGAACGTGCCGGCCGCCCTCGCGGCCGCCGCCGCGCTGCAGGCGGTCGTGGCCGACCGCGACGAGGTCAACGCCCGGCAGAGCGCGCTGGTGGACCGGCTGCGGGCCGGGGTCGCCCGGATCGCCGACACCGAGGTCGTCGGCGACCCCTCCCGACGGTTGCCGCACATCGTGACGTTCTCGTTCCTCTACGTCGACGGCGAGGCGATCGTCACCGAGCTCGACCGCCGCGGGTTCTCCGTGGCGAGTGGCTCGGCCTGCACGGCGAGCACGCTCGAGCCGTCCCACGTCCTCGCCGCCATGGGCGCGCTGACCCACGGCAACCTCCGGGTGTCGCTGGCCCGGGACACCACCGGGGAGGACGTCGACCGGCTGCTCGCCGCGCTGCCGGACGTCGTCGCCCGGATCCGCCAGGACGCCGGACTGTGAGCCCCACCCCGCACGAGGACGAGCCGGTGGCCGAGCTCGACTGCCGCGGGCTGCTGTGCCCGCGGCCGGTGATCGAGCTCGCCCGGCACGTCGCCGACGTGCCGGTCGGTGCGGTCATCGCCGTTGTCGCCGACGACGTCGCCGCCGCCACCGACATCCCGGCCTGGTGCCGGATGCGCGGGCAGGAGTTCGTCGGCGCCGGCCGTACGACGGACGGGGTGGCCCGCTACCTCGTGCGGCGTACTGGCTGATCAGCCGGTTTCGACACGCTGGCGCGTCTCAGCCGAGGTACTTGCCGATCTCGATCGCGGCCTCGGAGCCGTAGGAGTCGTGCACCCGGCTCAGGAACTGCTCGGGCGTGAAGGAGTACTCCTGCGTGCCCACCGTCTCGACGACGTACGCCGCGAGCGTGCAGCCGACCTGCGCGGCCCGCTCGTGCGACAGGCCCCAGTCGACACCGGCGAGGAAGCCAGCCCGGAAGGCGTCGCCGACGCCGGTCGGCTCGACCGCGTGCACGCCCTTGGCGGCGTGGACCTCCACCGGCTGCTCGTCCTTCGAGACGATCCGGACGCCGTCCTTGCCGAGCGTGATCACCTGGGTGCCCACTCGGTCGAGGATGTCCTCGGCGGTCCAGCCGGTCTTGGACTGGATCAGGTGCGACTCGTACTCGTTGCTGAACAGCAGCGTCGCGCCCTCGATCAGCTGCCGGATCAGGTCGCCCTCGCCGAAGGCGAGCTGCTGGCTCGGGTCGGCGATGAAGGCGTAGCCGCGCTGGCGGCACTCCTCGGTGTGGCGCAGCATGCCGTCCGGGTCGTCGGCGCCGATGAGGACGTAGTCCGGGTCACCGACGCGGGCCACGATCGGAGCGAGCTCGATCAGCCGCGCCTCGCTCATCGCGCCCGGGTAGAACGAGGCGAACTGCGCCATCGTCGTGTCGGTGGTGCACACGAACCGTGCGGTGTGCTTGCTGTCGGAGATGTGCACCGAGTCGCAGTCGACCCCGTGCCGCTCGAGCCACGACCGGTAGTCGGCGAAGTCCTCGCCCGCGGCCCCGACCAGCGTGGGGTTCAGGCCGAGCTGGCCGAGCCCGAAGCAGATGTTCGGCGCGACGCCACCGCGCCGGATCTCGAGGTCCTCGACCAGGAAGCTGACCGACAGCTTGTCGAGCTGCTCGACGACCAGGGAGTCGGCGAACTTGCCCTGGAAGGTCATCAGGTGGTCGGTGGCGATGGATCCGGTGATCAGCAGCGACATGGGTCCTCGAAGGAGTCGGGAGGCGGGGGTTTCATGCGACCCGGAGCCTACCGTCCGGTACGGATAGGAGT
>Ga0255338_1003571_pt1 | contig 18286 bp, 15 predicted proteins | sample MeOH1_35cm_T4_19_FD_203715 | JGI IMG/M metagenome (GOLD analysis project Ga0255338, IMG submission 203715) | Sandy soil microbial communities from University of British Columbia, Vancouver, Canada - MeOH1_35cm_T4_195 | ecosystem: Engineered > Artificial ecosystem > Sand microcosm > Unclassified ...
TGATAAAGGTAGCGGCACTGCTCATAGAAGCTGCCAGCGAAAGACCGAGAAAAGAAGGAGAGAACTGCATACTGCCCAAGGCAAAGTCTTTCATGTTACGCGTTTGTAAAGCCCCGCGTATCACGAAGAAAACAATGGCCCCCATATATAAAAACAAGGCAATCCAAATAGCGGATACCATGCCCGGAGTGGCAATCTGGTTCATAAGCAATCGTTACAATGAAAATATCTTCTTGCAACAAATAATTAACAGCTTACTTGCCAGCGTCGCTTTTTATGGGGTGAACAGCCGTTTCTGTGAGGTGAACGTATTTTTCAGAGAAAGGAAAGCCGGCTCATCAGTTTATCCTTATAGGTTTTTCCTACGGGAATACGCTGGTCTGTAATCACCAGATCATCTTCTTCAATGGCTTCTATCTTGTCCAGATTTACAATATAGGAACGGTGTACACGGAGAAAACGAATAGCGGGGAATTTTTCTTCCACTGCTTTCAGGCTGGTGTTGAGCAGGTATTTACCGGTGGCCGTACATACCAGCGCGTAAATATCAGAAGCTTCTACCCAGTGTATGTCTCTGAGCATGATCTTCTCCAGGCGGTTCCTGGTTTTTACAAAAATGCCGTCATCAATGGTCAGTCCCTCTTTCAGCGGCGGTGTAGGATCTTTGCGCTGGGCCGCGTTGTGCAGGGTAATTTCAACGGTAGAATACAGGGTTTCGGCTTTCACCGGTTTAACAAGATAAGCATAGGGCTCGGTTAGTTTGGCCTGTTCGATGGTAGTTGAATCGGCCAGTGCCGTGAGAAAAATAAACGGCACCTGGTATTGCCGCTTGATCTCCCGCGCGGTATCAATACCTGTCATTTCTCCGCTTAAACCTATATCCAGCAAAATAATATCGGGTTTCAGTTCCGGAATTTTTTTCAGGGCATCTTCGCCGGCATCAAAACTACCCACCACTTCAAAGCCCAGATCGTTCAGAGAAAGGGTGATCTCTTTGGCAATGATCCAGTCATCTTCCACTAATAAAATTTTTATTCCTCCCATTGCCTAAATTTACTTGAAATAATTCTCTCTGAAACAAAGCCTGCTCATATTCCTTTTCAGCTGCTTTTTACTGCCTTTATCTGCACAGGTAAACACGGTTTCGTTTAACGGACAACCGATCACCATAAACCATGACAGCCTGCACTGGCAGGAATCTGTTGGAAGTGGTGGCCCGTTTTATACCACTTTATTTACCCTGCAAAACACAGCCCGTTACGACCAGGACCTGGTACTGGGTTTTCCCAAAAGCGGTTTGATCATAGTAACGATAGATGATGGTAAGCAAAAACAGGAATTGGTAACCGGTTCCTTGTTACCCTTACACAAGCGGAATCATCCCGGCAACAGTAATGTGGTCAGGTTTATGCTTCCACGTGATGCGGTATACAGGATCAGTATACTTAACAGCCCGGTGTACAGTATCTATCAAACCCAAAAAACAGACCTCAGCCTGCAGCCCACTACCCGCTTTGAACAACAGGATACCCGGCGGCTGTTCTGGCAAGGTATTTTTCTCGGTACCATCCTGGTAATGGCCCTGTATAACCTGTTTATTTTTTACGGGGTAAGGGATGTGAGTTATCTCTATTATGTATTAAGTATTGCCGGGTTGGGCCTCTACCTCGCTTTTTATTATGGTTTCGGCATTGAATATCTCTGGCCCGGTTTACCCCGCTGGGATACTTTCTGTTATACCATCATTGTTCCGTTTACCAACCTGGCCCGCTTACTGTTTACCAAAAGTTACCTCCGTACCAACACGTTGATGCCGCGGTTAAACAGGGTTGTTAACCTGCTGATCGCCGCCTGTGGTTTGCTGATGGTTACAGGTCTGGCCACTTTTCTTGCAGATCTTGATTACCTCAATTCGCTGATCGTGGTAGTGGGTCTGGTGGGAACCCTGGTATTGATACTGATGCTGGTAGCCGGATTGGTAGCTTATTACGCAGACCGCTATCAACCGGCTAAATACTTTATTACCGCCAATGCCCTGCTGGTAATCGGCGCCATCCTTTTTATCCTGCGCGAGATGGGATGGGTGGAAGATAATTTTTATACCCGCTATTTTGTACAGATCGGTTTTGTGATACAGGTGATCGTTTTTGCGCTGGGTCTGGCCAGCCGTTATAACCAGACCCGCCAGGAACTGGTACTGCAGAGAATTGAGAAAGAAAGAATGGCACTGGAAGTAGAGCGCGAGAAAAAACAAATGATTGAACAGCAGAAACAGGAACTGCAGATCCAGGTAGAGCAGCAGACACAGGACCTGAAACAACAGAACATTACACTGGAAGAAACCATACATGAACTGGAAGATTCCAAAAACCAGTTATCGCAGCTGAACAGTGTAAAAGACAAACTTTTCTCCATCATCTCGCACGATCTGCGTAATCCGCTGGCCACCATGCAATCGTTTTTAAAACTGATCACCCAGCACCATGAGAAACTGAACGAGGAGGAAAAAAAGAAACTGGTAAAAGAAGCGCAGGGCTCTCTCGATTACCTGAACGAGTTACTCTATAACCTGCTGCAATGGAGCAAGAGTCAGATGCACCTGCTCGAATTCAAGCCGGAAATATTGACTGCCAAAACGGTGATCGAAAAAAATATCCGTCTCTTATACCTGCAGGCACATATGAAACAGGTACAGATCAATACCAGCCTCGATGAAAAAATGACCCTGTTTGCCGATAAGGAAATGCTCGACTTTATTATCCGTAACCTGCTGAGTAATGCGATCAAGTTCAGTCATAAAAACAGTCAGATCGAAATAGCAGTAAAACAGGTTCCCGGCGCTGTAGAAATTTCGGTGATTGACGAAGGAGTGGGTATGAGCGAGGATACCAAACAACAGTTATTACAGGCCAGCCTCAGCAATTCGCGCAGGGGCACGGCCAAAGAGCGGGGTACGGGGTTGGGACTGCTGATCTCCAAAGAATTTATTGCCCGCCATGGCGGAGAGCTAACCATAGAACAGCGGTCCACCAAGGGAAGTATTTTCAAAGTAACCCTGCCCGTATAACAGTTTTTCCTATTTGAACAACCTGATTAAAATCATCTTTTGTGAAAATGGCATATTCTAATTTGCCAGTCGTATACAGTTTTAATGATCCTGTAAGCTAACCGCATGTCCGATCTTTTTGTAACCACCCCGAAGGCAACTCTTTTTTCTGCCCGCAATATTTTCTACTGGCGGCTTGCCCAGACATTGGTATGGCTGGTGGGCGCTGCTATTTTACTGAGTTTATTCTTCTTCCCTAACATCGGTTTGCTGCTGTTCTGGAATATCCTGATTCCTGTGGCGCCGGCATTGTTTGTATTTGCCGCGGGTGTATGGCGCAATGTATGTCCACTGGCCACCACCAATTTATTACCCCGCCATTGGGGACTCTCACAAAGAAAAAAACTAACCGCTACACAATTGGGGAAACTAAACCTGCTGAGTGTGTTATTACTCTATGCCATTGTTCCCTTGCGCCATGCCGTGTTCAATACAGATGGTGTTGCCACGGGTTTACTCATTGTAACACTTACCACCGTGGGTATTACCCTCGGTTTTTTCTACGAATGGAAAAGTGCCTGGTGTTCCGGTCTTTGTCCTGTACATCCTGTTGAAAAATTATATGGCAGTAATGTAGCCTTCACGGTTCCCAATGCGCATTGCCATAAATGTATGAACTGTGTAATACCCTGTCCGGATTCAACACCCAATATCCACCCTTCCGCATCTGTGAAAACTATCTACCATAAACTGAGTGGCTGGTTGATCGTTGGTGGACTGCCCGGTTTTATCTGGGGATGGTTTCATGTGCCGGACCATGCGTATGTGGCCGGCATCAACGCTTTCCCCGGTGTATACCAAATGCCGTTGATAGGCATGCTGCTCACTTTATCCATCTATGCCATTTTTGCGGAACTGGTGGTTCCCGGCAGCGAAAAAAAACTGAGCGGCTTGTTTGCGGCGGCGGGTGTATCCTGTTATTACTGGTACCGTTTACCCGCTTTGTTTGGTATGGGCGATTTTAAGGAGGATGGTTTTCTGGTAGACCTGAGTGCTTCCCTTCCTTTCTGGGTGATCAGAGCCTTCACGATCGCACTTGCCTTCCTGTTCTTCTACTGGCTGGTGATCCGCTCTTCCAACAAACAGAGCTGGGCCATACGCCCGCCTTACGCGAATAAATCTCAAAAATAAAAACCGCGCCTTTGCGGGCAAATTTTCTCGTAAAGGCGCGGTTACAACAGTTCACAAAAACAGAGAGCCGGAAATCATCCCGGCTCCCTTTTGCTACCCGGCGAATCTCACTTACGCCTTTACTTTTCCATACGTAACGGCTGCCTGTGCCGCTGCCAACCGCGCAATGGGTACGCGGAAAGGAGAACAGCTCACATAGTTCATACCAATACGATGGCAGAATTTTACGCTCTCAGGATCACCGCCATGTTCACCACAGATACCCACTTTCAATTTAGGTTTGGTTTTACGACCTCTCTCTGTTCCGTCTTTGATCAGTTCGCCCACACCTTCCTGGTCAATGGTCTGGAAGGGATCGTCATGTAAAATCTTCTGGTCCATATAATTAGGTAAGAATCCACCCACATCATCCCGGCTGAAACCGAAGCTCATCTGGGTAAGGTCGTTGGTACCAAAGCTGAAGAAATCTGCTTCTATCGCCATCTTATCGGCCAGCAAGGCAGCCCTCGGAATTTCGATCATGGTACCATAGAGATAAGGGATACTTTTCACTTTCATTTTGGCGCATACTTCTTTGTACACCCTGTCAACGATCACTCTCTGGTGGGTTAACTCATTCACGGTACAGGTAACCGGCACCATAATTTCGGGTAAAGCTTTTTTACCTGATTTTATCAGCTCGGCAGTAGCTTCCAGAATGGCACGGATCTGCATTTCGGTGATCTCGGGATAACTTACTCCCAAACGAACACCACGGTGACCCAGCATCGGGTTGTTCTCGTGCAGCGCCAGCACCCTTCTGCGTAATACGCTCATGCTAATACCGAGTTCTTTGCTCAGCTGCTGCAGTTTTTCTACATCATGCGGCACAAACTCGTGCAGTGGCGGATCCAGCAGGCGTATGGTTACGGGGTTACCCTTCATCACTTTCATGGTGTCTTTGATGTCTTTTTTCACAAACACAAAGAGTTCATTCAGCGCTTTTCTTCTTTCGGGTTCTGTTTTACTCATAATCATCTTGCGCAGCAGGAACAGCGGTTGCTCACTGCCTTCGCCATAAAACATGTGTTCTGTTCTGAACAGCCCGATACCTTCTGCACCAAAAGCCATGGCCTGGGCCGCATCCTCTGGTGTTTCTGCATTGGTGCGTACGCCCATCAGTTTGGTTTTGTCAACCAGCGTCATCAGATTTTTGTAAGAAACGTTTTTGTTGAGGTCTATCGCTACCAGCGGAATATCACCCTGGTATACCAGTCCTTTGGTTCCATTCAGGGTGATCACATCACCTTCTTTAATAACTTCTCCGTTTTTAGCCTTGAAGATTTTGGTGTCGCTGTGAATTTCTATATCAGTGCAACCAACAATACAGCATTTACCCCAACCACGGGCTACCAATGCCGCGTGAGAGGTCATACCACCCTTGGTAGTTAAAATAGCTTGCGATTTGTGCATGCCATCCACATCTTCCGGAGAGGTTTCTTCGCGCACCAGGATCACTTTCTCTCCTTTCTGCGCCCACTCTACCGCTTCTGCAGAAGAGAATACCACACGGCCTTTGGCTCCACCCGGACCGGCTGGCAACCCTTTGGCAATAGGTTTGGTAACGGCTTCCACTTTGGGATCGAGCATGGGCAGCAATAGTTCTACCAGTTGGTTGGGTGCCACCCGCATGATCGCTGTTTTGATATCGATCAGTTTGGAGGCATACATTTCTGTAGCCATACGAACAGCAGCTACGCCATTGCGTTTACCCACACGGCATTGCAGCATGTAGAGTTTTCCTTTTTCAATGGTGAACTCGATATCCTGCATATCCTTATAGTGTTTCTCCAGGCGCTGCTGGTACTGATCCAGTTCCTTGTACAGTTTGGGCATCAGTTTCTCAAGGGTATCCAGGTTACGGCTATGATCGTTTTTAGAATAGGCGTTGATGGGGGCGGGTGTTCTGATACCGGCCACCACATCTTCTCCCTGCGCATTTACGAGGTACTCTCCATAAAATTTATTTTCGCCGGTACCGGGGTTACGGGTAAACGCCACACCGGTGGCACTGGTGGTACCCATATTACCAAATACCATGGCCTGCACATTTACAGCAGTACCCCACTCATCAGGAATTTTTTCAATGCGGCGGTATTCAATGGCACGTTTACCGTTCCAGCTGCCAAACACACCGCCAATACCACCCCATAATTGCTCCAGTGGTTCTTCGGGGAAAGGTTTGCCCAGCACTTTTTTCACGGTTACTTTAAAATCTTTCACCAGTTCTTTCAGTTCGGGAACCGTCAGTTCCGTATCGGAAGTGTAGCCTTGTTTGTGTTTGATGGCTTCCAGTTTTTCATCCAGCACTTTGCGGATGCCTTTGCCGTTTTTAGGTTCTACGCCACTGGCTTTTTCCATCACCACATCGGCATACATCATCACCAGTCTTCTGTAGGCATCATACGCAAAACGCGCATCGCCTGACTGTTTGATCAGGCCTTCGATGGTGGTATCATTCAAACCAATATCCAATACCGTATCCATCATACCCGGCATACTGCGGCGGGCGCCGGAGCGTACAGATAAGAGCAGCGGATTCTGCGGATCACCGAATTTTTTTCCGGTGATTTTTTCGATCGATGCCAGTGCGGCATTCACCTGCGTTTTCAGGATGGCGGGATACGTGTGTTTATGATCATAATAATAGGTACACACATCAGTAGAAATGGTAAAACCGGGTGGCACGGGTAATCTGAGTTTGGGATGACCCGCCATTTCGGCCAGGTTAGCTCCTTTACCACCTAACAGGTTCTTCATGGATTCGTTTCCGTCGGCCTTGCCGGCGCCAAAGAAATAGACGTACTTCTTTGCAGGACTCTTTTTTGTCATATCTGTCATTTTTGTAGTTTAAAATTAGACAGGTATGGGGCAGCAGCTTATGACAATTGTCATGCTGGTAACTGTATTTTATCAGTTGAGGTTCCGTAATCACTAGTATCCGGCACTGCTTTCCTCTATGTAACTCCCTATCTCTGCGCCTCCGTGTTGAAAAACACCTTTACTTCCGTCTTTCGATAGTAGGTATTTTTTTTCAACACAGACCTGCCTGCCGGTAAGCAGGGATCACGGAGCGACAGAGGTGCACAGAGTTCTTTTTGATCTTCCGGGCGGATTTTTCATGGAAAAGCAGCTATCTACTTCCGGTGTGAAGAAGGGAAAATGAATCAGGATTATCCAGGAGGTTCCAGTTAACTCAACCCCGCCGCTGCAAACCCAGGCCGGGTTGGGATAATGGATAGAGATACCCATCTTTCACCGTAAAGCCACCGGATACCAGGTCGCGGCTCAGCTCAAAACTTCCGTCAAGATCGAGGTAGCGGGTATTGCTGCAGGCATAGGCGATCTGCAGGGCGGCAGAAATGCTGGCGATACTTTCATCGTTACAACCCCAGAACAGTTCTATACCAGACGCCGCTGCAATAGTAGCAATACGGCGGGCGCCGGCGATGCCACCACACTTCATGAGTTTACTATTGAACACACCATAAGGCGGTGGATCCTGCGCGAGGCGTATGGCTGTATGCGCATCCAGCAGACTTTCATCCGCTACCAGTTTCTTTCGCGCCGCTGACGGTAAACTGCACAGGCTTTTTTCCTCCCCGGCAGGAAGGGGTTGTTCTACCAGTTCCAGTCCGAGATGTTCTGTGGCAGTAAGGAAACGCTGCAAAGCAGCCAGGTCATATCCCTGGTTGGCATCTACCCGTATGTTTATTTTACCCGCAAAAGTTTCCTGTAATCTTATTACACTTTCTATATCCGCTTCCACATCGATCCCTGTTTTGATCTTGAGAATACGGAAGCCCTGCGCATAATAATCCTTCGCATCTGCCAGCATGTCCGGGATGGATTTAATGCCGATGGTGACCGATGTAAGTAAAGGCTCCTGCTGTTTGCCATAAAAATCCAGTACAGACATATCCAGCCATTTACAGAATGCATCGTGTAAAGCAAGATCAATGGCAGCGAGCGTACCGGGTAAATGCGGGAACAATTGATCAGCTGTTTTGATGAGCTGCTGAAAATGGCGGATGTCTTTTCCTTTCAATAAGTCAAGCAGTTCAGCTGATTGCAGGTTGGCAAAAGTTTGTGTGGGTGTTTCGCCCACTACTTCTTCAAACGGACTGGCAGCACCGAGGCCCACCATGCCGTTTGCGAGTTCTACTTCGAGAAATACAATGGTTGCATGCGAAGTAGTGTGATAGGCAATGGTATAGGGTTTGGTCAAAGGCAGGTTCTCCAGCCAGGCGCGTACCGCTACGATCTTCATGGGGTGGGTGTTTTCATGTGTGAGCGGATAACAGGGATCACGGCTTCTACCCCTTCCTGCAAAGGCAATAATACCGGTATGCCCAGTTCTTTTTCGTAGGCCCGCTGAAAGGCATAGGCTTCTTCTTCTGTGCAGTGCGATGTATTCAATGCCAGTGCGATCACTGTAGAGCCATAGGCTTTGATCAGGTTTACTTCCGAACGTACCGATGGGATCTCGCCCCATTCCGGCAAATGATCAAAGTGCAAACGTTTGGGTGCATGTACCAGAATGGTGAGTTTGGCATTACCCGATACCAAAAATTCAGATCCACAAGGTCCACTCGGATTACGCAAAGCCGATTGCCCTTCGAGTAAGATGAGTTCTGCGTTGGTCTCCTTCCAGCAACTCACGATAGCATGTTCTATTTCGCCGGAGATAAAATCATTCAGGGTAGAGTCGAAAATAAATCCATACTTACCGCCCTGCAACCAACCGGTTTGCCCGGTATAGATCATCTCAGCATGCATACCTGCTTTGGCGCAGGCTTCGCGAACCATGCGGCAGGTTGTTCTTTTACCGAGGGCACAATCGGTACCGAGCACAGCAATGATGGGGGCTTTCACGGAAAATATTTCGGCCGACCAGAAATGCAGGTCCTCTCTTTTCCTGGGTTTTCTGATATCTATTAAACTAACGCCTTTCTCTTTGGCGAGAGCCACCAGTTCGGGTTTATCGTTGAGGTAATCGTGTAATCCGTTTACGATGGAGATGCCATGGTTGATACAGGTGCGGATGATCTCCAGAAATACCGGTGGCAGAATACCTCCCACGGTGGCCACACCAATAATGCAGTAATCTATTGTACCGGCTTGCTGCAGGGCCTCTTCCACATTGGCGTATACGGGTATGTTGCGGTGCTTACCATCCAATACTTCGCCGGCATCTTTTCCGGCATGCAGGCTGTCTATCAAACCTGCTATACGAAAACGCTCTGTGCCGCGAATCAGTCCGTGTGCTGTTTTAGCGTCGTCTGTATGTAACATGCCTTCGCTGATAACAAGGGCGGCGGGTAAATGCTTCTCTGACATTTTATTTTATTGACCTTACGTTTTTAAAATGCAAACCGGTAAATCCGCTGTAAGCACACTACTTCCTGCTGATAAATGCTCCGGGATATACGCCGGTACTTTTTTTCTGCTGATACACCAGCTGGCCATTCACCCATACTTTTTCAATCCCTTCCGATAAAGCTGCCGGCTCCTGTATACTGGAACGATCCTGCACGGTGGCGGGATCGAGTAATACCAGGTCGGCAAAATAACCGGGGGCAATTTTGCCACGGTTACTGATCCCGATATGCTGCGCAGCAAGTAATGTCATTTTACGCACCGCTTCTTCCAGTGTTATGATCTTTTTCTCGCGCACATATCTCCCCAACACCCTTGTAAAAGAACCAAAAGCCCGCGGATGCCCGCCGATAGATCCATCGGAACAGATATTGGTATGCTGCCAGGCCAGTAGTTTCATCACATCTTCTTCTATCATCGATTTGCCCATGATGGTTTGTATCTGGCCAGCGCCGGGATTTTTTTCCCGATACCGTTCCGCCTCTGCTATCAAAGAGATCAGTGTTTGTGCCACTGTTTCATTCCGCATAGCGGCGATGGCTGTTATGGTTTTTCCCTTGTACGCCGGATTGGGTGCATAACGGAACAGAATAGATTCATTCGGATCAAATGTATGCTCCACCGCAAATTGTGCGCTCTCCAGATTCGTGTAATCTGTTTTCGGAAACAACACTTTCAACGTACTATTCCAGAAATCATAAGGATAACAATCAGCCGTGATATCGATCCCTTCCTTACGCGCCTGCTCCAACCTTTCCAGCAATTCCGGCGCTTTGCCCCAATCATCTTTCAATGCAATTTTGATATGCGATACCTGTACCGGCAACTTTGCCTCTTTACCAATGGCAATGATCTCTTCAATGGCTTCTTTTAAATGTACATCCTCACTGCGGATATGACTGGTATAACGGCCCTGGTACTTAGCCGCCATCCGCGCGAGCGCTACCACTTCTTCTTTGGCAGAGAAAAAAGCGCCGTCGTATTCCAGTCCGGTTGATAAACCCAGTGACCCCTTCTGCATTTCTTTCTCGAGCAAAGCTGTCATCTGTTTGATCTCTGCGGCTGTTGCCTGCCTGTGCAGTTCTTTTTCGCCCATCACGGTTTCGCGCAGCAAAGTTTGTCCGGTATAGGTGGCGATATTCACAGCAATCGTTTGCGATAACAGTCTGCTACGTAAACTGTCTATCCAGCTGCCCTCGCCATCCTGCCCGGATACAATGGTAGTTACCCCCTGGTTCAGTGCCGCAATGGCCTGGGGATGCGTGCGCAGGGAACCCTGCAGGTGACTATGTGTATCAATAAATCCAGGTGTCAGTGTTTTGCCCTGCCCATCTACCAAAACCTCTCCCGGCAAGGGTTTCAGCGTTCCTACAGCAATGACCTTGTTGCCCTGTATTCGTACAGCCGCTTTTCGCGCAGCGGCGCCCGTGCCATCTATCAACCATATATTTTGGATGAGTTGTGTTGCAGAAGGCTGTGCCTGGGCGTTAGCAAAGAGGAGGCATAAAAAAGCGAACAACAGTTTGTATTTCATTGCATGCACCGCAACAGGCCTTGATGCCTGGCTGCTATTCACTAAATTAAAAGTATATCTGCATAAATTGACAGATTTATTCCGCGCAGCCTCTTTAATTTAGCCATATGACAGCAGAGGAGCAAAGACTGAAGGCCAACAGTACCAAAAAAATTCCTTTAGAACAATGGGGACCGTATTTATCCGAAAGACAATGGGGCACCGTTCGCGAAGATTACAGCGAGAACGGTGATGCCTGGAACTATGTACCCTTCAGCCATGCGCATGCCCGCGCTTACCGATGGGGCGAAGACGGACTGGGCGGCATCTCCGATTTTTTTGGTAATCTCTGTTTCTGCGTATCGCTGTGGAACGGGAAAGACACCATTCTGAAAGAAAGATTATTCGGCCTCGGTAATAACGAGGGCAACCATGGCGAAGATGTAAAGGAACTCTACTACTATCTCGAAAACCTGCCCACCCATTATTATATGCAGATGCTGTACAAGTATCCGCAGCAGGCATTTCCTTACCAGGAGCTGATCAATAAAAACAAACAGCGCAGCAAACTGGAACCGGAGTATGAAATTCTGGACACGGGCATCTTCCAGGACAATGAATATTTTGATGTACTCATCACCTACGCCAAAGTAAACAAGAAAGATATCGGCATCCGCATCGAGATCACCAACCGGGCCAATGTGGCTGCACCCATTACCGTATTACCTACGCTCTGGTTCTTTAACCGCTGGCAATCGCGCGGGCTCGATAAAAAACCCGTGATCAAAGCCATTGACCAGGCTAATATGGTAAAAGCCAAACACGAACGCCTGGGCACTTACTATTTTTACTACCCGAAAACCAAAGACACTTTTTTTACCGAGAACGAAACCAATACCGAAAAACTCTTTGGCAAAAAGAATGCATCCATTTTTGTGAAAGATGCATTTCACGATGCTATCATCCAGGGTAAAAACAGAGAAGCTCTCAACCAGAAAAAAACCGGAACCAAGTTTGCGCCTGTATACAATTTCCAGATTGCCGCAGGTGCCACAGAAACCCTTTACCTGCGTTTAAGCGATGTGCAGATGGAATCGCCGTTTACAAATGCTTTCACGGATATTTTTCAGCAACGCAACAAAGAAACCGACGATTATTACCACAGTATCTTATCGCCACAATTACCCGCCGATCTGCATACTATCCAGCGGCAGTCGCTGGCGGGTTTACTCTGGAGCAAACAATATTATTATTACGATGTGGAGCGCTGGCTGGCTGAACCCGATGGTATTGCCCATGTGGGCCACGAACGGGGCAGGGGCCGCAACCACGACTGGCAACACCTGAAAAACCAGGACATCATTCTCATGCCCGATAAATGGGAATATCCCTGGTATGCCGCCTGGGACCTTGCTTTTCACTGCGTACCCATGGCCATGGTAGACCCTGTATTTGCCAAACACCAGATCCTGCTGGTGATGCGCGAATGGTACATGAAACCCGACGGACAGTTACCCGCCTACGAATGGAACTTCAGCGATGTGAACCCGCCGGTGCAGGCATGGTCGGCACTGCAGGTGTACCAGATAGAAAAGAACAAGACCGGTAAAGGCGATATCAGTTTCCTGAAAAAAGTATTTCACAAACTGATGATCAATTTTACCTGGTGGATCAACCGGAAAGATCCCAATGGCAATAATATGTTTGAAGGAGGGTTCCTTGGTCTCGATAACATTGGTGTATTTAACCGCAGCCTGCCATTACACAGCGAAGCCCGGCTGGAGCAGGCCGATGGCACCAGCTGGATGGGCATGTATGCGCTGAACCTGATGGATATGGCACTGGAGATAGCCATGGAAGATGGGGCTTTTGAAGACAGCGCCACCAAATTCTTCGAGCATTTTGTATTAATTGCCGAGGCATTGAACCAGCTGGGTTTATGGAACGAAGAAGACCAGTTCTTTTACGACACCCTCGGTTTGCCCGATAATACCACCATACAGTTACGCATCCAATCCATCGTAGGTTTAACTTCTTTGTTTGCCGTATCGGTGATTGAGAAAAAAATGCTGAACAAACTGGGAGATTTTACCAAACGCATTACCTGGTTTGAGCAATACCGGAAGAAGAACAAAAAATTCTGGCCCAACGAAGAGATCGCTGATGAAGATAAAATGCTGATCTCCCTTATTCCCAAAAACAAACTCACCGCCCTGCTAAAACGCGTACTGAGCGAAACGGAATTTTTATCCGAAGGCGGTATCCGTGCTTTATCTAAGTACCACGAAAAACATCCTTACTCGGTTACCATTGAAGGGCATGTGTATTCCATTCAATACGATCCCGGCGATTCTACTTCCGATTTTTTTGGCGGTAACAGTAACTGGCGCGGACCGGTATGGATGCCGATTAACTACCTCATTATCCAGAGCATTAAAAAGTTCGGGGAGTTTTACGATGCATCCTTAAGTATTGAATACCCTACCGGTTCGGGTGTGTACATGGACCTGAAACAGATTGCCAACGAATTATCCAAACGCGTAACGAGCCTGTTTGAACTGGATGCCAATAACCATCGCAAACTGCACGGTAACCAGAACTGGTTTTACAGCCGCCCCGAAAACAAGGATCTCGTTTTATTCTACGAATATTTTCACGGCGATAGTGGCACAGGCCTCGGCGCGAGTCACCAAAGCGGTTGGACCAGCCTCATTGCCCAACTCATTGCCGACAGGGCACAGAGCGAACAGGAATAATCTCTTTCCCCTCTTTCTCTCTTATCCACTCTTAGTGAACCCTCCCGCACCATCAGCCATTCCGCTGCTGTGCGGGATGTTTTGTTTCACTAAGAGCCAAAGAGAAAAAGAGGGGACAAGAGAGTTGCTTTCTTATTCACCCAATAAGGCGTTCACTTCTTTTCGTAGATCCGGAAGGTAGGTAATGATGATACTCCAAATGATCTCGTCAGAAACGGTATCATAGCCATGTATGATTCTATTTCTCGTATCAACAATTCTTCTTGCGTTAGAGATATTGATGCCTGGTTGTTTACTTAAAATTCTGTTTAAAGCTTCACCAATAATCTCAATATTTCTTTCTACCGCTCTTCTTGTTCTTACGTCATTTTGATACGCCTCAAAAGTCATTGGCTGATCCGTAAAAAAACTGTCGATCTCTTCTATCGCGCTCAAGACATTGAATAACCAGGATTTAACTTCAATTTCCATACAGCATTTGTTTTTTATCCTGGATAGATTGAAGGAAGTATGGATTCTTTATGGCTGTTTCTTCCAGCAAATCAACCTTCCGGTTAAGCAACTGTTCTAAAGAAAATTTTAAATCATAATAATTATCGGCGTATTCTTTGGCATTTACCGGCAAGAAATCAACGATAAAATCAATGTCGCTTTGAGAGTTAAAGGAATCAGTGGTCGCTGAACCAAACACATACAAATGCTTTACGCTATGTTGATAGCATACCTGTGATATGTCATTGATATATACCGACAATGGGTTCATGTATCAAAAATACAACAGTTTCTCCTTTTTTTCTTCTGTCTTTCTCTTATTGAAACATCCCGCACCACCAGCGATTCTGCTGCAATGCGGGATGTTTTGTTTCACTAAGAGCCAAAGAGAAAAAGAGGGGACAAGAGAGTTGCTTTCTTACTGCGCCTTGGCGGGAAAATTTGCTCGCAAAGCCGCAAAGGCGCGGTTGAGTTAAGTGGTATGCGCTTCTGCGGCTTTCTGTTCCCATACAGGCAGGTTAACACCTTTGATGAGCAGCCACAACCCCAGCGACAGTTCTGCCACAAACGGAGGAAGCAGGATGACCGGGAATAATTTACCCGCCAGTTCAGGCACCAGTATCAATGCAAAACTATTGGTGAGATAACAAACTCCCGCCAACTGCAGTAAGCGGCCCACCAGTTTTGGAAAAAAGCCCGATACCGCAATCAGCTGGCCTTCAATAACGCATACCACACCAAAAAAGATCAGTCCCACCCCAAAACCTACATCGTGCAGTTTGATGGGGAGGTAGGCAAGGGTATACAACTGTTCGGGCGTGAATGTTTGCAGGTAACCCGCATTGCCGAGTAAATAGAGCGCAGATAACAGGTTCAGTTTATTGGCTACGAGTACAGCGGTTTGTATCAGGTTGCAGAGCAGGTTCAGCAGTGCGAGGTTTTTGTTGACCGGTTTCAGCAGCACGTAAAAGATCAGCATCAGGGGCAGATCGCAGAGTTGCATGAGCAGGTCTACGGTGATACCGATGCGCCATAGGCCCGGGGCATTCATGATGCGTTGTGCCGTGGCACCGGCATCGCCCGGTACAAACAAAGTGCCTCTCACAAACAATTCACCGAACATACCCGCCGCAATAATGAACAGGTACAATAGCCCACCCACTCTGGCATATTTCTGTGGCGAAAAGCCGGGTGTAAAACGGTGCAGGTTCATAGCATTTGGTTTAGGTACAGTAAGATAAGGTGCATTTCTGTTTCCGTATAACCTTTTATCATTATTCCTCTTATCCCCTCTTTCTCTCTTATCCACTCTTAGTGAAACCTTCTGCACATTTAGCTATTCCGCTGATATACGGGGGATGTTTCACTAAGAGCTAAAGAGAGAAAGAGGGGAAGGGGAGTTGTTTTCTTCTTGTCTCTTTTTCTTCTGTTCTTCTTTTATGGAAACCTCCGGCAGTTTCGGCTATTGGGCTGATGGGCGGAGTGGTTGGTTTCAATAAGAGCTAGAAAAGAAAAAAAGAGAACGGTGCTAATATGCGTGCCCTGGTTTAACATGAATGGGTGGGGATACTAAGGAAGTGTCCAGGCACGAGACACTCTACGGAGACTGAAAAGAAAAAAGGTTGGTGATTAAAGTAAATGCTTTGTAGTCTCCAGAAAAGTAGTAATGGAAATAATTTTAGTCTTCCCAAACTTCACAATATCCAACAGATCTTTATCACCAGTCAATAAATAATCCGCCTTACCATCTTTGGCCAGGGCCAGTAGAAAATTATCGTTAGGGTCTCTGCACACGGTTACTGAACTCCGAACCTTTATCAGATCAATAAATGGTTCAAATGCTATCAGCATTTCTTCCAAACCATTGCTTGCAAAATATTTTTTAAGTTTCGGTTTGGTGATGGTTACGCCGATCTCATTTATGAGTTCTTCACTGAACAACAGGCTTATTTTCTGAGAAACCAATAATCCATCGAGTATGGTTAGCTTATTAGATATGATAAAACTAACCCATAGATTAGTGTCGATGATTATTTTGAGCGGTTTACTTTTTGGCATAACGTTTTGCTCTTACCTCATCAACCATTTTAGCAATCTCGTTTACAGTTGGTACAGACGCAGAACTACGCCTCATTTTTTTGAGGTAGGTTTTTAAGGCAGAAGCTGGGGCATCGTTTACTTTAATAAGTTGTAAGTCCTGCATACCTTTGATGAGTTGCAGCGCTTTGGGATTAAGTATTTCAATTTTTAACGCTTCCATAGTCTAAAATTATGAAATTTATTGCTGATAGGTATTGATTAAAATGCTGAACACGATTCGATTTTACAGCAGTCGGGCACTGCACATATAAGCCAGAACTGCCGCAGTTTTGGCTATTCTAGTGATTTGTGGGGTGTTTGGTTTCACTAAGAGCTAAAGAGAGAAAGAGAGATGCTATATTAACCGCGTTGAGTTCGTTTGGCAAACAGCTGTTGTATTCTGCGCTATTAGAACGAATACCACCTATAAAACCTCCTATTCAGCACAAAATCAATGCGGTATACATCATTCAGCTACCTGTTCCACCCTGCCACCATGCCCGGTAGCTAGCTGAAACTGCCCTGCAGGTCTGGTAAAGAGCGCTGCAGCACACACAAACAGGGAAACAGCTTGTAGGCTCCCCTTATTTTAGTGCCAGGGTCAATTAGAGTTTTCTAAGTTATTAATTTTTCGATAATACTGTTCTGCATAGTTCAAAGGTGACAGATAACCGAGCGATTTGTGTGGTCGTTCAGTGTTGTAATCTATCCTCCATTCTTCGCTTAGGCATCTTACTTCTGCCAGACTGTTGAACAGATAGGCATTTAACAATTCTCTTCTGATGCTTCCATTTTTTCTTTCGATGTAGGCGTTTTGCGTTGGTTTGCCTGGTTGTATGTATTGAAGCGTGATTGCATTGTCTTCACACCATTGTTGCAAAATGTGGCTAATAAATTCGGGCCCATTGTCAGAACGAAGGTTAGCCGGTTTCCCCCGCTGGGCTATGACACGATTTAGGACCCGTATTACCCGCAAGGATGGCATTGAGGTATCAACTTCCATTGCCAATGATTCTCGGTTAAAATCGTCCAAAACATTGAATAAACGGAATCTCCTGCCATCTACCAGTGTGTCACTCATAAAATCAATACTCCAAACCTGATTCGGCGCTTCCGGTATGGTTAATGGTTGTTTAATCCTGTCTGGTAGCCGTTTCTTAGCCCTACGACGGATATTCAGCTTCATCTCGGTATAAACCCTGTAGATCCTCTTATGATTCCACCAATAGCCTTTATTCCAAAGACGATAACAACACTGCCAATAACCAATAGCAGCATGTTTAGTCGTAAGGACTGTCAGTGCTTCCTGAAGCTCTTTGTCATCTTTAGGTTTTGCTTGATACTGACAGGTAGTTCGAGATATTCCTATCAGTTTACACGCCTTGCGGTTACTTAGCTGTTCTTCTTCTACCAGATAATCAACAGCTTCCCGTTTCAACTCAGGCGCTACAACTTTTTTTCAATCAGATTTCTCATGGCCCGGTTCTCAATACTTATCTCTGCAAACATCTTTTTCAACTCGGCATTCTCCCGTTCCAGCTCTTTCATCTTAGCTACATCACTGGCTTCCATACCCCCATATTTGGCTTTCCAGTTATAGAAGGTTGCTTCGCTGATGCCCAATTCCCGACTAATGTCTTTAACGGCTAATCCAGCCTCTTGTTTCTTTAATGCAGATACTATCTGATGTTCGGTAAATCTTCCTTTTTTCATGACTATTAAAATTTAAAGTTAACAAACACTTTTGTCGTTAACTCTAATCTTACTGGCCGAACTTAGGGGAAGCTTACA
>Ga0255338_1003572_pt1 | contig 18284 bp, 20 predicted proteins | sample MeOH1_35cm_T4_19_FD_203715 | JGI IMG/M metagenome (GOLD analysis project Ga0255338, IMG submission 203715) | Sandy soil microbial communities from University of British Columbia, Vancouver, Canada - MeOH1_35cm_T4_195 | ecosystem: Engineered > Artificial ecosystem > Sand microcosm > Unclassified ...
AGATTCGAACTCCCGACCCTCTGCTCCCAAAGCAGATGCGCTACCAGGCTGCGCTACGCCCCGAGGACGCCGGAGGCCCGTCAATATGGGCGTTTCGGCGTTTGGGCAAACCTAACCGTGCCGACTCATCACCTTGAAGACGCCGGAGGCCCGGACAATCTCCACGCCGCGGGCGTGCAAGCGGCCGTCGGCGAAGGCCACGTCCTTGGTCGCCCGGATCATCCGCGCCTCGCCGATGATCCAGTCCCCTTGGCGGGCCATGTGCAGGAAGTCGATGGAGAGGTGGATGGTCACGGCCACCTTCTGCGTCCCCCGTCCGACCGCCATGGCCAGCAGGCCGTCGGTGAAGGCTGACAACATGCCGCCGTGGACCAGGCCGATGCCGTTGGTGTGGCGCGGCAGCGCGTAGAAGGCCTGCTCCACGGTCTCGCCGTCGGTCACACGATGGAAATAGGGGCCGTTGTGGGTCGAGAACAGCCCGCGACCCTGGGAACGTACGAATCCGGGCGGCGGCTCGGGGATCTCGTCAGCCACGCGGCAGGGCCCGGTGCAGCACCCGGTCGCCAGGCAGAAGGCCGATCTGGGCGGCGCGTCCGGCGGCCAGCTCCAGCACGAATTTCGCCGGCCCAGCGGAAGGTGCGCCGCTCTCGTCCAACGGCTGGACGTTGCGGCTGATCGAGACCACGCGGCCGTCGGCGCCGATGTAGATGATATCCAGCGGGATGAGCGTGTTGCGCATCCAGAACATCTGCGGCGTGGCCTTGGCGAACAGGAACAGCATGCCGCGGTCGGCGGCCAGGGCGCGGCGGCACATCAGGCCGTACTCGCGCTCCATCTCGCTGTCGGCGATCTCGACCTGGAAGCTCGACACGCCTCTGTCGGTGCGCACCTGCAGCGGCTCGAGGGGTTTGATCTCCGGCTGGCCCTTACAGGCCTTGGGGTCCTGGCGCGGGATCTGCGCCACGGCCGGCGCGGCCGCAAGCACCGCCGCCCCAAGCAACAGGGGGGCCAGCGCGACGCCGAGGCGCCGGGCGAACAACTCATGCAGCACGAAGGTCAGCTCCGAAATCGGTCTCGTCAGGCGAGGTTAGACGCCTCGATCTCGGCCACGACAAGCCCCTTGGGCCCCTCGGCGAAGCGCACCATCACGCAGTCGCCCGGTTGGAGATCCTCCATGCCCGAGCGGCGCAGCGTCTCGATGTGGACGAAGATGTCGCCCGGCTCATGATCGCGCACCACGAAGCCGTAGCCCTTGGCGCGGTTGAACCACTTCACCTTGGCCTCTTCCAGCGGGCCGTTGGCGGGCAGCGACCGCCGGACCGGTCGGGCAAAACCCTCCGGCCGACGCAGGGCGTCCGGCGGGCGGCGTTCCGGCGGCGTGGCCGAGCTCTCGTCCACCAGAACCACCTCGGCCACCTGCCACCCCTTGGGACGCCGGACGACGTCGCAGGTGATCAGCGAGCCTTCCAGGCAGCTCTCACGGCCGGATGTCCTGAGGCTGGTGACGTGCAACAGCACGTCCTTGAGGTCGGTCAGACTTGGATCGTCGGGCACGATGAAGCCGTAGCCCTTGCCCGCATCGAACCACTTCACGCGACCGGAGATGCGCACCGGCGGTGGCGCATCAACATGCTCGAATTCGTAACCAGCCATTTGCCCCTCGGCCCGCTACCCTCCCGACACATGGATCGGAGCCGACTATAACACTGTTCTTGTAACATATCTGGCGTCAATGGTGATTCGCGTTCGGTGAATTCTGGCCCCTGGGGAGCTGAACACCTGAGGCGCGTGTAGTGAGCAGGCACAGGCGCTGCGCGCGGGCGGCGGAGCCGCGATGCCGTCAGTATCCGGGGGAGCTCGCGTGGCAGTCCCTAGGGGAGTCGAACCCCTCTCTCCAGGTTGAAAACCTGGCGTCCTAACCGATAGACGAAGGGACCGCGTGGCGCGAGGCGCGCTCTATAGCGGCCTTGGTTTCGGAGCGCAAGCGGCCGAAATCGCGCTTAAGCCCGACGCGGATCGGCCACGTCTTCGATCTCCAGCTCGACCCCTTGGCGGCCCTGCCAGTCGTCGGGTTTCAGCTTGCCCGCCACATGAATGGCGCCACCTTCCTGCATCAGGCGGCGGCCCGTCTCGGTGTCCTCGACCCGCCAGGCGACGGCCTTGAGCCGGCCGCCCGACCCATCGGTGAGCGTGCAGCGCACGTGGCCGCCTTTCAGCGCCATCGGCCGCTCCACACGGACGTCGGCCGCCGCGAAGGTGGGCTCGGGGTTGCCCGGACCGAAGGGCGCCAGGCGCTGGAAGTCGGTCCAGAGGCCGCGGTCGGCCCCGCGGGTCGTGATCAGCGCGTCGATCTCGAGACCGTCCTCGGCCGCCGCGATCTTCGCCTCGGCCGCCATCCGTTCGCACAGGAAGGCGCGCAGCTCGGGGATCGTATCGGGGCGCACCGACAGGCCCGCCGCCATGGCGTGACCCCCGCCGGCCAGCAGCAGGCCCTCCTCGTAGGCCGCCTGGACCGCCAGGCCCAGGTTCACGCCCGGCTGTGACCTGCCGGAGCCCTTGCCCACGTCGGCGGCGCGGTCGATGCCGATGACGATCACAGGCTTGCGGTAGCGTTCGCGCAGGCGTCCGGCGACGATGCCGATGACGCCGGGGTGCCAGCCGTCCTCGGCCACCACCAGGCAGGGCGCGTCGGCCTGATTGCTCTCACGCTCGATATGACGGACCGCGGCTTCCTGGACCTCCTTCTCCACGTCCTTGCGCGAGGCGTTGAGGGCGTCGAGTTCGGCGGCCAGCGCGGCGGCCTCGGCGGGGTCGTCGGTGGACAGCAGGCGCGCGCCCAGGTCGGAGCGGCCGATGCGCCCGCCGGCGTTGATCCGCGGCCCCAACAGGAAGCCCACATGGAACACCGAGGCCGGCCCCTGCCCCTTCGCGATCTCCATCAGCGCCTTCAGGCCCGGGTTCGCCCAGCCGGACATCACCTTCAGGCCCTGCGCCGTCAGGGCGCGGTTGAAGCCGGTGAGCTGGGTGACGTCGCAGACGGCGCCCATGGCCGCCAGATCAAGCCATGCCTTGATGTCGGGCTCGCCGCCGCCCATCAGGCCGCGCTTGCGCGCCTCGCGGTTGAGGGCGGCCAGGAGGACGAAGCTGACGCCGGCGGCGGCCAGGTGGCCCTGCCCCGAACCGCAGTCGGGTCGATTCGGGTTCACCAGCGCCGCGACGCCGGGGATCTCGCCGGACCGCATCAGGTGGTGGTCGATCACCACGACCGGCAGGCCGATCTCCGCGGCGCAGGCCAGGGCGTCGTGGGCGGCCGCGCCACAGTCCACGGTTATCACCAGCTCCGCACCGTCGGCCTGCAGGCGGCGGAACGCGGCGGGGGATGGGCCATAGCCCTCGACAATCCGGTCGGGCACATAGATCGACAGTTCCAGGCCCATGGCCCGGAACCAGCGTACGATCAGGGCGGCGGACGAGGCGCCGTCCACGTCGTAGTCGGCGAACACCACCACCCGGCGCTTGGCCTCCAGGGCGTCCACCAGGATCTCGGCGGCCCGGTCCATGTCGGCGAAGGTCGACGGGTCGGGGAACAGCGCCTTCAGGGTCGGATTGAGGAAGTCGGCGCCCATCTCGACGGTGATTCCCCGCGACGACAGGGCGCGGGCCAGCAGCTCGGACAGGCCGTGGGTCAGCTGATGGCGACGCGTGATCTCGGCGTCGGCCGCCCGCTGGCGCCACAGCCGGCCGCTGAGCGAGCGGGTGACGCCCAGAAACCCCATGCTCGCGCCGCCGTCGGCCATACCGTCTTCCGCCTCCATTCGGGGAGCACTATCCGCCCGCCCCGAACGAGTCGCCAGCACTATGGCTAGCGGCGACCTGCGTCAGATTCGGTCGCTCGAGCTCAGCACCGTTTCATCGCGCGGACGCGGTCGACAACCCCTCCGGACTCGCTCAGGGTCTTCAACGTCGAGTGGGGGCATCCGATGATCATCTGGGCTTTATTCCTTTCCGGACTCTATCTGGTCCTCAAGGATTTGATCCCGTGGCTGAAGGGCCAGCGGAACGGCGAGACGCGGACGCGGGCCTACAACAGCAAGACGGTCCTCCGTTCGGAAGAACCCGAACGGTTCAGCGCTCTTCAGAGAAACCGCACCGAGGGCATGGTCGTCGGCCTGATGGTGATCGGCGTCGGGTTCGCCTGGTTCCTCTTCGGCATCTTCAGCCTGATCCTGCTTGTGCCGATCGGCATGATCATGGCCTTCACGCGCCAACGCGCGCGGAAGCGCGCGAAGGCGGTCGCGGACCAATTCAGCTAAGTCAGACCGGACGCTTCATCCGAATGTCGCGGACGGTGCGGGTCGCGGAGTTCATCACCAGCGTGTGGGTGTGCACGAAGCCGTCCGAGAAGGTGACGCCGTCCAGCAGCGCGCCCTTGGTCACGCCGGTGGCCGAGAAGATCGCATCCGAGCGGACCATCTCATGCAGGTCGTACTTCTTGTCGAGGTCGGTGATGCCCACGCGGGCGGCGCGGGCGCGCTCGTCTGCATTGCGGAACACCAGACGGCCCTGGAACTGGCCGCCCACGCACTTCAGCGCCGCGCAGGCCAGCACGCCCTCGGGCGCTCCACCCGAGCCGACGTAGAGGTCGATGCCGGTCTCAGGATCGGTGGTGTTGATCACGCCGGCCACGTCGCCGTCGGTGATCAGATGGACGCGCGCGCCCACCGAACGGGCCGAGGCGATGATCTCGGCATGCCGCGGGCGGTCCAGGATGCAGACCGTGATCTCACTGGGCTCGACGCCCTTGGCCTTCGCCAGCGCCTTCACGTTCTCGGCCGGGCTCTTGTCCAGGTCGATGACGCCCGCCGGATAGCCCGGGCCGCAAGCGATCTTGTCCATGTAGGTGTCGGGGGCGTTCAGCATCGTGCCCTTTGGCGCCCAGGCCATCACGGCGCACGCATTGGCCATGGCCTTGGCTGTGAGCGTCGTGCCCTCCAGCGGGTCCAGCGCGATATCGATCTTGGCGCCTTTGCCCTTACCGACCTTCTCGCCAATGTAGAGCATGGGCGCCTCGTCGCGCTCGCCCTCCCCGATCACGATCTCGCCGTCGATGTCCAGGTCGTTGAGCGCCGTACGCATGGCGTCCACGGCGGCCTGATCGGCCGCCTTCTCGTCGCCGCGGCCCACCAGCTTCCAGGCGGCGATCGCGGCGATCTCGGTGACCCGGACCGCGTCCAGCACCAGTCCGCGATCCAGAACTTCAGAGCTCATATCGTTTCCAACCCTAGCGGGCGCCTCTCTCGGAGGCGCGTTTGACCTTAGATGCGAGCAATCCGCAACAGATGAGGCCGGTCCAGTACGGCCGGAAGTCCTGCAATTCTCTCAACTGCCGACGTCAGCACAGATTCCGCCACCGCGTGCGTCGTCAGCACGATCGGAACGCCTTCGGCGCCTTCGGTGGGCTTCTGCAGGAAGCTTTCGATGGAGACGCCGGCCTCGGCCAGGGTCTCGGACACCGCGGCGATCACGCCCGGCTCGTCCTTCACCAGGAAGCGGAGATAGGCGCGGCCCATCATCTTCGACGGGTCGATCGGATCGAACGGCTTGAGCGAGCCCGCCGGACGCTGGAAGACCGGGCGGACCGCGGCGGTCATCACATCGGCGATGTCGGCGGCGACGGCGGCGGCGGTCGGCCCCGCACCCGCGCCGGGGCCCTGGACAAAGATGCGGCCGATCCGGGTCCCTTCGATGAAGAGCGCGTTCAGGGCCCCGCCCGCCTGGGCCAGCGGATGATTCAGCGGCGCGAGCGAGGGGTGCACCCGCACCAGCACGCCCTCGGCCGAGCGTTCCGCTGAGGCCACCAGCTTGATGCGGTAGCCCAGGTCCTTGGCCATGCGGATGTCCAGCAGGTCGACCTGCTCGATGCCCTCGATCTCGGCGGCGGCGAAATTCGGCGCGCAGCCGAAGGCCAGGGCTGCCAGGATGGAGATTTTGTGCGCCGCGTCGAAGCCGCCGACGTCCATGGTGGGGTCAGCCTCGGCGTAACCCAGCCGCTGGGCCTCGGCCAGGACGTCGGCGAACGAGCGACCGGTCGCTTCCATCTCGGTCAGGATGTAGTTGCAGGTGCCGTTCAGGATCCCGGCGATCGACTTGATCTCGTCGCCGACCAGGGCCTCCCGCACCATCTTCACCGCCGGAACACCGCCCATCACGGCGGCTTCGAACAGCAGCGGCGCGCCTTTGGCCTCGGCCAAGGCGGCCAGTTCGGCGCCATGCTCGGCGATCAAGGCCTTGTTGGCGGTGACGACGGGCTTGCCCGCGCTGAGCGCCGCCTCGACCGCGGCCTTGGCCGGTCCGTCCGAGCCGCCGATCAGCTCGACGAACAGGTCCACGTCGGGCGAACTGGCCAGGGCCACCGGATCGTCGAACCAGGGCAGGTTCGAGATGTCGAATGGCCGTGGCCGAGAACGCGAGCGGGCCGAGACGCCGGTGACCACCGCCCTGCCGCCGGCCGGCGCGAAGTCCGGATGCTCGGACAGGAAGGTCAGCAGGCCCGCGCCGACCGTGCCCAGGCCCGCGACGCCGATGCGCCAGGTCTTTCGGTCACTCATTGAGCCGCCAGGGCGTTGTGCGCCCGCCCCAGGATCTCGTCGGAATTGGCCAGGAACTTCTTCACGCTGCGCGCGGCCTGGCGGATGCGGTGCTCATTCTCGACCAGGCCGATGCGCACATAGCCTTCGCCATACTCGCCGAATGCGATGCCGGGGGCCACGGCGACACCGGCCTCCTCGATCAGCAGCTTGGAGAACAGCATGGAGCCGGCGGCCTCGTACTGGGGCGGCAGCTTGGCCCAGGCGAACATTGAGGCGGGCGGCGCGGGGATGTCCCACCCGGCCCGCCTCATGGAGTCGACCAGGGTGTCGCGGCGCGACTTGTAGATCGCCCGGATTTCGTCGATGCAGTCCGTCGGCCCGTTGAGCGCCGCGGCGGCGGCCACCTGGATCGGGGTGTAGGCCCCATAGTCCAGGTAGGACTTCACCCGGGCCAGGGCCGCGCACATTCGCTCGTTGCCCACCACCATGCCCACGCGCCAGCCGGCCATGGCGAAGGTCTTCGACAATGAGTTGACCTCGACGGCGATGTCCTTGGCCCCGTCCACCTGCAGCAGCGAGGGCGGCGGGTTGTTGTCGAAGTAGATCTCGGAATAGGCGATGTCGGAGAGCACCAGCAGGTCGTGCTTCTTCGCCAGCGACACGATCTCCTTGTAGAAATCGAGATCCACCCATTGCGCCGTCGGGTTCGACGGATAGCTGACGATCAGCACGCTGGGCGGCGGCGCCGAGTGCTTCACCGCGCGGCTGATGCCGGCCAGGTATTCCTCGGGACTGCCGGCCGGCACGTGGCGGATCACGCCCCCTGCCATGATGAAGCCATAGGCATGGATCGGATAGGCGGGGTTCGGGCAGATGATGACGTCGCCCGGGGCGGTCAGGGCCTGGGCCAGGTTGGCGAAGCCCTCCTTCGATCCCAGGGTGGCGATCACCTCGCGGTCCGGGTCCAGCTTCACGCCGAAACGCCGAGCGTAGTAGCCGGCCATGGCCTTGCGCAGGCCGCCGATGCCCTTGGAGGCGGAATAGCGGCCGGCCTTCGGGTCGCGCGCCGTCTCGACCAGCTTGTCGACGATATGCTTGGGCGTCGGCATGTCGGGATTGCCCATGCCGAAGTCGATGATGTCCGTACCCTGGCTGCGCAGGCGCGCCTTGATGCGGTTCACCTCCTCGAAAACGTAGGGCGGGAGGCGTCGGATGCGGTGGAATTCAGGTGTCATCTATAGAGCTCTTTCGCCGCGAGCTGCCCATGCGGCTGATCTGCGAGCTGACGTCAGGCTTTCGATAGACTCCGGGCGGGAGTCCGCCAAGCCGGCTTGGGGATTTTTGTGCCTCTCGCGGCGTGTCGGTCCCTGTCGGGACTCAGCGCCGCGGAGGCGGGGTAGCTCGTTCCCGGAGTTCCCGAGCGAAGGCGTCGGCGTCGCCGGGCTTCGGCGGTTCGATCTGTGGGCCGGCGTCTCTGCGCGCCTTCTCGGCGAAATCGTCGGTGCCCTGCAACGTCCAGGTGCCAGGCGCCGTGGCCTGCTCCAGCGCCGCGCCTTCGGCGAGCACCGATCTGGCGTCGCGGCCGTACTGGGCCAGCGGGCGGATGTCGGTCGGCGCCTTGGGGATGCTGGCGAAGGTCGGGAACTTGCCGTCCTGGCGGGTCAGCCGGGCCACGTCGGCGGCCACCGGCGAGGCCGGATCGACCTTCGAGTCGGCGAACGGATTGCCGACGCAACCGCCGAGCAGCACCGAGCCCGCCACGACGGCGAGCGCTGTGGCGACACCAGGGATAGTCGGAAAAAGCGGGCGCGACGCATTCATTTGCGCCAAGGTCTTATGCGATGATCGCCAATGACGAAAGAGCGCGGCGTCAGATCGCGTCGCTCGGGAGAACGACAGGATGAGCGAGCAGACCTCGACCCCAGGCAAGGGGGCGAAGAAGCCCGGCTCCAAGAAGGCCGGCAAGAAGGCGGACAAGAAGCCGGCCGCCGAGGCCAAGACCTTCAAGGCGGAGCCTGCTCCGCCGCCGCCTCAGGCCAGCCCGTCATTCCCGGGCTTCGAGACCGTGGGCTTCACCGCCGAGCAGCGCGCCCAGGTCGAGATGCTGTCGATGAACCTGGCGCGCGCGGCGATCACCGCCCAGGGCGCCATCGCCGAGATGGCGCTGCGGCAGGCCGACCGACCGGCGGCGCTGTCGCCCGATCCGTTCCACGTGGCCCCGGCCCTCAACCAGGTGATGAGCCGGCTGACCGCCCAGCCCGACCGGATGATGCGGGCGCAGGCCGACCTGTTCTCCCGCTACCTCGACCTCTGGCAATCGACCGCCCGCCGGGCGAGCGGCGAGGCGCCGGATCCCGTGGTCGCGCCGGCCAAGGGCGACAAGCGGTTCAACGACCCCGACTGGTCCGACAATCCCGTCTTCGACGTGATCAAGCAGTCCTACCTGCTGACCGCCAACTTCCTGAACGGCCTGGTGGCCGACGTGGACGGCGTGGACCCGCTGGAGAAGCGCCGGGTCGAGTTCTTCATGAAGATGCTGACCGACGCCTTCTCGCCGTCGAACTTCCTGGCCTCGAATCCCACGGCGCTGAAGGAGGTGATGGCCACCGGCGGCGCCAGCCTGGTCAAGGGCATGGAGAACTTCCAGTCGGACCTGCAGCGCGGGGGCGGTTCGTTATCGATAGCCCAGACCGACTACGACATGTTCAAGATCGGCGAGAATGTCGCCACGGCCCCTGGAAAGGTCGTTTTTCGCAATGAAATCATTGAGTTGCTGCAATTTTCTCCCACGACGGAGCAGGTCTACGAGATCCCGCTGCTGATCTTCCCGCCGTGGATCAACAAGTTCTACATCCTGGACCTGCGGCCCGAGAACTCGATGATCCGGTGGCTGGCCAGCCAGGGCGTCACGGTCTTCGTGGCCTCGTGGGTGAACCCGGACGCGTCGCTCGCCACCAAGACCTTCGAAGACTACATGCGCCAGGGCATCTATGAAGGCGTCAACGCCGCCAAAACCCAGGCCGGCGTCGATCGCGTCAACACCGTCGGCTACTGCATCGGCGGCACCCTGCTCTCCGCCACGCTCGCCCACATGGCGGCCAAGGGGGACACCTCCATCGGCTCGGCCACCTTCTTCGCGGCGCAGCAGGACTTCTCCGAGGCCGGCGACCTCCTGCTGTTCACCAACGAGGATTGGCTGAAGGACCTCGAGGCGAAAATGGACGAGGGCGGCGGCGTCCTCTCCGGCCAGACGATGGCCGACACCTTCAACGCGCTGCGCGGCAACGACCTGATCTGGTCGTTCTTCGTGAACAACTACCTGATGGGCAAGGAGCCCAAGCCCTTCGACCTGCTGTTCTGGAACTCCGACCAGACGCGGATGCCCAAGACCCTGCACACCTTCTACCTGCGCCGCTTCTACGGCGAGAACGCCATGGCCAAGGGGAACCTGACCCTGGACGGCGTCACCATCGACCTCAGCAAGGTGAAGGTCCCGGTCTACGTCCAATCCTCGAAGGAGGACCACATCGCCCCGGCGAAATCGGTGTTCAAGGGCGCGCGGCTGTTCGGCGGCCCGACCACCTTCACCATGGCCGGCTCGGGCCACATCGCGGGCGTGATCAACGCCCCGGCGGCCAACAAGTACCAGCACTGGACCAATGCCAAGCTGCCCGCCACGCTTGAGGAGTGGCAGGCCGGCGCGGTCGAGGCGCCCGGCTCCTGGTGGCCGCACTGGCTGACCTGGCTGGCCGACAATTCCGGCAAGAAGGTCCCGGCCCGCGACCCCGCCAAGGGACCGCTGAAGCCGCTGGGCGATGCGCCGGGCGAGTATGTGAAGGTGAAAAGCTAGAGCGCCTGGTCGGCCAACAGGGCCGCCTTCGGGTCGGAGATGGCCGCCGAGCGTTCGGCCTCGCTCTTCGGAGTCGAGACCAGAGGCCTGGCGACCGCCAGGGCGCGGGCGTAGGCCTCGGTCAGGGCCCGGTCGGCCGGCATCTCGACATCGGGCTTCACACCGACGCCCTCCCAGTTCGTCCCCGTGATCGGGTGGACCACCTTCCCTGTCGGAATGAAGACGCGGAAGCCGTAGTCGAGGCGGAACGGTCGGTTGCTCGGGTTGGCCGCGCCCGCCGTCGTCTCGCCCACCAGCAGCGCCCGCTTCGACGCCTGCAAATCGTAGGCGAAGGCCTCGGCCGCAGAACCGGTCTCATGGGAGATCAGCACGAACACCGGCTTCTCCGCGTAAAGCGGGCCGCCCAGGGGCTTCGCCGGCTCGCGCTGCATGACCTCGGTTCCGCCATCCTCCGCGCGCCAGTAGATCCTCGCCATCGGGATCGGCGTCCGCGAGAGCTGGCCCAACAGCGCCTCATCGCTGGCGCCGCCGCCGCCGTGGTTGACCCGCAGGTCTATGATCAGGGCGTCGGTGTCCTTGAGCAGCTCCATGGCCGCGTTGACGAACCGCCCACCGGCTTCGCCCTGCTCGAAATAGCTGGTCTTGAGGAGGCCGATGTTGGCGGGCAGGCGACGGATGGACATCATCCCGTAGGCCAGGCGACGGTCCACCAGCGCCTGCTCTTCGTCCGTCAGGCGCGCGCCGCGCCGGGCGTCCATCGTCTCCAGCGAGACCTTGAGATGCCGGTCGCGGGACGCCGCATAGAGGTCGCGCGTCACCGCCGCGGCGAAAGCTTCACGAGTGTCCAGCTTCAGGTACTCCGCCCGATGGCGCCTGAGCTCGGCCTGGACCGCGACGGCGACCTTCGGGTCCATGTAGCCGTCCATATGCTTCACCAGCTGATCGACCACCTCGCCCGCCGCCTTCGGCGAGAGGTCTCCCGCCAGGGCCGTGAGAGGCGCGGACGCTAGGGCGGCGGCGAGGATCAGGCTGCGAAACATGGCGTACTCCGGCGGATGGGACCGCGTCGGTGCCACGGCCAAGCCGCTCTTCCGAGTTAAGTCTGCGTCATGATGCCGAGCGTCTCGTCACATCGCCCGAGCGTTACTAAGGTTTAATGCAAGCTACCTTGCACCGCCTAATACCTTGCCGTACCTCTTGGGTCAGCAAGGAGGGGCGACCCAGTGCCCGAAGCCATCGAAATTCAGCTCAAGAAGGGGGCGCTGGAACTCTGCGTTCTGGCCCTGCTTTCGAAGCACGACAGCTACGCCTACGAGATCGCCGCCCGGCTCGCCGACGCCATCGGCATGGGGGAAGGCACGATCTATCCGCTGATGCGCCGGCTGCAGACCGACGGCCTGGTCGAGACCTACCTGGTCGAGAGCAGCTCAGGACCGCCGCGCAAATATTACCGGCTCAGCGAAGCCGGAAAGAAGAACTTCACTTCGCAGCAGGCGGCCTGGAAGTCGTTTTCCGGCGCCGTCGACAGCATCCTTGGAGGGGCGCAATGACACGCCAGGCTTTCATGGCCCGGCTGCGGGAAGGCCTGCGCGGCCTGCCCCCGCAATCCGTGGCCGATTTCGTCGCCGACTATGAGGCGCACTTCACCGACGGCGAGGCCGCCGGCCGCAGCGAGGCCGAGGTGGCCGCCGCCCTGGGCGACCCGGACCGGCTGGCCCGCGAGATCCGCGCCGAGAGCAGCATGACCCGCTGGCGCGAGGAGCGCAGCCCCTCGTCCGCCGCCGCCGCCGTGTTCGCCGTGCTGGGCCTGGGCGCCATCGACATCCTGGTGCTGCTGCCGATCCTGATGGGCGTCGCCGGCGCCATCGTCGGCCTGGCGGTGGCGGTCATCGCCTGCTTCTTCGCCGGCGCCTTCGTGTTCGCCGCCGGGCCCTTCATGGATCCGCCCGGCGGCCCGGTCACCGCGGTGCTCCTCGGGATCGGCATCATGGCCGGATCGGCCTCGGGCGGCGCCCTGCTGACCATCGTCTCGATCGGCCTGATGAACGCGCTGGTCTGGTACGGCCGCCTCCACTACCGGCTGCTGAAGCCGGCCCTCGAACCGCAAGCGTGAGGACCCAGACATGATCCGCGTACTCTTCATGATCGCCATCGCGGGCTTCGTGCTCTCGGTCGGAACCCTCGCCGCCGCCTTCGCCATCGGCGGTCCCGAGGCCGTCGCCCGCGGCGGCTGGGTGGTCGCCGGCAAGGACTGGAGCGGCGACTGGGATTGGGACTGGGACGACCACCACCATCGGGGCGAAGGCCGTTGGAGCCGCGACGCCGGCGGCCCGCAAGCCACCCGCACCCTGGCCTGGAGCGGCGCCGACAAGCTGGATATCGATCTGGCCGCCAACGTCCGCTACGTCCAGGCCGACGGTCCGGCCACGGTCACGGTGACCGGCCCGCGGCGCGCCGTGGACGACGTCATCGTCCGGGGCGACTCCGTCCGCTACGAGGGACGCCGCGGCCACTGGGGCCCGAAGCTCAGCATCGTCGTCCAGGCGCCGAACGTCACCAGCTTCGATCTTTCGGGGAACAACACCCTTTCGATCGAGAACTACCGTCAGCCCCGGCTGAAGCTGGACCTGTCGGGCGACGCCGAGGCCACGGCCACCGGCGAGACCGATCTCATCGAACTGGACATCTCCGGCAGCGGCGACGTCGACCTGGGCTCGTTGAAGGCCAAGGGCGCGAACGTGGACGTCTCGGGCGCCGCCGATGCGGTGATCGCGCCCACCGACTGGGCCAGGCTGGATATCTCGGGCTCGGGCGACGTGCGGCTCCTGACCAACCCGGCCAAGCTCGAAACCGACGTCAGCGGTGCGGGAAAAGTCCGCCAGGACGGGCCGTCGCCCTCCCCCTCGCCGTCACCCTCTCCCAGCCCAAAGGCCCCCAAGCCCTAAGGCTGCACCTGGCGGCCCGGGGCATTGCGCCGCCCCGGGCCGGCTTTTTCAGGCGGGAATGAACTTCAGCGCCACGCCGTTGTTGCAGTAGCGCAGGCCCGTCGGCTTCGGGCCGTCCTCGAAGACGTGACCCTGGTGGCCCCGGCACTGGGCGCATTCGTAGGCCGTGCGCGGCACGCCGATCTTGTAGTCGGTCTTGGTGATGAAGGCGCCCGGGAGCGCGCGGTAGAAGCTGGGCCAGCCGGTCCCGCTCTCATATTTCGTGGCCGAGCTGAACAGCGGCAGGTCGCAGCCGAGGCAGACATAGGTCCCCTTGCGCTTCTCCTTCAGCAGCACGCTGGTCCCCGGCCGTTCCGTGCCCTCGTGGCGGAGCACATCGTAGGCGGCGGGCGGCAGGCGCTTGCGCCACTCCGCGTCGGTGATCTTGCGATACGGCGACGCCGCGTAGGCGTCCTTGGCCGCGGCCAGCGACGAGGCGGGTACGCCCAGGGCGGCGATGGAAGCGGCGGCGAGGAAGCCGCGGCGGTCGAGGGTGCGGAGCGTGCTCATGACCCCGATTACGTGGCCTCCCGCGCGCGAGATGCAAGCACCGCCCGCCGCATCAATGTGATGCGGCCGACGCATGGGGCGTTGGGTCGGCGAGCCCCAAGCAGCGATCGCCGAGGACGCGAGCCCATCGCCCGGTGCGGACCTTCGGAGGGTGAGAGATGGGTGGGGGGCGGACCGTCACCTCCCCCGCGAAGCGGCGGGAGGGGGACCAGTCGCCGACCCGCCGGCTCGACCGGCGGGGTAGAGCGGCTGGTGGAGGGGGCGAGGCTCAGGCGCTGCGGATCGATCGGGCTGTTCTGCACTCCGCAGATGGGGCTCGCCCCCTCCACCACGCGCTCTACAGCCGGCTAACGCCGGCTTCGGCCCGCGGTCCCCCTCCCGCCGCTTCGCGGGGGAGGTAAGATGACGCGATCGACACCCGCTACGGGTCACACGCTGCTAGAGCCCCTCGCCCTCCGGGAGCCCCAGCATCAGGTTCAGGCTCTGCACCGCCGCGCCGGACGCGCCCTTGCCCAGGTTGTCCAGGATGGCCACCAGCCGCGCCTGGCTGCCGTCGGCGTTCCCGAAGACGAACAGGCGCATCTTGTTGGTGCCGTTCAGGGCCTGCGGGTCCAGGGCCTGGACATAGCCACCGGCCCCGGCGCGGGTCTTCTGCAGTTCAAGGCACTCGGGGCCGCTGGCGACCTCGACGAAGGTCTCGCCGGCATAGGCCGCCTCCAGCGCCACGTGCAGGTCGGCCGGGGACGGCTTGCCCGGCATGGCCCAGAGCTGCAGCGGAACCTCCACCAGCATCCCCTGGGCGTAGCGGCCCACCGATGGCGCGAACACCGGCGGGTGCGAGAGCCCGCTGTGGATCTGCATCTCGGGCAGATGCTTGTGGGCCAGGGTCAGGCCATAGGCGCGGAAGGCGTCGTTGGTGCCGGCGGGCGGCGGCTGGCCCTCGAACTCGGCGATCAGTCCCTTGCCGCCGCCGGAGTAGCCGGAGATGGCGTTCACGGTGACCGGGAAGTCGGCCGGGATCAGCCCCGCCGCCACCAGCGGCCGCACCAGGCCGATGAAGCCGGTCGGATAGCAGCCGGGGTTCGACACCCGCGTCGCGCCGCGCACGGCGTCCCGCTGGGTCGCCGACATTTCCGGGAAGCCGTAGGTCCAGCCCGGCGCGGTGCGATAGGCGGTCGAGGCGTCGACCACCTTCACGCTGTTGGAGGTGATCATGCCCACCGCTTCGCGCGAGGCGTCGTCGGGCAGGCAGAGCACGACAGCGTCCGCCGCGTTCAGCAGCTCGGCGCGGGCGTCGGCGTCCTTGCGCCGGGCCGGGTCGATCGACAGCACTTCCAGGTCGGTGCGGCGTTCCAGCCGGTCGCGAATCTGGAGCCCCGTGGTGCCGGCCTCGCCGTCGATGAAGATGGTGTGGGTCATGTGCAGGTCCGAAAAAGAAAAAGGGCGCTCCGGTTTCCCGAAGCGCCCCAATCCGTAAACGCGAGTTTTCGCGCGCGGTTAGCGCTTCGAGAACTGGAAGCTGCGTCGGGCCTTGGCCTTGCCGTACTTCTTCCGCTCCACGACGCGGGGGTCGCGGGTCAGGAGGCCGTGCGGCTTCAGCACGGCGCGCAGGCCGGGCTCATAGTAGGTCAGGGCCTTGGAGATGGCGTGACGAATGGCGCCGGCCTGGCCGGAGAGGCCGGAGCCTTCCACCGTGGCGATCACGTCGAACTGGCCGGCGCGATCGGTCAACTGGGTCGGCTGGGCGATCATCATCCGCAGCACGGGGCGCGCGAAGTAGATCTCCTGGTCGCGGCCGTTGATCGTGATCTTGCCGCTGCCCGGCTTGATCCAGACGCGGGCGACCGCGTTCTTGCGCTTGCCGGTCGCGTAGGCGCGGCCCTGGGCGTCGATCTTGGGTTCGCGGACGATGTTTTCGGACGCTTGCGTGCCCATGCCCTTCAGGGCGTCGAAGCCGGTGGCTTCGGTCGTGGTGGCTTCCGACATCAGGCGCTCCGCACGTTCTTGGCGTTCAGATCGGCGAACGCGATGGTCTCGGGGTTCTGCGCGGCGTGCGGGTGCTCACCGGTCGTGTAGATGCGCAGGTGGGTCATCTGCTTGCGGGCCAGCGGGCTTTCCTTGGGCAGCATGCGCTCGACGGCCTTTTCCAGCACCCGCTCGGGGTACTTGCCGGCGAGGATCTGCGCCGGGGTGCGTTGCTTGACGCCGCCCGGGTGACCCGTGTGCCAGTAATAGACCTCGTCGGTGGCCTTCTTGCCGGTGAACTTCACCTTGTGCGCGTTCAGGACGACGACGAAGTCGCCGCAGTCGACGTGCGGGGTGTAGTCAGCGCGATGCTTGCCGCGAAGACGCATGGCGATGAACGAAGCCAGGCGGCCGACCACGGCGTCCTGGGCGTCGATCACGATCCAGTTCTTCGTGACCTCGGCGGGCTTCAGCGAAGCCGTGGTGCTCTTCAGCATGAGGGACGATCCAATAGACTAGAGCGGGGTCGCTGGAGGCGTCCCCGACGTGAGGCGCGGCTTATGCAGAATGAGGCGCGCGATGTCAACGCGGCGAAACTCGCCCAACTCGACCTAATGGACTGTTTTCTCTCAACTTTCTGAATACGGTAATATAATACCGCGACTTTCTCGCCTCAGACGCGTCGGACTCGCCAGCCGAAGGCCACCGCGAGGCTCAGGACCAGGGCCGCCAGGAGCTGGTGGACGATGCTCAGCCCCACCGGCGCGCGCATCATCAGGGTGGCGATCCCCAGCAGCGCCTGGACCACCACGGCGGCGGCCGTGGCCACGGCCAGCAGCTTCGCCTCGCGCGACAGGTAGTTCGACCGCCACGCCGCTACGCCGACCGCCACGGCCACGACCGTCAGCAGGTAGGCGACCAGGCGGTGATGCAGCTGAACGGCGCCCTGGCTGTGCGCCAGCGTCGCCCAGAGGCTCTCGCCCACATAGTCGTCGGGGACCAGCGCCCCGTTCATCAGCGGCCAGTCGTTGTAGACCAGCCCGGCGTCATTGCCGGCGACCAGGGCGCCCAGCAGGATCTGCAGGTAGATCAGGCCGATCAGCCAGGACGCCCGCCGGCCCCAGGGGCTGGGCAGGGTCTGCCGCGCCGCGCCCGACCAGGCGTCGAAGGCGGTCCACAGCAGCAGGCCCAGCAGGGCGAAGGCCAGGCCCAGATGGACCGTCAGCCGCTCCGGCGCGACCGACACCCGCTCGGACAGGCCGCTGGAGACCATCCACCAGCCCACCGCCCCCTGCAGCCCGCCCAGGATGAAGATGCCGCCCAGGCGCACGGACAGCCGCTTCGGCAACTCGCGGCGGATCGCGAACCAGACGAAGGGCACGAAGAACACCAGGCCCAGCACGCGGCCGAGCAGCCGGTGCGACCACTCCCACCAGTAGATCGTCTTGAAGGCGGCGAGGCTCATGCCGGCGTTGAGCTGGGCGTACTGGGGGATCTGCTTGTAGAGCGCGAACTCGCGCTGCCAGTCGGCGTCGCTGAGCGGCGGCAGGGCGCCCGTGACCGGTTTCCACTGGGTGATCGAGAGCCCCGAGTCGGTCAGCCGGGTCGCCCCGCCCACGATCACCATGGCCAGCACGAAGGCGGCCACCACCAGCAGCCAGATCGCCACGGGCTTGGAACGGTCGGAACGCAGGAACGAGGTCATGGCGGGCGGCGTGGCGCAGTTTAGAGGCTGAACTTGGGCGGGCTCTCTAGCGGGGTTACGCCGAAGCCTCCAGCCCGCTATGAGCGCGCCATGCCCGTCCGCCTGCGCAAATTCATCGGCCTGATCGCCATCCTGGCGTTCTGTGCGGCCTATGTGGCCGTCGCCGTCACGGTCAGCGACTACCTGCCCGACCACTGGGCGGCGCGCCTGGTGTTCTACGCCGTGGCAGGCACGCTCTGGGGCGTGCCGCTGTTTCCGGTGATCAAGTGGATGAACCGCGAACGGTGAGCCTGACGGGCGGGCCTGAACTTCGGCCTTGCTCTCGATGGCGCATCCGCTAGAAGACCCGCCTCGCCGCCGGGCTCGCGGAGCGTGGCGCAGCTTGGTAGCGCACTTGACTGGGGGTCAAGGGGTCGCAGGTTCAAATCCTGTCGCTCCGACCAGCGGCCGGCGGCGAGATTTTCCTGACCGACAGTATGCCCGTCATGGCCGGGCTCGACCCGGCCATCCACGCGGCGGCTCGTCGTTGCATCGGACGCCGTCGCTCTGGAATGGATGGCCGGGTCAGGCCCGGCCATGACGAGCTCAATCCTTGAGCAGGTTGTCCAGCCGCGCCTTGGCGGTCTCGAGGCCCTGTAGCGCTTCCAGCAGGCCGGACTTGTCGGCGACGGGCTTCGGCA
>Ga0255338_1003573_pt1 | contig 18276 bp, 13 predicted proteins | sample MeOH1_35cm_T4_19_FD_203715 | JGI IMG/M metagenome (GOLD analysis project Ga0255338, IMG submission 203715) | Sandy soil microbial communities from University of British Columbia, Vancouver, Canada - MeOH1_35cm_T4_195 | ecosystem: Engineered > Artificial ecosystem > Sand microcosm > Unclassified ...
GGCGTATGCCCAGATTTCCACGCCGTTTTCCAGCGTGACGCGATAACGGTTGTCGGGCAGGGCTTCCGACACCACGCCGCCAAATTCAATGAGTTCTTCCTTAGCCAATCTGTTTTCCTTTGCGGCGCCCGAAAGCTGCCATAAGTTTTTAGGGGATGCTGTGGGGCGCCCGGCGACCTGTGCTTCCAGAGTCTCCCATGGCGCGGCCATGTGTGTCTCGGGACAGGCGGGCAAGGTGTTTCCGGGCCTGGGTGGTCCCGACAGACCCGATATGGGACGCGGAACCGGAATTTCCAGTGTGCCTGGCGGCACGTACCCGGCTACAGGGCATGCTCAGATACCCCGGAACTGACGCGGGATTATATCACGTCCGCTGCCGCGGCATGGGCCGTGGAATCCGGCCGGGGGTGCGGGGGCGGAGCAATGATGCAGCGCGGCATGCCGGCCTGTGGCGAGGGCGCAGTGGCGGCTGCGACACTTGGTATTTTGCGGTGATGGGCTAGAACTATCAGCAGAAGCACTTTCATACACCCCGCGCGTCGCGCAAAGGAGAGAACCATGGAACTGCACCTGCAATCGCACCATTACGTGCGGCGTATGCCGGACTGGCGCGCCGCGGCTGTCGCGGGGCTCATTGCCGGCGCCATCTATATGGTGCTGGAGTTGCTGACGGCCCGATTCCTGCTGTACCAGGGCGCGTGGGGCACGGTGAAGATGGTGGCTGCACTGCTGCTGGGGCGCGAGGCGCTGGCGTCTGCCGACACCTTCAGCTGGACGATCGTGCTGATGGCCGGCATCGTCCACTTCGGCCTGTCGGTGGTCATGGCCTGCGTGCTGGCGATGTTCATCGCGGCATTTCGCTTCGACTCGAGTTTCGCGATGGCGTCTGCCGTGGGCATCGCATTCGGCGTGGCGGCCTATTTCGTCAATTTCTATGTGTTCGGCCGCTACTTCAACTGGTTCAACGAGGCGCGCGGCTGGGAGAGCATGTTCGCCCACGCCCTGTTCGGTCTTGTGGCGGCCGACGCATACATGCATTTCGAACGGCACGGGACTGACATGTCGCCGGACGCGGTGCGACGATAAATCGCCCGAATCGCCCTGGCCGTCCGCCAAAGAAAAAAGGGCTTACGCCGCAAGACGTAAGCCCTTGATTCCATACCCAAAACAACTTGCAAAACTGGTCGGAGCGATAGGATTCGAACCTACGACCCTCTGATCCCAAATCAGATGCGCTACCAGGCTGCGCTACGCTCCGAAGCCGGCGATTGTATCCTGCCAAGGCTTGCGCGGTCAATTGTGATGTGTCGTCACATTCAGGAATGCTAAAAGTGATGCCTTCACCGCTGCGCCCACCACCCCGCTTCAGCGGTAGCGGGTTTGGCTTGACTTGATCTGGCGCGCTGACATAATCCGCACACCGCAACGGTCCGTCCGGCGCCTGGCGCCGGAAACGCTGTTCCCATCCGGACCCGGTCCCGACTATCACAACAATGGTGCGCCAGCCGCCGCGAGCGACGCGAGCGGCGCGGCCGTGCCTGAGCCACGCCCCACCGGTGCCCTCGCGCCACCGGCTGCCCAGGGCGCCCGGAACCTGCGGAAACAAAACAGGACGGCCATCGCAGGCCGCAATCAGAAGGACATGCCAGGTGCCGTGCGGAGCGCCGGAAATGCCTTTGTGAACGGGAAGTATGATGTTTCAGTCGCAGGTGGTAGTGCTGATCGCCGGCTTGTTCGCGCTGCAGATGGCAGTCGTCTGTGCCGTGTTGCGGCGCGCTCCAGGCATGGAGCGCAGCGGGCTGACCTCGTGGGCGCTTGGCGACCTCATCGTCACGCTGGCCGTGGTGCTGCTCGCCGCTCATGCCTGGCGTGCCGACTGGCCGCTTCAGGGCTTGCCCGAACTGGGCCTCGGCGCGGGGCTCTCGATGATGGTCTACGGCACGCGCCATTTCGCCGGCAAGCCCGGACGGGGCATGGTGCTGGCCGCCGCCAACCTGCCGGCCCTGGCCGCGGTGGCGGCCCATGCGGCCAGCCAGTTGGTGTCGGCGTCCGCCGCCGTGGCGGCCTCGCTCTCGCTGGCGGCGTCGTGCATCCAGATTCTGCTGTTGATCGAGATCATCCGCGTCACGGCGCCGCGTGTGCCGGGCAAGCGCGGCACCGGCCGGCTGGCCGGGCTGTCGCTCGGGCTCGTGGCGCTGGCCTGCAGCACGCTGGTCGGCGCGCAGGCGCTGCCGATGCTGGAGGCGCTGACCGCTGGCCATCCGCGCCCGCCCGCCGATGCGGGCGCCAGCGTTACGGTCTGGTTCGTGTTCGGGGTGGTGGGTTTATCCGTCAGCTTCGCGCTGATGGCGCACGACCGCCTGCGCCGCATGCTGGAACGCCGCGCGCGCCACGACGATCTGACCGATGTGCTCTCCCGCGGCGCGTTCTGGGAGGAGCTGGAGTTTGCCTGCAAGCAGGCCGAGCGCACGCGCCAGCCATTCACCGTGGCGTTCATCGATCTGGATCACTTCAAGGCGATCAATGACCTGTACGGGCACCTGGCCGGCGACAGCGTGCTGCGGCACTTTGCCGGGCTGCTGCGCAAGGCGGCCCCGCCGCGCGCCGTGCTTGGCCGGCTGGGCGGCGAGGAGTTCGCCATCGTCATGGCCGACACCGCAATGGAGGCGGGCCGCGCGGTTGGCCTGCGGCTGAGCTCGATGGTGCGTGCCGCGCCGTGCCCGTCGGAGCCCGATCCGATTGCCTACACCGTCAGTATCGGCATGGCCGAACGCCAGGCGGGCGAGAATGCCGACGCCGTAATGCGCCGCGCCGATCGCGCGCTCTACGATGCCAAGCTGATGGGCCGCAACTGCGTGTCCTCGCACGACAGCGGCGAAGCGTCTGGCCTGCCGCGCCGGCCGCGCGTGCGGGAACGCGAAGCCAACTGATTTCGCGCGTCCGCTGCGGTAGAATGCTGGCCTTGCCGCCACGGCAAGACGGCCGCCCTTAGCTCAGTTGGATAGAGCACTCGCCTTCTAAGCGAGCGGTCAGAGGTTCGAATCCTCTAGGGCGGGCCAATCTCGCGGCGCGGCGACTGTCATCGCCGCGCGCCACCCCGAATCAGGGGACAACTTCCGGCATTCCCTCTATCCTGATCGCCGGCATCCACACGTCAGGCCCCGGCGCACGCAGCACGATGCCGCTGACCGTTGCCTGCCTGCCGGCCAGCGGCTGGGCCTTTGCTGCCGTGATGCCGGTCAGCTCCCAGGCTTGCCGGTCATCCGCCAGCAGTACCACCATCGGAAACAACGCGGTACCCTGGACGCGGATCTTGCCCGTGAGCGAGGCCCGTTCCCCCGGCGCGAGCGGGGCCGCCGCGCAGGCGGTCATGGCGACTGCCAGGAGGCCCGCGAGGCACGGCCGTACGTGCCGGCGCCTCATTGGACGACCACCGACAGCAGCGTGCCGGGCGGTACGGCGACGGTCTCCTGATAGACCCCATTAACCGATTGACGGACCACGGGCACGCTCGCGTAGGGGGCCAGCGTCTCCGGTACGGTCTGAAGCAGCGTCCGCCTTGCCAACAGCCTTCGCGGATCGATGACCGGCAACGTGAAGCCCCGCTCGGCGCGCGCAGGAAAGCCATAGCCCGCTGGAACCCCCAAAGCCGGCATCAGCGATCCGGACGTCGCGGTGAACCGGCGGAACTGCTCGGCGAACCCCGAGTTGCCGGACGCCGATCCGATCGCCGAGTCGAGCACGCGCAGCGAATCCGCACTGGCCCGGCTGGTCAGCAGGTTCTTGTAGAAGTCGATGCCAAGCTGACGATTGAGGAAGCCGCCGAACGAGCCCGCCACCGCGTACGGGTCGCACGCCCGGTTGTACGTGTCCCACGTGGTCAGGTTGCAGTTGTACATGCCGCCGTTCTCGGTGATGTAGCTGTAGAACCGCGCGTCGCGAATGATGTTGTTCGTGGGGTCGATGATATCGCCAGTGAAGTCCTCGACCATCATCGCTGTCGCCTCCTCCAGCCAGACATCGAACATGTGCGCCGCGCTGATGCCGATGCCGCGGCGGTACATGTTCTGGAGGTGCATGGCCTCGTGCGCGAGGGTGTTGCCCATGACCTTCAGGCCTTCCTCGCCGCCCAGGTACATCGTTTCCGAATCGAAATACAAGGCGACGGCTTCGTTTCCGAAGACGTTCTCCGCGTTGCGCTTGAAGAGGTCGCGCGAATAGAAGTAGCCGAGCACGCCGTAGGCGTTGCCATCCTGCTTGAAATTGAGGATGACGATGTTCAGCGGCTGGCCCTGCCCCGCGATAAGCTCGGCGTACGGATGCGGACCCCAGAGCGGCCCACCGACGGACTTGAGCTTGTCGTACAGTTTTCCCGGTCCTGCCAACCAGTCGGCCATCCTGTCGAGGATCGCTTCGCTGACCCTGGCGGGAGCGTGCTCGCCGTCTTCCACCCAGAAGTTCACCACGGACCCGTCACTGGCTTGCAATTGCCGAACGAGTGTCGCTTCGTGCGGCCTGTTTTCCGCGTCGTTCCAGGTCCTGCGGTCCCTGACGGTTCCCTTGCGAACGGAAAGGCTTGGGGCAATGTGGGATGTGGCGCTGGGAGCGCCGAGCATGCTCGCCCAGCCATCGCGGTTGAACGCCGCAATGCGCCGCTTGAGTTCGGCGGCCGGCTGATCCGTCGTCTGCAGGGTACTGAGGCGGGAAGGGGTGGCGGCCTTTGCCGTGAGCGGGATGGCAGGCATGGCTTGCGGGGTGGCCGTCGCGTTGGTGAAAACCAAGGTGACTTCCTTGTCGCTCAGGCCGGCGATGCTGACCGGGACATTGACCGCCTTGGCGGAGGCATTGATATACCGCCAGACGCCTACGCCGGCGCCGCCGTAGGTACCGGGTGCGGTGGCGCCGCAGTCCTGGCATGCGGGGCTCACGCCGTCAGTGCCTGGCGGGGGTGAATCGTCCGGCGGTCCAGGTTTTTTGTCCTGGCCCCCCGTGCCCGGCTGCTCGCCGGGCACGGCGGCGGCCGGCGCCGACGGCTTGCTCGGGCCGTCGTCCCCGCCGCCGCATGCCGACAGCGCACCTACGCCTGCGGTCATCAACGCCAGTGCCAGCTTCCGTATCATCATCGTTCCTCTCGTCGTTACATGAGGGGAACGGTGTCTCATGACCGGAAGCCGGCGGAGTTGAGATGCCTCAATGCAGTCGGCACTTTCGTAATATTACGAACGACGATGCGCCGGCCGCATCACTGGACGACCACTGTCAGCACCGTGCCCGGCGGCACCTTCACGGTTTCCCAGAAGTAGCCATCCACCTTGGGCCGTACGATGGGCAGGCTGGCGAGGGGCTGCAGCTGCGCCGGCACTTTGCTGACCAGCGTGCGCGTCGGTGCAAACGCCTGCGGGTCGATCTTCGCCAGCGTGAAGCCGCCCTCGACACGCGCCGGGAAGCCATAGCCGGCCGGTTCCGCACCCGCCTTGATCATGCCGCCGGTCGTTGCGGTGAACCGGCGGAACATCTCGTCGAAACCCGCGTTGCCCGTTGCGGCCCGGATGGTCTTGTCCATCATGTGTAGTGAGGTGGTTTCGCGCGTGGCGTTCAGCAGGTTCCTGTAGAACCCGATGCCGAGTTGACGGTTCAGGAACGCGCCGAACGAGCCTGCCACCGCGTAGGGATGGCACGACGGATGGTCCATGGTCCACTGGGTGAGTCCGCAGTTGTACATGCCTTCGCCGTAAATGTAGCTGCCGAACAGGTAGTCGCGAACGATGCTGATATCAGGGTCGACCACATGCGTGGCGTAGTCCATCATCATCATGGCCGACATCTCCTCCAGCCAGACATCGTTCATGTTCAGGAATCCCATCTTCAGGGTGCGGCGGTAAAAATTCTGCAGGTGCGTCGCTTCGTGCGCGAGTGTGGCAGCCATGTCCTTGAGCCCCTTTTCTCCGCCCGCATAGAGCTCCTCGGAATCGAGATGCACCGCCAGCGCTCCGTTGGCGGTCGGGCTAAGGAGACGGCTGTGCCTGAACAAGTCGCGAGGGGTGAAGTAGCCGGAGGCATATCCGCGCGGCTGGATATTCTCGATGACAATGTCGAACGGCTGACCTTCCTGAACCATCAGCCCGCTCAGGTAGTGTGGACCCCATAGCGGCCCGCCAGCCGACTTGACCAGGTCGTAGATCTTGCCTGGATCGACGAACCAGCCCCCCAGTTTGCCGATGATCTCGTCGGTGATTTTTCCGGGGACGTACTCGCCGTCCTCGACCCAGATGTTCACGGTGGTGCCATCGCTTGTCGAAAACTGCCGGACGAGCTGGGCCTGGAATGATCTGTCGCGTATGGCATACCAGGTCTTGCGGTCGTTGACGCTCGTTCTGCGCTCGGAGTACAGCGGAGCAGACTGAGGCGCCGCCTTGAGTTTAGCGGCGAGCTCGAGCCAACCGGTGCGGCTGAATTCGTCCATTTCACGCCTCAGCTCGGCATCTCTGACGCCGTGACCGCCGTGACCCTCATGGCCCGAAACCATCTGCGAGCGCAAGACGTTCGCGGAGGGGCGCGATGTCTGTTCGCTCGCCAGCGTGATGGGCGGCATGTCCTTGGGCCCTTTTGCAACGTTCGTAAAGGTCAGTGTCACGTCCTGGCCGGTCAGGCCATTGATGATGACGGGCACATCCACGGGCACGCCATAGTTGTTGGCACGCTGCCAGATGCCAACGCCTTTTTCGGGCGAGTAGGTGTGGGCATCGATGGCGCCGCAGTTGTGGCAGGCCGGGGTGAGGCCGACGTGGAAGAGTCGCGGCAGGATCAGATCGGTCCACGCGTTGGGCGGGCGCGGGAGCCAGTATTCGTCGGGGCCGGGTTGTGTCGCGGTGCCGGCGATCGTCGGCTGGTTTGCGACGGTTCCGGTAGTCCCGGCATTTGCCGAGGCGGTGGCCTCGGTGCCCGTTGGCGCGGTGGGTGCATCGTCCTCGCCGCCGCCGCACGCAGATAGTGTTGATATTGTTACAACTGCGACGCTTGTTAGAAGCAGATTCCGGAACATGAGTGTTGCTGTTGTCGTTGAAGGAAACGACTGTTTCTCATGACACGGAATTCGCGCAATTGATCCAAATTAATTCAGGCAGGCCTATCGAACAAGTCTCATGCCTCTGCGCGTCGTAAAGGCGACGGCTTAAGGAACCACATCGGCAGCAAAGAACCAAAAAAAAGCGCCCCGGCATGGGGCGCTTTACGTGGATAGCTCGCGGGGCTGCGGCTTATTCCCCGCCCCCGGCAGCCGCGACGACATTGAAGCCGCCGTCGACATAGGTGATCTCGCCGGTCATGCCGCTGGCCAGGTCGGACAGCAGGAAGGCGGCCACATTGCCCACTTCCTCGATCGTCACGTTGCGGCGCAGCGGCGCGGTGTCCTCGAAGAGCTTCAGCAGCTTGCCAAAGTCCTTGATGCCCGATGCGGCCAGCGTCTTGATCGGGCCGGCCGAGATGCCGTTGGCGCGAATGCCGCGCCCGCCCAGCGCCTCGGCCAGGTAGCGCACGCTTGCCTCCAGCGACGCCTTGGCCAGGCCCATCGTGTTGTAGTTGGGCACCACGCGCTCCGCGCCCAGGTACGTGAGCGTGATCAGCGATGCCTTGTCCGAGAGCAGCGGCAGGGCGGCCTTGGCCAGCGCCGGGAAGCTGTATGCCGAGATGTCGTGCGCGATGCGGAAGCCTTCGCGCGACAGGCCGTCGATGAAATTGCCGGCAATGGCCTCGCGCGGTGCAAAGCCGATCGAATGCACCAAACCGTCGAATTTTTCCCAGCGTTGCCCCAGCGCGGCGAAAGTCGCGGTAATCTGCTCGTCGCTGCCGACGTCGCACTCGTAGATCATGTCGGAGCCGAATTCCTTGGCGAAGTCGCTGATGCGGTCCTTGAATCGTTCGCCGACATAGGTGAAGGCCAGCTCGGCGCCTTCGCGCTTGCACGCTGACGCAATGCCGTAGGCGATCGAGCGGTTGGACAGCAAGCCGGTGATCAGGATCCGCTTACCTGCCAGAAATCCCATAAGTTCTCCAAGATGTGTGAGGTGTGCGGGCATGTTTCATGCTCGGCCCCGTGGCCGGTGCATGGCGGGTAAAGTTCCCCGCGGTTTATTGCGCCTCGCAGAGGGAATGTCCGGATGGCTGGAGGCCACCCGAACGCATGTAAAATTGTCGCACAACTTCGCCCGGCCACAAGACGCCGGGTCGTCCAGGTCAGAGTGGAGGTCTGCTACGGGATGCCTATTCGCGCACGTTGGCCGCTTCAGGCGGCAGGGCAGTGCTTCCGTCGTAGCGCGGTACTGCAGTGGGGGCTGGCGCTGGCGTCATGGTCGATGCTCGCGCTGGCTTCGGGTTTTCCCGCATGGGCGCATGCCGCGCACGGGTTCGCGCTCCATGGCGATCTCAAGTATCCGGCCGATTTCAGGCATTTCGACTACGTCAACCCCAGCGCGCCGCAGGGCGGCACGCTGACGCTGGCCAATCCGGACCGGCGCACCAGCTTCGACAAGTTCAATCCGTTCACGCTCAAGGGCACGTCGGCGCCGGGACTGACCGCGCTGATGTTCGAGTCGCTGCTGATCGGCAGCGCCGACGAGACCGCCAGCGCCTATGGCCTGCTGGCCGACGACGTGTCCGTGGCGCCCGACGCGCTGTCCGTGACGTTCCAGATCCGCCCCGAGGCGCGCTTTTCCAATGGCGATCCGGTGCTGGCATCGGACGTGAAGTATTCCTACGACATGTTGATGAGCAAGGCCGCCAGCCCCGGCTATCGCAGCATGTGTACCGATGTGAAGGCGGTGGTGGTGACCGGCGAGCGGTCCGTGCGCTTCGAATTCAAGCAGCGCAACACCGAATTGCCGCTGATCGTGGGCTCGCTGCCCGTGTTCTCGAAGAAATGGACCGCCCAGGTACCGTTCGCCAAGCTGACGTTCGAGGAGCCGATCACGAGCGGCCCGTACGTAATCGAGCGCTACGACGCCGGCCGCGGCATCGTTTTTAAGCGAAATCCGAGCTACTGGGGCAAGGATCTGGCGGTGCGGCGCGGCACGTTCAACTTTGCGCGCGTGGCGTACCGGCTCTACAAGGACGAGACCGCCAAGCTCGAGGCGTTCAAGGCCGGCGAGTTCGATGCCATCGTCGAATATCGCTCGAAAAACTGGGCCAAGAGCTACGTGGGCACGCGCTTCCGCAACGGCGAGCTGATCAAGACCGAGTTTCCGCACCGCAACGGCGCCGGCATGCAGGGATTCGTGATGAACCTGCGCAAGCCGATGTTCCAGGACGTGCGCGTGCGGCAGGCGATGATCCTGGCCATGGACTTCGAATGGCTGAATCGCCAGCTGTTTTACGGTGCCTACAAGCGGCTCGACAGCTGGTTCTCGAACAGTGAACTGGCCGCCAGCGCCACGTTCGATGGCCGGCCCGGCCCGGGCGAGCTGGGCCTGCTGGAACCGCTGCGCGCCCAGTTGCCGCCCGAGGTGTTCGGGCCGGACGTGGTGCAGCCCACCACCAGCGCGCCGCGCTCGCTGCGCGACAACCTGCGCCAGGCCCGGCGCCTGCTGGCCCAGGCCGGCTGGACCTACGTGGATGGTGCGCTGCGCAACGCCAAGGGCGAGCCGCTGGTGTTCGAGTTTCTCGACGATGGCGGCGCCATGAGCCGCGTGATCACCACTTATGTGCGCAACCTGGAGAAACTCGGCATCGAGGTGCACCAGCGCACCACGGACTTCGCCCTGTATCAGAAACGGCTCGAGGATTTCGACTTCGACATGGTATCGATACGATTTCCTGACTCGCAGAGCCCCGGCAACGAGCTGCGCGACCGCTTCACCACCGAGGCGGCCACCACGCCGGGGTCGGACAACCTGATCGGCGTGAAGTCGCCGGCCATCGACAACCTGGTGGATCACGTGCTGCACGCGCACACGCGCCAGGAGCTGGTCACGGCGGGCCGCGCGCTCGATCGCGTGCTGATGCACGGGTACTACATCGTGCCGAACTGGTACAGTGCATCGCATCGCGTGGCGTACCGGCAGGCGATGTCGTACCCGGCCCGGCTGCCGTACTACTACACGGCCGAGGGCTGGGTTCTTTCCAACTGGTGGCGGAACGATCTGACGCCGAAGACCCCATGACGGACGACGGACGCGCATGATTGCCTACCTGCTCAAACGCTTCCTGCTGATGATCCCGACGCTGATCGGCGTCATCACGCTGACTTTCGTCGTGATCCAGTTCGTGCCGGGCGGCCCGGTGGAGCAGATGATGATGGAGCTCAAGGGGCGCGGCGGCGGTGGCGAGGCCAGCGGCGGCGGGGCGGAATACCGCGGCCGGCGCGGCGTGGACCCCGAGAAGATCAAGGAGATCCAGGCGCTCTACGGCTTCGACAAGCCGCCGCTCGAGCGCTATTTCCTGATGCTGAAGCGCTTTGCCCAGTTCGACCTCGGCCAGAGCTACTTCCAGCACCGCAGCGTCTGGGAACTGGTGAAGTCCAAGCTGCCGGTGTCCATCAGCCTCGGGCTCTGGACATTCTTCCTCACCTATCTGATATCGGTGCCGCTCGGCATCTCCAAGGCGATCCGGGCGGGCAGCCGCTTCGATGTCATCAGCAGCATGATCGTGCTGGTGGGCTATGCCATTCCGGGCTTCGTGCTTGGCGTGCTGTTGCTGGTGCTGTTCGGCGGCGGCACGTTCGTGCAGTGGTTCCCGTTGCGTGGCCTGACGTCCGACAACTGGGACCAGCTCTCGCTGATGGGCAAGGTCATGGACTACCTCTGGCACCTGGTGCTGCCGATCACGGCCTCGGTGGTGGGCAGCTTTGCCGTGGTCACGATGCTGACCAAGAACGCATTTCTGGAGGAAATCCGAAAGCAGTATGTGCTGACCGCGCGCGCCAAAGGCCTGGCCGAACGCCGGGTGCTCTGGAAGCACGTGTTCCGCAATGCGCTGATTCCGCTCGTGACCGGCTTCCCGGCCGCGTTCATCGGCGCGTTCTTCACCGGCTCGCTGCTGATCGAGACGCTGTTCTCGCTCGACGGCCTGGGCCTGTTGTCCTATGAGGCCGTGCTGCGCCGCGACTACCCGGTGGTGCTGGGCACGCTCTACCTGTTCACCCTGATCGGGCTGGTCACGCGCCTGATTTCGGATGTCTGCTACGTGATGGTCGACCCCCGCATCCACTTCGAGGGCATGCACCGATGAGCATCCTCTCGCACGCCACGGTGCCCAACGGGCTGCCGCACTCGCCGTCGCCACGCCAGCGCGCATGGCAGCGCTTCCGCCGCAACCGGCTCGGCTACTGGAGCCTGATCCTGTTCGTGGCCATCTTCGTGCTGAGCCTGTGCGCCGAAGTGCTGTCCAGCGACCGCCCGCTGGTGGTGCGCTACAAGGGCGAGTACTACTTCCCGATGGTCAAGGTCTATCCGGAAAGCACGTTCGGCGGCGACTTTCCCACGCGCACCGACTACCTGGACCCGTTCATCCGCGAGCGAATCACGACGCATGGCAATTTTGCGATTTTCCCGTTCAATCAGTATTCGTACGATTCGCTGAACTACTTCGCCAAGGAGCCGAATCCGGCGCCGCCGTCGGCCGAGAACTGGCTTGGCACCGATGACCGCGGGCGCGACGTGCTGGCGCGGCTGATCTACGGTTTCCGCGTCTCGGTGCTGTTCGGGCTGGCGCTGACGATCCTCGGCGTGCTGGTCGGCACGCTCACCGGGGCGCTGATGGGCTTCTTCGGCGGGCGCTTCGACCTGTTCTCGCAGCGCGCCATCGAGATCTGGAGCTCGATGCCCGAGCTTTACCTGCTGATCATCTTCGCGTCGATCTTCGAGCCGAGCCTCGCGCTGCTGATCATCCTGCTGTCGCTGTTCGGCTGGATGGGGCTGTCCGACTATGTGCGCGCCGAGTTCTACCGCAACCGCTCGCTCGACTACGTGAAGGCGGCGCGCGCGCTGGGGTTGTCCGATGTGCAGATCATGTGGCGCCACATCCTGCCCAACAGCCTGACGCCGGTCATCACATTTTTGCCATTTCGCATGAGCGCGGCCATCCTGGCGCTGACCAGCCTCGACTTCCTGGGCCTCGGTGTGCCGCCGACCACCCCAAGCCTGGGCGAGCTGCTGGCGCAGGGCAAGGGCAACCTCGATGCGTGGTGGATCTCGCTGTCCACATTCGCCGTGCTGGTGATCACGCTGCTGCTGCTGACGTTCATGGGCGACGCGTTGCGTGACGCATTCGACACACGCCTGGGCCTGGCCCAGTTGCGGGGCCGCGTGGAACCGAAGGCGCCGGCCGGCGCCCCTGCCGCGGAGCCTGTGCAATGAGCCTCGCCGCACCATTTCCCGATGCCGTGGCCGCGCCGGCGCCCGGCACCAAGCTGATGTGCGTGGACCGGCTTTCCGTGACGTTTGGCGAAGGCGAGCATGCCACGCGGGCCGTGCGCGAGGTCAGCTTCGATCTGCACGCCGGTGAGCGCTATGCGCTGGTGGGCGAGTCGGGCTCGGGCAAGACCGTGACCGCGCTGGCCATGCTCCGGCTCGTGGAGGACGCGCACTATCAGGGCGCCGTCCGCTTCGAGGGGCAGGACCTGCTGCGTGTGTCTGACCGCGATGTGCGTCGCATTCGCGGGTCGGAGATCGCCATGATCTTCCAGGAGCCGATGACGGCGCTGAACCCGCTCTATACGATCGGCAACCAGATCGTGGAGACGCTCGCGCTGCACGAGGGGCTGGACCGCCGCGCCGCGCGCGAGCGCGCCATCGCGCTGCTGGAGCGCACCGGCATCAGCGACGCCGCCAACCGCTTCAACAGCTTTCCGCATCAACTGTCGGGCGGCCAGCGCCAGCGCGCAATGATCGCCATGGCGCTGGCATGCCGCCCCAAGCTGCTGCTGGCCGACGAGCCGACCACCGCGCTGGACGTGACCATCCGCGCCCAGATTCTGGAGCTTTTACGAGACCTGCAGGCCGAGTTCGGCATGGCCGTGATGCTGATCACGCACGATCTGAACCTGGTGCGGGCGTTTGCGCAGCGCGTGGGCGTGATGGAGAAGGGCGTGCTGGTGGAATCGGGCGAGACCGCAGAGGTCTTCGCCAATCCGCGCCATCCGTACACGCGCAAGCTGATCGACAGCCGCCCGCGCCGCGAGGTGCTGCCGCTGGTGCCGCTGGCGCCGGTGCTGCTGGAGACCGAGGGCCTGTGCGTGGACTACGCCAAGAAGCGCGCCGGGTTTGCGGGCTGGTTCGCCAAGGAGAAGTTCGCGGCCGTGAAGGGCGTGAACCTGCAATTGCGCGAGGGCGAGACCGTCGGCATCGTCGGCGAATCGGGCTCCGGCAAGACCACGCTGGCCCATGCCGTGCTGGCGCTGCAGCGCAAGAGCGGCGGGGCCATCCGCTTTCTGGGCAAGACCTTCGATGCCTGCACGCACAAGGAGCGCAGCGCGTTGCGGTCGCGCATGCAGGTGGTGTTCCAGGACCCGTTCGGCTCGCTGTCGCCGCGCATGACCATCGAGCAGATCGTGGGCGAGGGGCTGGCGCTCCATCAGCCCGGGATCTCGCGCGAGGCCATGCGTGAGCGCGTGATCGAGGCGCTGCGCGAGGTGGGGCTCGACCGCACCGCGCTGGGCCGCTATCCGCATGAGTTCTCGGGCGGGCAGCGGCAGCGCATTGCGATTGCGCGGGTGCTGATCCTGAAACCGCAGGTGCTGGTGCTGGATGAGCCGACTTCTGCACTTGATGTGTCGATCCAGCAGCAGGTGCTGGCGCTGCTCTCGCAGCTCCAGCACAAGTACAACCTCAGCTACCTGTTTATCAGCCATGACCTGGCGGTGATCCGGGCAATGGCGCACCGCGTGCTGGTGATGAAGAATGGCGAAGTGGTGGAGGCCGGTGAGACGGAAGCGGTACTCGGTGCGCCGCAGCATCCGTATACGCGCAAGCTGATGGCCGCCGCGCAGTTGAGCGCGGCCTGAATGATGTGCAGCGCACCACGCTTGCCGCACTAGCATAACAACGCGGTATATCACATCGTCTTAATTCGAGATTCGAGAAAAAAGATACGTTTTTTGCGCTAGCTCGTTGATTTGATAGCGCTTTCACGGGAAGTTGTAACCATCTTTGACATGACAATGACAGTCATTTACCATCCCGCGATAGCTATTTTTGGGGGTGGTCTGCCCGCCGCATGCTGACCTTGGGGAAGGCCTTGGATGCATGTGGCTGGTGCAATGTACGCTGGCATTCATCTTGCGTACGATCCGCCCTGATGTTTAGGGACTGTCCGGCAATGTCTGACCTGCCGGCCGGTCAAGTCCGATAATCAGGAGAACCAATGCAAAGAACGGTACTTCATTCCCTGGCGCGCGCCGCCGTTGGAATTGCCATTGCATGCGGTGCGACTGTGTCGAATGGAGTGCTGGCGGATACGGTGTTCAAGGACCCCGACGCCCGGATCGATGCCCGTGCTGAACTCAGCGCGGAAGCCCATCCGGAAGGCAAGCGCGGCTTGCTGTCGTCGGTGATGAACTCCACCAGCAACGTCGCCAGCAAGGCTGGCGACCTGGTCATGAACGCGCTGGGCCTGATTGGTGTGCGCTACCGCTTCGGCGGTAACAGCCCCGAATCCGGCCTGGACTGCAGCGGCTTTGTCCGCTACGTGTTCAATGACACCTTCGGCTTCATGTTGCCGCGCCGATCCGTGGAGATGAGCCAGGTGGGCACCACCGTGGCCGTCACCGACCTGCGTCCGGGTGACCTGGTGTTCTTCAACACCATGCGTCATACGTTCTCGCACGTCGGCATCTATATTGGCGACAACAAGTTCGTGCACGCGCCGTCCACCGGCAGCAAGATCCGCGTGGACGACATGCGCGCCAGCTACTGGGTGACACGCTACAACGGCGCCCGCCGCATCGACGATTCGTCGTCGCGCGGCACGGCGGACAGCGGCATGGGCAATATGGTCGAGACGCTCAAGCGCTTCGATCCGAACGCCCAGGGCCGTTCGCTGTACGGCGGCTGACCGGACCTTCCGGTCTTCCGGTCGAAAAAAAGGACTGCCTCGGCAGTCCTTTTTTTGCTCTGGATCTTTGCTCTGGATAATACATTCAGAACATTTACCCTACTAAAGGGTGACGTGCCCTGTCACGTGGGATGACAGGAACTGTCACTTTGCGCTGCCGGGTCGTGACAAGGATTGTCGGCGGCGGCCTATTGAGCGGCCTATTGAGCGGCCTATTGAGCGGCCTATTGAGCGGCCTATTGGGTGGCCTATTGCGCGGCCACCGTCCCACCGGGCAGCGGGCGGGTGCGGGCCACGGCCAGCCTCTCGCGCAGGCTCGCCAGCACGATCGCCGTGGCCTGCTCCCCCGCCAGAATCGCGCGGTTGCGCGACGTGAAATCGCTGCCGCCCATGTCGGGCAGGTCGGGACGGATCACAACGTCGGCGCGTGCCAGCGCCATCTTGTTGATCGACTGGCCCATGATGGCGGTGGTCTGCAGCAGCACGCCACTCTGGCCGCCATTCTTCTGGCTCGATGGGTCGGCCGAGATATTGACCGCAATCACGAATTCCGCGCCCATCTCGCGCGCCGCGTCCACCGGCACGGGCTCCACGAGCCCGCCATCCACATAGTCGTGCCCCTGGATCGAGACCGGCTGGAACACGCCCGGCACGCTGCTGGACGCGCGCACGGCCTGGCCCGTGTTGCCGCGCCGGAACAGGATCCGCTCCCCGGTCTTGAGATCGGTGGCCACGATGCCCAGCGGCAGCTTCATTTGTTCGATGGGCCGATGCTTGACCAGCCGGTTCACGTAGTTCTGGAGCGCCTCGCCCTTGACCCAGCCGCCGAACTTGTTGCTGAACGGCAGCGCCCAGTCGGCGATCGCGGCCTCGTCCATGGTCAGCGCCAGCTTGTTGAGCGTGAAGCCATCCATGCCCGAGGCATACAGCGCGGCGACCACCGATCCGGCGCTGGTGCCGGTGACGATATCGGGATGAATGCCCTGTGCCTCGAGTGCCTTGATGACGCCGATATGAGCAAAGCCGCGCGCTGCCCCTCCGCCCAACGCCAGGCCGATGCGCACGGGGTGCGGCGGCGGCGGCAGCGCGGCGACGGGTGGCACAGCGGGCGTGACGGGAACCGGCTTCGGTCCGGTGGAGCAGGCGGCCAGCAGCATGGCCGCCGAGGCACCCAGAAAATGACGTCGTTTCATCGGGGAATGGAAATCCATGGAGAGTGATGCCGGAGCCATGTCGGCGATGTGGCCGGTGGCATCCATGATCTCAGACCGGTGGCAGCATAAATGATTCCGCCGCGGCGGGTGCGAAAAAGGCGGCGCGGGCAGGGCGTATAATGCGGCGTCCATCCGAATCTGGCCTGTGCGCCGCCGCGCGCGGGCCTTTTTGTTTCTTCCCGCCATGACACAACGCGTCCGCACCCGTTTCGCGCCGAGCCCGACCGGTTTCATCCACCTTGGCAACATCCGCTCCGCGCTCTATCCGTGGGCCTTTGCCCGCCGCATGAAGGGCGACTTCATCCTGCGCATCGAGGATACCGACGTCGAGCGGTCGTCTCAGGAAGCGGTCGACGTGATCCTGGAGTCCATGGCCTGGCTGGACATGGACATCGACGAGGGTCCGTTCTACCAGATGCAGCGCATGGACCGCTACCGCGAGGTGGTGCAGCAGATGCTGGACAAGGACTTGGCGTACCACTGCTATATGAGCACCGAGGAACTGGACGTGCTGCGCGAGGCCCAGCGCGCCGCCGGCGAAAAACCGCGCTACAACGGCTTCTGGCGTCCCGAGCCCGGCAAGATCCTGCCCGAGCCGCCGGCCGGCGTGACGCCCGTGGTGCGTTTCAAGAATCCCATTGGCGACAGCGTGGTCTGGGACGACGCCGTGAAGGGCCGCATCGAGATCGCCAATGACGAGCTCGATGACCTGGTGATCGCCCGCCCGGACGGCACGCCCACGTACAACTTCTGCGTGGTGGTGGACGACCTCGACATGAAGATCACCCACGTGATCCGCGGCGATGACCACGTCAACAACACGCCGCGCCAGATCAACATCATCCGGGCGCTGGGCGGCCAGGTGCCCGTCTACGCGCACCTGCCCACGGTACTGAACGAGCAGGGCGAGAAGATGAGCAAGCGCCATGGCGCGATGGCCGTGACCGGCTACCGCGACGAGGGCTACCTGCCCGAGGCCGTGCTGAACTACCTGGCGCGGCTGGGCTGGGCGCACGGCGATGCCGAGATCTTCTCGCGCGAGCAGTTCATCGAATGGTTCGATCTCGAGCACCTGGGCAAGTCCCCGGCGCAGTACAACCCCGAGAAGCTGGCCTGGCTGAACAACCACTACATCAAGGTGGGCGACAACGCGCGGCTGGCCGAACTGACCCGCCCGTTCATCGAGGCGCTGGGCGGCAAGGTGGAAGGCGCGAGCCTGGTGGCGGTGATCGCGCTGGTCAAGGATCGCGCCAACACGCTGAAGGAAGTGGCGCAGGCCGCGATGATGTTCTATCGCGGCGAGCCGCAGCCGGACGCCGCGCTGTGCGCCGAACACCTGACCGACGAGATCCGCCCGGCGTTGCAGGCGCTGGCCACCCAACTGGCGGCGTTGCCGGAGTGGAAGCGCGAGGGCATCAGCGCGACGTTCAAGGCCGTGCTGGCCGAGTTCGGCCTGAAGATGCCCAAGCTGGCCATGCCGGTGCGGCTGCTGGTGGCGGGGCAGTTGCAGACGCCGGGCATCGACGCGGTGCTGGAGCTGTTCGGCCGCGACGCGGTGCTGCGCCGCCTGGCCGCGGCGTAAAAAGTGCGGAAGAAAGTGGGAAAAAGTCCGGGCGGGGGCTTGCGCTCCGGCCGGGACTTCAGCATAATCTCTTTCTTCCTGCTGCGCGGCGAAACCCGCGCAGATCGGCCGAAAGGCTGAAAAAAGGGACTTGCCAAGCGGTTGAATTGCTATATAATCTCGGCTTCGCCGGAATCGTAGTAAATCCCGCGATCAGCAAGCAGGTAGTACGACAGTAACATTGGGGCTATAGCTCAGCTGGGAGAGCGCTTGCATGGCATGCAAGAGGTCAGCGGTTCGATCCCGCTTAGCTCCACCAAGTTTCTGTCCCCTTCGTCTAGAGGCCTAGGACATCACCCTTTCACGGTGAGTATAGGGGTTCGAATCCCCTAGGGGACGCCAAAACAGCAGGGCGTAATCAAACGTCCAGCGCGTCGCACCGGAGCAAGACTCCGATGT